>RCNH01000042.1_pt1 | contig 61120 bp, 54 predicted proteins | sample 2041161 | NCBI WGS metagenome assembly RCNH01 (sample SAMN09708215, study PRJNA481090) | Feces metagenome, whole genome shotgun sequencing project. | biome: feces | host: Leptonychotes weddellii | place: Antarctica: Sion Island | collected 2010-03-01 | reverse complement strand
GACCTGAAGGGTCTTCCCAAGGCCATTTCCATTGCCCGCAAGACCATGGCTGTGGCACATCAGAACATCGTGTTTGCACTGGGTGTAAAATTCGCCGTCCTGCTTTTGAGTGTTCTGGGCTACGCCTCCATGTGGCTGGCCATCTTCGCAGATGTAGGCGTGGCAGTTCTTGCCATTCTGAACGCCACCAGAGCCGGTCGCTGAGCAGACTGTTTCCCCAGTCAAAAAGCTGTCTGACATTTGTATATGCCGGGCAAAAATATTTCCAAAAGAGTCTTAGAGGTCTGCTCGTAAAAATGTACAGCGAGCAGACCTTTTACTCCATAGGGAGGGTACAGATATGATTGATTTTGAAAATATTGTTGCTGATTTTTGCAGCGCACATCATCTTCAAATCAACCTTTCCACAGATATGCCGGAGGGTTATGAATCCGCAAACGGCACATTTGACATTACAAAAAACACGTTATTTTTGAATTCTGCCATGCTGGCCGCAGCACCGGATTATGAAGCACTGTTTTATCTGTTTCATGAACTTCGTCATGCACTGCAATATACACGGCCTCAATTATTCAGCAAGGCCATTCAGTGCAGCTTGGATTATGTTCTGATGTACGACGGCTCCTGCTTTAAAATGGTGGACGGAGACTGGATGCAATGCAGGCTGGAAGGGACAGAGGAATTCCTTTCAAATGCCTATTTGGGCCAGCCCTATGAAATGGATGCAAACAGCTATGCCTATGAACAAGTCAAAAAGCTTTGCGGCACTTCGCAAAAGCTGGAGAAGCTGTATGCCTTTTGGGTTCCTGAACACAAACTTTCAGATGCTGAATATATGGAGCTCTACAAAAGAATTGACAGTAAGATCAGGCAGTCAGGCGAATAATCAACTTTTTGATGGCAATCAAGGGGCAGCAAGCCTCCTGATTGTCTCAATCCGGCAGCTTATAAAGGAAAACAGAGGGTATCAAATCTGATACCCTCTGCTTTTGTTTTTCGGTATTTCTAAAATATCCTTACGCCTTCAGATCGTTCCTTTTCCGATTCAGGAACTGTGTAATTAAGCAATGCCGGTCAGGTCGTAATGCTCCAGATAGGTCTTAGCGGCTTCACATACCGTCTTGAGGCACTTTTCTTCAAAGGGACTATCCAGTCCGGCAGACTTCAGAAGGTCGGTGAACACCTGGCTGCCGCCCAGCTCCGTATAGCGCAGATAGGTCTGGAAGGCCTCCTTCACATCTTTCTGAATCTTGACCCAGAACTCCAAAGCCACGGTCTGTGCCAGACAGTAGTCAATGTAGTAGAAGGGTGTCTTGTAGATGTGGCTCTGTCTCTGCCAGCCCATTGCCTGACCATAGAAGGGAATCTCGTCCAGCTTCATCCAGGGCATATAGATGCCCAGCAGTTCACGCCATACATCATGACGCTCCTGGGGAGTCATTTCGGGCTTCTCATAGACCCGATGCTGGAAGTCATCCACCATGGTGCCATAGGGGATGAAGGTCAAAGCACTGGACAGGTGGGAATAGCAGAACTTCCGGGCATCCTTGCCGAAGAAGCCGTCTGCCCACTGGTCTGCAAAGAACTCCATGGACATGGAGTGCACCTCGCAGCCCTCCATGCTGGGCCAGCAGGTATCCGAAGGAACCCGGTTCCGGTTCATGTAACCGGCGAAGGCGTGACCGGCCTCGTGGGTAATAACCTTCACATCGTGAGAGGTGCCGTTGAAGCTGGCAAAAATGAAGGGCGTGTGGTATGCATGCAGGTTGGTGCAGTAGCCGCCTCCGGCCTTGCCGGTGCGGGCCAGCACATCCATCATCTCATTTTCCCGCATGGAGGTCCAGAACTCGTTGGTCTCAGGGCTTAGCTCCCGATAGAAGGTGGAGCCCATCTCCAGAATCTGCTGAGGGTCCCCGGCAGGACGGGGGTTGCCGGAACGGAATTCCAGAGCGTTATCCGCAAAGTTCATGGGGTACTGCTTGCCCAGACGCTCTGCCTGGGTGCGGTAAATCTGATCGGCCACAGGAACCAGATACTTCCGGACCGCAGCACGGAACTTTTCGATGTCGTTCTGATCATAGCAGTTTCTCTGCATCCGGCAGTAGCCCAGACCGATGTAGTTCTCAAAGCCCAGCTTTTGGGCCATCTTATGGCGAATCTTCACCAGCTGGTCATACAGCTCATCCAACTCCTGACCATGGTCCAGATACCACTGGCCCTCAGCCTTCCAGGCTGCCAGGCGGCGAGCATCGTCAGACTCTTCCTTGAATGTGGCAATCTGAGCCAGGGTATACACACCGTCTTCAAAGGGAATCTGAGCAGAGGCGATCAGCTTTGTATACTGAGAAACCAGCTCATTTTCCTTTTGCAGGTCCGGAATAATCTCAGGAGAGAAGGTCTTGAGGCCCAGTTCCGCATTGAGGAAGCTTACATTGCCATATTTGGCCTCCAACTCCTTACGGAAGGGGCTTTTGAGCGTTGCCAGGTCAAATTCCTGGAAGGTTTCCTGAAGCTCCGGGCCCACCTGATTGTACCAGGTCTTTTCTCCGTCATAAAAAGCATCTCTGGTATCGATGTCTCTGCGGATGCTGGCAATGGTTCTCTGGGTGAAGAAATTACCGCCCACCCGGTCCATATCTACATAAGCCTTGTCGGCTTCTTCAAAGGTTTTTGCATTCCGGAAGCGAGTCAGAACCTCTTGCAGTTCCTTCTTGGTTGCTTCCAGGTCGGGACGCTTGTAAGGAAGCTCAGAAAATTTCATGCGCTATTCTCCTTTTCTTTTTGTATGCAATTGAATCAAAGGGGATCGTTTCTTTATACGCCCAGGTAGCCCTTCAGAACCTTCAGGGTCTGATACACGCCGTCTACATGGCTTCTCTCGTAGCCGTGGGAAGCATAGACACCGGCACCGATGAGGCCATGACGGATGTCATAGCCAGCCCGCAGGGTGGCTTCCACGTCACTGCCGTACATGGGGTAGATGTCCACGGCATAGTCTGCGCCCTCTGCCTCAGCAGCAGCAATCAGCTTACCCACCACATCATAGGAGTAAGGGCCGCCGGAGTCCTTGGCACAGATGGAGACCATTCGCTCGGTGCAGGCCAGTCCGTCGCCCACACAGCCCATATCCACAGAAATGGCTTCTGTAACGCCTGCGGGAACAGAGGCAGAACCGCCGTGGCCCACTTCCTCATAGACCGTCACATGAACCCAGGTTCTCCGGGCAGGGGTCAGGTTGTTGTCCTTCAGGTACTTGGCAAAGCCCAGCAAAATGCCCACAGAGAGCTTATCATCCAGAAATCTGCTCTTAATGTAGCCGCTTTCGGTGATCCGGGTCCGGGGCTCAAAGCAGACCATATCTCCTACCCGAATGCCCAGTGCCTTGGTATCGTCGGCACTTTTTACATCCTCATCCAGGACAATCTCCACGGTATCAAATGTACGGGGAGAGGAAGAATAATCCTTGTTTACATGGACAGAGGCGTTGGCCAGCTGGCAGGTTCCCTCCAGCACACGGCCGGAACGAGTGTAGACCCGCACATTTTCGGCCTCTGCATTGTTGGCATTGAGACCGCCCAGATTGGTGATTTTAAGGCGGCCATTGCCCTTGATATCAGAGACCATGGCACCCAGAGTGTCGCTGTGCGCCTCCAGAAGAAGGCCGTCATTTTCATCCAGACCGCCCAGGTCGATGAGAACGCCGCCCTTCTGGGTCAGCTTTGCTTCAAATCCCAGAGAACCGAAGGCCTCCAGAACCCATTTGGCTGCACTCTCAGTAAAGCCGGAAGGGCTGTCGATAGCCAGAAGCTCTGCTGCTTTTTCTGCTGCATAACGGGCATAAGAATAATCCATGTTACATTACCTCCAAAATATGTTAATTTCCAAATAGCATGTAAAACCAAACCCCAAAAATTTCTCGGAAATAATAGTGGGCTCGGGAAAAGACCGGTTCTGTATGGGCAGGAACTCCAAGCATGGTGACACCTTCATCCCTGGCCATCAGTCCGGCCCGGTAAAGGTGGTACTCACTGGACACAATGGCCAGCGTTTCCGGACGGGTTCCGGTTTTCTTCTCAATGAGGTCCAGGGTAAAGCCGATGTTTTCCATGGTAGAAGTTGCCTGATCCTCCATCCAGATTCTATGGGGCTCAATCCCCTTTTCCGTAAGCCAGCGGAACATACACAGGGCCTCTGTAATCTTCTCCCCTCTTCCCATACCGCCGGAGACGATACACTGGGCCTCGGGATAAGTCACAAGGTACTGATATGCTGCATCCAGCCGTTCTCTCAGCGCCCGGGAAGGCTCTGTTTCATTGACTGCGGCCCCCAGAACCAGCACATAGTTGCTTTTGGGCTCCTTTTCTCCTCTGGAGCCTGAAAAAATCAGGACCTCTGTCACTGCCATAACCAAAAGATTCAGGCACAGAAGCAGGGTAAAGCACCGCCGCATCCATCTGGCTCTTCTGGGATGACGGGATGCCACACAGTCCAGAATCCAGTATATTCCGATCACTGCTGCAATACCCAGGAAAATCAGTCCTGCATACCGATAGGGCAGAATTTGGAACCAAAATACCAATCCTGCCACAATCAGGGACACAAGAAATAGCATTTTTAACAATTTTCTATATTTCATCCGCACCTCCTATAGCAGTTTTATCCATTGTATCATAAACTGTACCGTTTGTCACTAGGTCTGTAAAAAAGGGATTCCCTGCAAAAGGGTGCCAAAACAGAAACATCCCACCTGAATTCAGGTGGGATGTTTGGTTTAATATTCCGCAAGATATTCTTCCACATAGTGGCTGGCAGTTGCGCCGTCTCCCACCGCAGTGGCAACCTGACGCAGTGCCTTGGTTCGCACATCGCCCACAGCAAATACACCGGGGATGTTGGTTCTGGTGGACTCATCCGCTGCCACATAGCCTCGGTCCAGAGTAACGACGCCCTGCACCAGCTCTGTGTTGGGGGTTCTGCCAATGCTGACAAAGAGGCCGTCGCAATCCACCTGTGACAGCGCTCCGGTGTTCACATCCTTCAGGACGATTCCCGTCAGGCTCTTGTCATGGAGAAGCTCTTCCATTGTGGAATTCCACCGGAACTCCACATTTTCCGCCTTCATCAAAGGCTCATGGTAAATTCTTGTGGCCCGCAGGCTGTCCCGGCGATGTACCACAATAACCTTTTTGGCAATCCGGGACAGAACCAGTGCCTCTGCTGCGGCACTGTTGCCGCCGCCTACCACCACAACGGTCTTTCCCTTATAGAACATGCCGTCACAGGTAGCGCAGTAGTGCACACCACGACCCAGCAGGGTCTCTTCCTCCGGCAGGTTCAGCTTTCTGGGATTGGCTCCCGTGGCCAAAATCACCGCTTTGGCCTGAATGGGGCCTTCGCTGGTCTGTGCGGTCTTCACCCGGTCCTCCAGAGACAACGCGGTGACTTCTGCATAGATGGTCTCCGCTCCGAACCGCTCTGCGCCCAGGCGCATCTTATCGCCCAGGGTAAAGCCCTCGATTCCCTCTTCAAAACCGGGATAGTTGTCAATCCACTCTGTCAGTGCTGCCTGACCGCCTGCGGACAGCTTTTCCAGAACCACGGTCCGAAAACCGGCTCTGGCACAGTACATGGCAGCAGTATAGCCACCGGGGCCGCCGCCCACGATCATGACATCATAAATCTGCTCCATAGGATTTCCCCCTTACAGATGCTCCTCAATCAGAGCCTCAATCTTTGCTTTGGAATCAGGCTCCTCGATGCTGCCCAGAGCCTCACCGGCCCGGAACACCGTCAAAGTGGGGATTCTCTTGATTTCATATTTCCGAGCCAGCTCCGGCTCCTCGTCAATGTTTACTTTCAGAACAGGCACTCTGCCCTCGTATTTCTGGGCCACCTGGTCCAGTGCAGGGGCGATGCGGCGGCAGTGGATGCACCAGGGTGCCCAAAAATCGACCAGAACCATACCGGTTCCCTGTTCAACCTCTTTTGTGAATACTTCCTGATTGATATCGATAGCAGCCATGATAATTGCTCCCTTCTGTTGTTTTTCTTTAGTATACCCGGTTTCTTCCGTTATTTCAGTGATGTTGTCACCGAAGCTTCAAGGGAAAAAGGATTTGACACCGCCGACTTTATCCCCTATACTATTGTAGGCAAGGAGGGATCACCATGGATTTTTCCAACTATTTCCCCATCTGGGACAAGCTGACACCCAGTCAGCAGGAAACCATTCAAAATTCCAGCAGCAGCCGTAAAATCTCCAAAGGAACCGTCATTCATAACGGCTCCATGCACTGTCTCGGCCTGCTGCTGATTCGTTCCGGCCAGCTCCGGGTTTATATGCTCTCAGAGGACGGGCGGGAAGTCACATTGTACCGCCTGTTTGAGCGGGATATCTGTCTGTTTTCCGCCTCCTGTATGATGAAAAATGTCCAGTTCGATGTGACCATTGAAGCGGAAAAGGATACGGACCTCTGGGTCATTCCCGCAAGTCTTTTTAAGTCCCTTTCAGAAGAATCTGTGGCTGTGGCCAATTACGCCAATCAGCTTATGGCAAGCCGCTTTTCTGAGGTCATGTGGCTGGTGGAACAGATCATGTGGAAAAGCTTCGACAAGCGGCTGGCAGGATTTCTGCTGGAAGAAAGCGCCCTGGAAGAAACCACTACCCTTAAAATTACCCACGAAAAAATTGCCCACCATCTGGGAACGGCCCGGGAAGTGGTCACCAGAATGCTTCGGTATTTTCAGAATGAAGGGCTTGTCAATCTCACCCGTGGTACTGTCACCCTCACAGACCTGGATGGTCTGAAGGCATTGGAAGAATGATTTTTCCGTCTGTGCAAATCCCTGGTACAATGTTGCACATCCGTTTCGGCTATGTCTGCAAAAAAATGGAGCTGTTTCCTCCGGGAAGGAAGCAGCTCCATTTTTGATTTACTGGGTCTCCAGCATGGACAGAATCCTGTTCTTAGGCCGTGCACCTACCATCTCATTGACAATCTCGCCGTTTTCCATCACCATGAGAGCGGGAATGCTCATGACCTGGAACGCAGAGGCCAGCTCCTGCTGCTCTTCCACATTCACCTTGCACACCTTAATGTCGGGACGCTCTCTGGCAATCTCGTCAATGATGGGAGATACCATCTTGCAGGGGGTGCACCAGCTGGCCCAGAAGTCCAGCAGCACAGGCTTATCGCTTTCCATAACTTCCTGCTGGAAGTTGTTTCTTGTAATCGTAATTGCAGACATATTGGTTCCTCCTTGATGTCTTTTTCTTTGTTTTATAGCTGGATTCTACCATATGTCTTTCCCGGCTTCCGTGATTTTATCACTTTTATTTTCTGACAAAATCTGTACCTTGCAAAAATGCAGCAGTGGAATTTCCACTGCTGCATTCTGCTTTATTCCAGTTCCCAGGTCTTGATTTCCCTGGCCTTTTCGTACAGCCGAACATAGCTGTCATAGCGGCTGGGCTGAATGTCTCCTGCTCGGAGGGCCTCAGTCACTGCGCAGTCCGGCTCCTTGAGATGGGCACAGTCATGGAACCGGCATTTTCCGATGTAGGGGGCAAAATCCGGAAAAGCGTACTGAAGATTTTCCTTCAGAATCACTTCCATCTTGTCCGTATCGAAAGAGGAAAAGCCCGGCGTGTCCGCCACAAAGGTGCTGTGATCCAACTCATAAATCTCCACATGCCGGGTGGTATGTCGGCCACGGCCCAGCTTTTCGGAGACCTCTCCGGTCTGAAGCTTCAGATCCGGCAGAAGGCGGTTTAAGATACTGCTCTTTCCCACACCGGAATTTCCGGTAAAGGCCACAAACTTTCCGGAGATGGCCTCTCTCAGGTCCTCCACGCCGGTGCCATTCTCTGCACTGGTGCAGATTACGGGGAAGCCTGCCTTTCGGTAAGTTTCCGCAAGGTCCGTGGCAGGGTCCAGGTCTGTCTTGTTAATGCAGATAATCACCGGAACTTCCTGATTGCCCGCAATGGCTGCAACCCGGTCGATGAGGAAGGGCTCCGTCACAGGATTCACATTGGCGGCAAAGACCACCAAAGCGTCCAGATTGGCAACAGCAGGACGGACAAAGCGATTCTTCCGGGGCAAAATCTGTTCCAGCATTCCCTTTTTTCCTGTGGCGCTGATTTCCACCAGATCGCCCGTCAGAGGAACCCATCTCTGTTTGCGGAAATTTCCTCTGGCCCGGCAGGTCACTGTGCCTTTTTCTGTCTGTACTTCATAAAAGCCGCTCAATGAGCGAATAATTCTACCTGTCATTCAGTCACCGTAAATTGAAGGCGGATTTTTTCAATCGTTTCGCTGGAGAAGTCCACTCGGAAGCTGTCCACACAAGTGCCATTCACATAGAAGTCAAAATACTGAACGCCTGCGCCCTCCAGACTGAGGGGCATTTCTTCCGTACCGGCAGTCACGGGGAACTCATCCACACAGGGGGTATTGCCCTGGTAGACCTGAATCTTGTAATCCTTCGTGATGTCACCGGGCAGAAGCAGGGTGATGATCTTGGTGACGGCCTTGGGTTCCGTCTCGGCGGGCTCTGTCTCCGGCGGCTGGGTCTCCACAGGGCCCTTTGACACGGTGAGCTTCACCACGGTGCCTTCGGCGATCTCGGTGCCCTTTTTCGGGTCCTGGGTCAGAACCACATCCTTCGGCTCGTCGCTGTCCACCAGGTCATACTCACACTCGAGGTTCTTATCCCGCAGGAGGCTGGAAGCCTTGCTGATGTCCAGGCCAACCACCTCAGGCACCTTCGTCATTACAATGTCGCTGCCGGTGCTGATATAAAGGGTAACGGTCTGTCCGGCCTTTACGGTCTTGCCCTTTGCAGGATCGGTCCGGATTACCTTTCCCTCTTCGATTTCTTCGCTGGATTCCTGCTCGATTTCCACACGCAGATTCATGTCCTCTTTGCCCTTGAGTGCAGATTCTGCATCGTCACGGGTTTCTCCGGTCAGGTCATCCATCACCATCGTTCTGGGGCCCTTGCTGATCCACAGCGTAACTGTCTGGCCCTTGTTCAGAGTTTCATCGGCAGCAGGATCGGTCCGGGTCACACGGCCCTCTTCCACATCGTTGCTGAATTCCTTCTCAAAGCGGAGCGTAAGCCCCAGCTCGCTGAGTCCCCGCAGGGCGTCTTCCGCCTTTTCCTCTGTGCGGTTCACCAGATCCAGCATCTGTCCTGTCTGGGGGCCGTTGCTGATGACCAGCTTCACCACTGTACCGGGTTTTACCTGCTCATGTGCCTTGGGAGTCTGAGAAATAATCTCGCCGGGGGCATATTTGTCATGGAAGGCGTATTCATCATCCTCCAGCGTAATATCCGCATAGCGGGTGGGGCTGATGTCATTAAACACCTGACCAACCAGATCGGGAACCTCTATCAGTTTGTCCGCTTCGGACCCTCCTGTCAGCAGCACCACCAGAACAACAATGGCCGCCACCACCATGACACCTGCGGCGGCAATGGCCGCAATCATGCCCTTGCTGGTGCGCTTCGGCTCCTCTTCTTCCTCATTTCGCCGGGGAGCAGGCTTGGGAGGCTCTGTCCCACGGGGACGGGAGGCTGACTGCGTGCTGCGGGCTTTCTGCTGCTCTGCGGTTCTGGCACGAGGCACCGCAGCGCCGGCTGCCCGCTCCGCTGCTGTACGGGCGGCACTGGGGGCCGGACGGTACTGCGGCTCCTGCACAGGTGCTGCCGCTGTGCTGTTCGCTCCGAAGAAGAGAACAGCAGGATTCTTCCGGAATTCCTCCATATCATAGAGCATTTCCGTGGCTGAGGCATAGCGCTGTGCGGGGTCCACTGCCATAGCCTTCATAATGATCTGTTCCAGACCGCCGGGGATATTGGGGTTCAGCGTAGAGGGCATGGGAGCACCGCCATTGATGTGCTTCAGTGCCACGGCCACAGGAGATTCCCCATCATAGGGAGGCTGACCTGTGAGCATCTCGTACATCACAACACCCAGAGAATAGAGATCGGAACGGTTATCCACCCGACCGCCCTTGGCCTGTTCGGGGGAAATATAGTGCACAGAGCCCAGGGCCTCCTTGGTAAGGGTACTCTGGGAGGACATTATCCGGGCAATGCCAAAATCCGTAACCTTGGCAGAGCCGTTTTTCAGGATCATCACATTATGGGGCTTAATGTCCCGGTGCACAATGCCCTGATTGTGGGCGTGCTCCAATGCCTTGGCAATCTGCACAGCAAAGTGGAGCGATTCTTTCCAATTGAGGTATCCGCCCCGACGCTCCATATACTGCTTCAGGGTGATGCCTTCCACCAGCTCCATAACAATGTAATCTGCATCTCCATTGGTAGACACATCATACACGCTGACAATGTTGGGATGATTCAGCATCGCAACCGCCTGAGACTCCGCATGGAACCGGCGGCGGAACTCTGCGTCATTGGAAAAATCATCTTTCAAAATTTTAATGGCAACCAGCCGATTCAGGCGATGGCACCGGGCCTTATAGACCACGGCCATGCCGCCGACTCCCAGAACACTGAGAATCTCATACCGGTTGTCCAACAATCGGCCTATGTAATTGTCCATCTTGAGAACTCCTTTCTCGATTGCAAAGACTGCTTCGTGGGAATGCCCACGGTAGATCCTGCCCGGCAGGATCAGACAACCACCAGAATACTGGTCACGTTGTCCGGAGCCCCACGCTCCTTGGCAATGCCCAAAAGTCGCTGACAGCAAAGCTCTTTGTTGACACCGTGCACAACTTCAAACAAAATCTCCTGGTCATCCAGCAAATTGGAAAGGCCATCACTGCACAGAAGCAGGTTATCTCCCCGCTGCAAAGACAGACGGAACAGATCACACCGCACATCGGACTCTGTGCCAACGGCACGGGTAATGAAGTTCTTACCGGGGTAAGATTTGGCCTGCTCCTGGGTCAGCTGGCCCCGCTGGACCATAAGCTGGACCAGGGAGTGGTCTGTGGTGACGCATTGCGCCCCATTTCGGTTCAAAAGGTAACAGCGGCTGTCGCCCACATTGGCTATCACGGTCTGACTGCCGTTGAGGTAGGCCGCCACGAGGGTGGTTCCCATTCCGGCAAAATCTGCAATCTGACGGGACTGCTCATACACCGTGGAATTTGCCAGCTTTGCCGCTTTCATAAGACAGTCTTCCATCTCCCCGGCGGTCATACCGGGCCGATGATTCCGGTCTACTTCGTCTGCAAAAATATCCAGTGCCAGTGCGCTGGCAATGTTGCCGGCCTTGGCCCCGCCCATTCCGTCACAGACAATACACAGATAGCTTTCCTGGCTATAGCGTTTGATGCGGTAGGCATCCTGATTCTGCTTCCGGACGCAGCCAAGGTCCGTAAGTCCCCATGCCTGCATAGGACACCCTCCTTTCGATTTATTAAATTGTATCAGTTTTTCCCATAAATTGCAATCAATCTATGGGATCCCCTCAGGAATTTATTCCTGTTTTGCTGCCTTTTCATAGTTCCGGCGAAGCTGACCGCAGGATGCATCAATGTCACTGCCCAGGGTTCGACGGACCGTGGCAGTGACGCCGCCCTCTTCCAGAATTTTCTGGAATTTCTGCACCGCCTGTCTCGTACTGGGGTGCAGGGGGCTTTCCGCCACCTCATTGAGGGGAATGAGGTTCATGTGAGCCGGCAGTCCCTTGAGCCGCTTGAGAAGCAGTCTTGCACAGCTTTCCGTGTCATTGACATCCCGAATCATGGCATATTCAAAGGATATTCTCCGGCCTGTCATGGCGTAATAGTCCCGGCAGGCTTCCAGAAGGGTCTCTATATTGTATGCCTTATTAACCGGCATAATGGTATTGCGAATCTCGTCGCTGGGGGCGTGAAGAGATACGGACAGAGTCAGCTGCAATTTCTTTTCTGCCAGCATCCGAATCTTCGGTACCAGGCCGCAGGTGGACAGGCTGATATGGCGCATACTGATGTTCATACCCTGGGGGCTGTTCACCAGCTCCAAAAAACGCATGACCGTATCGAAATTATCCAAGGGCTCTCCTATGCCCATGAGGACAATATGAGAAATAGGCAGTCCGGAATCCAGCTGGGTAAAGAGCACCTGATCCAGCATTTCCGAAGGTTTCAGCCGCCGCACCAGGCCGCCGATTGTGGAGGCGCAAAAGGCGCAGCCCATGGGACAGCCCACCTCAGAGGAGATGCAGACCGTATTGCCATAGTGGTAGCGCATCAGGACGGTTTCCACACAGTTGCCGTCTGCCAGCTGCCACAGATACTTAATAGTGCCGTCCTTTTGGGACTCCTGCTTGCGTACTACCTTGGGAGCGGTAATCTCATAACGCTCCTCCAGAGCCTGCCGCAGATCCTTGGACAGGTTGGTCATGTCCTGAAAGGAAGTGGCTCCCCGATGCAGCCAGGTGTAGACCTGACCGCCACGGAAGGCACTCTGGCCCATGGCCTTCAATTCTTCCTGGATTTCTTCCAGGGTCATGGATTTAATATCGGTTTTCATCTGTGCCTCCGCATCTTACTGATAAAGAATCCGTCCGTTCCGTACATACCAGGAAGGAGGGTCAGCATTCCGCTGCCGTCATTGGCGATGGCCTCAGGCAGAGGAAGGGCCTCCAGAGAAAAGTCGGGATGATTTTCCAAAAAGGCCTGTACCACATCCTGATTTTCCCGGCGCAAAATGGTGCAGGTGGAATAGAGCAGGACTCCGCCGGGCTTTACATACCGGCACTGATTTTCCAGAATCTCCAGCTGCAGCTGAGGCAGGGCCTCTGTCTGAGCAAGGTCCTTATAGCGGATGTCCGGCTTTTTGCGAATGATGCCCAGACCGCTGCATGGGGCATCTACAATCACTGCATCCATTGCGCCGTCCCACATTGGTTCGTAGTCCTTGGCGCTGTGCTCCATAGCATGGATGCAGGAAAATCCCAGCCGCTCTGCTCCGCTGGAAATCAGCTGAATCTTATGGGGATGAATGTCACAGGAGGTGATCGAACCTTCATTGTGAAGCTCCATGGCGGCTGCAAAGCTCTTTCCGCCCGGTGCTGCACAGCAGTCCATCACCTGCATTCCGGGCTGCAGCCCGGCGCAGTGCACTGCCAGACGGGACGCTGCATCCTGGACATAAAACTGTCCCTGCTGAAATGCTTCCAACCGTTCCAAACTTCCCACACCGGAAACCAGAAGGCAGTCTTTGAGCCAGGGATGAGGTTGAACCTCTCCCCCTGCTTCTGTCAAAGCCTGTTTTAGCTCTTCTGTGGTCTTTTTGAGCAGGTTCACCTGAAGCACCGTCTCCGGAGCTTCATTGTTAGAAGCCAGGGTGGTTTCCAGCTCCTGCTCCGTCATCTGCTGAGACAGAAGCTCCACCAACTCCCTGGGGTGTGAATAGCGGGTTGCCAAATCTTTCGGCTGCACCAGCTGATCCTTTGAGCGAATGGCATTGCGCAGAACGCCATTGATAAGACCCGATGCCCGCCGGTTGGCATATTTCTTTCCCTGCTCCACCGCCTCATTTACGGCAGCAGAGGCAGGAATTTTATCCATAAACAGGATCTGATATAGCCCAAGCCGGAGAATATCCAGAACAACAGGCTGCAAATCCTTTAATTTTCCCTTTACCAGGGAGCTTAAATAGTAATCCAAAAGCTGACGATTCTGGAGCACTCCATAGCACAGCCGGGAGGCCAGAGCGGCATCCCGCCGGTCCAGTCGGTCCCGCTTTACATATTCCTTCAAAATGCCGTCAGACCAGGCACTCTGCTTCCGGCAGGCAATCAGTGCACCAAGGGCAGTGGTTCTGGCTCCCATTTTCTCACCCCTTGAGAGGATGACCCCGGAAATAGTCGGGGGCTGCCATTCGCTTGCCGCCATCTGCCTGAAGGGTGCGGATTTCCACAACCTCTCCGTTTCCGCAGGCCATCAAAAGGCCCTTCTTTGTGACTTCCAACGGCGTTCCGGGTTCCTTGTCGGTGGTCTTGTCTGTCAGTGCCACCGTATAGACCCGGAACCGCTTTCCCTCAAGAGTCATGGTAGCCACAGGCCAGGGGTCCAGACCACGGACATGATTCTTGATTTCCTGGGCCGTCTTGGTCCAGTCAATGGGACACATGTCTTTGCTCAGCATAGGGGCAAAGGTTGCTTTCTCATGGTCCTGAGGGGTAGCAACCGCATCACCGGCATCTACATGGTCCATAGTATCCACCAGAAGCTGTGCTCCAATGACCGCCAGACGGTTCAGAAGGCTCTGGGAGTTTTCCTCCGGGTCAATGGGGGTCTTCCGAATCTCAATTATATCGCCTGTGTCAATTCCCGCTGCCATATATTGAGCGGTGACACCGGTTTCCGGGAAGCCCAAAAGAACGGACCACTGCACCGGAGCGGAACCACGAAGGTCCGGCAGTACGCTGGCGTGGATATTGACGCAGCCCTTAGAAGGGATGTCCAGAACGGTCTTGGGCAGAATCCGTCCATAGGCCACTACTGCTATCGCATCGGGCTTCAGAGCACGAAGCTCCTCCACGGTCTCCTCTTCCCGGAAATTCAGGGGCTGGTAAACCGGGATTCCCGCTGCCAGTGCCACCTGCTTCACAGGGGACTGGGTCAGCTTCATGCCTCGATTCTGAGGGGTGTCCGGTTTGGTGTACACACCCACAATTTCATGCTTGCTTTTCAGAAGGGCTTCCAGACAAGTTGCAGCGATGTCCGGGGTACCCATAAATACAATACGCATAAACCCTTCCTCCTTACAGGTCTTCCATTTCTTCCGGGGTCAGGAAGTGATACACTTTTTCGGTGTACAGGTGTCCGTCCAGGTGCTCCAGCTCATGGCAGAAGCAGCGAGCGGCCAACTCCTCTCCTTCCACCTCGAACCAGTTACCGTCCCGGTCCTGGGCACGAACCTTTGCATAGTTGGGCCGCTTGACCATGCCCCACTTACCGGGAACGCTGAGACAGCCCTCGGGGCCATCCTGCTCGCCGGAGGTCTCCACCAGCTCGGGATTCACCAGCTCAATAAGTCCGTCGCCGCAGTCCACCACTACAACCCGGCGGAGAATGCCCACCTGCGGTGCGGCCAGTCCTGCACCGTTGGCCTCCTCCAGAGTCTCTGCCATATCATCCAGAAGCTTGTGCAGACGTCCGTTGAACTCTGTCACAGGACGACACTTCTTGTGCAGGGCATCTTCTTTATCTGTTAAAATCTTTCTTAAAGCCATAGTTATCGTTTCCTTTCCTCATTCATATCCATTTACATCTGCATAAGCCGTAACGCCCCGATTGGCCCTGTCCCTGGCAAACTCCCTGAGAAGGCTGCTCAGAGTCAGACGCAGCTGGCGGCTGCCTGCCATGCGCAGGGTCAGACGATAACGGTAATGATAGTTTACTTTCGCAACCGCCGCAGGGGCCGGACCTAAAAGCTGGCGGTCTGTATTCTTAAAGGCAGGCGTTTCCAGACTGGCCCACAGGCTGTCCCGGAAGCGGGCTGCACTTTGCATAACCTGCAGCTCCTCCTGACCGGAGAAGGTAATGGTGTACAGGTCACAAAAAGGGGGACATCCCTTCACCTGCCGCAAAGGCAGCTCCATTTCATAAAACCGGTCATAGTCCTGCTGAGACGCCAAAACAATCACACTGTGCTCCGGGGTCATGGTCTGAATGATGGCCTTTCCCGGCCGCTGACCTCGTCCTGCCCGGCCCACCACCTGGGTGAGCATATTAAACGTGGTTTCTGCCGCCCGATAGCTGTCCACATACAGAGACAAGTCTGCATCCAGAACGCCAACCAGGGTGACATGCTCCAGATTTAATCCCTTTGCCACCATCTGCGTACCCAAAAGCACAGGGATATGTTCTCTCTGGAACCGTTCCAATATTTTTTCATGAGTATTCACGGCGTTTATGGTGTCTGCATCCATGCGGGCCACCTGAATGCCGGGAAATCGCTCTTCTAATTGCTGCTGCACCTTTTGCGTGCCAAACCCAACCGGCTTCAAAGGGCCGCCGCACTGGGGACAGCGGTCCATTACAGGCTGAGAAAATCCACAGTAATGGCACATGAGCCGCCGATTGGCACTGTGGTAGGTCAGGTGGACACTGCATCTGGGACACTGGGGTGCCTCACCGCAGCTGACACATTGCAGCATACGGCTGTTGCCCCGCCGATTCAGGAACAAAATGATCTGTTCCCCTTTTGCCATGGTTTCTTCCATTGCATTCAGAAGCGGGGTACTGAGGGCCGTATCATTTCCTGCCCGCAGCTCCTCTTTCATGTCCACAATTTCCACCCTTGGCAGGGCCATACCGTTATACCGGTCGGACAGCGTACACAGGGTATATTGCCCCCGTCTGGCTCTGTACATGGTCTCCACTGAGGGGGTGGCAGAGCCAAGAATCACCAGGGCATTTTCCCGGATTCCCCGCACCTGTGCCACTTCTCTGGCGCAGTATCGGGGAGTATTTTCTGATTTATAAGAGTGCTCCTGTTCCTCATCCAAAATGATGAGGCCCAAGGCTCTGCACGGAGCAAACACGCAGGATCGGGTTCCCACCACTACATGGGCCTGTCCTGCCTTCACACGCTTCCACTGGTCATAGCGCTCTCCCATGGAAAGGCTGCTGTGAAGCACTGCAACCTCTCCGGCAAAGTGGGCCGTCAGGAGGCTCAGAAGCTGAGGGGTCAGGGCAATTTCCGGCACCAGAAGGAGGGAAGATTTTCCTTCTGCCAGGCACCTTGCAATGAGCTTCAGGTAGACAGCCGTTTTACCGCTACCTGTCACACCATAGAGAAGCGCCGTGCCGGGATTCGGGGACAGAAGCTTTTCTTCCAGTGTGTCATATGCCCTTTGCTGCTGCTCATTGAGAATCAAAGGGCCTTTGATCCGGGCCGGCGTGATCTCCCGGCAGCGCAGAACCTGCCGCTGCTCCAAAGAGACATAGCCCAGCTTTTCCAATCGCTTGAATGTAGCAGAACTGGCTCCCGTGTAATAACACAACTCCTTCACAGAGCAGGAACCCATTTCACACAGAAGCTTCAGTACCTGGTACTGCACCGGGGCACTTTTTTCCCGGCGCTTGGCATATTCCATGACTTCCTCAGTGGAAGCGGAGAGGACTGCAATGCGTTCGGTCTTATCTCCGGCTCTGCTCAGAAAGTCCGTCTGGGCGGTGATCCACTTTTTACTCAGCAGGTATTTCAGTGCGCTTTGCAGTTCCTCTTCCGCAGGAAAGATCTGCCGCAGCGTCTGGTACTCCCCCTGTCCGCCCAGATCCTCCAGAACCTTCAGCACGCTGAAAGCATCCTTCTGGCGGATGGTCTTCCCCTCCCAGGGCTTTTCCGGTGCCAGGGTATAGGTGTCCCGAATCTGGAACCACAGTCCCGCAGGCAATACTGCCCGGATGGCCTCGTAAAAGGTGCAGAAGTACCGCTCCCGCACAAAAGCAGCCAGGCGGAGCATCTGCTCATCCAGCACTGGCTCAGAATCCAGCACCTGAATGACGCATTTCAGCTCCGCCTCACCACCGTCTCCAAGGGCAAGGACAATGCCCTCTGTGACCCGGTTTCCCCGGCCAAAGGGTACCATGACCCGTTGACCGACCGAAACCGTCATGCCCGGAGGAATCAGGTAGCTATAAGGCTTGTCAATGGCATACACTGCCGCAGAAACGGCGATCTGTGCCACCTGCTCCATACTTCCCACCTCCGGTATTTTGGGTTCTCTTCGATTACTTCGTGTAGATATCCTTCAGGCTGGCAGTGAGCTTTCCTTCGGCAACCTCACGAATGGCCAGAGTGACAGGCTTATCTTCCAGGGCAATTCCGTTTTCCTCGGCCTCGGCAGCAATGGTACGGGCACGACGGGCAACGGCGTTTACCAGCAGGTAGCGGCTGGGGATATGCTCCAGCAGCTGAGACATGGGGGGATACAGCATATTATAGGACCTCCTTAAAAATGTCCAGATTGGTGTTGTTTGCGTACAGGGACTGCTGTGCCTCCGGGCTGTCGGCCAGGATGGCCTCCATCCGGGCAACACAGTCATCTACCTGGTCATTGACCAGCAGATATGTATATCGCTCGGCCTGCTGGATTTCCCAACGGGCCTGTTTGAGCCGGGATTCAATCTTCTCCGGTGCAGTGTCTCCCCGGTTTTCCAGGCGGCTGCGAAGCTCCCGGAAGCTGGGAGGTGCCAGGAAAATGGTGACGGCATCGGGTACCTTCTTCAAAACCTGAAATGCACCATTGGGGTCCACATCCAAAACGGCAGTGCCCCCCTGATGGATGACATCCAGAATAGGCTGGGCCGGGGTTCCATAGTAGTCCCCTGCGGCGTACTCATTGTATTCCATGAGCAGGTCTTTGTCCAGCAGCTCCCGGAACTGCTCCCTTGTAAGGAAGTGATAGTGCACGCCGGGCACCTCATTGGGCCGGGGCGAACGGGTCGTTGCAGAAACAGAGAAGAAGTAATCGGGATGATTTGCAAGGATTCTGCGCAGCACGGTGCTTTTTCCTGCACCGGAGGGGCCGGAAATTACGATAACTCTGCCCTTATTCATGGATATCCTCCTCTTCATATTCCTCCATTTTCATTCCTGCCCGTCCTGCTACGGTTTCCGGCTGAATGGCGGATAAGATCACATGATCCGTGTCCATGACAATGACGGATCTGGTCTTTCTGCCATAACTGGCATCGATGAGCATGCCACGGTCTCTCGCCTCCTGAATCATACGCTTGATAGGAGCTGAGTCCGGGCTGACGATGGCAAGAAGTCTGGCGGAGGAAATCATATTTCCAAAACCGATATTGATGAGTTTCATAACTGCCTCACTCGATATTCTGGGTTTGCTCTCTGATTTTTTCCAGTTCTGCCTTGATGTCTACGACCACCTTTGCCAGGCGCAGATCACTGCACTTGGAGCCGATGGTGTTGGCCTCCCGGTTCATCTCCTGAAGCAGGAAGTCCAGCTTTCTGCCGATGGCACCGCCGCCGGAGAGCATTTCATCCATCTGAGCCAGGTGGCTGCGCAGGCGGACGGTCTCTTCGTCCACCGCAACTTTATCTGCAAAAATAGCAGCTTCCTGAATAATACGGTTTTCGTCGATGTTGGTATTTTCCAAAACCTCCCGCATCTTGGCCTCAAGGCGGGCTCTGTAATCTGCCACGGTCTGAGGAGAAGCTTCCTCTACCTGGCCGACCAGACTGCGGATGGTATCACCACGGCTGCGAAGGTCCTTTTCCATAGCCTGTCCCTCGGTGGCACGCATGGTGTTGAAGGCCTCCAGGGCCTGATCCACCACGGACAGCAGGCTCTTCATAAGCTGCTCTTCGTCCTGCTCAGGCTTTTCCACCTGGAACATCTCCGGCATTCTGGCCAGAGTGGATGCGCTGATATCATCCTGAACACCGTACTCCGACACCATGGCCCGCATGGCCTGGAGGTATCCTTCCAGCACGGGACGGTTCAGGCTCACCTGGAGCTGTTCCTCTGCACTGGCACCCACGGAGATGAACACATCCACCTTACCACGGGACACAGCGGCCTTCACATGCTGCTTGACGGCATCCTCCGCAAAGTTAAGACTTCTGGGCAGCTTTACACTGCAATCCAGATAGCGGTTGTTTACAGATCGGATTTCCACGGTAAATTCCCGATCCAGCGGTGTCTGCACCGCCCGGCCATAACCGGTCATACTCTTAATCAAAGTTATTATCTCCTTTTGATTCGGATTTCAAATGATCTCATTTCGCCTGCGCCGTGATGGTGTATTGCGGACCACGGCGGCGGCACAGCCGATCTGTCACCACAGCCAGCCCCATTCCCAGGGCAAATCCCACAAATCCCCACACTGCACCGAAGGCGCACCACAAAACCAGCAGCAGCACAATGGGCACCAGATACACCATCATTGCAGCAGCCAGCACATGACCGGTGCTGCTTTGGAGCACCACCCGGTCCCCTGTCCGGGCACCGATGGGATTGCGGGCCAGCAGAACATGGTTCTGCTCCGGCCCCTCCGAGCAGCCCCCGCACTCTGTGCAGTTGCCGCTGCAGGCAGACTGCCGGCGGCACAGGATTTCCGCTGTGCCGTCGGCGTAAGTTTTGCGAACGGTTACAATCTGCTCCATGGCTACGGCTCCGGAGTCGGTTCCGCAGAAGCCGGTGCAAGGCCCACTGTGACATTACACTTGCCGTAAACGCCCACCTTGCCTGCACTCTCAAGCTCAAAGCTCAGAGGCAGTGTCTGGGTTCCGGCCTCATAGCCTGCCATATCCACCCAGGCTACAATATTTTCCGGGGTGAGCTTCTGCAGCTCCGCAGTACTGCCGCGGAACAGCACATCCAGCTGCTGGGTAAAGACCGTGGACACCATTCCCTCCGGAACATTTCGCACATGGATGTTGTCCTTGGTCAGGGTCACGGTTCTGGTGCTTAGCCCTTTCAGGGCTACCTCCACCTTTGCCGCAGGGATGTTGGACTGATTGGTCAGATTCTCGGGAAGCTTGATTTCTACCTCCTGGCTGTAAGGGGTCTTAATGTCCACCTCACCCAGATTGACGGTGGTCAGAACCCATTCGTCGTACTTGCTCAGGGCTTCCTCGGAACCGGAAATGGTAATGGTTGCGGGATCTACCTTTACTTCGGCATTCTCATTGGGGTCTGCACCGCCGCCGGCTACCAGCTTCACTACCAGAGGAATCTCTTTGATGTGCTCCACAGGCAGCGTCAGTTTGATGCTGCCCACATTGGTTTTCACATTGGAGGCATCCACAGGATTTCTGGTGCGGTCCATAAGTGTATAGCGGAACTCTCCGGTCAGGGTGGAGGTCAGATCGGTACGGTCGATCTCCAGACCTGCAAATTCGATCTCATCCACCTGGCTCTTGGGACCTGCAACGGTGACACTGGCGGCGCTCATGGTGGCACGCTCCTGCCGCACCAGCAGTCCCTCCTGAAGCTGTCCCCGGAAGATCAGCTCCACAGGAACCTCTTTTTCCGCATACTCCACCACTTCCAGCTTCACAGTGGGGGTAATCCGCTGGGAAATGCTGACAGAGGTGATACCGGCGGGATAGGAAATCTTATATTCTCTTTCGTATTCTCCCGGTTCTGTGATTCCGTTGAGGTCTACAGACACCGTGATATTAGAGGCGTTCAGCTCGTTCAGATCGGAGCGATTGCCGTACAGGCGGACAGACACCTTGGAATCCTGTCCGGAAATCAGCATGAGGTTCCGATCCATCAGCGCGCTTTCATTTTCCAGGGAGACCGGCAGATTTTTGAAGGTTTGCTCATGTCCGGGGCTGACATCGGTGACCACATACAGCCACAGGCCAAAGGCCACCAGAAGTGACAAAAGAATTGTTGGAATTCTATTCTTCATTGTTTCCACCCTTTCTGTCCTTGCTGTCCTTGCTTCCCTTGAGGTAACTCACGAGGCTTCGCTTAGGCTCTTCTTCCGGGGCAAGCTCATTGGTCAGCAGACGAGACAGAGTCTGGGGGGCCAGATGACGCTTCAGCATACCGCCTGTAGCCACAGAAATGGTACCGGTCTCTTCGGAGACAATGACCACCACTGCATCGGTGACCTCGCTGATGCCCAGACCAGCTCTGTGTCTGGTACCCAAATCAGCGCTGATCCGGTGGTTTTTGGACAGAGGCAGCACACAGCCTGCCGCCGCAATGCGTCCGTTACGAATCACCATGGCACCGTCATGAAGGGCGGCGTTGGTAAAGAAAATATTACGAATCAGCTGCTCGGAAACCCGGCCGTCAATGATTGTGCCGGTCTTAAAATATTCGTCCAGGCGACTGGTACGCTCAAAGACCATCAATGCACCAACCCGTTCCCGGGCCATGATCTCACAGGCGGTTACCACCTGTGCAATCACATTGGTGATTTCTTTATTTTTCTCTTTGGGGGTCAGCAATTCTTTGATACTGGTAGAGCCCATGCGCTCAACCGCACGGCGCAGCTCCGGCTGGAACAGAACCACCAGTGATAACAGTCCAAGCTCCAGTACCTTATCCAGCATATAGTGAAACACATGGAGCTTAAACACACCTGTAATCCAAAACAGCAGAATCAGCATTACAATTGCTTTACCAATTCGGGCTGTACTGGAAGACCGGATCATACTGATGACCTTGTAAATCAGGAACGTAACCAGAAGGATATCGATAAGATCCGTAATCTGAGCGGTGCTGATTATATGCCAAATTCCTACAAAAAACTCTGAAATTGCATTCATGTGTGTTGCCCCTTCCTGGAATTTCTCCGCATAGTCAGAATACACCTGTACACAGTAAGCCTATTATCTTTATAATTATAGCGGATATTTTTCACCTTGGCAAGGGAAAATCGAAAAAAATCACCGCAGTTCCTGAAAAACTCCACGGCAGGCTTCCAGCAGTGCCCGGGTCTGTCCGGGGCCGGCATCCGGGCCAAAACTCACCCGAATGGTTCCTGTGTCTATGGTTCCTGCACTTTCATGGGCCACCGGCGCACAGTGAAGCCCGGCCCGCAGACAGATTCCCCGGAGGGCCAGCTTCTCCGTCACCATCTCGCAGTCCCCCTTTGGGGGCAAAAAGGAAACCGTTCCGCCCTGATGGGGGCCATAGAATACTGTGGCCCCCAAGGCCTTCAGACCCATTGCCGCTTTTCCTGCCTCCTGTGCCTCCCGCTGTGCAAGCTTTCCAAGATCCTGCCTTTCCAGATACTTCAGCGCCGCAGACAGGCCGCAGATGCCCGGCAGATTCTGGGTCCCTGCTTCTGCACGGTCGGGAAGCAATTCCGGCATTTCCTGACTGTAGGACTGACTGCCTGTTCCTCCCTGCATCAGAGGCTCCGGCAGCTGGGCACAGAGCAAAAGGCCGGTGCCCATGGGGCCCAACAGTCCCTTATGACCGGGCATGGCAATAAATGCCGCCCCCAGCTTCTCCAGATCCAGCGGTTGACTGCCCGCAGACTGGGCTGCATCGATGATAAAGGGAACCCCATACTGCCGACACAGCTTTGCCATATCTTCAATGGGCAGAATATAGCCAAATACATTAGAAACATGGGTAAAAATCGCTGCCTTCGGTTTCTTTTTCAATGCCTCCTCAAAGGCATCCAGTGTATCCGTCCAGGAAAAGAGGCATCTGCCCGCCGTCAGGACTTCACAGCCCAGATGGTGCAGCGGTCTGGTCACGGCGTTGTGCTCAAATCCCGAAATAACCACCTTGTCCCCCGGCTTCACCAGGGTCCGAATTGCCGTATTGAGTCCATGGGTACAGTTCATCGTAAAAACTACCTGCTCAGGGTCACAGTGAAAAAGCCGCCCTGCCCGCTCCCGACAGCGAAACACCGCATTGGCCGCCTCCATGGCCGCAGGATATCCGCCTCTTCCGGGATTGCCGCAGTGCCGCAGCCCCCAGGCCACAGCTTCGTATACTCCCGGTGCCTTCTGCATGGTGGTAGCTCCGTTATCCAGATAAATCATAGCAGCTGTTCCTCCCAGTTTCCTTCCGGGTCTCTAAGATAACATCTTTTAAAAAGGATACTTCCCTCTCTCAGCAGCTCCACAGCCTTCATACCATGCCACTGGGATACAGTCAGGCAGTACCCACATCCTTTTTCTTCCAGAATCCGAGGTGTTCTGCGCAGCTGGCAGCGAATTCCTGCCCTTTGCAGTGCCGATTGCCCCTTTTGTGCATAGGTGATAGAACGAAACGTGATATAAAATTCCTTCATATGGCAAAACCTCCCGGCTCAGCCTATGAAAAAAGTCCTTTTTCTGTGCAATGCAAAAAAGCTGCTATATGTCTTATAGACCATGTAACCCCGTTTTTAAACATAAAACAGGAGGAACCGTACCAGGTAAGTACGATTCCTCCTGCTTTTACTTCTGAATCTGCGCCTCTAACCGCTTGATTTTCCTTTGGATGCTGTCCACCATTTCTCCCTCGGTGGCCCAGTCTTCCTTTACAATCTGCAGCATTTGATGCTGCATTTTAATCGCACCTTCCACGTCACCACGGATGAAACAAATCTGAGAAACCGCATCTTCGCAGTCAATAAATCTGGGCTTCGGACGAAGAGGCATTGCCTTTTTATAATATTCCATGGCCTCCTCATAGCGGCAGAGCTTTGCCATAATGTCGCCATACTCTGCCCACACAATCCATTTTTCAGGGCTGTGCCGGGTCATCTTCTGCCACCACTCCAAAGCCTGGGGCAGATCACACTCTGCCTTGCAGATATATCCCATGTACATCTCATAGTGGTAGGAGTATTCCACACCCTTCATACGCTCTGCATAGGCTCTTGCTTCCACTGTACGGTTATCTGCAATCAGCAAATTCAGCAGCCAAAAATAATTGCGGATATCCTCCGGATGTGCTTCCACAATGCCCTCATAAAAGGAAATCAGTTCGCTGTGGTTTACCATGTTCCAATCATTGTAAGGCCCGTTTTCCGCATCAAAGATGGCATTGTGGGCATCCTTCCGTCCGGGAAGCCGCTGAAGTGCTTCTCTGGCCAGAGGCTTCGCCAATTCATGGTATTCATTGGCCCGCTTGTTGTAGAGCATGGCCAGCAGCAAGGTTGCCTGTGCTCCCAGGGACTCTTTGTTCCGGCAATCCTTCAGAAACCGCTCGCTTTGCCGAAAATCTCCCTCGGACAGAAACCGCACATCTTCAATCATATGCTCCACCCGTTCCATCCGACATTCATCGGTCATAGCAAACAGTTCGTCGATGGTCACGCCGAAAATCACCGACAAATCCGGCAGCAGCTGAATGTCCGGCATATTGACACCGCTTTCCCATTTGGATACCGCCTGTGCAGAAACGCCCAGCTGCTGGGCAAGCTGCTCCTGTGTCATGGAATGGACCTGCCGCAGGGTTTTGATCTTTGCTCCAATATCAATATTCATTCTGGTTCCTCCTCGTTTTTGTGGTACCTATATTGTATCAGGGCAGCATTCCAAATCCTATGACGGGCAAATTGAATCCGACTTGACGGTTTGTTGAATTAGATTGGCCTGTGTGAAAATTCCGGGCAAATCAGAACCCTTTCTGCTCTTTTTTATCACACAGTCTCTATCTCACTGTCAAAGTACTGCTCTTGAAACCCTACCGCTTCTGCAATTTCTTCTTTTGTAAAGCGCAACCCCTGGGGAGCAGCCACTAACTTGTCCTCCACATCATTGCTGCGGTGAATAATGCCTATAATTTGGCAGGTGTATTCCGCAACCGGACTGTCTACACCCAGTAAATATACATCCAGTTCCTCCCCATCGCCGCCAATAACCTTTGGAATATAGCCGTAATTGATGGGATAGATCATATCCGCATATTTGGGATGGGCACTTCCAATAGGTCGATCAATTTTGATTGTAACAGTCTTTCCCAGATAGGAGTTTACCAGAGCTTTTCTTAAAGTGTAATTGATAAAATCATGCTTCCCCTTTAAGTATTGATCTCTGCCGCTATCCGTTGGGACTGCCGCTGTAAGAGCTACCTTCAAATCCTCGTACGCTTTGGCTGCAGATGGCTTTTGATTCAGATAGTCTCTGAAATTGATATAGTTTCTCCACTGCGTGCTGTCCGTTAAAACCACATGTATGAAATGCGTTTGTAAATCTCCCGTTCCATCATAATAGTTCCCACAGGCAAACAGCAGTTGTTCCCCGATGCGATTGGGCCGATAGTAAAAGCCAGCCTCTTTCAGCTCTTTTTCATAGGAAAGAACATCTGCAAAATCATCCACCGCAATGGCAATATCTATGATTGGCTTTGCTTTTATGGTCAGGATCGATGTACTTCCAACATGTTGAATCTCTTTTATGACAGGATTTAAAATACGTCTCAACCGTGAAATCGTATTTTGGGCCTCTATTTCCCATTCTTTTTCATGTTCACACAGCTGTACTGCACCTCGTTTTAATCCAATCAATTTGAACCTCCTTCCAACTCCCAGAGAGCGGTTGGGACACCTTCCTTGCGGAGGGTGTCCCAACAACCATCTTATTTTTTACTTATATCCGTTCCAGGAGACACACCGCATGGCAGGACATTCCCTTGCCCTCTCCTGTAAAGCCCAACCGCTCTTCTGTGGTGGCTTTAATATTGATGCGGTCTGTGTCCGTTTCCAAATCCTGTGCAATATTTTTCACCATCTGGGGCAGATGGGGGGCCAGCTTGGGAGCCTGGGCAATCATGGTCACATCCAGATTTCCCAGTTCATACCCTGCCTCCTTCAAAAGGCTGTGGACATGGCGCAAAAGCACTCTGGAATCAATATTGTGATATGCCTGATCCGTGTCAGGAAAGTGCTTTCCGATGTCGCCCATACCGGCAGCGCCCAACAAAGCATCCATCACCGCATGGAGCAGCACATCTGCATCCGAGTGTCCGTCCAGTCCTTTTTCATAGGGAATCTCCACACCGCCTAAAATCAGCTTTCGGCCCTCTGTGAGCCGGTGTACATCATATCCGTGTCCAATTCTCATGCCTGTTCCTCCCGCAAAAGCTCCCTGGCCAGGAGCAAATCCAACTGTGTCGTAACCTTAAAATTCCGTTCCTCGCCCTGTACCAGCTTCACCCGCATTCCCAGCCGTTCCACCGCAGAACAGTCATCTGTAATGGGGGCCTCCTCTGCAATGGCCTTGGACAGTGCGCCACGAAGCATATCATAATCAAACACCTGCGGGGTCTGTACCGCCCGCAGGGTGGCCCGATTGGGCGTATTAGCCACGAATCCATCGGTTTCTATTTCTTTGATGGTGTCCTTCACCTCAAGGGCAGGAGCCGCCGCACCAAAGCTGTGGGCCGCACGAACGACCCGGTCAATGAGGACAGGCGTCACTAGCGGTCTGGCTCCATCGGCAACCGCTGCCAGCTCCATATCCTTACTGAGGCTGCTCAGGCCCCGATTCACGGAGTCCACCCGATTGTCTCCGCCTGCTACCACCTGTGTCACCTTGGTAAAGCCTGCTTTTTTGCACAGGTTGTCAATGGGAAGAATCAGGTCCTGCCGGGTCACCACCACAATTTCCAGAATGACGGGTGCTTCCTGAAAAGAGCGAATGGTGTGTGCAATGAGAGGTTCTCCGCCCAGGTCTGCCATAATCTTGTCCACACCCCCCATGCGGCGTGCAGAGCCTGCCGCCACAATGACTGCGCCGCAGGACTTGCAGGGGATGATCTTTCTGCTCAACTCACAGATGCCCATAGATACCTCCTTACAGCTTCTGAATCAAATCCTTAAAGTGCCGGCCCCGAACCATGAAGTTTTTAAACTTGTCAAAGGCTGCACTGGCAGGAGACAGCAGCACCACGTCTCCTTCCACAGCCCCCTGTGCTGCGGCGAATACCGCCTGGTCAAAGTCCTCAATGGAGAGAATCTCCGGCGCATTTTCCCGATATTCTTCACAACTTTCCACAGCCCGGCGAATCTTCTCGCCAGTGGCACCTGTGACAATCAGCTTTTTCACATGGCGGCAGATCTCAGGCCCCAGAACATCATAGGGAATGTGCTTGTCATAGCCTCCTGCAATGAGAATGACCTGCTCTTGGAAGCTTCTGAGGCCTGCAATGGTACGGCTGGGACTGGAGGCAATGGAGTCATTGTAGTAGCGCACACCGTCTTTCACCCGAACCAGCTCAATGCGGTGTTCCACGCCTCCAAAGTTCTTTGCCACCTGCTCAATGGCATCCTTAGGAACCAGGCCCTGCAAGGCTGCAATCGCTGCCATATAGTTTTCCACATTGTGGATACCCGGCAGAAGAATATCCTTCTGCTCCAGTATCTTTTCCCCATTGGACCAAATGATGCCGTCCTCCAGATATACCTGGGCCTTTTCCTTCCTGGAGAAGAACCGCACCGTGCCGGGAACCTCGTCTGCAAAGCCTTTGGTAATCTCGTTGTCCAGATTGAGGACCGTCACGCCCTCCCGGCCCTGATGGGCAAACACATTCTTCTTGGCCTGCACATACTCCGCCATATCCTTGTGCACATCCAGATGGTTGGGAGCCAGGTTGGTCACCACTGCAATCCGGGCACTGCGGTGCATATCCATGAGCTGGAAGGAGCTAAGCTCCACCACAGCCCAATCCTCTTTTTCCATCTCCTCCACTCTGGGTAGAAGGGGGGTGCCGATGTTGCCGCCCAAATGGACCGTCTTTCCCGCCGCCTTCAGAATTTCAGAAATCAGAGTGGTCGTAGTGGTCTTGCCGTCGGAACCTGTGACCGCAATAATGGGGCAGGGACAGCACTCAAAGAAAATCTCCATTTCAGAGGTAATCTCCGCTCCCTGCTCTCGCAGTGCCACCAGTGCAGGGGTCTCCGGGTGCATACCGGGGGTCCGGAATACTACATCCGCCTGCAAATTCTCCAGATATGTAGGACCAACCTTCAAAATCAGGCCCTGCCGCTCCAGCTCCAGGACCTCCTCATCCAGATTCTCTCTGGGAGTCCGGTCACAGCCAATGACATGACAGCCGGCTGCCAGCAACATTCTGGCCAGGGGACGATTGCTGACACCCAGACCCAGAACTGCAATGTTTTGATTCTGCCAACGCTTCTTATAGGAATCCAATGTGAAATTGGTCATAATTACTCCTCAATTCTGCGTATACACGCACATAGTTGGCTATAGTATACCCCCTTTTTTTGTCTATTTCAAGAAGGACTGGCAAATGTTCCCGAAAATCCGAATTTAAATTTGACAATTCACTCTTTATCCGTTACAATAGAGCGGCGACCAGGTTGGACAGCCGCGGGGGGAAGCCGAAAGGCTCCCCGTGAGGAAAGTCCGGGCTCCGCAGGGCAAGGATAACGGGTAACGCCCGCCGGGGGTGACCCTAGGACAAGTGCAACAGAGAGATACCGCCGGACTTCTTCGGAAATCCGGTAAGGGTGAAAAGGCGCGGTAAGAGCGCACCCGCCCCATGGAGACATCGGGGTGCTGTAAACTCTATCCGGAGCAACACCGTGTGTGGGACAATAGGCTCGCCCGGCCGTCCCCAAGAGGTGGCTTGATCCCAGGAGCAATCCTGGGACTAGATAGATGGCTGTCAAAACAGAACCCGGCTTATAGACCTGTGTCGTATCTACTTGCAAAAGTAGAAGAAAAGTGGCTGTTGCACCTGCAACAGCCACTTTTTCCTTCTGTTTTATTCCAAGCTGTAAGTTTCTACTGCCCTCTTCCCTTCCCCTTTGCAAATCTTTTCGGGTTTTTAACCAAAAAATTCAAATACTATTGCCATAACCTGTGAAAATAGGATATAATTCAGATAGAGTTAACAACTAGGAGGGAACGCGCCTTATGAACGATACACAAAAGAAGCATATCCTTCTCATTACCACCGGCGGCACCATCGCATCTGTCCCCGGCGGCGAAGGCCTGGAGCCCCGCCGCAGCGACGTAATGGAACGAGAACTCAATCAGCTCCGCACCTATTATGATATCACCGTCCAGGACCTCATGTGCCTGGACTCCTCCAACATCCAGCCGGAGGAGTGGGTCATCATTGCCCGTGCCATCTTTGATGCCCGCGGCCACTATGACGGAATTGTTGTATCCCATGGTACAGACACCATGGCCTATACCTCTTCCATGGTCACCTTCATGCTGGAAAACATCGATCTTCCTGTGGTCTTTACCGGATCTCAACTCCCCTTAGCCGATTTTCTGTCAGATGCCCCCAACAACCTGCGGGCTGCCTTTGCCATGGCTGCAACCGGTGCTCCCGGTGTGTTCCTGGCCTTTGACCGAAAGATCATGCGTGGCTGCCGGGCCGTAAAGGTTCGTGCCTCCGGCTTCAATGCCTTTGAAAGCATCAACAGCCAGTATGTGGGCATCGTCACCGCCTTGGGCCTCAATCTCAACCGAGACATGCTGCCTGCACCCAAAGGCCCTGCCATGCTCCGCACCAAGGCCAGCAACCGGGTGTTCCTGCTGCGGCTTACCCCCGGTCTGGATTCTGCCATTTTTGACACACTGGTGGACATGGGCTACCGCGGCATTGTCCTGGAAGCCTTCGGTCTGGGCGGAATGAATTTCCTCCATGATGTTCCCGGCCACGGCATCCGGGGTGCCGTGGAAAACGGCGTCAGCGTGGTGGTCTGCTCCCAGTGCCTGTATGACAGCAGTAACCTGAATGTATACCAAGTGGGCAAAAAGCTGCTGGATATGGGTGTCATTCAGGGCGGCGATATGACCACCGAGGCCGCCATGACCAAGCTGATGTGGGCTTTGGGTCAGGATTATTCACAGGATGAAATCCGCAGACTCTTCGCCACCAGTCTTGCAGGTGAAATCACACTTTAAACCCCTCTGAAAGGAGTTTTCTATGGACCCTATTTATGTCACCGGTCACCGGAACCCGGATACTGACTCTATTGTTTCTGCTATGGCCTACGCCGCCCTGAGAAACACTCTGGGCGATCGGGAATATCAGGCCGCACGGCTGGGTCATATCAGTGACGAAACTCAGTTGGTTTTGGACCGCTTCGGCTTCCAGCCTCCTCTGCTTATTTCCTCTATGTATACCCAGGTTCAGGACCTGGAGTATGACACACCTCCTGCCCTGGGCGCCGCCGTCACCGTCAACAGAGCCTGGAGCGTTTTGCAGGCCAACGGAAATCTGCCCGGAATCCCCGTGGCAAACGATGACGGTACCCTCTATGGCATGCTGATGCCGGAGGACATCGCACAGTACGACATGCAGACCATCTACACCCCGCAGCTGGATCAGGTTCCCGTGTTTAACCTTCTGAGCGTGCTGGAAGGCAAGCTTCTGAATGAAGCCGAGGACTCTGTGGACCACATTTCCGGTGAGGTCGTCATTGCACTGCCCCAGAGCCGGGAGGGACTTCTGTTTTCCAAGACAGACTCCGTGGTGATCTGCGGCAATCAGCCCGACCTCATCCGCCGGGCTTTGGAAATGAATGTAAACTGTCTGGTGCTGTGTCAGACGGAGCTGCCGGAGGACCTTCGGAAGCTGGACACCACCACCTGCATTATTTCCACTCCCTTTGATGCTTACCGTGCTGTCCGTCTCATTTATCACTCTACCCCCATCGGAAGAATTTGCCGCCAGGAAAATCTGGTGACCTTCCATCTCGGGGATCTTGTTGACGATGTAAAGGAAATCGTCCTGAAGGAACGGGCTCCCTGCTATCCGATTCTGGATACAGAAGACAAGATTGTAGGCCTGCTGTATCAGAACCACCTGCTACGCCCCCGCAGAAAGCGTGTGGTACTGGTGGACCACAACGAAAAGGCTCAGTCGGTTCCCGGTCTGGAAGAGGCACAGATTCTGGAGATCATTGACCACCATCGTCTGGCCGATATTCAGACCACAAACCCCATCTACTTCCGCAATGAACCCGTCGGCTCCACCACCACCATTGTGGCCAGTATGTTCCAGGAGCGTGGACTCATGCCCTCTGAGAAGATGGCCGGCCTTATGGCTGCCGCCATTGTCTCCGACACGGTCATGTTCAAGTCTCCCACCTGTACCGAAAAGGACCGGCGCATTGCAGCCCGTATGGCCAGAATTGCAAAGGAATCCCTGGAAGATCTGGGCAAGGCAATTTTCTCCGCCTCTTCCGGAGAGGATCGTCCTGTAGAAGATCTCCTGTTCACCGACTTTAAGGAATTCCACATTGCGGGCCATTTCTTTGGAGTCAGCCAAATCACCTGTGTGGATTCTCCCCATCTTCTGTCCCGGAAGGACGAATTCCTGGCTCTCATGGAATCTACCATGAAGAAGCGGGGCTATAGCATGATGCTTCTCATGCTGACCGATGTGCTGCTGGAAGGCACACAACTCATCTATCTGGGTGACGAAGAGACCATCCGGCAGGCTCTGGGCGCAGATGTTCGCGGAAACGAAGTCTTCCTGCCCAAGGTCATGTCTCGAAAGAAACAAATCATCCCCATGCTCACTGCCCTCTGGGGCTAATAAAATCACGGTGCTGTCCCGCAAAAATTGGGGACAGCACCGTTCTTTATTTTCTCTCAGCCTCAGGACCATAGGCAGAAAAAATGCGCACACCGCCAATTGGCAGTGTGCGCATAATTTGAGAAATTACTCAGCGATCTCGGTGACAACACCGGAACCGACGGTACGGCCGCCCTCGCGGATAGCGAAGCGGAGGCCCTTCTCGATAGCGATGGGAGTGATCAGCTCAACGTCCATGATGACGTTATCGCCAGGCATGCACATCTCAACGCCCTCGGGCAGGGTGATGATACCGGTCACGTCAGTGGTACGGAAGTAGAACTGAGGACGGTAGTTGTTGAAGAAGGGAGTATGACGGCCGCCTTCTTCCTTGGACAGGACGTAGACCTGGCCCTTGAACTTGGTCAGGGGGTGGATGGAACCGGGCTTAGCCAGAACCTGACCACGCTGAATGGTCTTCTTGTCCACGCCACGCAGCAGAGCACCAATGTTATCACCGGCTTCTGCGTAGTCCAGCAGCTTGTGGAACATCTCGATGTCGGTAACAACGGAAGCCTTCTTCTCCTCGGTCAGGCCGACGATGTCAACAGGCTCGTTCTTCTTGATCTGGCCACGCTCAACACGACCGGTAGCAACGGTACCACGGCCGGAGATGGTGAACACGTCCTCAACGGGCATCAGGAAGGGCTGGTCAGCCTTACGGTCAGGAGTGGGGATGTAGTTATCAACGCTATCCATCAGCTCCTTGATGCAAGCGTAAGCGGGATCGCTGGGATCCTTGGACTCGCAGATCAGAGCGTTCAGAGCGGAACCCTTGATGATGGGGGTGTCGTCGCCGGGGAACTCGTAGTAGTCCAGAGTCTCACGGACTTCCATCTCAACCAGCTCCAGCAGCTCCTCGTCGTCAACCTGATCGCACTTGTTCAGGAAAACAACGATTGCGGGAACGCCAACCTGACGAGCCAGCAGCAGATGCTCCTTGGTCTGAGCCATGGGGCCATCGGTAGCAGCGATAACCAGGATAGCGCCGTCCATCTGAGCAGCACCGGTGATCATGTTCTTGATATAGTCAGCGTGGCCGGGGCAGTCAACGTGAGCATAGTGACGAGCCTCAGTCTGGTACTCAACGTGAGCGGTGTTGATCGTGATACCACGAGCCTTCTCCTCGGGAGCCTTATCGATGGAAGCGTAGTCCTCGAAGCTGGCGTTGCCGAACAGGGACAGGTACTTGGTGATAGCAGCGGTCAGAGTGGTCTTGCCGTGGTCAACATGGCCAATGGTGCCGATGTTAACATGAGGCTTGCTTCTTTCAAATTTCTGCTTTGCCATTGAAAAATCCTCCTGTTATGTTTCTTTGAGAAACAAATATAGTTTGTAACGTATAGGTTTCCCTTACTGTCTCTATCCTACTACAGATTTGACAGAAAGGCAAGAAATTTTTTTAGCCGCGTGCACGCTTGGCGATAATTTCTTCGCTCTTGGACTTGGGCAGCTCAGAGTAGTGGCTGGGCTCCATGGAGTACTGGCCACGGCCCTGGGTCTTGCTACGCAGGTCGGTTGCGTAACCAAACATCTCGGCCAGAGGAACATTGGCATCGATCTGGGTGGAACCATTTCTGGGAACCTGGCCCAGGATGTTGCCGCGGCGAGCGGTAACATCGCCAATGACAGCGCCCATATAATCATCAGGCACCACAACGGCAACCTTCATGATGGGCTCGAGGATTGCGGGGTTGGCCTTCCGGCAAGCTTCCTTGAATGCCATAGAACCAGCAATCTTAAATGCCATTTCGGAGGAGTCAACCTCGTGGTAAGAGCCGTCGTACAGGGTAACCTTGACGTCTACCACAGGGAAGCCAGCCATTACGCCAGCCTGCATTGCGCCCTGAATACCGGCATCGACCGCAGGGATATACTCCTTGGGGATGGCGCCGCCAACGACAGCGTTAACGAACTCGTAACCCTTGCCGGGCTCGTTGGGCTCCACACGGATCTTAACATGACCGTACTGGCCCTTACCGCCGGACTGACGGGCGTACTTGGTATCCTGCTCAACAGACTTACGGATGGTCTCCTTGTAAGCAACCTGGGGAGCACCGACATTGGCTTCCACCTTGAACTCGCGCAGCAGGCGGTCAACGATGATTTCCAAGTGCAGCTCACCCATACCGGCGATGATGGTCTGACCAGTCTCGTCGTCGGTGTAGGTCTTGAAGGTGGGATCCTCTTCAGCCAGCTTGGCCAGAGCGATGCCCATCTTCTCCTGGCCTGCCTTGGTCTTGGGCTCGATAGCCACGCGGATAACGGGCTCGGGGAAGACCATGGACTCCAGAATGATGGGGTGATCCTCATCACAGAAAGTATCACCGGTGGTGGTGTTCTTCACACCAACAGCAGCGGCGATATCACCGGAGTACACCATATCGATGTCCTCACGATGGTTGGCGTGCATCTGCAGGATGCGGCCCAGACGCTCCTTAACCTGCTTGGTGGAGTTCAGGATGGTAGTGCCCTTTGCCAGAGTACCGGAGTACACACGGAAGAAGCACAGCTTGCCGACGAAGGGGTCGGTAGCAATCTTGAATGCCAGAGCGGAGAAGGGAGCATCATCGGAAGCAGGACGGAAATCCTCTTCGTCAGTGTCGGGGTTGATGCCCTTAACACCCTTCTTGTCCAGGGGAGAGGGCATATAGTCAACAACGGCATCCAGCATCTGCTGTACACCCTTGTTCTTGTAAGAAGAACCGCAAACCACAGGCACCATGGTGTTATCAATGGTAGCCTTACGGATAGCAGCCTTGATGGTCTCCAGGGGAACCTCTTCCTCCATGAGGACAGCTTCCATGATGCTGTCGTCCACATCGGACACGGCATCCATCAGCTTCTCATGGTACTCGTTAGCCAGATCCACCATATTCTCAGGGATCTCACCAACCTCAGCGTCCTGACCCAGGACGTCAGAGAAGAAGAGAGCCTTCATGGTCAGCAGGTCAACGATGCCGGTGAAGTCGGCCTCGGAGCCGATGGGCAGCTGCAGGGGAACTGCATTACACTTCAGACGATCGTGCATCATGTCCAGGACGTTGTAGAAGTTGGCACCCATGATGTCCATCTTGTTGACGTACACCATACGGGGAACTCTGTACTCGTCAGCCTGGCGCCACACGGTCTCAGTCTGGGGCTCAACACCACCCTTTGCGCACAGGACGGTCACAGAGCCGTCCAGAACACGCAGGGAACGCTCGACCTCAACGGTGAAGTCAACGTGGCCCGGGGTGTCGATGATGTTGATCCGGCGACCCTTCCAGAAGCAAGTGGTAGCTGCGGAAGTAATGGTGATACCGCGCTCCTGCTCCTGAGCCATGAAGTCCATGGTGGCGGAGCCATCATGGGTCTCACCGATCTTGTAGGTACGGCCGGTGTAGAAAAGAATACGCTCAGTGGTAGTGGTCTTACCGGCATCGATGTGAGCCATGATGCCGATGTTTCTTGTATTTTCAAGCGAGTACTGTCTAGCCATTTAGATACTCCTTTGTTACCAACGGAAATGGGAGAAGGCCTTGTTGGCTTCTGCCATCTTGTGGGTATCCTCACGCTTCTTCACGGATGCGCCGGTGTTGTTGTAGGCGTCCATGATTTCAGCAGCCAGCCGCTCCTTCATGGTTGCCTCGCCGCGCTTACGGCTGTAAGCGGTCATCCAGCGCAGGCCCATGGTCTGACGGCGGGCGGGACGTACTTCGATAGGCACCTGATAAGTGGCGCCACCCACACGGCGAGACTTGACCTCGACGGCGGGCATTACATTTTCCATGGCCTGCTGGAATACTTCCAGGCCATTCTTGTCGAGCTTGTTCTCGACAATCTCAAAAGCACCATAAACGACCTTCTGGGCAACGCCCTTCTTGCCGTCTAGCATGATGCTATTGACGAGCTTAGTTACCAGAACGGAGTTATAAATAGGATCCGGCAGGATCTCTCTCTTTGCTACATTACCTCTTCTGGGCACTTCGCTTCCCTCCTTCATATTAAGATGATTTCACAGGTACTTCAGAAGTGTACTTCTGTTGGTGCCTGCCAAGAGGTTTTTTACAGAGAATCTATAAAAAACGTCATGGCAAGGCCTTGCCTTGCAAAGGCGTAGTTATCGCAGTTAAAAAATCAGGTAGTAAGAAGCAGATTACTTCTTGCCTGCCTTGGGCCGCTTTGCGCCGTACTTGGAACGGGACTGCTTCCGGTTCTGTACGCCCTGGGTATCCAGAGTGCCGCGGATGATGTGGTAACGCACACCGGGAAGGTCCTTAACACGACCGCCACGGATCAGCACCACAGAGTGCTCCTGCAGGTTGTGGCCTACACCGGGGATGTAAGCGGAAACCTCAAAGCCATTGGTCAGACGCACACGGGCGATCTTACGCAGAGCAGAGTTAGGCTTCTTGGGGGTGGTGGTTCTGACGGCAGTGCAGACACCTCTCTTCTGAGGGGAAGACAGATCTGTTTCCTTGTTCTCAAGGGTGTTCAGACCCTTCTGCAGAGCGGGAGAATTGGACTTGTAGGCAGCCTGCTGTCTGCCCTTTCTCACGAGCTGGTTAAAAGTAGGCATTGGTTTCTCCTTTCTTTGAAACTCGCCGAATGGCGGATTTATCTCCTCGGGAAAACCCCGTAGGAATCAAGGGATTATAATTGCGGCCGCAGCCGCACCTACGTCAATACCGCAGGCGTTACCGAGGCTCTCCATACTGGAGACCCAGGTGCAGGGAACATCACGCTGGCTGCAGAGCTTAAGCACTGCTTCGGTCATATCAGGGTCAGCATTTCGGGCCAGGAACACCTGCTGGGCAGTTCCCTTCATCAAGGCCTTTCTAATCTGCTTCACACCGACGATCCGATTGCCTGTCCGCAGCTGCTGCAGAAGCGGATTTGCCTCTGAAGCTTTCTCATTCATAATGTCCATACGAACTATAATTATACTCTATTTTCAGAAAAAGTCAACAAATTTTCCAAAGTTTTTTCGGCTTTTCCCTGATTTATTTTTGCTTTTCAGAAGAATTATATATGCTTTATGCACTCTGTTTTGTTCTTAATGAAGAAACATCTGTGCTTGTATCAAAGCCTTTTTGCACTTTTTACAACTGAACCGTACAAGTTTTTCATGGAATTGTAGAAATTATCCCATTGCGGAGAATACACTCACATTTCTGCGTTTTATGTCAATACGCATAGGCCCTCACACACTGCTTTTTCATTTCTGAGGATTCGCTTTCCTATACATTATAATATAGAAAAGGGGTGCTGCCCCAAATGGTGTAAACACCATTTAAGACAGCACCTTATTTTCACTTACTTTGAAAGAGAATCAGTTTTCCTCGGGCTGTGCTTCCTCAGCGACTTCTGCCTCAGGCGCAGGGCCTTCGATGAAGTCCCGGTAGGCCATCAGGCCGGAACCGGCAGGAATCAGCTTACCGATAATGACATTCTCCTTCAGGCCAATCAGGTGGTCCACCTTACCCTTGATTGCAGCATCGGTCAGGACCTTAGTGGTCTCCTGGAAGGATGCAGCAGACAGGAAGGACTCCGTAGCCAGAGAAGCCTTGGTAATACCCAGCAGCACCATGGAGCAGGTAGCCAGACGCAGGTCTGCTTCGCCGGCAGCCATACGGGCTTCCACAGCGGCATTGGCATCTTCAAACTCAAAGGCATCAATGGTAGTACCCACCAGCAGATCGGTGTCGCCGGGGTCCTCCACCTTTACCTTCCGCATCATCTGACGGATGATAACTTCAATGTGCTTATCGTTGATGTCAACGCCCTGCTGACGGTACACAGCCTGAACGCTCTGCACCAAGTAGTCCTGGACGGCCTCAACACCGGAAATACGCAGAATATCCTGAGGATACAGTGCGCCTTCGGTCAGGGGCTGACCCTGTTCCACCCGCTTGCCGTTTTCGATCTTCAGGGTCATGGAGTAAGGCACCTGATAGACTCTCACATCGCCGTCATCGCCGGTGATGGTAATGGCACGCAGAGCAGTACGGTGGGTCTCGTCGATGGAGACCATACCGGAAATCTCAGCAATCTGAGCCATCTTCTTGGGACGGCGGGCCTCAAACAGTTCTTCGACTCGAGGAAGACCCTGAGTAATATCGTCACCAGCGATACCGCCGGAGTGGAAGGTACGCATGGTCAGCTGAGTACCGGGCTCACCGATGGACTGTGCTGCGATGATACCAACAGCTTCGCCCAGGTTGACCTCTTCGGAGGTAGCCAGGTTCATGCCGTAGCACACTGCACACAGACCGCTTCTGGACTGACAGCCCAGAGGAGTACGAATATAGACCTTATGAATGCCGTGCTTTTCAAACTTCTCGGCATCTTCAGGCATCATAAGCTTGTTCTTGGGATGGAGCACCTCACCGGTCTCGGGGTCCACCACATCATGGACGGGGTAACGGCCACGAATCCGGTTGCCGAAGGTATCGATGACATGACCCTTTTCCACCACTTCGCCAACCCAAATGCCGTGGTCTGTGCCACAGTCATGAATCCGGATAATCATATCCTGAGAGACGTCAACCATTCGACGGGTCAGGTAACCGGAGTCAGCGGTACGAAGAGCGGTATCGGTCAAGCCCTTACGAGCACCTCTGGAGGAGATGAAGTATTCCAGAACGCTAAGGCCTTCACGGAAGTTAGCCTTAACAGGAATCTCAATGGTACGGCCGGAGGTATCGGCCATCAGGCCACGCATGCCGGCCAGCTGACGGATCTGGTTCAAAGAACCACGGGCGCCGGAGTCAGCCATCATGTAGATGGAGTTGTACTGATCCAGGTTGCCCTGCAGAGCGTCGGTGACTTCCTTAGTGGTCTTCTCCCACTGCTGCACCACCAGACGATAACGCTCGTCATTGGTGATATAGCCACGCTTGTAGTACTTTTCAATCTCCACAACCTGCTGCTCAGCCTCTTGAATCAGAGTGTACTTTTCCTGAGGGATTTCCATATCGGCAATGGAGACGGAAATAGCGCCCTTGGTGGAGTACTTGTAGCCCAGAGCCTTCAGACGGTCCAGAACCTCGGTGGAGATGGTAAAGCCATGGGCACGGATGCACTTGTCGATGATCTTACCCAGCTGCTTCTTGCCAACCAGGAAGTCTACTTCCAGGTCAAACTCCTTGCCGGGAACAGAGCGATCCACAAAGCCCAGATCCTGAGGAATGGGCTCGTTGAAGATCAGACGGCCCACCGTAGCGGTGATGATGCTGTATTCCATCTTACCGTTGATTTCCTTGCCGTAACGGACCAGGATGGGAGCATGCAGGCCCACAACGCCGCTGGAGTAGGCTGCAATGGCCTCATCCACGGAGGAATAAGCATGCTTGGGTCTAAAGGTTGCTTCCTTCTTGCCCTCAGCCTTCAGGGCCTTGTTAACTGCCAGGAACTCGTCAGCATCCACGATCTGGTGCTCTTCCCACTGGCTGTCACCGCCATCGACAATGACAACCTCCTCTGCACCCTTCTCTGCCTTACCCAGACGGATGTAGGTCAGGTAATAGGCACCGAGGATCATATCCTGGGTGGGAACGGTAACAGGCTTGCCGTCCTGAGGACGCAGCAGGTTATTGGCAGACAGCATCAGCATTCTGGCCTCAGCCTGAGCCTCAGCGGACAGAGGTACGTGAATAGCCATCTGGTCGCCGTCAAAGTCGGCGTTAAATGCAGTACAGCAAAGAGGATGCAGCTTCAGTGCTCTGCCTTCCACCAGGACAGGCTCAAAGGCCTGAATGCCCAGGCGGTGCAGGGTAGGCGCACGGTTCAGCATAACGGGACGATCCTTGATGATGTCCTCCAGAGCATCCCAAACCTCAGTCTTGCCCTTGTCGATCATCTTCTTGGCAGACTTGATATTGTTAGCCAGGCCGTCGGCAACCAGCTTCTTCATAACGAAGGGGCGGAACAGCTCAATGGCCATTTCCTTGGGCACGCCGCACTGATACAGCTTCAGCTCAGGGCCAACCACGATAACGGAACGACCGGAGTAGTCAACACGCTTACCCAGCAGGTTCTGACGGAAACGACCCTGCTTACCCTTCAGCATATCGGACAGGGACTTGAGTGCACGGTTGTTGGCGCCGGTGACAGCACGGCCGCGGCGGCCGTTGTCAATGAGGGCGTCCACAGACTCCTGCAGCATCCGCTTTTCGTTGCGGATGATGATGTCAGGAGCATGGAGCTGAAGCAGACGCTTCAGGCGGTTGTTTCTGTTGATGACCCGGCGATACAGATCGTTCAGGTCAGAGGTAGCAAACCGGCCGCCGTCCAGCTGCACCATGGGGCGCAGATCGGGGGGGATGACAGGCAGAACATCCATAATCATCCAGCTGGGCTTGTTACCGGACTGGCGGAAGGACTCCACCACTTCCAGGCGCTTTACCAGACGGAGCTTCTTCTGAGCGGAAGCATCCTTGAGCTCTCTGTGCAGCTGCTCGGACAGCTCATCCAGATCGATGTCATCCAGAAGCTCCTTGACAGCCTCGGCACCCATGGAAGCCTTAAAGTCATCCTCGTACTTCTCCCGCATGTCCCGGTATTCCTTCTCGGACAGCACCTGGTTCTTAGCCAGGGGGCAGTCGCCGGGATCGGTGACAATATAGGAAGCAAAGTACAGGACTTTTTCCAGGACCTTGGGGCTGATATCCAGAATCAGTCCCATCCGGGAAGGAATGCCCTTGAAGTACCAGATGTGGCTGCAGGGAGCAGCCAGCTCAATGTGGCCCATACGCTCACGACGAACCTTGGCCTTAGTGACCTCAACGCCGCAGCGATCACACACCTTACCCTTGTAACGGATCTTCTTGTACTTGCCGCAGTGGCATTCCCAGTCCTTGGTAGGTCCGAAAATCTTCTCGCAGTACAGGCCATCCCGCTCGGGCTTCAGAGTTCTGTAGTTAATGGTCTCCGGCTTCTTTACCTCGCCATAGGACCACTGGCGGATCATATCCGGGGACGCAATACCAATCTTAATTGCGTCGAAGGTGGCATTTGCCATAAAACAGCCTCCTTATTCCTCATCGGTCTTGCCGTCTTCGTTGGCAAGATCGCTGAACACGTCCATAATATCCTCAGGGCCGTCGGCATCTACATTGTAGCCGGAGTCAAAGACCTCCTGCTCATTGGTGACGTATACCTCGTCATCCGTATTGTAGATTACCTCATCGTCCTCATCCTCGTCCTTGAGCTCAATCTCGTTTCCAGCCTCGTCCAGAACACGGATGTCCAGGCACAGGGACTGCAGTTCCTTCACCAGAACCTTGAAAGACTCAGGAACACCGGGAGTGGGGATGTTATTACCCTTAACGATTGCTTCATAGGTTTTCACACGGCCGGTGATGTCGTCAGACTTCACGGTCAGGATTTCCTGCAGGGTATAAGCAGCACCGTAAGCCTCCAGTGCCCAGACCTCCATCTCACCGAAACGCTGACCGCCGAACTGAGCCTTGCCGCCCAGAGGCTGCTGGGTAACCATGGAGTAAGGACCGGTGGAACGGGCGTGAATCTTATCATCAACCAGATGGTGCAGCTTCAGGAAGTAGGGATAGCCAACGGTAACCAGGTTATCGAAGGGCTCACCGGTACGGCCATCATACAGGACGGTCTTGCCATCCTCACGCAGGCCGGCTTCCTTCAGGGTCTCACGGATATCCTTCTCGTTTGCGCCGTCAAAGATGGGGGTAGCAACCTTCCAGCCCAGAGTCTTTGCAGCGTAGCCCAGATGGACCTCCAGCACCTGACCGATGTTCATACGGGAAGGAACGCCCAGGGGGTTCAGCACGATATCCAGAGGAGTACCGTTGGGCAGGAAGGGCATATCTTCCTCAGGCAGAACACGGGAAACAACGCCCTTGTTACCGTGACGGCCTGCCATCTTATCGCCCACAGAGATCTTTCTCTTCTGGGCAACGTAGACACGGACCACTTTGTTGACTCCGGGAGGCAGCTCGTCGCCATTTTCCCGCTTAAAGATCTTGACATCCACAATGATGCCGCTTTCGCCGTGAGGCACCTTGAGGGAGGTGTCACGAACTTCTCTGGCCTTCTCGCCAAAGATTGCACGGAGCAGACGCTCCTCGGGAGTCAGCTCGGTCTCGCCCTTGGGAGTGACCTTACCAACCAGGTAATCACCGGCGTGAACTTCAGCGCCCACACGGATGATGCCTTCCTCGTCCAGATCCTTCAGGGCATCCTCACCGACGTTGGGGATGTCACGGGTGATCTCTTCAGGGCCCAGCTTGGTATCACGAGACTCAGTCTCATGCTCTTCAATATGAATAGAAGTGAACACATCTTCCCGAACAAGGCGCTCGTTCAGCAAGATAGCATCCTCGTAGTTGTAGCCTTCCCAGGTGACGAAGCCAATCAGCACGTTCTTACCCAGAGCGATTTCGCCCTGAGAACAGGCAGGACCGTCAGCGATGATCTGCTCGGTATCCACACGCTCGCCCACTTCTACAATGGGACGCTGGTTGACACAGGTGCCCTGGTTGGAACGGGCAAACTTGGTCAGCTTGTGGGACAGAACCTCACCGTTGTCATAGCGGATGACCACATTGGTAGCAGAAACGGCAGTGACAACGCCGGGGCCCTTGGCCTTTACGCAGACCTCAGAGTCCACAGCACACTTATGCTCAATACCGGTAGCAACGACAGGAGCCTCGGTGACCATAAGGGGCACAGCCTGACGCTGCATGTTAGCACCCATGAGGGCTCGGTTAGCGTCATCGTTCTGCAGGAAGGGAATGAATGCCGTAGCAACGGAGCACATCATTCTGGGGGATACGTCAACATAGTCGATCACATCCCGGTCCACTTCGATGATCTCGTTGCGGTGGCGGCAGGTAATACGGGCATTGGCCAGGCAGCCGTTCTCATCCAGAGGCTCATTGGCCTGTGCCACATAGTAATCGTCTTCCACATCGGCGGTCATGTATTCCACGGTATCGGTAACCTTGAAGGTCTCCTTGTCCACCTTACGGAAGGGAGCTTCAATGAAGCCATACTCGTTGATCTTTGCAAAGGTAGCCAGATAGTTAATCAGGCCGATGTTAGGACCTTCAGGGGTCTCGATGGGACACATACGGCCGTAGTGGCTGTAGTGAACGTCTCGGACATCGAAGGAAGCACGCTCTCTGCTCAGACCGCCGGGGCCCAGAGCGGACAGGCGACGCTTATGGGTCAGCTCAGCCAGGGGGTTATTCTGGTCCATGAACTGAGACAGAGGAGAAGAGCCGAAGAACTCACGGATCACTGCGGTAACAGGCCGGATGTTAATGAGGCTCTGGGGAGTGACAGAGTCCAGATCCTGGACGGTCATACGCTCCCGGATCACACGCTCCAGACGGGTGAAGCCCACACGGAGCTGATTCTGCAGCAGCTCGCCTACGCAGCGCAGACGACGGTTGCCCAGGTGGTCAATGTCATCCACAGTGCCCACACCGGCAGCCACGCAGCACAGATAGTTGATGGAAGCCAGAATATCATCGGAAATAATGTGCTTGGGAATCAGATCATCCCGGCGCAGCTCGATGGCCTCGCCCCAGTCGCTGGGGTTCTGAGCCAGCATCTCACGCAGGACAGAGAAGCGAACCTTCTCCTTGATGCCGTACTGAGCGGGGTCAAAGTCCACGAAGTTGGCCATATCAACCATATCGTTGGAGAAGACCTTAATGGTTCTGCCGCCCTCCAGGCTCAGGACAGCCTGGTTGACACCTCTTGCAGACAGCTCATGGGCACGGGTACGGTCAATGGCCTCACCGGGCATAGCCAGAATCTCACCGGTCAGAGGATCAACGATGGGCTCTGCGGGAATCTGGCCGGACAGACGGGACCAAATGTCCATCTTCTTATTGAACTTGTAACGGCCTACGGTAGAAACGTCGTACCGGCGGGCATCAAAGAACAGTGCCTGTATATAAGCCTCGGCGTTCTCCACCGTGGGAGGCTCACCGGGACGCAGACGGCGGTAGATTTCCAGCAAAGACTCTTCCCGGGTCTTGCAGGTATCCTTGTCAATGGTAGCGTTGATGAAGGGGTCCTCACCAAACAGCTCCTTGATCTGAGCATCGGTCTCCACACCCAGCGCACGGATGAGGCAGGTAATGGGGAGTTTCCGGTTCTTGTCGATACGGACATAGAACACATTCTGGTTGTCGGTCTCATACTCCAGCCATGCACCACGGTAAGGGATCACGGTGGTGGTGTAGGTGTGCTGATCGGCCTTGTCCACCTCGTGGCCATAGTACATGCCGGGGGAACGGACGATCTGAGAGACAATGACACGCTCGCCGCCGTTAATGACGAAGGTGCCGCCATTGGTCATAATGGGGAAGTCACCCATGAAGATCTCCTGCTCTTTGATCTCATCGGTGGTAGTATTACGCAGACGGACCCGAACCTTAACAGGCCGGGCATAGGTAGCATCCCGCTCCACGCACTCCTCTACAGTATACTTGGGCTTATCCTTCATGGAGAAATCCAAGAAGGACAGCTCCAGCTTACCGCTGAAGTCCGTGATCGTGCCTACATCCCGAAAGACTTCCTGCAGGCCCTGATCGAGGAACCACTGATAGGAGTCCTTCTGGATTTTCAGAAGGTTTGGCATTTCCAGGATTTCTTGGTATTTGGCGTAGCTCTTACGAACAGTCTTGCCAAACAGCTGATCCTTGACTTTTGCCATGTGCGTCATCACTGCCTTTCTTTTCGACAAAGTCGGAATAATAGAGCGCGAAAATTCATAAAATGAAACGCGCGGCTTCGTTGATACTTTTGAAATTTTCGGGTCTTGACAGAGGCCCGGTACTGTGGTAATATAACCCTGCAAGATGGGTATCTAGGCAGTGCATACTACTACAGCATGGACTATCATGGTATCACATCTTTTTTCTTTTGTCAATATTTCCAAAGTAAAAAGGCTACTTTTGACATGATGCACAAAGTCAACCTGTTACTACCATTACTTTTTCTATAGCGCAGTCTCCTTTCCGCCGGAGGCTGTGCCTTTTCTTTTTGCTGCAAGTTCATTTCCGTCCGCAATCCCGTAATATGCACAATGGGCTGACTTACCAACCGGCAAGTCAGCCCATTTATTACTTGGTCAGGCGGAATGTCTCTTATCTTCCCAGCCGCATTTTGAAGTCTCCATAACCGAACCGGGTCAGCTGTTCCAGCTCCCCTGTCCGGGTACGTCTCCAAATGTTGGGCAGAGGCATTCCGTTAAAGGTGTTATTTTTACAGGTGGTATAGATTGCCATATCACCAAATACCAGAAGATCGCCTTCGTGGAGCTCCTGTGCAAAGGAATAGTCTCCCACCACATCTCCGGCCAGACAGGTAGGACCGGCCAGACGGTACCGGTAAGGACCATCGTTTCCCTCCTGCCCGCCGTAAAGCGGCGGCATATATGGCATTTCGATCACATCCGGCATATGGCAGGCTGCGCTGGCATCCAGAATGGCAACAGAAATATCTCCATTGCGGACGATGTCCAGAATCCGGCACACAAAGAATCCTGCATTGAGGGCCACTGCCTCCCCCGGCTCCAGATAGACCTGCAAATCCCACTGGCTCTGTGCCTTGTTTACGCACTTTTCCAGCCGGGCAATGTCATAGCCGGGACGGGTGATGTGATGACCACCGCCCATGTTCAGCCACTTCATCTTGGGCAGAATGTCTCCGAACTTCTCCCCGACGGCTTCCAAGGTGGTTTCCAGCGCATCGGAATCCTGTTCACAGAGGGTGTGGAAATGGAGGCCGTCCAGGAGACTGAAAAGCTCCGGGGTCATCTCTGCATCCCAGACCGCTCTGGTCACGCCCAGTCGGCTGCCGTTGGCACAGGGGTCATAGATTTCGTGTCCCTCCTGGGTGGAGCACTGGGGGTTGATCCGAAGGCCCACACTCTTTCCCTTTTCCTTTGCAGCAGGGCCGAACTTCTGAAGCTGATGAATGGAGTTGAACACAATGTGGTCTGCATACTTCAGCAGTTCTTCAAACTCGTCCTGCCGATAGGCGGCACAAAATACGTGAACTTCCTTGTCCGGCATTTCCTCCTTGCCCAGTCTGGCTTCATAGAGGCCGCTGGCCTCCGTACCCGCCAGATACCCGGACAGCTTCTCATAAAAATCATAGTTCGAGAAGGCCTTCTGTGCAAGAAGAATTTTGCAGCCGGTGTTTTTCATCACAGAGGCCAGAATTTCACCGTTTCTGCACAGCTGTTCCTCATCGATCACATAGCTTGGGGTGGGAAATCCTTCAAAAACCGCCTCCGGTGTCTTCTGACCCAGTGCAGCAAATCGGGGGTCCAGTTTCTGTTCCATCAATCTACCAGAGTGGGAGCATGGTTCTCACGGCGAGGCAGGCCGTGCTTGTCCAGTGCATCCAGGAAGGGATCGGGGTTCATCTCCTCCACGGTGTAAACACCGGCCTTGTTCCACTGACCGGTCAGCATCATCATAGCGCCGCACATAGCAGGCACACCGGTGGTGTAGCTGATGGCCTGGCTCTGCACTTCCTTGTAGCACTCCTGGTGGTCGCAGACATTATAAATATAGTAGGTCTTGTCCTTGCCGTCCTTCTTGCCGGTGAAGATGCAGCCAATGTTGGTCTTGCCGTGGGTACGGGGGCCAAGGCTTGCAGGATCGGGCAGCAGAGCCTTCAGGAACTGGATGGGAACGATCTCCTTGCCCTCAAACATAATGGGGGTGGTGGACAGCATACCCACATTCTCCAGACACTTCATGTGGGTCAGGTAGCTCTGACCGAAGGTCATGAAGAAGCGGATTCTCTGAACCTCAGGAATGTTCACAGCCAGAGACTCAATTTCCTCATGGTGCAGCAGGTACATATCCTTCTGACCAACACTGTCGAAGTCATACTCCCGCTTGATGGCCATAGGAGGAATCTCTACCCAGTGACCGTCCTCCCAGTAGCTGCCGGGGGCAGAAACTTCACGGAGGTTGATCTCAGGGTTGAAGTTGGTGGCGAAGGCATAGCCATGGTCACCGCCGTTGCAGTCCAGAATGTCGATGGTATCAATGGTGTCAAACTCATGCTTCTTGGCATAGGCGCAGTAAGCCTGGGTCACACCGGGGTCAAAGCCGCAGCCCAGCAGAGCCATGAGGCCGGCCTTCTCGAACTTTTCCTTGTAAGCCCACTGCCAGCTGTAGTCAAAGTAAGCAGAGAAGCCCTTCTCCTTACAGCGCTTCTCATAGATGGCACGCCACTCGGGATCGTCAGTATCCTCAGGCTCATAGTTTGCGGTGTCCATGTAGTTGACGCCGCAGGCCAGACAGGCATCCATAATGGTAAGATCCTGATAAGGCAGAGCAATGTTCATGACCAGATCGGGCTGGTAGCTCTTGATGAGGTCAATGACCTGCTGCACATCATCGGCATCTACCTGTGCAGTGGTAATCTTGGTGGCAGTCTTGCCTTCCAGCTCCTGTGCCAGTGCATCGCACTTGGCCTTTGTCCGGCTGGCAATGCACAGCTCGGTGAATACTTCGCTGACCTGGCAGCACTTCTTAATGGCAACAGCAGCTACGCCGCCGCAGCCGATAACCAATACTCTACTCATAACATATCTCCTTTATTCTTTTATAGTGGATAAATGATTTTTAGTTCAGAGCCAAAATCAGCTCTCGCAGGACCTTGCAGGCCATTGCAGTGGAAATGCCGCTGTGATCCAGCATAGGAGCCAGCTCGTTGACATCCGCAGCCACCACATTGGTCTCACTGACTGCCACAATGGCTTCCAGAAGCTGGGGGAATGTCACGCCGCCAGCCTCAGGGGTTCCTGTTCCGGGAAACACAGAGGGGTCCAGGCAGTCCAGATCAATGGTGAAATAGACCGGCGCATTGGACCGCTTCAGTTCCTCCACCAGCTCTCTCAGTCCGTCAAACCGGAACGGATGCATCTCGGTGTGCTCCTTGGCAAACCGGAATTCTTCCCGGTCTCCGCTGCGGATGCAGAACTGATGGATTCTGCCGTCTCCCACCAGGTCATGACACCGGCGAATGACACAGGCATGGCTGAGCTTTGCGCCCAGATAGTCTTCCCGCAAATCCGCATGGGCATCAAAATGAATGATGTGAAGGTCCGGATATTTTTCAAACACCGCTCTCACAGAGCCCAGCGTCACAAGGTGCTCGCCGCCGATCAGGAGAGGAAATTTCCCATCTTTCAGAATTTCCTTTGCCCGCTCTTCAATGTCACTGAGGGCCGCTTCTGCGCTGCCGAAGCACAGCTCCAGATCGCCGCTGTCAAAGGTATTGCAGTCACACAGGTCCTTGTCCTGATAGGGGCTGTAGGTTTCCAGTCCGAAGCTCTCATGGCGCATGGCCGCAGAGCCGAACCGGGCACCGGGCCGGAAGCTGGTGGTAGAATCAAAGGGGGCACCGAAGAGGACGATTTTTGCCTCTTCGTAGGGGCTGTCGCAGCCAATAAAGGTTTCTACATTTCTGTTCATGCCTCAACCTCCTCAAGCATCCGCTCCAAGAATGCGGGCAGATAGAATGCGCCTACATGGAGTTTGGTGGTATAATAGTTGGTTTTCAGGTGAAAATCCTCCCACTTCTTCGGGTCCATGTCGTCGATGGGGTGATACTTCTTGCTGGCAAAGCCAAAGAGCCAGTAACCGGCGGCATAGGAAGGAATGTGGGCCTGATACACCCGGCTGATGGGGAAGGTGCTGACAATTCGCTTATGACTGCGCTGCATGGCGTCTGCATCATGGTGATAGAAGGGGCTTCCCTGCTGATTGACCATGATGCCGTCTTCCCGCAAAGCATTGTAGCAAATGCCGTAGAATTCCCGGGTGAAGTAGCCCTCAGAGGGGCCGAAGGGATCGGTAGAGTCCACGATAATCAGATCGTACTGGTTGGTGCACCGTCTGATATACCGCAGCGCATTGTCAAAATAGATGTGCACACGGCTGTCATCCAAACGGCTGGCATTTTCAGGCAGGTAGGTCTTACAGGCATCCAGTACCGCCGGGTCCATTTCCACCAGGTCAATTCTCTTGACCTGGTCATATCTTGCCAGCTCGTGGACAACGCCGCCGTCACCTGCGCCAATGACCAGAACATCCTGAATATTGGGATGGACTGCCATAGGCACATGGGTAATCATTTCGTCATAGATAAAGGAGTCCCGTTCGGTCAGCATAACGCTTCCGTCCAGAGTCAGAACACGGCCGAACTCCGGGGTCTCAAAAATGTCGATCTGCTGATAGTCACTCTTCTTGGAGTACAAATGGCGGTTGACCCGCATACTGTGCTTTACATCCGGTGCATGAAATTCGCTGAACCAAAATTCCATTGTTGCTTCCTCCTTACACCAACACATTCAGGTGCAGAATATCCGGGTCCTCGGGGCCGGTCATAGAGCAGCCCTTCTCCTTGGCGTATTCAATATAATCCAGAATATCTGCTGTGATTCTCTCGCCGGGGGCCAGGATGGGAATTCCGGGAGGGTAGCACATAACAAATTCGCTGCACACGCAGCCCTCGCTCTCCCGAAGGGGAACGCTCTTTTTAGGCGCATAGAAGGCCTCCTGGGGGCTTGCCACCACCACAGGGTCAATATATTCCTGATTGAGCAGACCGGTGTGGTCCTTCTGATATCTGCGGCGGATTTCAGCCAAAGCACTGACCAGCCGCTCCACTTCCTGGGGACGGTCGCCAATGGACAGATAGGCCAGAATGTTGCCGATGTCGCCAAACTCAATCTGAATGTCATATTCATCCCGGAGGATGTCATAGACCTCAATGCCGGCCAGACCGATTTCTCTTGTGTGGACGCTGAGCTTTGTGGGATCAAAGTTAAAAATAGAATTGCCGTTAATCAATTCCTTGCCAAAGGCATAGTAGCCACCGATGGCATTGATCTCCTCTCTGGCGTACTCTGCCATAGAGACGACCTTGGAAAAGACCTCTCTGCCACGAAGGGCCAGATTGCGACGGCTGATGTCCAGACTGGACATGAGAAGGTAGCTGCCGGAGGTGGTCTGGGTCAGATTGATGATCTGACGCACATAGCCCTCATTGACATTGGGACCAAGCAGGAGCAAGCTGGACTGGGTCAAGCTGCCGCCGCTCTTATGCATGGAGACGGCTGCCATATCTGCACCGGCTTCCATGGCGGAAATGGGCATTCCGGCACCAAAATAAAAATGTGTGCCGTGGGCCTCATCTGCCAGGCAATACATACCGGCTTCATGGGCCATCTTTACAATGGCCTTGAGGTCACTGCAGATACCATAATAAGTGGGGTTATTCACCAGCACAGCCACTGCATCGGGATTTTCCCGAATGGCCTTTTCCACCTGTTCTCTCTGCATACCCAGAGAAATGCCCAGTCTGTGATCCACCTCAGGATTCACATAGACAGGCACCGCACCGCACAGAACCAGAGCGTTAATCACGCTTCTGTGGACGTTACGGGGAAGGATAATTTTATCTCCTCTTTTACAGGTAGCCAGGACCATGCTCTGCACAGAACTGGTGGTGCCGCCAACCATCAGGAAGGCATGGGCTGCACCGAAGGCATCCGCTGCCAGAATCTCTGCCTCCCGGATGACCGAGATGGGGTGACACAGATTATCCAGCGGCTTCATGCTGTTTACATCCACCGCAACACACTGTTTTCCCAAAAATTCGGTCAGCTCCGGATTACCGCGGCCATGCTTGTGGCCGGGAACATCGAAAGGAACCACCCGCATCTGGCGGAAGGTCTGCAATGCCTCATAAATGGGCGCCTTATTCTGATCTAACGCTTCTAACTCTTTTTTCACTTCATCCATTTCCATATTACACCTCGCAAAAAAGAAAAACGCAAGTTGCTTTTACACAACTTGCGTTTGTATCAACATCGTTTCCCTGCTTGAATCCGTTTCAAATAAACCCTTTTAAAAAAATAGGGGGCAGTACTGATCTTTATTTGCAACAGGTTCCCAGGGTACACAGAGTCTATATAGCAACATTACTTTTACTACTCTTTATTGACCGTTTCACAAGTATGCGCAAGACGCATTTCGGTTATGAAGTAACCAACTTATAAACTTCGAGTCTCAGACTCGATCAACAAAGCGGCAAGCCGCAACCGGCAATGGACCTGGCTGTCCGTATGGCCTCTACTCTCCAATGGAGTGGTCCGTAAAATCGCTTGAAGTGACTCTATGCGAAGTCATATCTCTTCTAAATTATATTGCAGGGAATCTCGTTTGTCAAGTAGCATTTGGCAATTATCACCAAAATTCCTCTATTTTCTACAGAGTTCGCCCCCGTATTTCGTAGTATTCTTGACAGTCTTCCTGTTTTTTCCTTCTGACGGGCTATTAGCAGGATCAGGTATAAGGGCTTGCCGTTTCCATGAATTTCATCGGATTGTCTCAAATCCCCCTGCATCAAAAGCAAGAGAAGCAGGATTTGCAGAGCAATCACGCAAGAAAATGTCTGTACACCAGAGAAAGTTGTGGTATAATAAGGACAGTTACAGTTCCCGCAGTGCCTCAACCAGTGCAGTCTTTCCGGCTGCAACCTCAGATTTCTGCTTGATGACTCTTGCAGGCACACCTGCGACAACGCTTCCGGCGGGAACATCGTTGACAACCACAGCGCCTGCGGCCACCACAGAACCCTGACCGACCCGAACGCCCTCCAGAATGACGGCGTTGGCACCGATGAGCACATCGTCCTCGATGACTACGGGGGTGGCACTGGCAGGCTCCACAACACCGGCCAGAACGGCACCGGCACCCACATGGCAGTTTGCGCCGACGGTAGCCCGTCCGCCCAGAATCGCACCCATGTCAATCATGGTTCCCTTGCCTACAATGGCACCGATGTTGATGACGGCTCCCATCATAATCACTGCGCCGTCGTGGATCTCCACCTGATCCCGAATGATGGCACCGGGCTCAATGCGGGCATTGATATTCTTCTTATCCAGAAGGGGCACCGCAGAATTACGGCTGTCATTTTCAATGACCAGGTCCAGGATGCGTTCTTTCTGCTCTTCCAGCAGAGGTGCAATCACCTTCCAGTCACCAAAAACGATTTTGGTATTGGCGCCTGTGGGGAACTCTTTAGCGCCTGCAAAGGAAGTAGGCTCCTTTTCCCAAATGTAAACCTTTACCGGAGTTTTCTTCTCGGCGCTGCGAATAAACTCAATAATCTGTTCTGCGTTCATATCAGGACGCTCCTTTTCTCTTTTTTCTTTAGCATACCACGAATGCCCCCAAATTACAACCGGAGGAATCGATTATGAATTTACATGAAGATCGTCGTGCTTTGCACCGGATTCCGGAGCTGGAAAAAGACCTTCCTCTCACCCTTGCCTATATCCGCAACGCCCTGAAGGAGCTGCGCTGTGAGGTTCTCACCCCGGTGGAAAGCTCCCTGTGTGCCTACTTTGACTTTGGAAAGCCTGCCACGCTGGCATTCCGTGCCGATATGGATGCCCTGCCTGTCACCGAAAACACCGGGCTTCCCTTTGCCTCCTGCCACCCCGGAAAAATGCACGCCTGCGGACATGACGGCCACATGGCCATGGCCCTGGAACTGGCACGCCGGGTAAACGGCGCAAAAGATCTTCCCCACAATATCCTGATTGTTTTTCAGCCTGCGGAGGAGACCCTGGGCGGCGCAAAGGATCTGTGCCTCAGCGGCGTTTTTGAACAATATCATACCAGAGCCATTTTCGGCCTGCATCTGTGGCCCGATCTGCCTGTGGGAACCGTTTCTTCCATTCCCGGCGGCATGATGTGCCGTTCCTCCGAGGTGACGCTGACCGTAACAGGCCGCTCTGCCCATGTGGGACGGGCCTCCGAAGGACTGGATGCCATGGAAGCTGCCGTCCGGTGGTATCAGGGTGCTTTGGCCCTGGAGCGTTCCCTCCCGGAGGAAACCTTCCGTCTTTTGAAATTCGGCAAGTTTACCGCCGGTGTAGTCCGCAATGCTTTGGCCGGGTCCGCCGTTGTGGAAGGAACCCTTCGGGCTCTGGAAGATTCCGTTTTTGATTCCCTCAAAAACGGGCTGGATCGTCTGGCAGAAGGAATTGCCAAAGACACAGGCTGCACCTTGGAACTTCACTATTCTGACGGCTATCCTGCTGTATGGAATGACAGTGCACTTTTAGAGCAGGTGGAAAAAATCTACCCCCTGGAACGTCTGGAGCATCCCGCTCTCATTACTGAGGATTTTTCCTGGTATCAGCGTTTCCTGCCCGGTATGTTTTCCTTCGTGGGCTGCGGCCCTGCTCCTGCCCTCCATTCCGATCATTTTCAGTTTGACGAAAAGGCCCTGGAGGTCGGTGCAGACTTCCTGTGGCGGATTGCGGAGGCCCTGCAATGGAACTGAACCGAACTCTGGACGGTCTGCGGCTGGGCGGAATCCGCCGTTATACAAACCTCGCCAAGGAAGTGGGAGGCTGCATCTTCCTGACTTTGGGAGAACCGGAATTTGATACGCCCCTGTCCATCCGGCAGGCCGCAAAGGATGCCCTGGATCAGGGCTTTACCCACTATACCGCCAATGCCGGTGACCTTTCCCTGCGACAGGCCATTTCCCGGTTTGAAGCAGAAAAGCGTGGACTTTGCTACAGTCCCGATGAAATTCTGATTACTCTGGGCGCAACTGAGGCCATTTACAGTGCCATGACCGCTGTATTAAATCCCGGGGATGAGGTTCTGATTCCCACCCCGGCTTTCAGCCTCTATGATACCGTGGCCCGTATGGCCGGTGCCGTACCTGTTCCTGTAGCCACCGCAAAGGATGGCTTTCAGCTTACCGCTCAGGCGGTGCAGCAGGCACTGACTGAAAAAACCAAGCTCCTGATTTTGAATTCTCCCAACAATCCCACCGGTGCGGTCTATTCCAAAGAGAATCTTACGCAGATTGCCAAGCTGATGGAATCCAGAGACATTCTGGTTCTCTGCGATGATGTATATTGGGGACTGGGTCCCTGCTTCACCTTTACACAGTTTCAGCATCTGAAAGGAAAAATTCTGGCAGTACAGAGCTTTTCCAAGCCCTATGCCATGACAGGCTGGCGTATGGGATACCTCATGGCCCCCGCCTCCCTCCTACAGCGCATCACCGTCCTGCACAGTCACGCCGTGACCTGTGCCCCCGCCATGCTTCAGGCCGCCTGCAAAGAAGCGCTTCGGTTCGATCCCGCTCCCTTTGCAAGAAGCTATGAAGAACGCAGAAATTACCTTCAGGACAGGCTTCAGAACATGGGACTGCCCTGCACTCCGGTACAGGGAGCCTTTTATCTGTTTCCCAAAGTGTCGCAGCTGTGCAACAGTGACGAGGAGTTCTGCGTCCGCCTGATTCATGAAGCAAAAGTTGCCACCGTTCCCGGCTCTGTGTTCGGAGCGCCCGGCTACCTTCGCATGTCCTACTGCTGTTCCATGGAGGATCTGAAAACTGCCATGGACCGATTGGAGCAGTTTTTGTCCACCCTTTGATTTTTTACGAAACTTATAGAAAGACAGGAGAATATACCATGAAAAACGAGATTTTCCGTGGCATTGGTACCGCTCTGGCGACTCCCATGAACCTGGACGGCTCCATTGACTATGAAGCCTTCGGCCGTCTCATTGATTGGCAGATTGAATCCGGTATCAACGCCCTGATTACCTGCGGCACCACCGGCGAAAGTGCCACCATGACCGAGGAAGAACACAAGGATGTGATTCGCTTCACTGTAGAGCGTGCTGCCGGACGGGTGCCTGTGGTGGCAGGCACCGGAAGCAACAATACCGCTCTGGCCATCTCCATGACCAAGTACGCCTGTTCCGTGGGAGCGGATGCCTGTCTTCTGGTAGCTCCCTACTATAACAAGGCAACCCAGGAGGGTCTGATTGCCCACTACACCGCCATTGCAGATGCCTCCACCAAGCCTCTGATCCTCTATAACATTCCTTCCCGTACCGGCTGCAATCTGCTGCCTGCCACCTGTGCCGCTCTGGGCAAGCATCCCAGAATCGCCGCCGTAAAGGAGGCCTCCGGCAACATCAGTCAGATTGTATCGGTGGCTGCCATGGCCGGGGAAGATTTGGACCTCTACTCCGGCAATGACGACCAGATCGTTCCCATTCTGGCAATGGGCGGTATTGGCTGCATTTCTGTCATGTCCAATCTGGCACCCAAAGAGACACTGGAAATCTGCAAGCGATTCTTTGCAGGCGATGTGGAAGGTGCCGCAAAGCTTCAGTGCAAGCTTTTGAACCTCATTCGTCTGTTGTTCTGTGAAGTGAATCCCATCCCCGTAAAGGCCGGTCTTGCCGCTATGGGGTATGGAGAAGGCGGAATTCGCCTGCCTCTCACTCCCATGAGTGAAGAAAATAAAGAAAAACTCCTGTCGGAGATGCAAAAGCTGGGGGTATTGGCATGAGAGCAATTGTAAACGGTGCCGCAGGTGCCATGGGCAGGGAGCTGCGTAAGCTTCTGGAGCTGGGCGAACAGAATGGTTCTGTTGCAGCCCTTGTGGACGTACAGGGAGGAGAGGGCGTTTATACTGACTTCTCTCAAATCGATGTGCCCGCCGATGTGGTCATTGACTTTTCTTTCCACACCGCCACAGGAAATGCCGTCCGGTATGCCATGGCCCATAAAATTCCCCTTGTAGTAGGTACTACCGGCCATACACCGAAGGAACGGGAAGAAATTCTAAACGCCGCCAAGGAGATTCCCGTCTTTTATACCGGAAATATGAGTCTCGGCATTGCCGTCCTGTGCAAGCTCACTCAGGAAGCCGTCCGGTTTTTTCCACAGGCCGATGTGGAAATTCTGGAAGTTCATCACAATCGGAAAGCCGATGCACCCAGCGGCACTGCCCTGATGCTGGCAAAAGCCGTGCAGGCCGTCCGTCCCAATGCCACCATTCACTGCGGCCGCTCCGGTCAGTGCAAACGCACCAAGGAAGAAATCGGCATTTCTTCTCTCCGTCTGGGCAATGTGGTGGGAATCCATGAGGTTCACATCTCCACCGGCACCCAGAGCCTCACCTTAAAGCATGAGGCCCACGACCGCAGCCTCTTTGCTCAGGGTGCTTTGCAGGCCGCTTCCTTCCTTCTGGGGAAGGCCCCCGGCCACTATGATATGGAGCAACTGGTCAGCCAATAAAAAGGAGATAACATTCGTATGATTACAGCTAAATTCGGCGGTACTTCTCTGGCAGATGCCGCACATTTTAACATGGTCCGGGACATTCTGGCCCAGGACCCGGAACGGAAATTTGTTGTGGTTTCCGCTCCCGGCAAGCGTACCCCCGATGACATTAAGATTACAGACCTGCTCTATCGCTGCCATCAGGCTTCCCGGCAGGGCGGAGATGTGGCTGCTGCTTTTGCGCCTGTCCAGAGCCGCTTTCAGGAAATTATCGAGGAGCTGCATCTGGATCTGGACCTGAGCCACGAATTTCAGGCCACCCTGTGGGCCATGGAGCGTGGTGCAGGAGAAGCATTCTGCGCCAGCCGGGGCGAATATTTCAGTGGCCGCATCATGGCTGCCCTTCTGGATCTGCCCTTCCTGGACCCTGCACAGTGTGTCTTTTTTGACAAGGCAGGCCACTTTGACAGCGAAGCCGCCAATGAGACCCTGACCGTCAAGCTGCAGGGGCTTTCCGGTGCCGTCATGCCCGGTTTCTATGGCGGTATGCCGGACGGCACTGCTGCTACCTTCTCCCGTGGCGGCTCTGATATCTCCGGTGCCATTCTGGCCCGGGCCTCCGGCTCCAGCGTCTATGAGAACTGGACTGATGTATCCGGCGTACTGGCTGCGGACCCCCGTGTGGTTGCCAACCCCTCCCACATCAGCACCATCACCTATACCGAGGTGCGGGAGCTGGCCTATCTGGGTGCTACAGTTCTCCATGAGGATGCCATCTATCCTGTGAAGCTGGCAGGGATTCCCGTCCACATCCGCAACACCATGACCCCCAGTGCCCACGGCACCTGGATCGTAGCCCAATCTCACGAGCCTGCCGGAGCCATTACCGGTCTGGCCGGACGCAGAGGCTATTCTGCCATTCAGGTGGAAAAGGAGCGTTCCAACACCGAAATCGGTTACTGCCGGAAGATTCTCTCCTGCCTGGAGCGCAACGGGGTTCCCTTTGAACATCTGGCTACAGGCATCGGAAGCGTATCTCTGGTAGCTCCCACCAACTATCTGGACAAGTGCCGGAATGAGCTTCTGGAGGATATCCGTACTTCCGTAAATCCGGATACCTTACAGATTTTTGACGGTCTTGCCATGATTGCCGTGGTAGGCCGTGGCATGGCCGGCCGCCCCCATGTGGCCGCAAAGGTCTTTACCGCCGTGGCCAACGCAGGGGTCAACGTCCGCCTCATCGACCAGGGCACCAAAGAGCTGAACATCGTTCTTGGCGTGGAGGAAAAGGATTACGAAGTTGCCATGAATGCCATTTTCAACAGTTTCTTTCCCTAACTCATATTCCGGGCACTCCCTGAGACGGAGTGCCCGGTTTCTTTATGTACAGAAAAATAGTAAACAAAAAACACATTTCCTTTTTATGTACTTTCCACATGGATTGCTGTAGTGTGAAATTTGAGTTGCGTAATCCTGCTCCTTCCTGTAAAATAGGCAGGAGAACACAAAGGAGGTCGGTGTATGACCTTAACAGAGTTTTTTTCTCAGTACCCCAGGGTTGCCCTGGGATTTTCCGGCGGTGTGGATTCGGCGTATCTGCTTTACTGTGCCAAAAAATCCGGTGCCCAGGTCGGGGCTTTTTTTGTGAAGACCCCCTTTCAGCCCACCTTTGAGCTTGAAGATGCCCGGCGTCTGGCTTCGGAACTGGATGTGGAGCTGACCGTGCTGCACGCTGATCCTTTGTTAAATCCCAAGATTGTGGAAAATCCGGCGAACCGCTGTTATTTCTGCAAAACCATGATTTTTTCTTCCATTGTAAATGCCGCAAAGGAGGCGGGATATCCCGTTTTGCTGGATGGAACCAATGCTTCGGATGATGTTTCCGACCGCCCCGGATACAAGGCTCTGCAGGAGCTGAATGTGCTGTCTCCCCTGCGGCTGTGCGGTCTTACCAAGGACGAAATCCGCAAACGCTCCAAAGAAGCAGGGCTCTTTACCTGGGACAAGCCGGCCTATGCCTGTCTGGCCACACGGATTCCCACCGGGACTCCCATTACGAATTCCCTCCTGCAACATACAGAGGCCGCCGAGGACTGTCTCAGAAGACTGGGCTTTCGGGATTTTCGGGTTCGGTATCTGGCAGGCTCTGCCCGGATTCAGGTTCCGGCCTCCGACTTTTCCCGGATTCTTTCTCTGCGGCAGACCATCCGGCAGGAGCTTCTGCCCTATTATGACCATATTCTTCTGGATTTGGAGGAACGGCTATGAGCGATTGTACAACAAAAGACATTCTCCGTCAGGTAAAAGACGGTTCTCTCACCATCGAAGATGCCATGCTCCAGCTGAAGCTGGAGCCGTTTCATGACCTGGGCTATGCCAAGGTAGACCACCACCGCCGTCTGCGGCAGGGGGTTCCGGAAGTGATTTACGGAGCCGGAAAGACCACCGAGCAGATGATCGGCATTGTTGCAGACATGAAGCGGGCAGGTCAGGAAACCATTCTCATCACCAGACTTTCCAAAGAGGCCGCAGACACCATAAACGCTGTCCACCCTCTGAACTATAATGAAGCCGGACGCATCGCCGTCATCGGAGATTTGCCCAAGCCCAGCGGTCTGGGCACCATTGTCATTGCCACCGGTGGCACCAGTGACATTCCTGTAGCAGAGGAAGCCGCCATTACGGCGCAGGCTCTGGGCAATCAGGTGCTGCGGCTCTATGATGTGGGAGTCTCCGGTGTCCATCGGCTCCTCTCTCATATGGAATACATCATGAATGCCTCTGTCATCATTGCCATTGCAGGCATGGAAGGCGCTCTGGCCAGTGTGGTAGGGGGACTTGCAGACTGCCCGGTGATTGCCGTTCCCACCAGTGTGGGCTATGGTGCATCCTTTCAGGGCCTGTCCGCCCTGCTGTCCATGCTCAATTCCTGCGCCAGCGGTATTTCCGTCGTGAACATTGACAACGGCTTCGGGGCCGGATATCTGGCCAGTATGATTAACCACATGGAGGCAAAAGCATGAAAACACTGTACTTAGATCTTTCCATGGGCGCTGCCGGAGATATGCTGGCTGCATCCCTCATTTCCCTGCTTCCCAACCCGGACGAATTCGTAAACACCCTGAATCAGCTTGGGCTTCCCGGTGTGACCTACCGGCTGGAACCTTCCGTAAAATGTGGTATCACAGGCTCTCATCTGACTGTCATCGCCAACGGGCAGGAGGAAGACGAGCATTCCCATGCGCATTCCCATGAGCATCCTCACGAACACAGCCACGACCATCATCACAGCCACAACGGTCTGCAGGAGATTCGCCATCTGGTGAAAGAGCATATCACCCTTCCCCAGGCAGTCTTAGACAATGTGCTGGCAGTTTATGACCTTCTGGCCCAGGCAGAAAGCCAGGTACACGGAATTGCCATGGATGAAATCCATTTCCACGAAGTGGGAACCCTGGATGCCATCGCAGATATTACCGCCGTGTGCTATGCCCTGCACCTTCTGGCCCCGGAGGAAATCGTGGCCTCCCCGGTTCATGTGGGCGCCGGTCAGGTCAAATGTGCCCATGGCATTCTCCCGGTCCCCGCTCCCGCAACCGCAAACCTTCTCACCGGAATCCCCGTTTACTCCGGTACGATTCAGGGAGAGCTGTGCACCCCCACAGGTGCCGCCCTCTTAAAGCACTTTGTGACCCGGTTCGGCTCTATGCCCACCCTGACCGTGGAGGCCATCGGCTACGGCATGGGCAAAAAGGACTTCGAGGCCGCCAACTGTGTCCGCTCCATTCTTGGCTATCAGGCCCCCAACTCGGATACTGTGGTAAGCCTTGCCTGCAATCTGGACGACATGACCCCGGAAGCGCTGGGCTTTGCCCAGGAGCAGCTCTGGGAACTGGGTGCTTTGGAGGTCTATACCACTGCCATCGGCATGAAGAAAAACCGTCCCGGTGTTCTTCTCACCTGTCTGTGCAGGCCCCAGGATGCAGAACGCTGCACCCAGGCGCTTCTGCGCCACACCACCACACTGGGAGTGCGCCGTCAGGAGCTGACACGGGCCACCCTCTCCCGCCGCTTTGAAACCTGTGAAACGCCCTACGGCCCTGTCCGTATGAAGTACGCAGGAGATAAGAAAAAGCCGGAATATGAGGATGTGGCAAAAATCGCCAGAGAGCACGATCTCACTCTGGCCCAAGTGGAAGCCCTTCTGTCATAAAAGTCATAAAAAATCAGGTACCGTCTCACTCGTTGGGACGGTACCTTTTTATTGCACTCCTTCAGCGGTTGGAGCAGCACCCTTTTCCGTTTGGGAACCATCCCGGTCTCGGTTTGGGCACCAGACATTTCTCCGGCTCCATCTCCACCAGAATGATATCCGAACCAATCCGCCTGATACAGCACCAGGGGATCACATAGTCCCCTTTTCTTCCGAACATCCCGAAAAAGCGGCATGGCCCCGGAACCACCAGAGACAGCACCTGTCCTTCCGGGATTCGCACCTCTACATCTATCACATATCCCAATCTTTGTCCCGTGGAAATGCAGATGACCTCCTTGCAGCGAAGGTCCGTTACTCTTGTCCCCATGCTCCCCCTCCTTCCTTTGCTACAGCCTATGCAGGTCTTTTTCCCTTTATGAACGAAAAAAGCGAGTTCGGCATTTACACCAGATAAGGAAGTAATTCAGAAAACACGAAATGCTCTTTAATCTGGTGATGCCGAGCTAATTTACACATAACCATCTATCAGGGTGATTCTTCGGGACTGCCCCTGACTTTTTCGTTTTATCCAACAGTGTGAGAAGGATAAAAGCTATGCCTTTTCACAACTGGTAATCACACGGTTCAAAAAAGGTTGATAAATTTAGCAGGCTATGATACAATATTAAAAAAGTAAAGTGTTAGACTTATCGGAATATTTCTAATCGTCACATGTATTAACTACTGAAAGGAGGTATACAAATATATGCTTTTACAATTTACATCTTTTTCTGATTTGGATGTGAATCAGCTGA
>RCNH01000041.1_pt1 | contig 61203 bp, 54 predicted proteins | sample 2041161 | NCBI WGS metagenome assembly RCNH01 (sample SAMN09708215, study PRJNA481090) | Feces metagenome, whole genome shotgun sequencing project. | biome: feces | host: Leptonychotes weddellii | place: Antarctica: Sion Island | collected 2010-03-01 | reverse complement strand
CCGCAGTCAATAATCAGGGTCTTTCCCCCTGCCTTATTGGGAATCAGAGGGCAGAATGCACCCCGGCGCACGCCTTTGACCCGTTTCACCAGAAGAGTGCCGCCGGTCAGGAGCGCGCCGGTATTTCCCGCAGAAACAAATGCATCTGCCTGGCCGTCTGCCAGCATTTTGAGGCCTACCACCATTGAAGAATTCTTTCTCTTGTGAATGATAGAGGTTGGGTCATCGTGCATATCCACCACATCTTCGGCGTTGGCGATTTCCAGTCCTTCCGGCAGATCTTTAATGTTATGCTTGCCCAACACCTGCAAAATTTCCTCTCCACGGCCAACCAGAGTGATGTCTGTTCCAAACTCCCGGTGTGCCTCCAAAGCACCCAAAACTGCTGCTTCCGGTGCCAGGTCACCACCCATTACATCAAGAATTACTTTCATGGTGCTACCTCCTCTTTCTTTCAAATTCCTTGCCGAATCACATCATCCAGAGCTTCCAAAGCCCGCTGGGCAATGGCCAGATTCTTCTGGGCCTTTCCCTTCACCCGACGCTCCAAAGAGGAAATGATTCCAAAATTCACATTCATAGGCTGGAAGTCCTTGACCGTCTCATCGCTGATATAGAGAGCCAGAGCACCGATGGCGGTTTCCTTGGGGAACAGAGGAATTTCTCTTTCCTGCAGCTTTGCGGCCATGGCAATGGCAGCAAGGCAGCCGGAGGCGGTGGACTCCACATAGCCCTCCACTCCGGTCATCTGTCCTGCAAAGGCCACCAGGGGATTGCGGCGGTCTGCATAGAACCGATCCAGAAGCTTCGGGGAATTCATAAAGGTATTGCGGTGCATCACACCGTAGCGGACAAATTCCGCATTTTTCAGGGCGGGAATCATGGAAAACACCCGCTTTTGCTCCGGGAACCGCAGATGGGTCTGGAATCCCACCAGGTTATAAACAGAGCCGTTGGCATTGTCACGGCGCAGCTGCACCACGGCAAAGGCTTCCTTCCCAGTCTTGGGGTCCTTGAGGCCCACGGGCTTCAGGGGGCCATAGCGCAGGGTATCATAGCCACGGCGGGCCATGACCTCCACGGGCATACAGCCTTCAAACACATTTTTATCCTCAAAGCCATGTACATCTGCTTCCTGTGCAGAAATCAGCTCCTGATAGAATGCATCATACTGCTCCTTGTTCATGGCGCAGTTAATATAATCGGCATTGCCCCGGTCATACCGGGAGGCAAACCAGGCTTCATTCATATCCACGGAGTCAAATGTCACCAGAGGAGCCGCTGCATCAAAGAAGTGGAGATACTCCCCTTCTCCGAAATAGGCACCAATGGCATCCGACAGAGCATCAGAGGTGAGAGGACCGGTGGCAATAATCACAGGGCCATCCGGCACCTGGGTCACTTCCCGGGACTCCACCGTAATCAGGGGATGCTCCTTCAATTTTTTGGTCACCAGCTGAGAGAATCCATGGCGGTCCACTGCAAGGCAGCCGCCTGCCTCTACCCGGGTCTCATCCGCACAGGCCATAATGAGGCTGTCCAGATGCCGCAGTTCCTCTTTCAAAAGACCCACTGCATTTTCCAGCCGATCTCCACGAAGAGAGTTGGAGCAAACCAACTCGGCAAAATCAGGGCTATGGTGCGCAGGGGTCATTTTCTCCGGCTTCATCTCCACCAGAGTCACGGGGATTCCCCGCTTTGCAAGCTGCCACGCAGCCTCACTTCCGGCCAGTCCGGCACCGATTACAGTTACATTATTCATTGGGCTCCACCTTCTTTTTGGAGGTCTTTGTGGTCTTTTTGGCAGTCTTGGAAGCATCAGCTTTTGCCTTGGGTTCTGCCTTCTTGGTAGTTTTTTTCGTCTTCTTTTCCGGCTCTTCCTTCTTGGCCTCTTCGGCCCCTTCCTGGGCACCTTCTTCCGCCTTTTCAGGATCAGCGGTCTTTTTCCGGTAGCCTCTCTGATCCTCCGGCAGGAAGTTGGGACAGGCTTCATTGATGCAGAAGGGCTTCATACGGCCTCTTCCGGATTTCTTAAACATGGTCTGTCCGCAGGAGGGGCAGTCAAATTCCGTGGGCACATCCCAGGTCATAAAGCCGCACTCTGCACCACGCTCACAGGCATAGTAGGCATGGCCCTTCTTGGACTTCCGCTTCAGCATCCCGCTGCCGCACTTGGGGCATCTGCCGGGCATCCGCTCCACAATGGGCTTGGTATTTGTACACTCAGGGAAACCGGGACAGGCCAGGAACCGGCCAAACCGGCCCATTTTAATGACCATGTTCCGTCCGCAGACTTCACAGATTTCGTCTGTGGGTTCATCCGGCACCTTGAGCCGGGTATCCTTGAGCGCCTCTTCCGCATCCAGCATTTCCTGATGGAAGCCCTTGTAAAAGTCACGCAGGACATCCTTCCACTGACGCTTACCGGCTTCCACATCGTCCAGGCGATTTTCCATATTGGCGGTAAATTCCACATCAATGATATCATTGAAGCGGTCCACCATGAGACCGGTCACCACCTCACCCAGAGGGGTGGGTGCCAGTCTCTTATCTGTTTTCAGCACATAGTCCCGGTCCTGAATGGTAGAGACAATGGATGCATAGGTGGAAGGACGGCCTACGCCCTTCTCTTCCATGGCCTTGACCAGGGTTGCCTCCGTGTATCTTGCAGGGGGCTGGGTAAAGTGCTGCTGCTTGTCCATAGAACGGATGGAGGCGGTATCCCCCTTCTGCAGGTCCGGCAGCGGGGAGCCCACTGCATCGCTCTCTTCGTCCTTGCCCTCCTCATACACAGCAATAAAGCCGGGGAACCGGAGGCTCTGGTGGGAAGATTTAAAGATATGACCTTCACACTCCGTATCGATGGAAACCGTGTCATACATGGCGTTTGCCATCTGGCAGGCCAGGAAGCGGCTCCAAATCAGCTTATACAGCCGATACTGGTCCTTGGACAGAGAGCTTTGAATGGTCTCGGGGTCCAGCTCCACATGGGTGGGGCGAATGGCTTCGTGGGCATCCTGAGCCCCGGATTTTGTCTTGAAATGGTGAGGCTCTCCGTAATAGTAGCGCTCACCGTAACGCTTGCAGATAAAGTCCTTTGCTGCACTCAGTGCCTCATCGGAAAGACGCAGAGAGTCGGTACGCATATAGGTAATAAGACCCATGGTGCCTTCCCCTGCAATATCCACGCCTTCATACAGCTGCTGAGCAATGGCCATGGTGCGCTTGGGGGTCATATTGAGCTTTCGGGAAGCCTCCTGCTGCAAGGTGGAGGTGGTGAAGGGAGGGGCCGCAGAACGCTTTTTCTCCGTCTTCTTCACATTGGTGACCGTAAAGGTCTTTCCCGTAATGTCTGCAATGATCTCGTCTGTTTCTGCCTCATCATTAAGCTCCCGCTTCTTGCCCTCGCCGTGGTACCGGGCCAGAAAGGAACCGGGCTTTTCGATGCGGTCCAGCATGACCTCCAAAGACCAGTATTCCTTAGGCTCAAAGGCACGGATCTCATTTTCCCGATCCACCACCAGGCGTGTTGCCACGGACTGGACACGACCGGCAGACAGGCCTCTGCGGACCTTCTTCCAGAGCAGGGGGCTCAGCTGATAACCCACGATCCGGTCCAGAATCCGGCGGGCCTGCTGGGCATCCACCAGATCATAGTCAATGGAACGGGGGTTTGCAATGGCGTTGTTTACCACATTTTTTGTGATTTCGTTAAAGGTGACCCGGCGTGTCTTTTCCTCCGGGAGCTGGAAGAGTTCCTTGATGTGCCAGGAAATGGCCTCTCCCTCCCGGTCAGGGTCAGTTGCGAGATAGACAATCTCAGACTTCTCCGCCGACTTTTTCAGATCATTGATGATGTCCTCCTTGCCGGGTACAGGCTTGTACACCGGGGTGAAATCATCGTTTTCCAGATCCACGCCCATCTTACTCTTGGGCAGATCCCGCAGGTGACCCATACAGGCCTTCACCTCATAGTCGGGACCTAAATATTTTCCAATGGTTTTCGCCTTGGAGGGCGACTCCACAATTACCAAATTCGGTGCTGTTTCTTTTGCCATGAAATCCTCCACACAACACTTCCCTGTCCTTATTGTCTGGGCCGGGAATAGTATTTGCCAGGATGCCGCACAGCCAGACCCTTGACCTCCAACATGGTCAGGGCGGCCAGAACCCGAGCTGCCTGCAGCCCGGATTTGGATATTACCTGGTCGATATGCTGTATTGCCTCACTCAGCGAGGCATAAACGGTTTGCTCGTCCCCTTCCAGGGCCGGTATCGCATTATACGCTTCACTATACGGCGTTGTTTCTCCGTTGTCAATCATTTTTTCTTTTGTCACCTTGGGGACCTGCTTCTTTTGGGCCACCTTCACAGGCTGCTCCTGAGACGCTTCATACTCCCCATAGTAGGGAATCGGTGCCGCTTCTGCCGATGCGTTATGGACTTTTCCCGGAAACCGGGCCTGATATTCCTCCATCACATCCCAGCCGCACTGCACCACACAGGCCCCCTGGCGCAGCAGTGCATTGCTTCCGGCGCTGTTGCCCGAATCAATATTACCCGGTACTGCAAATACATCCCGTCCCTGATCCAGTGCAAACTGAGCGGTAATCAAAGCGCCGCTTTTGGCCGGTGCCTCCACCACCACAACCCCGCAGCTCAGGCCGCTGATGATCCGGTTTCTTCTGGGGAAGTTCCGGGCCATGGGAGGGGTTCCCGGAGGATACTCCGAAAGCAGGCAGCCGTATCGCTCCGCGTCCAGATACAGAGGTTCGTTATGCCGTGGATAAATCACATCCACACCGCAGCCCAAAACACCCACTGTTTTGCCGTCTGCCATAAGTGCACCCCGCATTGCCATGGTATCTGTTCCGTCCGCAAGGCCGGAGACCACCAGACCGCCGCATTTGGTGATCTGATAGCCCAGTCGTTTGGCTACCAGGCAGCCATAGGCAGAAACCTTTCTGGTTCCCACCACGCCTATCGCTGCCTCGCCGTCAAATTCCGGCAGGGTTCCTTTATAATAGAGTACCAATGGTGGATCGGGAATCTGCCGCAGTCTGGCAGGATACGCACTGTCCTGATATGTGAGAATCTGAATTCCTTTTCTCTGGCACTGTTCTAAAATATGCTGTGCTTGCTCCAGGGACTTGTCCTCCAGAGCCTCGCAATGCTTCTGCTCCAGTCCTTCCAGTCCGTCATAGCTTCCGGCAAAATAGAGGGTCTCTATATCCGGGAACCGGGAAAGCAGGTCCAGAGCTCTCCGACACCCGATTCCCGGTCGGTTTGCAAGCCATATCCAGTGCGCCAGCATTATACATCTCTCTCTTTATTCTCTCATTTTCCCTGCATCTGCCACAAAACAATGGTCGCTGCCACGGCGGCATTCAGAGATTCACATTTTGGATTCATCGGAATAATCAATTCTTCTGTGCATTCATTTAAAAACAGCTGACTGACTCCCTGGCCCTCGCTGCCAATCACAACGGCCCACTGAGAAATGGGAGCCTGCCGAATATCTCTGGCTTTTGCAGACAGAGCCGTCACTGCCAGAGGAATCTTTCTTTCCTCACAGGCCTTTATAATGTCTTCTCCGGCAGCCTGAGCAGGCGGCGTGCGGAATACCGCACCCATGGAGGCCCGCACCGTCTTCCAGTTATAAGGATCGGCGCAGCCCTTGGCCAGAATCACCGGCACATCCAAAGCATCTGCGGTCCGCAGGATGGTACCCAGATTTCCCGGGTCCTGAATCCCGTCCAGAATCAAAGTACCGGGCTTTACCTCCGGTGCTTTTTCCTCCGGAAGCTTACACAGAAAGACCGCACCCTGTGGGGCTTTCATGGGAGAAATGGACTCCATCACATCCACAGGAACCCGGTAGACCGCCACATGGGCAGGAAGAGGCGGTGCCTCTACCCCGTCTGCCAGAATCACGGTTTCCAGGCCGCAGTCCCACTTGGCAGCCTCTTCCAGGAGCTTAATCCCATCTCCCAGATAAAGGCCCGTCTCCTGCCGTTCCTTCCGTGAGGTGGTCAGCTTTCGTACCTGCTGCAGCAGGGAATTCTTTCGGCTTGTAATTCTCTGTTCCATCATTTCTCCTGTGCTGCCGCCAGAGCCTTGTAGTCACCCAGAGCAACCACAATGTCTCCCTTTTGAATCTCATATTCTGCACTGGGAGAAATTTCAATCTTTCCATTGTGCCGAACGGCAATGATATTGATTCCTGCCCTGGCACGAACATTCAGCTGCTTCAGACTCTTTCCGGACCAGTTGCCGGGGGCCTTGAATTCAGAAACGCCATAATCCTGGGACAGTTCAATATATTCCAGCACATTGGCTGAAGACAGGCCATGGGCCAGCTTATTGGCAAATTCCCGCTCCGGCACCACCACACGGTCTGCGCCTACCTTTTCCAGTACCTTCTGATGATTTTCGTCCAGAGCCTTGCAGACCACCAGCGGCACTCCCAACTCCTTAAAGTTCAGGGTTGCAAGAATGCTTGCAGACAGGTCTGCACCGATGGCAACAATGGCGCAGTCAAAATTTCTGGTTCCCAAAGCCCGGAGAACCTCAGCATCCCGGGCATCTCCCACCACAGCGTGGGTCACATAGTTAGAAATCTGCTGAACAACCTCCGGGTTGGTATCAATGGCCAGAACCTCATTGCCCAGCTCATGCAGGCGGCGAGCGATGCTGATACCAAATCGTCCCAGACCAACTACAACATACGATTTCATAGATATCTCTCCTTATCCAATCAAAAGCTTGGTCTCGGCATAGTGGAACCGCTCCTCCGCTCTGTCTCCCATCAGGAAGCCCAGACTGATGGTAAGCAGACCCACCCGGCCAAAGTACATATACACAATCAATAACAGCTTAGATAATGTTCCTAAAATCGGCGTAATATTTGCAGTGAGGCCCACCGTTGCCAGGGCAGATGCCGTCTCAAACATGGCATCCAGGAAGGCAACATTGCTGTCTGCCGTCACCACAATGGCACCTGCAAAGCACAGCATCAGAACCATCACCGTCAGGGCCATAGCGTCCCGAACCTGGCGGTCGGAAATACTGCGCTTAAACAGCTGAACCTGTCTCTTGCCCCGGGCGCTGGCCATAGCCGCCACCACCAGAAGCAGCACTGTAACCGTCTTGAGACCACCGGCGGTGGAACCGCTGGAGCCGCCCGTCAGCATCAGAAGAATCGAAACCGCCTTGGAGGACTCCGTCAGTGCTCCCTGATCGATGGCCGCAAAGCCTGCGGTTCTGGTGGTGACCGACTGGAAGGTTCCCGCCAGAACCTTTTCTCCGGCGGTCATGGTTCCCAGGGTTGCAGGATTATTCCACTCCAAAATACAGATGGAAGCCGCACCGGACACAATTAAAAATGCAGTACACAGCAGGACCAGCTTCGTATAGACCGACAGCTTGCTTCTCTTTCTGTCTTTGATCTTCTGAAACAGATCTTCCCACACGAAAAAGCCCAGACCGCCCATGACAATCAGGCACATAATTGTAGTGAGGACCACCGGGTCTTTTCCGAAGAGCATCAGACTGCTTCCCGGCTCCACAGCGCCCAGAATATCAAAGCCTGCATTACAGAACGCAGAAATGGAGTGAAAAATGCCCCACTTCAGCGCCGTTGCAAAGCCATAGTCAGGCAGAAAACGAAAAAACAGAATCAGCGCTCCCAGCCCTTCCAGTGTGAAGGTGCCGATGAGCACATGCTTCTGAATCCGAACCACACCCTGCATATCGTTTAAGCTCATGGCCTGTGCCAGAAGCATTCTCTGCTTCAGGCCCATCCGCCTGTGGAGGGAAAACGCGAACATAGCTGCCATAGACATAAAGCCCAGTCCGCCCACCTGAATCAGGCAAATAATAACAACCTGACCGAATCCGGACCACTGCACATAAGTATCTGCCAGCACAAGGCCGGTAACACAGGTGGCAGAAGTCGCCGTAAAGAATGCCGTCATGGGTCCGCAGGATTCCCCGTTTCGGGATGCGGCAGGAAGCATCAAAAGCAGCGCTCCGGTCAGAATAATTCCCGCAAAAACCAGCGCTATGATTTTTGTCGGGGAGAGTCGATTGGCGCCTGCCCGAAGCTTTCTTCGCAGCAGGTATCCGGCGTATGACATAGAGTTCCTCCTCACAGAGATCAAGCAAAGCAAAGGGTGCGGACAGCATCACCAGCCGCACCCCAAAAGGGAGTATTCCAAATCCGGGGCACAGTTGGCATACTGCCATTTTTCTACATTTTCTACATCCAGTTTACTATATCAGATTTAATGTGGTTCTACAAGTCCCTTTTATGGAAAGGACCTTCCGCCAGCCGCTTTTGCAGCTGCCGGATGTACTGGGGGTCTGTTCCGCAGCATCCACCCAGGAGGTTGGCACCAAGCGCACAGGCCTGTGCCTGCAACACGGCAAATTCTGCGGCTTCCATGGGATATTCTGCCATGCCGTCCTGCCGAATCACCGGGTTTCCCGCATTGGGCTTGGAAATCAGAGGTCCCCGCACAAACCGCCGCAGACGGCTGACCAGACCGGGCAGCTGCTCCGAAGCCGCCACACAGTTAAAGCCCACTGCATCTGCACCGGCCTCTTCCAGCTCTCTCAGCACCGGCCCTGCCTCTCTGCCGGAAAAGAAGCTTCCGTCAGGCTGCATGGTAAAGCTGATGAAAACCGGAATATTGCCCCCCTCCAGCTCTGCGGCTGTGAGGATTGCCTCTGCCTCCTGGGGATAGAGCAGGGTCTCTCCTGCCAGAACATCCACGCCGCCCTTTAACAGTCCCGCAATCTGGCGGCGGTACTCCTCCACCAGGGTGTGAAACAGCTCTCCGTTCCAGGATTCCATGGTTCCGGCCATGGTGGAGATATCTCCCGCCACCAGGCAGTCGTCCCCTGCGGCCCGCTTCGTAATGGCCACCAGGTCTGCATTCAGGTCCTCTGCCACTCCCTGCCAGCCTGCTTTTTCCAGTGCCGCAGGCTGTGCCTGAAAGGTCGGCGCATAGAGGATTCTGCTGCCGGCTTCACGGTAGGCGCATTGCAGGGTCTCCACCTGCCGGGGATGCTCCAGTGCCCAAAGCTCTGTTACCGCATCCCGGGGCATTCCCATGCAGCGCAGCTGAGAGCCTGTGGCTCCGTCCAAAAGCACCGGGCCCTGCTTAATCAATTCTTTCCACTGTTCTTTATTCATCATGCATCCTCCTGGAGACATTTTTTACAGTATACCCACTTCTCTCCTCTTTGGCAAGAGGTTTTAAATCACGACTGTAAAAAACATCAAATCGCCCCTTATTTTTTTCATCGAATTGTGAAATAATACCAATGTGATTGACGAATATCCGAAAATCTGCTATACTTTCCATTGAATTCCATGCAATCTTGAAAGGAGTACCGACCAATGAAGAAAACCGTTCTGCGTGAATATGCGAAACTCATCGTTCGTGCCGGTGTGAATGTCCAGAAAGGTCAGGATGTTCTCATCTATGCCGGTCTGGATCAGCCCGAGTTTGTTGCAATGGTGGTGGACGAGGCCTACAAGGCAAAGGCTCGGAAAGTCACCGTTAACTGGTCTTATCAGCCTTTGCAGAAGCTCCACATCCGCCATCAAAGTGTTACAACTCTCGGCACTGTGGAAGCCTGGGAAGAAGCTCGCCTGCAGCACTATGTGGATATCACTCCCTGCCGCATCCATCTGGTCTCCGATGATCCCGATGGCCTCAAGGGCGTAAATCTGGAAAAAATGGCAAAGGGCCGTCAGGCCTCCTATAAAATCACCAAGCCCTACGCCGATCAGCGTCAGAATAAGGAGCAGTGGTGCATTGCTGCCGTTCCCGGTGCTGCCTGGGCTAAGAAGATGTTCCCCAACCTCACCAAGAGCCAGGCCATTGAAAAGCTCTGGGAGGCCATTCTCTCCACTTCCCGTGTAGACGACGATCCTCTGGCTGCCTGGGATGCTCACAACAAGGACCTCAAGGCCCGCTGCGACCACCTCAATAGTCTGGGCATTTCCAAGCTCCACTACACCGCCGATAACGGCACCGATTTTACCGTGGGCATGATGCCGGAAGCTCAGTTCTGCGCCGGCGGCGAAGAAACTCTGGGCGGTGTGTTCTACAACCCCAACATCCCCACCGAGGAGTGCTTCATCTCCCCCAATAAGAACCAGGCCGATGGTATTGTCTATTCCAGCAAGCCTCTGTCCTATCAGGGTCAGCTCATTGAGAACTTCTCTATTCGTTTTGAAAACGGTAAGGCTGTGGAAGTTCACGCTGAAAAGAATGAGGATCTGCTGAAAACCATGATTTCCATGGACGAAGGCGCTGCCTATCTGGGCGAATGTGCCCTGGTTCCCCAGTCCTCCCCCATTTCTCAGAGCGGTCTGCTGTTCTATAACACTCTGTTCGACGAGAATGCAGCCTGCCACCTGGCTATGGGTGCCGGCTTCCCCGACACCTTCAAGGATTTCCAGAACAAGACGCTGGAAGAGTGCAAAAACTGCGGCATGAATGACTCCATGATCCATGTGGACTTCATGATCGGCTGTGACAGCATGAACATCGATGCCATTACCCAGGATGGCAAGGTGGTTCCCATCTTCCGCAAGGGCAACTGGGCATTCTGATTCCCTTTCCCGGCACTTGATCCCTGTAAAAGTACAAAAGTATCCCGGAAGCATTTTGAAGTGCTTCCGGGATGTTTTTTATTTTTTCAGCAGCGCCTCGCCTGCTTTATAGATATCGCCTGCACCTACGGTGAGCACGATGTCATCCGGCTGGGCCGTGCGGCGCAGATAGGTTGTGACCTCCGGCAGGGTGTCAAAGAACACAGAGCCGGGAATCTGGTTGGACAGGTCTCTGGCCGAAATGCCGTAGGTATTGCGTTCCCGTGCCGCATAGATCTCCGTGAGAATCACATGGTCAACGGTACGCAGTTCCCGAACAAAGTCATCAAAGAGGGCCGCAGTCCGGGAATATGTATGGGGCTGGAATGCCAAAACCACACGGCGATAGCCCATGGCCTTCACAGCCGCAATGGTGGCATGAAGCTCACCGGGATGGTGGGCATAGTCGTCATAAATATCCGCACCATTATAATTGCCCTTGTACTCCAGCCGACGGCCTGCACCCCGGAAGGTCTCAAGGCCACGGCTTACTGTCTCACCGTCAATGCCCAGAACCCATGCAGCAGCAATGGCGCCCAAAGCGTTTGCCACATTGTGTTTGCCATAGACACTGAGCCGCACATCACAGTAGTGCTTGCCGTCGCAGACCACGGAGAAGTCCCGCCAGTCCTCAGAATAGTTTACACCGTGGACACGGTTCTGTGCCCCAATGCCGAAGGTAATGGGATTGAGGCCCTCCAGAGCATGCATGGTATTGGCATCATCGCCGTTTGCCAGGACCTTGCCCGTCTTTTCCGGCACCAACTTTGCAAACTTCCGGAAGGACTTTTCCACATCTTCCAGGTCCTTGAAATAGTCCAGATGATCTGCCTCAATGTTTAACACCACAGCCAGTGTGGGGAAGAAATTCAGGAAGGAATCACAGTACTCGCAGCTCTCCAGAACAATGGAGTCTCCCTGACCCACCCGATGGCCTGCGTGAAGGATAGGCAGATAACCGCCGATCATCACAGTGGGGTCCCACTGTGCCTCCATGAGGATATGTGTCACCATGGAAGTGGTGGTGGTTTTACCATGGGTACCGGAGATGCAGATGGCATTTTTGTAGCTCTGCATCAAAACGCCCCAGGCCTGAGACCGCTCAAAGACGGGAATGCCTGCTGCACGGGCAGCTGCGATTTCAGGGTTGTCATTGTGGGCGGCAGCAGTCCGAATGATGCAGTCCGCACCTACGATATTGTCGGCACTGTGGCCGATGTAGACCTTGATTCCATGGGCCTTCAGTTCATCCGTGGAAACCGAGGAATTCATATCAGAGCCTGTGACCTCAATGCCCATGCCCTGAAGCACCAGGCCCAGAGGCCGCATGGAGACACCGCCGATTCCCACCAGGTGGACCCGTTTGCCGGGCTGAAGGAGATTTTTCATTTTATTCAGGTTAAAAGAAGCCATATCAAAACGCCTCACTTAATAGACAAATTCTGTTCAGCTTTTCATTATAATATACTGCCCCCTGTATTACAAGTATTTTTTCTGAAATGTTTCTGTTTTTTATAGATGTTTTCCAAAAAAGAGACCGCCAAAAGGCGGTCTCTTGTACAATTATCAGCATATTGCTTTTCTGGGATTCAGTCTCTGCGCAGTGCCCGAATGGGGCTGAGATTTGCAGCCTTTGCCGCAGGCAGCAAGCCGAACAGGACACCGATCAGGGTGGAAAATGCCACTGCAATGACGGTTGCGGGGATGCTCACCGCCACGGGCACATGGGTCAGCTTGGATATCAGCTGTGCCATACCCACGCCGGACAGGACACCCAGAAGGCCGCCCAGACAGGTGAGCACAGCGGCCTCTGTCAAGAACTGCCACAGAATCCGGCGGCGCTTTGCGCCCAGTGCCTTTTTCAGGCCGATCTCACTGGTTCGTTCCGTAACAGACACCAGCATAATGTTCATAACACCGATGCCGCCTACCAGCAGGGAAATGCTAGCAATCCAGATGAGCTGATTATTGGTGGCATTACTCATATCCTGAAGCTGCTGGGCCTGCTCCAGCAGGTCCTCGCTGCGATAGCTGAAGCCGGAGCCGCCCTGGAGTTCGCCGGGGCCTGCTGCATCCACAACAGCCTCCGTTACCGCCTCCTGCTCCTGCTGAGGCTCATCCTTCTCATGGTAGGCCACGCTGCTCAGGATCTGGGTTTCGGTGAGCTTATCTGCCACCGCCTTGCCGGCCACTGTCATTTCATCCGTGCTGTAGGCCCGGACTGCCACGGTCTGCGGCTCATCAAAGCGGTAGACAACCGGCCAGACCGAATCCGGCATATAGACGGAGCCGCCTGTGGTCTCGGCATAGAGGTAATAGTCATTCATGTTTTTGATATTGGGCGTAAAGGTGGAGGTACTGGCAACCACACCTACCACAGTAAACACATCGCCCTTGATTTCCAGAACCTGCCCAACCGGGTCGGCTCCGTCAAAAAGGCTGGCTGCGGCCTTCTCGTCCACAATCACGACCTTCCGGTAATTTTCATAGTCGGAATCCAGAAAGCCTCTGCCGCCGGTCAGGCGATAGCCCTCGACCTCAAAATAGGCCTTATCAATGCCGTAAACCCGGCCGCTGAGAGAGGTATTGCGGTAGAACACTTCTCTTTCGGAATAGGGGCGGACATGATAGAAGGAAACATCCTTGACCCCTTCCAGCTTCTTCAGCTCCTCACGCATTTCCTCCTGAATGGGAGAAACGCCCTTGGGGTTCTGGTTGTTGCTCATATCATAGACATTGTTGCCATTGTGCAGCTGCACCGTGACCACATTGTTTCCGGCACCGATGAGGTTCTGCTTGATCTGCTCGTTGGTTCCCTTAATCGTGGAAACGATGGTCATAATGGCCGCAATACCGATGATGATACCCAGCATTGTCAGGAAAGAGCGGAGCTTATGGCCCCAGATTCCCTGGAATGCCAATCTGATATTTTCCATGGTCCACCCTCCTTAATTGATCGCATACAGCTCGGATACATCCGCCTCTTCCGTGGGCGCTCCGGCCTCCAGATCAGAGCCATAAGGGAATGCGATGTAGTCTGTAAGCGTCAGGCCGGAGAGAACTTTGGTACTGCTGCCATTGTCCACAGTTGCTCCGGTTTGAATCTCCCGTTTCTCCAGAAGACCCTCTGCATTTCTGACATAAACATAGCTCTTTCCGTTCTCCGTCAGGATGAATGCAGATTCCAGATAGAAGCTGCCCTCCTGATTCTGGGTGGTATTATATGCAATCTCTGCATAATAGCCGTCCTGAAGGTTTGCATCTTCGCTGATAGAGACGGTAAAGGGATAATAGGAACTGTTGGGGTTTGCATCATACTGGTCACCACTTACGGGATAATCTCCGATTTCCACAATGGTTCCCTCATAGGTGGAAAAATCGTTATAGCTGGTGACCGTCACGGTCTGGCCGATGGAAATGGCATCCCGATTCAATTCGTTGACAGAGCCCTGAATCAGGAAACCGCCGCCGCCGGAAATTTTTATAATGGGTTCGCCTGTTTCTGCTGCCTCCTCAGCGGAAATCACAGAAACCACATGTCCGGAAATTTCACTGGTAATTTCACCGTTGTCAAATTCCTTTTGCATGATATTAAGCTCTGCATTTGCCATCTTGATGGAGAAGGTCAAATCCTTGATTTCTGCTTCCTTCTCCGTCTTTTTCTGTGCGATTTCTGCCGCAGTAAAGCCGCTGTTCCAGATGATTTCGTCCTCCGGCTCCTTGCTGTTTTCGGAAGGCGCAAAGAATTTAATCGTATACTGAATCTCAGGTTTACTCGGTTCTGTAGGTTTACTGGGTTCTGTAGGTTTACTCGGTTCTGTAGGTTTACTCGGTTCCGAAGGCCCACTCGGTTCCGAAGGCTCACTTGGTTCTGAAGGCTCACTCGGTTCCGAAGACTCAGTTATTTCACCGGTTTCTATTGTAGGAGATTCTGTTTCACTTGTATCAGGTGGAGTGGAATCATCAGGCTCTGTATAGGGCTGTACACTTTCCTGAATTGTTTCTGTAATTTCCTCAGAACTTTCCTCTGCCTGATTCTCAGTGCGCTCCACAGGGCGCTCTTCCTGGTAGGTGGCTACCCTGGCCACAGGCACTTCAATCTGAGTAATATGCATGCCAATCCGGTTGGTCACTTCCCCATTGGCACTGTTTCCCTGCCGATATTCCACAATAACATATGCGTCACTGCCCCCGGTGGTATCCTGAATCAGGCTGTGCATCAGATCATTGGTAAACTGGATGTTCTGATCTACCCAGACTCTGGCCGGACTTCCGCCGGTACCCTTGCCGGAATAGATCTGATATCCGCTTGCTCCCAAATCGCCCTTGGGCCCGGAGGAATTGGAGGAAGGCTTATCAGGCTTTTCCACATATACAATGGGCTTCATGCCTCTGATTTCGCTCAGCTCGTTTTTGGCATCCTTGAGGCGAAGCTCGTCACGCTGGATTGCCAGCTTTTTACGGTCCAGAGCCAGCTGTGAGATGGTGGTATCATAGGTCAGGAGCTTGGTGCCCTTTTTCACCTGCTGTCCCACCCGGACATGGATGCCCGTCACCATCTGTGTGCTTGTCAGATGCACGGCCTGGAATTTATCCGTGGTAATCTGGCCGCCGGTGGTGGAGTCGCTCCCCCAGTCGTCGTATGCCATATTGTTGATGTCATAGACATGGACAGGCTCCGCAGACCGGTTCTCCATATATACAAAGATCCCCGCTCCCAGTGCCGCCACCAGAAGGAAAGACAGAAGACTGATCCACAACTTCTTATGCTTCTTCATTTGCTTCTCCCTCCTCCGGATTTTCTTGGTGCTGATGATGGAAACGCTCTAAAAGGCTCTCTGCCATACCGTCTGCATCTGCACGGCTCATGGCACCTTCCCCTGCCCGGTCCCCATCTACCTCAAGACAGCCGTCCAGAATGCGGTAGATTTTATGGGCACACCGGGCCACAGCAGGCTCATGGGTAATCATCAAAATTGTCATTCCCTGCTCTGACAGAGACTGAAAAATCTCCATGACCTGCACACCGGCAGCCGTATCCAAAGCACCTGTAGGCTCATCGGCCAGCAAAAGCTCCGGATTTCCCACAATGGCCCGGGCAATGGCCACACGCTGGCACTGACCGCCGGAGAGCTGATTGGGCCGGAACTCGGTTCTCTCTCCCAGACCCACCGCTTCCAGTGCCTTTTTCGCTCTGGCACGCCGCTCCTTGGGTTTCACTCCGGCATAGAGAAGCGGCAGGGCCACATTTTCCAGCGCAGACATCTTGGGAAGCAGGTAGAAATTCTGAAACACAAAGCCAATGTGTTTATTCCGGATTTCCGCCAGATCATTGTCCTTCATTCCGCCCACATTCTGCTCCTTCAGCAGATAAGTGCCGGAGGTAGGCTGATCGAGGCAGCCGATAATGTTCATCAGAGTGGTTTTACCGGAGCCGGAGGGACCCATAATGGCAATATAGTCCCCCTCATTCACCTGTAAATTTACATTTTTAAGAACCGGCACCTCTTCTTTGCCCTGGATGTAGTTCTTACAGACATCATGCAGTTCCAGAATCATGCTCAGCCCTCCAGATTACCGTCGGAAGCGGTATGACTGCCGCCGGGCACGCTGTAGGTGGACAAATTTCCGCTGGAGCTGGTGCCGATTGAACCGCCGGAGGAAGGCTTGGTGGCCTGTGTGGGCTCCGTTTCCTGATTGTCTGCCTCTGCGGGCTTCTCCTCAGGCGACTGCTGGGCCTCCTGAGACTCCTGGGGCATCTCCTGCATATCGTCCGGATTCTCCGGCATCCCTGTCTCGCCCTCAATCATATCTGTACCGCCGGTTCCCTCTGTGCCCTCGGTGTTCTGGGTTGCCTCAGACTGGTCCAGGGTGGTTCCGGCCCCTGCCTCACAGGTGTCATCGGGGAATGCAATGTAATCCTCAATTGTGAGGCCCTCCAGAATTTCGTGCACCATGGAGTCCTCTTCATAGCCGCCCAATGTTACATAGCGCTTTTCCAGCAGATTCTCTTCATCCGCTGCCCATACATAATTGGTAACGGTTCCGTCCTCTGCCTCCTCCTGACACAGATAGTACTCAGGAAGCCAGAGTCCTTCCCCGGTGGGAGATTCTTCCCCGGCAATCTCCAGATAGACATGCTGGCCCAGCATCAGACCCGTGGGGTCTGTCAGACTGACATAGAAGGGATAGCTGTTGGAAGAGGTCATCTCGTCATAACCACCGCCGAAGCCCATATCCATCATGCCGCCGATCATTTCGCTGCCGTTATTGCCCCCCGTTACGCTCTTGAGGTCCACCTCGGTAACAGTGCCTGTCCAGGTCTTTTCGCTGTCTGTACGGGAAATGGCCTTGATGGGAGTGCCCTCCACAATTTCACCCAGGTTCATCTCATTGATGGTGCCCTTGATGCGGTAGGCACCGGACTTCTGGATGGTGATATAGGCCTTGGGCTGACCGTTTCCGTCCACACCGTTTTCATTGATGGAAGCGATGCGTCCGGACACAGGAGAGATCACACGGACATTTGACAATGTAGTCTTGAGCTGGGAAATCTCCTTCTCCTGCACCTTCATGTTATAATCATTTTCTTTTTTTGCAGCTTCCCGGTCGGAAATCTCAATGGTATACTTGATTTTTTCACTCTCCGGGGCATCTTTTTCCTCTTTTTTAAGCTTGGTAATTTCAGATGCCAATGTAGTAGAGTTGTTCTTCAGGCGGTCCAGCTCCAGCTGCTTCTTGGAAAGCTGCACATCAATACTTTCAGAGTCATACTCAAACAGCACATCCCCCTGATTGACGCTGTCTCCCACGGAAACATACAGCTCTTTTATCTTCTGATCGGCATTGCGCTGGATCTGTGTCTCCTGCTCAGAAACCACCACACCTGCAAAGCGGTCGTGCATTCCAATGCTTCCCGCTCCTGTGATTTCCCCTACACTCTGTACGTACACGATGGTATCCGGTTTCTTGCTGCAACCCCACAGCCCAGCCAGGGCAGCGGCACCTAACACAGCGGCGATCCATTTTTTACTCATACGTCTATTCCTCCCAAACTGGCTAAACTGGTAATAGAACATTTACTTCTAACAGGAAAATCATACCCGACCCACTCAGCCTTGTCAATGTCGTTCTCCCGCAAAAAATAAATTTTTTGTGACTGAATTGTAAATATATTCCAAAAATTAAAAAAGTTTCACCATATCCTGATGGGTCACAGGAATCGAAAGATTTTGAAGCTCCTGCCTTGTAAACCAGCCCAGCTCTTTGGACTCTCTGCTGACCTTCAGCTCCGGTTTTTTCTCCAGCTTCACCCGATAGAGGACCACAACCATGCGCCATACACTTCCGTCTGCATAGCTGGCAATTCTGCCCCGCTCGCTGAATACCTTTACCCGTTCAAAAGCACCTTCCGGCAGCCGCAGACCGGTTTCCTCCCGCAGCTCCCGGGCCATGGCTTTGACCTCCGGTTCTCTGCCCTGAACCTTTCCCCCGGGCAGTCCCCACTGACCGCAGTCTCTCCGCCGCTCCAGAAGCAGCTTCCCGTCATATTCCAAAAGCACATTAACCCCCAGATGCGTGGGCCGATTGGGCTTCGGTGCATGGGGATCATTGACATAGTATTTTGCATAGGCCATAAAAGGTCATCCTTTCTTTCGGCATACCACTTCAATTTGTATTTTATCATACCATTTTTCCTTCCCAATTACAAGAATAAGGGCATCTGTCCCGGAAATATCTATATGCATACCTGTCCAATCTGAGAATATCCTGATACGGAGGTGAGGACATGCGGGGAAAATCTTCCATATTCTATAGTACTGTCATGCTGACCGCAGTAAATCTGGTACTGCGGCTCAGCTCTATGGGCTTTCAGGTCTATCTGTCCGGACAGATCGGTGCCGCAGGAATCGGCCTGCTGCAACTGACCCTTTCCGTGGTTGGCTTTGCCATGACCATCGGCATGGCAGGAATCCGGACTGCCACTATGTATCTGACCGCTGAGGCCGTGGGAAGCGGCCGCAGAAACGGAGTCAGTCAGGTTCTGTCTGCCTGCCTGGTGTACAGCTTTCTGTGCAGTGCTGCCAGTGCCCTGCTTCTGTTTCGGTTTGCGCCCCACATTGCAGCATGCTGGGTGGGAGACCCACGGACAGAGCCTGCCATTCGTGCCTATGCCGCCTTTCTTCCTGCGGTCTGTCTGGGCAGTGTCATGGCGGGATATTTTACGGCTGCCGGACGAATCCGGGATTTGGTCCGGGTGGAGGTGCTGGAACAGATTGTTTCCATGGTGACAACGGTTTTACTTCTGACTCTCTGGGCCAAGGGCAGTGCCGGAAGATCCTGTACCTCTGTCATTCTGGGCTCCGGTGTTGGGGCTCTGCTCACCCTGATCTGTCTCATGGGGCTGCGAAAAGGAGAATCTTCCACCCTGCCGGAGCACAGAGAGCCGGGACTGGTTCCCCGGCTTCTGAAGGTGGCTCTGCCTCTGGCCCTGGCGGATAATCTGCGTATGGGGATTTCCACCGTGGAGCACCTCATTATCCCCAGACGGCTGGCACTCTTTCCTGATTCTGAGCCTCTGGCGGCTTTCGGGCAAATTGCAGGCATGGTCTTTCCTACCATCATGTTTCCTGCCGCCGTTCTGTACTCTCTGGCAGAGCTTTTGATTCCGGAGCTGGCCCGCTGTGCCGCCGGTGGAAAAAGCGCCCGGATCAGCGATCTTACCGCAAAAAGTCTGCGGCTGGCCCTGCTCTATGGTCTGGCCGCCGGTGGAATTTTGTTCACAGCAGGAGCAAATTTGGGGCTTGTACTCTATGACAGCCCGGAGGTGGGGACGCTGCTTCGATGGTTTTCAATTATCGTTCCCATGCTCTATGCAGACGCCATTGTGGATGCCAATGTCAAGGGCATGGGCCAGCAGGTGGCCAGTGTCCGGTATAATACCTTGACCTCCTGCGTTGACGTGGTCCTTCTGTGGGTCCTGCTGCCCCGGTATGGCCTTACGGGATATTATTTCAGCTTTGTAGTGACCCACGCACTCAACTTCCTTCTGAGCCTTTCCCGCCTTATCCGGGTAACTGGATTTCACCCATCCTTTTGGCTGATCCTGCGCAGTCTCTTTGCCTGGCTTCTGAGCCTTGGGATGGCTGACTTCCTCCCCCACCCCGGAGGACTGAGTGGAATTCTCTTTTTGGGTTCCGGATTTCTGCTGCTCTTCGGGCTCCTTCTGGCCCTCATGGGAGTATTGGGAAAAGAAGATCTGCGGTGGCTCAGGCGGCTGGTGATTGACAAAAATACAGCCGAACGGATATAATATAGAATACCAGTTAAAGGAAAAGGACGGATGAATATGTATCACTTCCGAAACGACTATTCTCAAGGGGCACATCCCCGTGTATTGGATGCCCTGGTGAGAACCAATCTGGAATCTACCGCCGGATACGGGGAGGACGAATACTGCCGGGCCGCAGCTTCCATGGTCAAGACCCGGTTTCAATGCCCTGATGCAGAGATTCACTTTCTGGTAGGCGGCACACAGACCAATTTCACCGCCATTACCGCTTTTCTTCGTCCCTGGGAGGCCGCAGTGGCCGTGGATACAGGCCATATTGCCGTCCATGAGACCGGTGCCGTGGAAGCCAGAGGACATAAGGTTGTAACAGTCCCCCATGCCGATGGAAAAATGACCCCCAAAGCCCTCAAAGCGGTCTATGAAGAGCACACCTGCAGCAACTGGAACCATCTGGTTCTGCCCAGACTGCTGTACATATCCGACTCCACGGAGCCGGGTACGATTTATACCAAGGCAGAGCTGGAAGCCCTTTCCAAAACCTGTCACGATTTAAATATGTATCTCTATCTGGACGGTGCCCGTCTGGCCTCCGCCCTGACCGCTCCGGGCAATGATATTTCCCCGGAGGATCTGCCAAAATACTGCGATGTCTTCACCATTGGCGGTACCAAGAACGGCCTTCTGTTCGGAGAATGTCTGGTCATCACCAATCCTGCCCTGATGGAAAATTTCCGCTTCTGCATGAAGCAGTGCGGTGCTATGCTGGCCAAGGGCCGTCTGCTGGGTGTGCAGTTTTCCGCCCTGCTGGAGGAGGATCTCTGGCTGGAGCTGGGACGCCATGCCAACCGTCTGGCCCTGCGTTTGACCCGGGGACTGGTGGAAAAAGGATATCCCCTCTATGCACAGTCCCCTACCAACCAGCTGTTTCCCATTCTTCCCAAAGAAAAAATTGAGGAATTAAAGAAATCCTTCACCTTTGAATTTATCGCTCCTGTGGATGAAGCCCATGATGCCGTCCGGTTTGTCACGGCCTGGGGCTCAACGGATGAAGCGGTAGATGCCCTGCTGGAGGCTCTGTAAACGGAAAAGCCGGCACTATCTCATGTAGCAGATAGTGCCGGCAGTTTTTTATATGAAATATCTGGGACAGTTGGTGTGGAATTCTTTGAGGATTACTTTAACATTTCTGCAAAGAACTCACCGGTGGCATCCACTGCGGTATACAGGGAGGTCAGGTCAGACTCAGTAAACACATTGAAGGTGTGATCCATTCCGTCAATAAAGAAGGTCCGGGAAGCCTCGTTGGAGCTTGCTTCCACGATCTTGGTGCACCATTCGGGATCAACGGTGGTATCCTCTTTGCCATGAATGGCAAGGACGGGGCCTGTAAATGCAGAGAACTCGCCCAGAACATCGGTGTTCTTTGCATCCTCGCACCACTGCAGGGAGACATGCAGAGGCTCACGCCAGTCAAAGTCCATAACAAAATAGCCATTTTCCTTTGCCTCAGCGTAGCGCTCCTCTGTAACCATGCGTCCGGTATCGGGAGAACCGGCCCAGGTCACAACTGCCTTGAAGACCTCAGGATGCCATGCAGCACTCAGCATTGCGTCCTTGCCGCCCTGGCTCCAGCCCATGACACCGATGTTTTCCCCATCGACGTTCTCAAGGCCTGCCATGTAGTTGGCTGCGGCCACTGCATCTGCAACAGCGCTCTCAAAGGTGTAGCCTGTGTAATCTGCGGTGGAATCGCCGCTGCCCATGAAGTCAATCCGGATGGTGGCAATGCCATACTTTTCAGCCAGTACAGGAGCAGCATGTGCATAGCCGTCACCGGCTTCGTTCCGCTGAGAGCCGGTACCGTGCAGCATAACAACTGCAGGATGCTTGCCTTCTGCGTTGGGCATGCACACGGTTGCGGGAATCTGGTGGTCACCGGCATCGATGCTGATTACGGTCTCGGTGTAGGCTTCTGCTGCACCGGCTGTCTCTGTGCCGGTCTCAGCTGCTGCATCGGTGGTTTCTGCCTCGGTTGCTGCGCTGGTTGTCTCTGCACTGGTTTCAGCTGCTGCGGTTGTTTCCTTGTCTGTTTCCGTCTTGGAAGCACAGGCTGCCATGCTGATTGCCATGGAAAGCACCAGCAGAGGCAAGATAATTTTCTTCATTTGAATTTCTCCTTGTTATAGACTCGTCCCAAACGGGGCCTATTATAACGGCTGGCAGGTTTTATGTCAACTTTTATTTTCTCGATGCTAGTTTGTCAAAGTATTTATACTATAAAGAGCAGAATCATGATGGGGCCATCTCACCTGTTTCCGGCGAGACAGCCCCATTTTTACTACTTAATAAGGATTTCTTCCAGAACCGTTCCGCCCAGCTCTTTCATGGTAAACACCTTGTTTTCGTATACCATATAGCTGTGACTTCCATCCTTGGGGATGGACACACTGCCGGGGTTCAGGGTCAGGATTCCGTTGACCCACATTGCCTTTTTCACATGGGTGTGACCGTAGAGAAACACCGTTCCCTTCTCCAGGGGCGGCAGATTCTCCGGATTCTTCATGTGTCCATGGGTCGCATAGATGGTCAGTCCCGGCTCCGGGCAGATCATGGCGTAATCTGCCATGCAGGGAAAGGGCAGTACCATCTGGTCTACTTCTGCCTCACAGTTTCCCCGAACTGCCAGAATTTTTTCCTTGAGACCGGAGAGCATGGGAATGACCTGCTTGGGGGCATAGTCCCTGGGAAGATCATTCCGGGGCCCATGATACAGAAGGTCTCCCAGAAGCAAAATCCGGTCCGGCTTTTCTTCTTCAATCCGCTCCATGAGCTTTCCGCAGTAATAGGCGGAGCCATGGATATCTGATGCAATCAAAAGTTTCATCGATATCACCCCAATAGATCATAAATTTTAGGCATCCATTCGCTGATGGGAAGATTTTGGGGGCACTGAGACTCACAGACACCGCAGCCGATGCACACATCGGCACCATTGCGGCCTTCCACTGCCTCGGCGTACTTCTTCCTGCCGTCGGGAATGGACATATTGGTTCTGCACTCATTATAGGCAGCAAAAATCTGAGGAATGGGAATCTGATTCAGGCAAACACTGCAATAGTTGCAGCCGGTACAGGCAATGGTGGCATGACTTCTGAGCATTTCTTCCGCCTGTGCAATCCAGGACCGTTCCTCTCCGGTCAGCATCCCGGGCTTTGCCCGCTTTGCATACTCCATGTTCTGTCTGACCTGCTCCATAGAATTCATGCCGGACAGCACCACAGACACTTCCGGCCGATCCCACAAAAAGTCCAGCCCCATCTCCACGGGACTTTTCCCGCTCCGGCCCAGAACCTTTTCCACATCTTCCGGCACATTGGCCAGATATCCGCCCCGGAGAGGCTCCATGATGACCACGCCCAGTCCCTTGGATGCAGCATATTCCAGGCCCTCGATTCCGGCCTGATGCTCCCGGTCCATGTAGTTCAGCTGAATCTGGCAGAAGTCCCACTCATCCCAGTAGTCCACCATGGTCTTGAATACCTCTATGGAATCGTGGAAGGAAAAGCCGATATTTCTCACCTTTCCCGCCTTCTTTGCTTCCAGCAGCCGCTGGGGTACATCACAGGCAAGAATATTTTTATTCCAGCGCTCCAGATTCAGCGCATGAAGAAGATAGAAGTCCAGATGGTCCGTCTGAAGCTTGTTCAGCTGTTCCTCCAGGAGTGCATCAAAGTCCTCAGGCTTTTCGATTTTCCATACGGGACACTTGGTAGCCAGATTGACCTTTTCCCGATAGCCGTCTTTGAGGGCCAGGGCAGTAATATGCTCACTCTCTCCATCGTGGTACATATAAGCAGTGTCCACATAGTTCAGTCCATTGTCAATGGCCCAGCGAACCATGCGGATGGCTTCGTCCACATCCACCTTGTCCCCGGCCATGGGAAGCCGCATCATGCCAAAGCCCAAGGGAAACACCTTGGCATCTGCCTTTCCAAAATTCCGATATTCCATATTCTTCCTCCTAAACCCGAAAGTAAGTCCATTTATTGTAGCACAGACCACTTTCTTTTGCAATCACGGCGTTACCTGTCGTTTCTTCTCCGGAACGCAAGGTTGCCTGCATACACAAAGAGCCACTCTTGCCTGTGCAAAAGTGGCTCTGTTGCAATCAATGATGAATTAGTCCTGTTCCCAGTTGTGCCAGACGTTCTGCACGTCGTCATCATCCTCGAAGATGTCCAGCATCTTCTCCATGTTGGCCTTGTCCTCTTCCTTTTCCAGCTTCTGATAGTTCTGGGGAACCATCTCCAGCTGAGCGGAAGCAAACTTGTAGCCCTTGGCAGTCATGGCATCGGCCACGGCGTTGAAGTCGTCGGTGGAGGTGTAAATGGTGAAGCACTCGCCCTCAGACTCAAAGTCGTCGGCACCGCAATCCATAGCGTCCATCATCACGGCATCCTCTTCATAGTCGCCGTCCTCGTTGTCAATGACCATAACACCCTTGCGGTCAAAGCTCCAGGCCACGCAGCCGGAAGCGCCCATGTTTCCGCCGTACTTATCGAAGTGGTGACGCATGGAACCGGCGGTACGGTTACGGTTGTCGGTCATGGTCTCAACGATCACGGCTACACCGCCGGGGCCGTATCCCTCATAGGTGATGGCTTCATAGCTGTCGCCTGCACCTGCACCGGCAGCCTTCTCCAGGGTCCGCTTAATGTTGTCGTTGGGCATATTAGCCGCACGGGCCTTGGTAATAACGGTAGCCAGACGGGAGTTGTTGGCGGGATCGGCAGAGCCGCCCTCCTTCACTGCCACGATCAGCTCCTTTGCAATCTTGGTAAAGGAAGCAGAACGCTTTGCATCCTGTGCACCCTTGGTTTTCTGAATGTTATGCCATTTGGAATGTCCGGACATGAAAAAATCTTCCCTTCTATGTCAATCTGCTAAAAGCACTTATTCGCATTGTATATTCTAGCACAGTATGCAGGCCAAATCAACCGCAATTAGAAGAATTTTATACAATCCGTGTGAATTTCGGAGACTTTTACAAGAACACCCGGAAGTTTTTCCCGAAGTTTCTCTGCAAAAACCTGACACACCGGGTTTTCCGTCCAGAAATGGCCCGCATCAATGAGGGAGATTCCCAGGTCTTTTGCGTCCCAAAACTGATTATACTTTCCATCCGCCGTTACAAAGGTATCGCATCCAGCCTCCAGTGCCTCCTGGATTTCACCGGCACAGGCACCGCCGCCCACTGCAACTCTGCGAACCGGCTTTCCGCCATCCGCATACCGAAGGCCGGGACAGCCCAGTGCTTCCTTAACCTGTTTCAGAAAGGCCGCAAGGTCTGTTTCCGGAACGGTGCCCGCTCTCAAAAGCCCCCAGGGTCTTCCGGCTTCATCAACTCCCTGAGGATTCAGAACAGAAACATCTTTCAGGCCCAGGCACTTTGCCAGACAGTCATTGACTCCCCCGGATACCTGATCCAGATTGGTGTGGGCGTTGATGGCTGCAATCCCATTTTCTGCCAGGAACAAAATGCAGCGTCCCAGAGCCGTATCCTCTGTAATGCTCTTAGGGGCATGGAAGATCAGGGGATGGTGGGTGACAATCACATCCGCCCCCCAGTTTTTCGCCTCCCGGCACACATCTTCAAAGGGGTCCAGAGCCACCAGAATCTTTTTCACTTCCCGGCTGCTTCTGCCGCACAGCAGACCCACATTATCCCACTGCTCCCGCATATAGGCAGGGGCCAGATCTTCCACACAGGACAAAATATCCTTTACTGTGTACATCTGCTTGCCTCCATTTCCCGCAGCTCCCGAAGAGCCGCTTCATAATACTCATACTTTTCTCCCCCCACAGCCTTCAGGCCCAGCACTACCTTTTCTACGGCACTGCGGCAGAAGGTCAGGTATTCCAGAACCAGAGGGTCCGGGCAGGCCAACAGCGCCGGACTTGCAAAGTGCTGACCGGGAGTAAGGGGCTGTACTCCCGGCTTTGCCTCCAGAACGGTATAGAGAAATTTCCCGTCCCGCACAGGTACTTCCTTTGTAATCACCCAGCCGTTTTCACTGAGGTACTGCCGCAGCTCATTCTGGGAGGACTGGCACTGCAAAACCAGCCGATAGGCCCCACTGTGGAGCCACTCACCTGCTTTTAAAATTCCGACCATGGTCTCCGCTCCCATGCCCGCCATGTGCAGAACATCAAAGTCCTTGGGAAGTCCCCGGACTCCGTCGCACAGGTGAAATGAGATTCCCTGTGTAATGCCGAAGCGTTCTGCATTGTCTCTGGCCTTCTGCAATGGCTGCGCTCCGATATCTGCCGCCAGAACTTTGGAGGCAATGCCGTTTTTCAGCAGATATACGGCAAAATAGCCATGGTCTGTTCCTACATCTGCCACCCGGTCTCCGGGTGCAATGAAGGAGGCACAGGCCAGAAGTCGTTTGGAAATAGGCAATTTCATCTATGATCCTCCATAAAAAAACCAGGGACCGCATAAAAAACGGTTCCTGGTTTTCTTGCAATTTCTTACTTCTTTTCCAGCTCGGAAGCCTCATAAGCCTCCAGGAAGCGATTCAGCTGAGCCAGGAAGGGGTCACAGTCGATGCCGTGAACCATGCAGGCCTCCTCGACGGTCTCACCGCGGGAAGAGGGGCAGCCCAGGCAATGCATGCCGATTGCCATGAACAAAGGAGCAGCCTGAGGAGCTACATCCAGAATATCACCAATAATGGTATCTTTCTCGATAACAACAGCCATATTAAATGACCTCCTATTGTCAGTGTACTTCCCGCTTATTATACCCGAACCAAGCAGAAAAAACAAGAGCTATCTATATGCTCTGTCGAAAAAAGTTAAGATTTCTTTTTCCGAAAGGCCAGCTTATAAGCCAGAGGATAAGCCGCCACACTAAGGATTGCAGCTGCAATCAGATCTAATGCAGAATGCTGTTTCACAAACACCGTGGAAACCGCCACCACAAACGTACCGATCCAAATGGCTGCCTGCACCCAGAACTTTCTGAGTCTGGGACAGTTCCAGGCTGCAAACGCCACGGCAAAGGAACCAATGACATGGATGCTGGGACATACATTGGTATTTGTGTCATTCTGATACACCATGCTGACGGCCCAGGTAAAGATATTATCTCTGGGGAACTCCGTCACACGCAGATCCTGACGATTGGGGCAGATTGCATAAAACAGCAGGGTAGAATACAGCGTAATCGCCAGATACACCATGTACCGTTTGAAGCCCATGGGGTCCTTCCATGCCAGGTATGCGGCCATTCCCACCACCATAGGCATCCAGATCACATAGGGCACAACAAACCCTTCCAGAAAGGGGATCTTATCATCCAGCGGGATATAAGTAGAGAAGCAGGCATCCTCCGGAACCAGCCATTCCACCAGATAGAAGGCTATGAAATAAATAACTAAGACCACGCCGTACCAAAGATGCCGATTTTCCTCTCTGAGCAAGTACGGCTTTTTTGTCTGACCTTGCATGTAGGTAATTCCTCCCAATTTTAAGTTTACAAAGTTTCTTTATACCTTAAAAGCCCAAAAAAATCAAGAGCAATTCCGGATATTTAAAGGACGCTTAATATTTCGGTCAGACTGAGCAGACCATAGCGACGGGCCATAACGGTTTGCATTTAGCATTATTGGGAAAGGAGCTTTAGCAACTCCTTTGTTTTTGGCACTCTGCCGCTGACAATTCGCTTGCCATCCACTATTACCGCAGGTACGGACATCATTCCCAGCTTCACAATTTCCATCAGGTCTTCCACCTCTTCTATGGCTGCATCAAGGCCCAGCTGAGTCACAGCCTGCACGAAGTTGCGCTTCAGGCAGGAACAGCAGATGGAGCCACGGCTGATTTCCACCAGTTCGATTCCATCCCGCTCCACCCGAAGGCCGTCAATACTAAGTTTGCCAAATTCGTTCTGAATCACGCCGACTTTTAACTCTTTCACATTGTCCAGCAGATGCAAAAGAAGATCCGTCTTTCCTGCGCCTAAAAATCCGGTCAACACATAAAGCTTCTTTTGTTTCATGCACTTACCTCCAGAAAAAATATCAAATTCAAATTTGTCAATACGTTCTTCAGGGATATAAAAAAACGGTCGATACCCGGCAAACGCCGAATATCAACCGTTTGAAATGGCTATTTTACCAGAGAGTCACAAGCCTGCTGCACCTTCTGGGGGAGATCTGCCTGTTTCAGCACTTCCTCCGGCTCGTAAGCCGCAAAGGAAACACGGAAGTCCATATTCCAGTTGAGGTGCTTTGCAATGCAGTCGAACTGTTCCCCAATCAACCGATACTGGGGATCGTCCAACTCACTTGCACCTACAATCACTACACCAATCTTCTTTTTCATGGTTTTAAAAGAACCATTCTGGGAATAAAACTTGTCCACCACCATTTTAAGCTGAGAAGACATTCCCCACCAATAAACAGGGGTTCCAAAAATCACCGCGTCAGCCTGGACGATCTTCTGAATCACAGCATCGGAATCGTCATGCTGTACGCAGTGGCCGCCGTTACGGGAACAGCCTTCGCAGGCTACACATCCGCTGAGCTTCATGGTACAGATGTCCAGAACCTCCACGCTGTTTCCCTCTTGCAGCTGCTTTTGCATCATCTCCAGCACTGCATGGGTATTACCGTGTCGTCTGGGACTTCCGTTTAACATCAGAATCTTCATATGATATCCCCTTTCGGTTTGATGCACTGAATTTTGCTCAAAGCCTTGCCGTACATTATATCGTTTTTCAGCAAGGACTTCAAGTATGCACCATCTTTTCACCGTTGCAGGGCAAAGAAAACACCATTACACCGTGACCTGTGGGGACAAAATCAGTTCACAGGAACAATTTCCGAACTGCTTTCCCACTTCTTTGTTTACAGCTTCAGACACCTTTTGCAGTTCCTTTACCTCAAGGGAATCTCCGGCTATTTTGAAATAGATGGAAACCCACATATGACGGCCCGTTCTTGTGACATCAAAAAACACGGGATCAAACTGGTTTCTGTTCAGGATTTCCGTACAAGCCTCCTTGATGATCTCCACGGTCTGCTCATCAGGCGGAAACAGGAACACATCCTTGATAGCACCGCCCAGCATCTTGACATTCTCCGGCAGCATGAGAATCATCACCACAATGGCAACCACCTGGTCAAAGTACGGCGCAAGAAATGCAGCGGGGGTGCTCTCCAGGAATGTGGAGCCGAAAAAGGCAAGGGCCATTCCTGCACTGTAGGCAATATCCAGCTTCCAGCCCATCAGCTCCGCATGTACCGTGGGGGAAGATACGGCCCGGTTCATTTTCTTCATCACAAGATATACCACTACACTGGCCGCTCCGAGAATCATCTGGAACACTGAGATTTCCCAACCGTTTACGGAATTACCGCCGGAGAAGATGGACTCGATGACATCAACGGCAACGCCCAGGGTCACAGACAGCATCATGAATCCCTTTACGATCAGGAAAATAGATTCTACCTGAAAATAGCCATATGGATGTTCTTCTGATATGGGTTTATGGAATAACGGGGTGAGAAATAAAATCAGCGCAATAAAAATCAGCTCTGTGGCGTCATAGACCGCATCCATCAGCACAGATTGGGAATGGCTGAAAATCGAGAATACCAATTCCACAATGGCAAACAGGAGACCGCCCACAAAAGACAGCATTAAAATCCGCTTTTCTCGTCGCTCACTAATCATAGGGATTCCACGCATCCCTTCTTTGTGATGATGCGTTTCATGCATTCAGGCCTTCGCCTGAATGGCTCTGTACTGTTCTGCATTTTGCTTCCTCCTTGCATTTTCCGGCCCTTGTCTCAGCGGGGCCGTTTCCCTGTATTCTATTATACCATAGAATCAGGTGAAGTTGTGACGGATTTTTGAATCAAAACAGAATCCATGGTCATTTCTTTTTTCCCTCAGTATAAACGCATATTTTTTATACTGCGGTGTTTGCTTTTTTATGGAAATGGTGCTAAAATGACATAGAGCACAGTGGTAGTTTCATTATAAAACCACATAACAAACTGGTAGTCTTACAATATTGTGATATAAAGGAGTATTTTACTATGAAAACTGTCCTTGAACGATTGGCAGCTCTTCGTGCTGCCATGGTACAGGCAGGCTGTGATGCTTACATCATGCCCAGCAGTGATCCTCACTCCAGCGAATACGCACCCGGACACTATACCGCCTGGGAATACTTCTCCGGCTTTTCCTGCGAAAATGCCAACCTGGTCGTAACTGCCGACGAAGCCGCCATGTGGGTGGACGGTCGGTTCTTTGGTGCTGCGGACACCGCACTGGCAGGTACCGGCATCGCCTCCATGCATATGGGCGTAAAAGGCGTTCCTACCCTGAACGAGTGGCTCAGCGAAAAGCTGTCCGCCGGTAAGGTGCTGGGTTATAGTGCTGAGACCATGCCCGTAAAGCAGAGCCGCAGCCTCAGCGAACTGTGCGAAAAGCAGGGTGCAAAGCTGGTGGATCTGCCTCTTATCGATCAGGTGTGGGTGGAAGATCGCCCCGCTCTGCCCTCCACCCCCGCATGGATTCTGGATGCTGCCTATGCAGGCAAGACCCCTGCCGATAAGCTGGCTCTGCTCCGTGGCAAGCTGGTGAAGCAGAACTGCACCGCTATGCTGGTTACCAAGCTGGACAGCCTGGCATGGCTTCTGAATCTCCGTGCTGCCGATGTGGACAACACGCCTTACGCTCTGGCCTTCTGCTATGTGGACTTGGATACTGCCGTTCTCTTTACAGATACCAGCCGTATTTCTGACGAAGCCACCCAGCAGCTGGCTGAGGCCGGCGTAAAAACCGGCGAGTATATGGGCATGGCTGCCTACCTCACCGCCGGAACCACCAAGCAGACCGTTCTGGTGGACCCCTCCAGCCTGAATGCCGCTCTGGACAATGCCCTGCGCAGCAACAGCCTCTATACCGTTGTTGAGGGTGCCGATCCCATTGCCATGATGAAGGCTGTGAAGAATGAAACCGAGCTGGAGTGCACACGCAAGGCCCACCTGGTAGACGGTGCCGCCATGGTTCGTTTCCAGATGGAGCTGGAGCAGCGTCTTGCCAAGGGCGAAACCCTCCGGGAAACTGACATTGACACCATCCTTCACAAGTACCGCAGCAGTGCTGAGAAGTTCATTACCGAAAGCTTCTCCACCATTGCCGCATGGGGTCCCAACGCTGCCATGATGCATTACGCCCCCAAGGTCGGTGCAGATGCTGAGATTCAGCCCAAGGGATATCTGCTGGTAGACAGCGGTGCAACTTACTATGACGGCACCACCGATATCACCCGTACTTATGCCGTCGGCCCTCTGACCGAGGAAGAAAAGCTGGCCTATACCCGTGTTCTGCGCTGCCATATCGATGTTGCTATGGCTGTATGGCGTGAAGGTGCTACCGGCGGCGAGCTGGATATGCTGGCCCGTCAGCCCCTGTGGCGTCATATGCTGGACTATCGCTGCGGCACAGGTCACGGTGTTTCCCATGTGGGTGCCGTCCACGAAGGCCCCCAGAGCCTGCGTCCTCACAACGGGATCGTCTTTGTTCCCGGCATGGTAATCACCGATGAGCCCGGCATCTATGAGGAAGGCCATATCGGTATCCGGATTGAAAACGAGCTGGTCTGTACCGAAGCAGGTGAGAGCGAATACGGCAAGTATCTGCGTTTCGAGCCCATTACCTTTGTTCCCATCGATGTGAGCTGTGTCCTGGCCGATGAACTGACCCGGGAAGAAAAGGAGTGGCTGAACCACTACCACGCTCAGGTTCTGGAAAAGCTCAGTCCTCTGCTCAATGAAGCTGAGATTGCATGGCTCACCGCCAAGTGCGCCGCCATCTAAGGCCATAACATAACAGAAATTGCATCACAATGGGGCTGTTTCGCCAGTGCAGAAACAGCCCCATTTTTTGTTTTCGTCAAATTTTCTACCAATGAATTGTAATAAATACACAAATATGGTATACTGCGGATGTTGTGAGGAAGACATCCAATCCTCTTCCCTATCTAAATTCTCAGACTATGTTAGGAGAACATTTACATGAGCAACATTCAGCTAATTCCGCAGCCCAAGACCTTACGCTGTACAGGTGGTAATGTCCAGGCAAACCATTTTAAGGTGTCTCAGGAAATTGCCTTTCTTGTGCCAAAGGCCACAGAAATTTTCCCTTATTCGGGTACTACAGATATCGTTTGTGTAAAGGCAGAGAAGCTAAGCAAGGAAGCCTATGCCATATCCGTTACGGAAGACAGCATTACGATTTCCTACAGTGCCCCCAATGGGCTCTATTATGCTCTGGCAACCTTGCGGCAGCTGGTACGATTGAATGAAGGGGCCATCCCCTGCTGTGAAATCACAGATCAGCCGGACATGAAAATCCGTGGATATTCCGATGACATTTCCCGTGGACAGATTTCCACCATGGAAAATTTCAAGGATATCATCCGCCGACTGTCTGAAATCAAGTGCAATCTCTATATGCCCTATATTGAGGATTCCATGCAGTTTGACCGCATTCCCTCCTCCGGCCGATTCTCCGACCCCGTATCCAAAGAGGAATGGAAAGAACTGTGTGCCTATGCAAAGGACTACTATGTGCAGATCACTCCCATTATCAATACCTTGGGACATTGGAACAAGAACGCCAGCTTGCAGGATTTCAGAGACTTGATGCTGAAAACCACAGAAGGAACTGTCACTGCTGCACTGGATGCCAGAAAGCAGGAAGTAAAAGACATGGTTCTTGCTATGCTGGACGAAGCCATCGAGGTGTTTGGGGACAGTGCTTTCATCCATGTAGGCGGCGACGAGGTTGCAGCGTACACCAGTCAGTTTGGCAAAGAGCAGGCAGCAGAGATTTTCAACGGCCATTTTAAAATGCTCCATGAACATCTCAAGAGCAAGGGAAAGCAAATGATGATGTACAGCGATATGTACACCCCGGTTTGGGGAAACTACCAGCTGCATCTGGAGGCCATCGACTCCATGCCCGATGATATTACCTTTCTCTACTGGGACTATGCCTGCCGTGACCACTACAAAAACATCGACAGCTTAAAGGCCCGCAGGAGAAAGTTTATCGTCTCCCCTGCCACCCAGTCCTGGAACCGGTTTTTGCCCCAGCACTATGCCTCCTGGCTGAACACCAAAAGCCTTGCCGTCCAAACCGCTTTGGATGGGGAAGGTATGATTATGTCCTCCTGGTGTGACGGTGGCATGAATCTCCGGGAAGAAAACTGGTATGGCCTGTACTGTGCCGCTCTGTATTCCTGGAACATCGGGGCAGAGCTGTCTTATGATGACACCGTATCTCTGTATTATAAACTCTTCTTCGGTATCGATATAGACTTGACCGCCTATCACGCCCTCTTTGATTATGATTTGAGATTTCTGGGAGAGCGTACCGAAAAGCTCATTGAGTTCTGGTATGAAAAACGCTTTACTGCCGGAGACAAGCTGTGCCAGGCATTCTGGGAGGATGCCACACAGCCCGCAAACCCAGAACAAAAAGCCGGTTTTACAGGCTGTCGTGAAATTTTTGAAACCGCCTATGATTATTTTGCATCCTTGCAGCCTCTGGAAAATTCCCTGGCCTATCAGGTCTTTTTGTTTGATTTACGCCGCAGCATTGCAGCCACCAAAAAGCTGGAATTGCAGCGAGTCGGAGCCTATGAAACCCGGGAACAGGCCATGGCGGACATCCCTGCCTGGGAAGCATTGGCCCGTGATATCCTCGCACTGAAGGAAGAAAACGAAGCCCTGTGGATGGCCTCCAATCGTCTCTCTGAGTGGCCCTTTGCCCGCTCCAGATACGAGGACTTGTATGATAGCATTCAATCCGTCATCCGCTACTGCCGTTACAGTACCCGTATGTCTGCTGTAAAGCACCTGTAAGTTCCCCAAACGCAAAAATTCCGTCTGACCTTTTCTGGGTTCAGACGGAATTTTTTATGTACTTAAATATTGGCTTCCTCTCTCAGAAGGTCCATTTCTCTGTCCAGCTCTGTGCTGATCTTAGCACAATTCAAAAGGGCTGCCTGCATTTCTTCCGTAAATTCAGTAGACTTTTTATAGTGCAGCTGATGCTCCAGACTTGCCCAGCAGTCCATGGCAATGGTTCTCAGCTGGATCTCCACCTTCATCATTCTCTTTTCCTTTTCCAGGAAAATGGGGATCTCTATAATGAGATGCAGACTTCTATATCCATTTTCTTTTGGGTTTTTGATATAGTCCTTCACGCAAATCAAGGTGACATCATCCTGTTTCAACAGGGCTTCTGCCAGCTTATACACATCCTGCACAAAGGAACAGACGACCCGAATGCCCGCCACATCATACAGATTTTCCTCAATGGCCTCCACGGACAGCTCTATATTCTTCCGCTCCAGCTTCTCCACGATGCTGGGCAGGGATTTCAGTCTGGACTTGATGCCGCTGATGGGGTTGCGGTCATTCATCAGGGAATATTCCTCATCCAGCACCCGGAACTTTGTTTCCACCTCTTTGATGGCGCAGCGATAGTAGGACATCAGGCGGCGGTAGGCCATGCCCTTCTTTCTGGTCCACTCAAATATCCCCTCTTCACGCGCAGTCAGAGACAGCCGCTTAACCAGCTGGTCTTCATTGATTCCTGCCAACATACCGATTCTCCTCGTAAACTGTATTTCATCTGTTATATGATAGACATATTCTTGCATGGCAGCTCCTGCTGGATGCAAGCTCATGTACTGTTTTAGTGAGTCATAATTTCATGCTTTTGTATTATAACATACAAATATGGAATTTTCAACGATATACATAAAACCTGCCAAAGTGCCAGAATTCCTTCTCAAATAAAAGCAGAGGGCAAAGCCAAACCGCCGATTCTGCGGATGCCTTGCCCTCTGTATTTCATTTTCACAGATCAGCCGATGTGGAAATTTGCCCCCGGTGCTTCCAACTGAGAAAGGCGCAGTTTGTAAGCCTCCATCGCCTCTTTCTCAAAGGCCAGGGTATCGTCATGGCCCAAAAGTCTGAGAAGATACTTGGTAAACAGCGGATTCAGCACAAGCAGAGGACCAAGCAAATAGGTCAGAAACAGATTCTTGTAGTGAACGCCTTCTGTGTGGTCCTCCGGACTGTTGCCGCAGCCCCCACGAACCTTGATAAAGGGATGGGAAAAATCTCCACGGCAGAAGGAGAACTGGGAACGGCAGCCCACCATGGGGATTTCATCAAAGTCCCCCAGGAACATGGAGTTATGGCGGATTTCCTGAATTTTACGGTCCGCATGGAAGGGAAACAGGCCTAGCATGGGGGTTTTATTTCCACTGTCGGAAATATATTCTCCAAACAATTCCATGGCGTTACCCGTGGCCAGAACCACCACACCCGCTTCGATCAGCTCTCTGAGCCGCTGCACATGGTTCATCAGCTTTTCCACTGCCATTTCCTGTTTTCTTTCCGGCATGGAGCCAAGATACAGCATATCCACATGCGCCGTCACAAAGCGGGGCTGGGAATAAATATCCGTAAAGACAAATTCTGCATCCGGGGCACAAGCCTGCAAATACCTGATATTGGCCATATCTCCATAGAGATTGCTGAACTCAGGAAACAATACTTCAATTATCATTTTGTTCCCCTTTCCTTCATGATCCGTTCCTTCACCGCATCCCGGACTTCTCTTCCCCGGGTAATGGAGTTTACATCATGGAGCACATAAATTTTAGAAATTCCGGTCACATCCACATAGTTGGCCGTTTCATGCATATCACGCATATATACCAGCTTCTCTTCCGGTACCCCGGCCAAAAGCAGCCGCAGCCGATGGTCCAGATACCGCTCGCCGCCAATCACAATTTTGCGGATGTGTGCATCATTCAGATACTCATAATCTGTATCATAAATCCAGGCCACCGTTTCCGTCTTATTGGGGTCCTTGAATACTTCATCCAGTATCAGGATGATTTCCTTTTCACTGGGGTCCTTTGCCACATTTTCAAACACAGTAGACACAGCCGTGGGATTCTGACCCTTGGCCACCTGCGTAATCAGTTCAATTCCACCCACAATCTCCCTGCTTTCCCGGGAAGTCGGGAGCTTTGCCTTTTTAAGTCCCTCTGCCAACTCCTCATGGGACAGGCCCATATCCCGGAACAGGGCCACAATAGCTGCAAGGTTATAGATATTGTGAACCGCAGCGGAAAGAATGGGATAAGTAAAGACCCCATTGGGCTCACGCATGGTAATTTCTTTTCCGTCAATGGACTCCACAAAATAGTCCCGGTTCGGAGACTTCATGCCGCAATTGGGGCATTCAAAATCACCGATATGACGGTAGTTCCGATAGTGGTATACCGCCTTTGCAGCGCAGTGATGGCACACCGTATAGTCGTTGGCCAAAGCGGGTCTGGAATTTGTATGCATATCCCGGACGCCAAAATACAGACGGCGATTTTTTTCGCCCACGAAACAGCTCAGAGGATCGTCCGCATTGACAATCACCACGGTGTCAGGAGAGCCGGCCGCTGCCTTTTTCAGCTGCTCACCGATATATTCCGGATGGGCATTTCGCTCCATGGAATCTCTGGCCAGATTGGTAATAATCAGATAGTTGGGCTTGATTTTCGGCACATTGATAGGAGAAATCAATTCATCCATTTCAATGACAGCCGCATCCTTGGTGGGCCGGTTAAAAATGCTTACCGCATCCAGCAGGCACCGTGCATGACCTGCATGGTGGTTAGCTCCCCAGTCGTTGAAGCTGACTGTCTTCCCCTGCTCCTGCAGCAGACCTGCAACCACACTGGAAATGGTTGTCTTACCGTTGGTGCCGCTGACTGCAATGGTAAGCTCAGGCTTTGCCACATACTTCAAAAAGTCCGAACACAGACGCATGGACACCATACCGGGGCGGTCATTACGCACATGGCCCGTTTTCTTATACCACCACAAAAATAGCTTTCCGGCCCATAGGGCCAGCCAAAACTGTACTTTTTTCATTGTATTACCTCACATTATCTTTTTTCCAGACCCAGCTTTCTGCGAACCCTTGCCACTGTCTTTTTTCCAAACACATCACTCAGGACCTTAGAGCGATAGGTCATGGGGACATAAACCAGTGCACCGGCCAGACCATAGACCGCAAATTGCACTATAAGCAGAATTCCACGGCTCTGTGTCACAGGCCACAGATGCCGGACTGCCAGAACCACAACGCTCATCAGTGCCGCTGCCGGAAGCATACGCAAAATCACACTCACCATGGGCCGGTAGCTGAAATCAATGGATCTCTTGAGAGAGGCAAGCAGCAGAAGCAGTGTAACAAGCTGGCCCACAATACTTGCAGCAGAAGCGCCCAAATAGGCAGGAATCCCCATTGCATCAAACAAATAAATCAGGGGCAGATCCAGGGCCGTATTGATAATCACACCGATCACCGTAAAGATACAGGCGGACTTACCCCGGCTCATGCTCTGCATAGCCATGCTGATTACCGTTGTCATGCTGCCCAGGATATTTACAACAATGGCAAGCTGCAGGATTCCGCCGCCATACAGGCTTTCTCCATAAAACAGGCGGTAAACAGGCTCGGCAAACATAATCATTCCGATACCCAGAGGGACCGAAACGGCCAGAACGGTTCCCATTGCCTGATTGATTTTCAGATTGACGGCTCTCCACTTCCCTTTTGCGTAGTTTTCCGCAATAAAGGGAGCGATACTGCTGGTGAGACCGATGGAGAGTGCCGAAATAATCATACAGATTTTAGGAATCCATGTGGATGCAATACTGGAAACCAGCTGCGCCACTTCATCGTCATAAGACAGCTTATGAAGTCCCAGCAGCAGCATTTTGAGGTCCACCAGATTGTATACACTCATGGTGATGGAAACCAGGACAAGCGTTGCACAGTGGGAAAAGATATCCCGCAGAATTTTTTTTGTAGGCTCTGCCTTTCGCTCTGTGCCGCCCCGGATGGGGAACTGTTCCCGGTTGGCATAGTGCGCCCGCACCAGATACATCTGGGCAGCCACAGCACCTACCGCTGCACCAATCAATGCAACGCCCACACCGATGGTAACATCGGTATGCAGCACACGAATGGCAACATAGGAGCCGCCCAGCACGAACAGGATTCGCACAAACTGCTCAATCACCTGGCTATGGGAAGGGGGTGCCAGGAACTTATGCCCCTGAAGATATCCCCGTTTCATACTGAGGAAGGGCACAATCAGCAGGCAATAGGAAACCGCCCGGACTGCAAATGCAATCTCATCTACGGAAACACCTTCTGTCATATCCTTCAGGAAATATCCGCCGATCTGCCGTGAGAAAATCTGTAAAAACAGGAACGCCGCCAGAGACACGCACAGAACCACCCGAAGGCCCAGATGATACGCCTTCTCCTTGGAGCGGAACTTTCCAAGGGAATTATACTCACTGATGACAATACTGATTGCAATGGGGATACCGGAGGTGGAAATATCCAAAAACAATCCATAAATGCTGTACGCATAGGAATAAATAATGCCGCCCTTATCTCCGATAATATTATAGAAAGGAATGTTGTATATGGCGCCCATCAATTTGGTAATGACAATGGCAACATAGGCAATGGCTGCGCCTTCAACAAACCCGTTCTTATGGATTTTCTTACTCACACACAACCCTCTTTTTCTGTCGATTTCATCTGTCCGCTTTTGCCGTACTATTTCTAGGATGTCTGGTCCCGGCAAAAAAATCAGGCCGTTATTTACGGTCCCCCGAAAAATATCTTCTGTAATCTGCCATGAAACCGGTTTCCTTGTCTTTTTTCGGCTCTTCAGGCAATTATAGCACATCTTTCCTATCCATACAACCGCTATCCGCAATATGCACATCATTTTTCCGCATCGATTGCATATAATGGGTATATAATACAGTAAAACTGCTGTTCTTATGGAAACATCACCTGAATTCAGGAGAAATCTTCCGCCGGAAACCATCCGACACCCCGTTAAATCGCAGAAGAAACCAACAGAAAAACTGCTGCATCTGAACTTCTCATCCAGATGCAGCAATCTTTTATCGAAAGGAATGTGCCTACCGTCCGAAAACGGTAGGCACACACAATTAGAGACAAACGTCTTATTTATGGTAATTAAGCCTTCTCACTGCGGATGGCAGCCTGAGCGGCAGCCAGGCGAGCAATGGGAACACGGAAGGGGCTGCAGGAAACATAGTCCAGGCCAATCTTGTGGCAGAACTCAATGGAGGAGGGATCGCCGCCGTGCTCACCGCAGATACCGCAGTGGAGGCTGGGACGAACCTTCTTACCCTTTTCAACAGCCATTTCCATGAGAGCGCCAACACCGGTGGTGTCCAGACGAGCGAAGGGATCAGACTCATAGATCTTGCCGGCGTAGTAAGCAGGCAGGAACTTGCCGGCATCGTCACGGCTGAAGCCGAAGGTCATCTGAGTCAGGTCGTTGGTGCCGAAGCAGAAGAACTCAGCCTCGGAAGCGATGTCGTCAGCGGTCAGGCAGGCTCTGGGAATCTCGATCATGGTACCAACCTCGTACTTGAGAGAAGCACCGGCAGCAGCAATGACCTCGTCAGCGGTCTTTACAACCACATCCTTGACGAACTTCATTTCCTTCAGCTCACCAACCAGAGGAATCATGATTTCAGGAACCACATTCCAATCAGCATGACGGCCCTTCACAGCCAGGGCAGCTTTAATGACGGCTCTGGTCTGCATAGCAGCAATCTCGGGATAAGTAACAGCCAGACGGCAGCCACGGTGACCCATCATGGGGTTGAACTCGTGCAGATCGTTGATAATCTGCTTGATGTAAGCAACTGTCTTACCCTGAGCCTTTGCCAGAGCGGCAATGTCTGCTTCCTCAGTGGGAACAAACTCATGCAGAGGGGGATCCAGGAACCGGATGGTAACAGGATGGCCCTCCAAAACCTCGAACAGGCCCTCGAAGTCAGCCTGCTGCATAGGCTCGATCTTAGCCAGAGCAGCCTCCCGCTCCTCTACAGTCTCAGAGCAGATCATCTCACGGAATGCACCGATACGGCTGGGATCAAAGAACATATGCTCGGTACGGCACAGACCAATACCCTCTGCACCGAAGGCCACAGCCTGCTTTGCATCATTGGGGGCATCTGCGTTGGTCCGAACGCCCAGCTTCTTATACTTGTCAGCCAGCTCCATAATACGGCCAAAGTAGCCGGAGTTGGGGTCGGCAGGAATGGTGGGAATCAGGGTGTCATAGATGGCGCCGGTGGAGCCGTCCAGGGACAGGACATCGCCTTCCTTGTAGGTCTTGCCATGGAGGGTAAAGACCTTGTTCTCCTCATCCATCTTGATGTCGCCGCAGCCGGAAACACAGCAGGTGCCCATGCCACGAGCCACAACAGCGGCGTGGGAGGTCTGTCCGCCACGGACAGTCAGGATGCCCTGAGAGTACTTCATACCCTCAATGTCTTCAGGGCTGGTCTCCAGACGAACCAGGACCACCTTCTCGCCCCGCTTGCCATGCTCCACAGCATCCTCAGCGGTGAACACGATGGTACCGGCAGCAGCGCCGGGAGAGGCAGCAATGCCCTTTGCCACAGCTTCAGCCTTCTTCAGCTCCTTGGGGTCAAACTGGGGATGCAGCAGCATGTCCAGAGACTTTGCATCAATCTGCATCAGAGCTTCCTTTTCAGAGATCATGCCCTCGTCGATGAGGTCGCAGGCGATCTTGATGGCAGCGGCAGCGGTACGCTTGCCGTTACGGGTCTGCAGCATATAGAGCTTCTTGTCCTCAATGGTGAACTCCATATCCTGCATGTCACGGTAGTGGTTCTCCAGGGTGTTGCACACGCCCAGGAACTGCTCGTAAACCTCAGGCAGGATCTCCTGCATCTTCTGAATGGGCATGGGAGTACGGACGCCGGCCACAACGTCCTCGCCCTGTGCGTTCATCAGGAACTCACCCATGAGGCCCTTCTCACCGGTAGCGGGGTTACGGGTAAATGCAACGCCGGTGCCGGAGGTATCGCCCAGGTTACCAAAGGCCATCATCTGGACGTTAACGGCAGTACCCCAGGAATAGGGAATGTCATGGTCCATACGATAAATATTGGCACGGGGGTTGTCCCAGGAACGGAACACAGCCTCAATGGCCTTAAACAGCTGCTCCTTGGGGTCGGTGGGGAAGTCAGCGCCCAGCTGCTTTCTGTACTCGCCCTTAAACTGCTCAGCCAGCTCCTTGAGGTCCTCAGCAGACAGCTCGTTGTCGAACTGAACGCCCTTGCGCTCCTTCATTGCGTCGATGAGCTTCTCGAAATACTTCTTGCCCACTTCCATGACGACGTCGGAGAACATCTGGATAAAGCGGCGGTAGCAGTCATAAGCCCAGCGGGGATTGCCGGACTTCTTTGCCATAACTTCAACAACTTCCTCGTTGAGGCCCAGGTTCAGGATGGTATCCATCATACCGGGCATGGAAGCACGTGCGCCGGAACGCACGGAGACCAGCAGGGGATTCTCCAGATCGCCAAACTTCTTGCCGGTGATTTCTTCCATCTTGGCAATATTTTCCATGATCTCCGCCTTGATCTCATCATTGATCTTGCGGCCGTCATCATAATACTTAGTGCAGGCTTCAGTGGAAATCGTGAAGCCCTGAGGAACAGGCAGGCCAATCTTTGTCATTTCAGCCAGGTTGGCACCCTTGCCGCCCAGCAGCTCACGCATAGAACCGTTGCCTTCGGTAAACAGGTAGACATACTTGTGAGACATTCGGTTATTACCCCTTTCATTTTGCAGGCAGATTGTCTGCCCTTTTCGTTTTAAGTAATGGAAAGGTATATACTTTCCGGCACCTCAGTATAACACGACTTCAACAAAAACGCAAGGAGTTATAAGCTAAAAAAATACAATATGCACAATTTTATTTTTCAGAGTCCCTTATTTTTCAATTGTTTTACTTTTTGACTCTCCAAATTGGTAAATTCGTCCACTTTAGATTGTCTTGGGAATTGTAATGGTCAGGGTGATTTCCCGCTCCGTTTCCTGCTGCTGGCTCACCGCCGCCACCCCCGCCTTCTGCATCAGATCCAGGCTCTGTCCCAGATCCTTTAAAAACCGCCGCACTGTGGGTGCCTTCACCGGTTTCGGCGTTCGCTCCTGGGCCATAAGTAAGCTCCGGATATACTGCTCTGTCTGACTCACGGTAAGATTCCGCTGCAAAATCACTCCAATCGTGGTCAGCTTTGCCTCCTCAGAGCCAAGATTCAGCAGTGCTCTGGCGTGCCGCTCCGTAAGTCCGCCACTGCGCAGAGCATCCAGTACCTGAGGAGAATGGCGCAAAAGCCGCAGCTTGTTTGCCACGGCAGACTGACTTTTTCCAACCTGTTTCGCCACCTGCTCCTGGGACAGTCCTCCCAGCTTCATCAGCCGGGCCAGCCCCTGGGCTTCCTCTATGAAGTCCAAATCCCGGCGCTGCAAGTTTTCCACCAGCGCCGCCTGGCAGGATTCCCGGTCATCCATGCTCATGAGCAGACACGGCACCTCCTCCAGACCTGCCAGCTTGGCGGCCCGAAGCCTTCTCTCCCCTGCAATCAGCTCATAGAGATTTCCTACCCGTCTGACACTGAGGGGCTGTAAAATTCCATGTTCTCTGATGCTCTCCGCCAGCTCCTGCAGCCCGGTCTGGTCAAAGACCTGTCTGGGCTGAGTCGGGTTGTTCCGAATGGAGCGAACCGATAAAAATACCACCCGTCCCGTCTCCATGTATGTTTTCAATCTTCCACACTGCAACGCATTTGCCCTCCTTTGCATCGTCAGCCACTGTAATTACAATTTTATCCCAATGTTATAAAAAATCCCACGAAAGCCAGAGCCATTTCCCGGGAAACAGCACGACGGTTTTCGCAGGTTTTGCAAAAATTGAAGCATTTCCGGCTGTAGGGCAGAATTTCCGCCCTACAGTGCTATTTTTAGTCCAATCAGGATTCTGTAATACTTTTTCGCATGGAAGAAATTGCGTTTTTTTCCAGCCGGGAAACCTGGGCCTGAGAGATTCCCACCTGCCCGGCCACTTCCATCTGGGTCTTTCCATCATAAAAGCGAAGAATCAGAATCTGCTTTTCTCTGGGAGACAGAGTTTCAAAGGCATTTTTCAAATCCATGCGTTCAATCCATCTGTCATCCGTATTCTTCGTGTCCCGCACCTGGTCCATTACGGTAATGGGGTCGCCTCCGTCGGAGTACACAGGGTCATATAAAGAAATGGGAGATGCAATGGCATCCATTGCACTGGAAACCTCTTCCACCGTCAAATCCAGCCGCTTGGCAACCTCCTCCAGTGTCGGCTCTTTGCCCTCTTCTGCCTGCATGGCCTCCTTGCACTGCAGCACCTTATAGGCCACATCCCGCAGAGACCTGCTGACCCGCAGCGCACTGTTGTCCCGCAGATAGCGGCGGACCTCTCCGGCAATCATGGGCACGCCATAGGTGGAAAAACGAACCTGTTTAGTCTCGTCAAAATTGGAGATAGCCTTGAGAAGTCCAATGCATCCCACCTGAAACAGGTCATCCGGATTCTCTCCCCTGCTTCCGAACCGCTGAATTACTGACAGCACCAGCCTTAAATTGCCTTCCACCAGCTGCTGTCTGGCATCCTCGTCTCCGGCTTTTGCCTGAGACATGAGCCGCACCATCTCCTCATTTTTCAGTGTTTTAAGTTTTGCTGTGTTAACGCCGCTGATTTCCACTTTCCCTTGCATGGTATCCCTCCGGCTATATCTTCAGGCCTCTGGGGGCCTGTTTTTCTTTGTCAAGGGGGTATTTTTATTTTTGTGTAAAGTCACAATTTTTCACAGCCTCCGCAGTTTTTACTACATGATTCCCCAGTTTTCCACAAGCAAAAATTACGAAATTCCAAATTATTTCGTCTGTTTTTTCCAGGTATCTCTCTGCACACGGCTGTTGATAACCCAACCTGTAACCACAATTTCTATCTGATATTCGCAAAATTATACATGATTTTTTCTTCGCAAAAATCGGCATAAATCTTTAAGCCTGTTGATAAACCAAAGTTTTGCACAATCTCCACAGGTTTGTCCACAAGTCCACAGGCCTGTGCACAACCTTTGTGTATACAAAGCATTGTGCGGTGCCATTTTTCGTCACGGATCTACAAATTGTGCAATTTCTTCGGCGGTCCAATGTGGAAAGACCGCTCTGTGAATTCCGGCAGAAATTAGACTTGACAAACGCCTGACTCTGGCATCTATATCCCGGTCTGTCACCAGAAGCGGTGCCTCCTTTGTCCCTGCATCCATCACCGTGGGCACGCCCACCGCAATCACCGGAACCCCCAGGGTTTTCTCAGAAAAAGCGGCCCGGCTGTTTCCCACACCGGACCCCGGCACAATGCCCGCATCTGTGACCTGAACCACCCTGCACAGGCGGTCCGCCTCTCCTGCTGCCAGCGCATCCACCACCAGAACCCGATCCGGCTTTGTGGCTCTTACGACGCTTTTGACGATCTCAGCACTTTCCATTCCCGTGGTACCCAGAACGCCCGGCTCCAGGGCGCTGACAGAGGGCAGATCCGAAAAGACCTGGGGCAGGCGTTTCCGCAGATGACGGGTAATCACAAGCCCCCGCAAAGTCAGAGGCCCCACTGCATCCGGTGTCATGGCCCGGTTTCCCAGACCTACCACCAGAAGGCTCTGCTCCGGCCCCAAATCCAGCATCTGTCCCAGAAGCGTTCCCAGGGCCTCTGTAACCTCCGGCGTGGGTCTCCCGTCTTTGCTTACCCATATGGTTTCATATCGGCCCACAGGCTTTCCCAGAGCCTCCTGCCCCACTTCGTCCAGAATCTTCACCTGATGGTGACGGACACCGTCCTGTGTCCATTGTCTGGCCTCCACGCCGGGCAATCGGGTGGTGGTTCCGGCAGATTTCTCCCATAAACTATGGGCTTCTTCTGCCAAATCTGTGCGTATTGCCAATTTTGTACCCTCCCTGCCATGTTCTTACAGGTAGCTTTTCCGATATTACGAAATTCTATGCAAATTCAGAAAAATTTTTAAAAAAACTATTGATTTTATAGCCACGAGCAGTTATAATGTATTTCTGCATGATACTGACCCAAAAGGTCAGTGATACCAACGCTATTGGAGGAGGTGTAAACCGTGCCCAACATTAAATCTGCTAAGAAGAGAGTCGAGTTGTCTAAGGTCGCTTACGAGATGAACAAGGCTAAGAAGTCCGAGATGAAGACTGCTCTGAAGAAGTTCGAGGCTGCCGTTGTTTCCGGCAACCGTGAGCAGGCCGATAGCGCTTACAAGGCAGCCGTCAAGATCGTTGATCAGGGCGTGAAGAATGGTATTCTTCACAAGAACAACGCTGCCCGCAAGAAGAGCAGCATGGCCCTGAAGCTGAACAAGCTGGCCTAATCTCTTGAAAATATCTCCTTCTGGACTTGGTCCGGGAGGAGTTTTTTCATTTTATCCCATGTATTCCAAAGACGGAGGTTCCCCATGGAACACATTTACCCCTCTTTTTATAAAACCTTCCGCTGCTCTGCCAGCCAATGCCCGGACAACTGCTGCTTTGGCTGGGGCGTTGTGGTGGATGACGACACGGCAGCCTTCTATGAATCCCTGGATACGCCTCTGGGAGAAGCGCTGCGCAGCGCCATGATAATTGACGAGGACGGAGACCGGGTCTTTCGGATGGACAGCGGTCACTGTCCCCTTCTCACAGAAGACAACCTCTGCCGGGTAGAACTGGAGCTGGGCCATGAGGCTCCCTGTGCCACATGTAGAAAGTTCCCCCGCATCACCCAGGACTATGGCTCCTTCATTGAGTACGGCCTGACTCTGGCCTGTCCTGAGGCTGCCAGAATGATTCTGTTGGAGAAAGGCCCCTGGGTCCTGGAAAAAGAACATTCCGATGAAGCGGCAGAACCAGCTGACTATGACAGCGATTTTTTGCAGGAGCTTCTGGAAATCCGCCGGAAGCTTCTTTCTCTGGCTTGGGACCCTGAGCTCTCCCCTACACAGGCTCTGTCTCTGTGCCTCTCTCTGGGGCAGTGGTATCAGAAGCAAGTGGACGGTGAAGCCTCCGCTCCCTGGGAGAATACCCCGCTCCCCTGCCGGTCTGGGCATCTCTCAGAGCTTCTGCGGGCCCACCTGGATCTGGAAATTCTCACCGATGAATGGCGTAACCTTCTCACCCAGGGACTTGCTCATGTAAAGGACCCACTGCCTGCCCTGCCCGACAGTGCCATGCTCCGGAACCTGATTACTTACTATCTCTATCACTACTGGCTGCAGGCCGTCAGCGACTATGAGCCTTGTCTTCGGCTTCAGCTTTTGGCGGTCCACTGGATTGTGGTGTGCCATCTGGCACGGGTCTGTCTGGCTCAGGAAGGTCATCTGGAGCAGGAGCGGCTCATCCGTCTGTTCCAGCTCTATTCCAAAGAGGTGGAACACGACAGCGTCAACCGGGACGAATTGATGGATTTGCTGTCAGAAGATCCCCGCTTCTCTCCGGAGGCCCTGACCGGTCTGCTGTAAAACAGAATAAGTTTTCTCCTTTCGGGAATCCTCCTGAGTGAAAGGAGGGATTCTTTTGGAAAAACCGGATCATATCCCGTTCCCCTTTATTCCTGAAGTAGGCTACGCCATCCCGGTGGAGCTTTACCCGGAAGTTCTCAAGTCTTTTCGGGAAGACTCTGAGGAAAAAGACGAAAACCCTTAACCCCCATCCTGAATGCCCAGTTATATCATTAAAATGTCACAAATCCAAGCAACCGGCATGACAGGACAAAACAAAAAGGCGCCAAAGACAGCTAACAAGCTTTCTTTGGTGCCTTTTTATATGATAGATAATAGCTATCAAATCAATGAACTTAATGTATTTTACTTATTATATGCTTTATGGCTGTCCTTCCCGGTATTTCACAGGAAAGACAGCCATATTTTTATTTATCAAAGCTCTGCTTGAGCTTTTCAAAGAACTTTGCAATCTTCGGCTGACTGCCGGAATCGCTGGTGCTCTCCTCCAGACGGTGCAGAAGCTCCTTCTGCTCCTTGGTAAGCTTCGTAGGTGTTTCCACCACCACAGTCACCAGCTGGTCGCCTCTGTTCTTACTGCGCAGGATGGGAATACCCTTTCCACGCAGACGGAATGTAGTACCGGTCTGTGTTCCCTCCGGGATGGCATAACGCACCTTGCCGTCCAGTGTCGGGATCTCCAGCTCCGCACCCAGAGCAGCCTGAGTGAAGGAAATGGGGAATTCGCACACAACCGTTGCACCCTCTCTCTGGAAGAAGGGATGCTTCCGAATAGAAATCTCAATGAGCAGATCACCCTTAGGACCTCCGTTGCTGCCGGAACAGCCCTCGCTCCGCACCCGGATGGTCTGGCCCTCGTCCACGCCGGCAGGAACCTTGACCTTTACCTTAGTGGAACGGCGCACCTTGCCCTTGCCTTTACAGGTCTGGCAAGGGTCCTTGATAATCTTACCGGTACCGCCGCACTTGGGACAGGCCGATGTAGACTGCATGGTCATGCCCATAAAGTTCTGGGTTGTCCGGACGGAACCGGAGCCATGACAGGTGGGACAGGTCTCAGGCTGAGAACCGGCTGCCGCACCGCTGCCGTTACACTTGGCACAGGTTTCAATCCGTGTGACAGGCACTTCCTTTTCGGTGCCAAAGGCTGCCTCCTCAAAGGTCAGCTCCAGACGGGCACCCACATCCTCGCCCCGGCGGGGACTGTTGGGGTTTCTGCTTCTGCCGCCGCCGCCAAACAGGTCTCCGAAAATATCACCGAAGCCGGAGAAGGCGTCTCCGAATCCACCGAACCCGCCGCCAAAACCGGCGTTGGGATTGAAGTTGGGGTCTACACCGGCAAAGCCATACTGGTCATAGCGTGCACGCTTTTCATCGTTGGACAGTACCTCATAGGCCTCGTTACACTCTTTGAACTTTGCCTCAGCCTGCTTGTCGCCGGGGTTCCGGTCTGGGTGGTACTGCATGGCCTTCTTTCGGTAGGCCCGCTTTAATTCGTCGGCACTGGCGGTCTTTTCTACCCCCAGCACCTCATAATAGTCCCTTTTCTTTTCATCACTCATGGCCTAACACCTCGCCCAAATATACACTGCGCAAGCGCAAAGCACGGAGGAACCGCAAATTGGGTCCCTCCGAGCTGTGCGATTGGCAAAATCAATCGTTAACTTCCTCGTAATCGGCATCTACCACACCGTCATCGGGCTGACCGGGGTTGCCGGCCTGCTGCTGCTGTGCGCCAGCCTGCTGATACATCTTCTCAGACACAGCATAGAAAGCCTTCTGTGCTTCGTCGGTGGCAGCCTTGATGGCCTCCACATCGTTGCCCTTGTTGACTTCCTTCAGCTTCTCAATGGCAGCCAGGATGGGAGCCTTCTCAGACTCGGAAACCTTGTCGCCCAGATCGGTCAGAGCCTTCTCGCTCTGGTAGATCACCTGATCGGCAGTGTTGTGAGCATCGACCTCGTCCTTACGGGCCTTATCCTCAGCAGCGAACTGCTCAGCTTCCTTCACAGCCTTCTCGATGTCTTCCTGGCTCAGGTTGCTGGAAGCGGTAATGGAGATCTTCTGCTCAGCACCGGTGCCCAGATCCTTTGCAGAGACGTTCACGATGCCGTTGGCGTCAATGTCAAAGGTAACTTCGATCTGAGGTACGCCACGGGGTGCGGGAGAAATGCCGGTCAGCTGGAAGCGGCCCAGAGACTTGTTATAAGCAGCCATCTCACGCTCGCCCTGCAGCACATGGACCTCAACGGAGGTCTGGCCGTCAGCGGCAGTGGAGAAGATCTGGCTCTTCTTGGTAGGAATGGTGGTGTTGCGGTCGATCAGACGAGTGAACACACCGCCCATGGTCTCAATGCCCAGGGACAGAGGAGTAACGTCCAGCAGCAGGATGTCCTTGACCTCGCCGCCCAGAACGCCGCCCTGAATGCAGGCGCCCACAGCAACACACTCATCGGGGTTGATGCCCTTGAAGCCTTCCTTACCGGTGAGGTTCTTAACAGCTTCCTGAACAGCAGGAATTCTGGTAGAACCGCCAACCAGCAGGACCTTGCCCAGATCGGAAGCGGTGAGCTTTGCATCGCTCATGGCCTGACGGACAGGAGTCAGGGTGCGCTCCACCAGGTCGGCGGTCAGCTCATTGAACTTAGCACGGGACAGGTTCACATCCAGGTGCTTGGGGCCGGTGGCATCGGCAGTGATATAAGGCAGGTTCACATTGGTGGTGGTCATGCCGGACAGCTCAATCTTAGCCTTCTCAGCAGCTTCCTTCAGACGCTGCATAGCAACACGATCCTTGGACAGATCGATACCCTCAGCCTTCTTGAACTCCTCAACCAGATAATTCATGATTCTCTCGTCGAAGTCATCGCCGCCCAGACGGGTGTCACCGGCGGTAGCCAGAACCTCGATAACGCCGTCGCCGATGTCCAGGATGGACACATCGAAGGTGCCGCCGCCCAGGTCATAGACCATGATCTTCTGCTCGGTTTCCTTATCCAGGCCGTAAGCCAGAGCAGCAGCGGTAGGCTCGTTGATGATACGCTTTACTTCCAGACCGGCGATCTTACCGGCATCCTTGGTGGCCTGACGCTGAGCGTCGGAGAAGTAAGCGGGAACGGTGATAACAGCCTCGGTAACAGGCTGGCCCAGATAAGCCTCAGCATCAGCCTTCAGCTTCTGCAGGGTCATAGCGGAAATTTCCTGAGGGGTGTACTTCTTGCCGTCAATCTCCACCTTGTAGTTGGAGCCCATATGACGCTTGATGGAAGCAATGGTACGGTCAGCGTTGGTCACGGCCTGGCGCTTTGCCACCTGACCCACCATACGCTCGCCGTTCTTAGCAAAAGCTACAACGGAGGGAGTGGTGCGGTTGCCTTCTGCATTGGCGATAACAACAGGCTCGCCGCCTTCCAGAACTGCAACGCAAGAGTTGGTTGTACCCAAGTCAATACCGATAATCTTAGACATAATTAGTTCCTCCTATATGAATGAAAAATTTATACAATGTTAATTGGCCACCTGGACCATGGCAAAGCGAATCACTTTATCTGCCACCTGGAAGCCCTTCTGGAACACCTGTGCGATCACATTCTCGCCCAGGCTCTCGTCCTCAGTGTGCATCACGGCGTTGTGGAAGTTGGGATCAAATGCCTCTCCCACTTCACCGAAGGCAGTCACACCCAGACCCTGGAAAATCTTTTCCAGCTCGGTCATGGTCATCTCCACGCCCTTTTTGTAGGCAGCATCCTCAGTGGGCTGCTGCAAAGCCCGGGCCAGATTGTCATAGACCGGAAGCAGCTTGCCGACGGTATCTGCTTTGCCATTGGCGTAGCTGTTGTCTTTTTCCTTCTGGGAACGCTTGCGGAAGTTATCATATTCCGCAGCCAGACGCAGGTGCGCATCCCGCTCCTGCTCCAGCTTTTTCTGGACCTGCTCCAGTTCGCTGGGGGTCTCTTCTGCTGTAACCTCAGGTTCCTTTGCAGTTTCAGGCTCCTCCTTGGGAGCTTCATTCTTTTTATTCTTTTTGGTTTCCTTCTCAGCCATGTCTTAGGCCTCCTGTGTTGGTTCTTCATCAGTGCCCTGAGGCAGCTGTTTGGGGCCCTGACCCGGCTTTGAGAACATCTGTGACAGGTTCTCAGCAAAGTAGCTCAGGCGGGCAGTGACTTTGGCGTAATCCATTCGGGTGGGACCCACCACACCGATGAGGCCCTGCATCCCTTCGCCAATGTCAAATTTTGTCACGACCACTGAAGTATCCCGCAATTCCTGGGCTACATTCTCCGGGCCGACGATAATCTGTGTTTTCTCCCCGCCCATAATGGCAGGAAGATTGGAAATGGCATCTTCATCCAGAGTACTCAGTACCTCCTGTGCCTTTTCCACATCGTGATACTCCGGCTGGTGCAGGAGCCGAACCTGACCACGGAGCGCAACCTCTGCATCCTGGTGGCTTTTCAGCACCTGCTGTGTAAAGTCCACGATCACGGGAACCAGAGAAGCAGCTGCACCGGCATTTTGAATGACCCGGTCCAGAAGCTCCGGCGTAAACGCCTCAGAAGAAATGCCGGTCATACTGGCATTGAGCACTGCGCTCAGGAGCTTTAAATCTGTTTCCGTCACATTGAGAGGAAGCTTAATGAGCTTATTCTTGACCTCATCTGCCGAGGTCATCACCACAAGGATGAACTGCCCGGCCTCTGCCATCAGGATTTCAAAGCGTTTCACTGTCGCACCGCCCCGGCGGGCCGCCACAGTATAGGCAGGAAGGTCTGTGGCCTGAGAGACCAGCCTTGCCACCTTATCCAGAACCTTGTCAAACTCCTGCATCTTCATCTCCATGGCCTTATTCAGGTCCTTGGTTTCGTCAACGCTGAGCTTGTAGCCCTGCATCAGCTCATCTACATACAACCGATAGCCTGCGGGGGAAGGAATCCGTCCTGCTGAGGTATGAGGCTGTTCCAAAAGCCCCATGGTGGTCAGATCAGCCAGCTCATTTCGGATGGTGGCAGAGGAGTAATTCATGTCCGGCATGGAAGCAATGGCCTTGGAGCCAACCGGCTCTGCCGTTCGGATGTACAGATCTACAACCGTCTGGAGGACCTTCTTTTTCCGGTCTGTCAGTTCCATTGAATCATCTCCTTCTGTTAGCACTCCTTTCTCTTGAGTGCTAACGATACTATACAACTCATAAGCGCCATTGTCAAGGGGCTCTGGAAATTTAATTTTGAACAATTTGTGAAAAAGTGATATTGGGCATATAGTTTCCTCTTTTTCTTCAAAATCCTGCCTTTCACCTTGTTCTGCCGTACAAATCATGGTATCATATTTCCCGGAAAGGACGGATTCTATGTGGACGGTATACATTCTCCGATGCAATGATGACACCCTGTATACAGGGATTACAGACAATCTTCCCCGTCGGCTTGCTGCGCACAATGCAGGCCGGGGTGCAAAATATACCCGAGGGCGTGGTCCCGTGACTCCGGTGTACACAGAGCTGGCGGAGGACAAGTCCTCTGCCCTGCGCCGGGAAGCGGCCATCAAAAAAATGACCCGCACAGAAAAGCTGGCACTGTGCCGCGCAGAAGAACACAAGCTGCCATAAAGGTGCTGCACTTGCTCGTACGCCTTCATGGTCTTTATCCTTTTATAAATGGTTGTCGGACAAAAATGAGGTGTCGTTAAAGCACGACACCTCATAATTTTTATAGACCCCTTCATTTCGCTCCGGCCTGTTCTAAGGATTCCCCAACAAAGAAGAAACCATTCTTCCATTTTTACTACAGCCACATTTCTTCAATATGGTATATATAGTCCAGGCTGCGCAATGCTTCAATGATTTCCGCATGGGTCTTATACTTTTTCAGTTCCTGACTGCTGATGGAAATGGCAATGGAATAGACACTCAGGCCGGAACCGGCATAGGCGGGATTTTTCTCAATGTCATCGATTTTTAATCCCAGCCGACGAATTGTGGTGACAAAATTTTGCAGGCAGTTGCTGTCTTTCAGCTCCAAATGTATTTCAAAATGATTGGAGCGATTCTTTAAATATTTTTCAACCCTGGGAAACCAGGAAAGGCAGATCATCAGAGCTGCAAACGCCAGGATGGTAACGGTATAAAAGCCGGCACCTGCGGTCAGGCCTATGATTCCGCAGGTCCATAATCCGGCAGCTGTGGTCAGGCCTTTGATTTGATTGCGGGAGCTGAAGAGCAGACACCGCACGCTGATAACTGCAACACCGATAATTGTGGCACCGGAGAGAACGAAATAGTCCGTCTGGACACACTGTGTCAAATACACATCCAGTAACATGGTGACAGATGTTGCCAGAGAAACCGAAATAAAGGTTCTCATTCCTGCCGAATGTCGCTTGCTCGACCGTTCACACCCAATAATCGCCGCCAGAAAAAACGGAAGTACAATTCGGAACACAATGCTGCTGCCGTTTAGCTCCTGCGACCACGCTCCCAACAATTGGGCAATTGGATCTATCATTGCTACTCCCCCATAACATAGATTGGATTTTTAGAATTGCATACAGTTCCCTAACAATACCCCTGCGTTTCTGCCGCCTCCGTAAAGGCGTGTTCCTCTTCGTTGATTGGTTCCTGTGCCAGCTCCCGCTGAATTTTTTGGATGCGCTCAATCAGCAGCTCCAAAGAGGTTTTTTGTGTCCCCTCCGGAAGTTTTTCTTCCACCTCAACAATATTTTCCAATTTTCTGGAATACGACTTTGATAAATAAAGAGCCATTTTGGCGCATACCGGTCCTATCAATTCATATAGCACGCTGGAGGCCAGTATAACCGTCTCCAAAGCGTTTCCCATTTCTCCTCCAAGTGTTCTTGCGCCAAGGGCCGCTAAGCCAATGGCCACACCTGCCTGAGGGATTAACGCCAGGCCAAAATAATTGCGGGTATCCTTCGGCTTTTTGGTCCAAAGGCACCCTAAAAATGCACCCATATATTTTCCTAAGATACGGAAAACAAAATACAGAATTCCAATGACCAGCAGCGGCACACCGCCAATCATCCCGGAAGGTTTGACAAGGGCACTCAGATCAAAGGCTATGCCGGAACGCACAAAAAACAGCAGCAGGATCGGTGGACTGAAATAGTTCAGCTGCTTAAACAGGTTATCGTCATCTGTGAGATTGATATACACCGTTCCCATGGACATACATCCCAAAAGCGGAGATACTCCGGTGGCTGCACAAATTCCACAGAATGCAAATAACAATGCGATCAATATAATTAAACGGTTATCCGTAGAGCGCTTTTCCTGAATCAGCAGCTTCATAAAGAGGCCAAAGATACCGCCCAATATAAGGACCCCTATGTTTTTTGCAATTGGCATCACAATATTGGAAATACAAATAGGTGCTCCCGAAACAGAAGACACTGCAATAGAGATTGCAATGCTGTAGGCCAGCAGTGCCACAATATCGTCATAGGCAACCACTTGCAGAAGGGTGTCCACAAAATCTCCTTTTGCCTTTGTTTGGCGAATGGTCATCATTGTAGAAGCCGGGGCTGTTGCCGATGCCAAAGCCGCCAGCACAATAGAAAATGCCAGTTCCAGCCGCAGAACAAAGAAAGTCAGCACAAATACAAAGACCGATGCCAGTAATGCCTCTGACAGAGTAATAATAATTACTTTTCCGGCGTTGTTTCTGAGCTTTGAAAGCTTAAAAAATTCTCCTGTACTGAACGCAATGAAGGCAAGCGCAATATCTGCCAAAAATTCTGTTTTTTCTATGATGTAATGAGGAATACAATCCAGGAAAAAGGGGCCAATGATAATCCCTGCAATGATATAGGCGGTTACATTGGGAAGTTTCAGCTTTTTGGTAAGACGTGTCATTAAAAAGCCGCTTAAAAGCATAAGTGCTATGGAAATAATCACAACTGCAACGGGTGATTGTTGGTATAGCGCATTGTATATCGGATTCAGCATTTCAAATTTCACCTCAGCCTGAATGTATCAAATTTTAGGAAAAGAACTGTAATCACCATGAAGGATCATATGGGATGCAACAGACCATGTGTGCGCCACGATCTCTGCTTCTAAAAGCCCATGCATCGGGCCAGACAGGGTTCCCCCACATCCGAACTTCCATTTTCTCACCCCTTTGTTTGAAATTTTCTTTTTGATATGGTATGATATTTTAAAGTTGTTCAAGTAAAAAATCAAATTATAGTTTTTTGGTTATCCATTCAAAATTTTTATATATAAGGGGAACATAGATATGCTGGATGCAAAGCTGGAAACATTACTTGTTGTTGCAGACTGCAAAAGCTTCACAAAAGCAGCCAAATTATTATCCCTTACCCAGCCGGCAGTGAGCCACCATATTGAACAGTTGGAGCAGGAATGTAATGCAACTCTTTTTTTGCGTGGAAAAGGTGGGCTTAAACTGACGAAAGAAGGAGAAATTGCAATTACTTACGCCCGCAGATTAAAGGCACTGCATCAAAAACTGCTTTCCAAAATCCAGGATGAACAAAAGCATATTTCAAAATTCCGTATTGGAATCACCCATACATCGGAGAACAACACCATTACGGAAGCTTTGGCAAAATATGCCGCACAAAGTTCTGATGTAAGCATTACAATTATTACTGAGCCCATAAATACTCTTTATGATATGCTTGAAAACTATGAACTGGATATTGCAATTGTCGAGGGAAAACGACTTTCTTCCAAGCTGAATTACTTTATGCTGGATACCGATTATCTTGTGTGCGTTGTGAGCAACGACAATCCCCTGTCCCGGCAGTCCATGGTAACTATAAATGAACTGAAAACAGAAAAAATGATTTTGCGTCTGCCTACCTCTGCCACAAGAAAGCTGTTTGAGGCCTCTTTACTGAGCATTAACGAATCCATTGACTGTTTTAATGTCTCTTTGGAGGTCGATAATGTGGGAATCATTAAGGATTTGGTGCGGAAAGATTTTGGAATTTCTGTTCTTCCCAAAAGTGCCTGTATCAGTGATGTCAAAAAATCAAAGCTTACCATATTGCCCATTGAAAACCTGAGCATGATGCGTGAGATGAACATTGCCTATCATAAGGATTTTTCTCATTTGGAAGCCATCAAAGATATTGTTCAGCTCTACCAGCATCTCATATTGACCAATTAAAAAAGTCCCGATGAAGCAGGCAGTACAAGCTGCAGCTTCATCGGGATTTTGGCATATCTGTCATCTTTCTGTTTATCTGACCTGTAACATTGGATTCAGTAATCAGTTTTCCGTGTGATCTTCTTTTCCCTCTTTGATTGCCTTAATAATCTGATTCGTGCAAACGGCAATAAACATACAGATAATGACTGTACAAAAGCCGATGACCCGAACAGATAAATCGTTAGCCATAAAGATACCGAAATTAAACATTGCTCCAATGTAATATCCAATGATCGGCAGCAGCACAGCTGCAATAATTCGTTTCGCATCGTCCGTCATTGTCTTTCCTCCCAGCATTGTTTGTCTGTTCATTTAATTTGATTTGTCGCTGCTTTTGTTATGTCACCTGCTCGATATTCAGGAATTATTTGCTATTCTCTTTGTTCCTGTTTTCTTCGATCGCTTTTTTACTATTTCTGTATTGCATACCAAAAATAATTCCAAAAACCATCGGGATGCAAGCATATCCAGCATTGTCGAATTTATGGGTTACAACGCCTATGGCTCCAGCAAAAGTTAATATCATAAAAATTATCAACAGCACAAGAAATATATTTTTCTTAACCCCTTCTATTTTGAGATTCATATACTGCCGCTCCTTTTCAGATTCTGGATTCAATTAAAACGCAACTGCAAAAATTCTCGTTTCGCTAAGGGAACAACCCAAGCAAACAGCTTACTTTTCGCTGAATCTCAATATTCCGGCAGAGACTCTTTGGCCAGTTCTATGTAGTGCTGGGCCGCAGAAGCCATATCATCAATCTGCTCCTGCGATACTTCCTTTACCACTTTGGCAGGACTTCCCAGAATCATAGACCCGGCAGGAGCCACCATTTTGCCTGTAACCAGAGCACCTGCCCCCACCAGGCAGTGATCTCCCAGCTTTGCTCCCGTCAGAATCACAGCCCCCATTCCTATGGTGCAGCAATCGCCGATTTCGCAGCCATGGACAATGGCACCATGGCCGATGGTACAGTATTTTCCAATGGTGGTCTTTTCGTGCAGAACACAGTTGTCCTGAATGTTGGTGCCCGCTCCTACCGTAATCGCACCACTGTCCCCTCGAAGCACTGCTCCATACCAGATGTTGACATCCGTTTCCAATGTAACATCTCCCACTACTGTGGCATTGGCTGCCTTAAATGCACAGCCCTGCTTCTTTTGCTCCATGGTAACTCCTTCTTTCCTGCTATTTTATGGCTGTATTTTGACGATACAGCTCATTTTAACACGATATCCGAATTATTTCAAGAAAAATGGTTTTTTCTGCAAAAAGGGATTTACAAACTGGAAAAGCAGGCGTATAATGGCACGCAGAACAATATAAAGAGGTGTGGTAAATGAATCGCGATTTAACCGTGGGCAAACCATCTACTGTATTGTGGAAATTCTGTTTACCCCTATTCGGAAGTGTCATTTTCCAGCAGCTGTACAATATCGCCGATAGCCTGGTTGCAGGTAAATTTATTGGAGATAATGCTTTGGCCGCTGTAGGAAATGCATACGAAATCACTCTGCTGTTCCTTGCTGTATGCTTCGGCTGCAATATCGGCTGTTCTGTGATCACATCGCAGAAATACGGCGCAAAACAGTATAAAGAAACCAGAACCACTGTCTACACCACTTTGATCTCAACCGGTGTACTCTGTTTGGTGCTGATGCTGATCGGATTTTTCGGGCTGGATAAGATACTGCACATCATGAATACTCCTGATGATGTGTTTGCAGATACCAAGTGCTATCTGGACATCTATATTCTCAGTCTTCCCTTCGTCTTCTATTACAATGTCGCCACGGGTATCTTTACGGCTCTTGGCGATTCCAAAACCCCCTTCATTTTCCTGGTGTTCTCCTCCATCGCCAACATCGGCGCCGATATTCTCTTCGTAAGCGCATTCAAGATGGGCGTTGCCGGTGTGGCCTGGGCAACCCTGATCTGTCAGGGCATCAGCTGCGTATTGGCTATCATTACCGTGCTGCTGCGGCTCAGAAAAATTCCTTCCACCGGAAAACCTGCAATTTTCTCCTGGTCCATCCTGGGAAGCATTTCCGTGGTTGCCATTCCCAGTATGCTGCAGCAGAGCTTCATCTCTGTGGGCAACATCATCATTCAGGGCATCATCAATTCCTTTGGCCCCGAGATTATGGCTGGCTATGCCGGCGCAATCAAGCTGAACAATCTGGTGGTTACTGCCTTTACGACCCTTGGAAACGGTATCTCCAACTATACCGCACAGAACATGGGCGCAGGCAAGATCGACAGAATCAAAGAGGGCCTGCGGGCTGCTTTGAAGATTGTCTGGGTTATGTGCATTCCCCTGTCTCTGATTTACTTCTTTGTCGGTGACAAGCTTATGCTGCTGTTCCTGGATAATCCCACCGGCGGTGCTATGGCAGCCGGTGTGCAGTTCCTGTGCATCGTGGCTCCCTTCTACATTATCGTTGCCACCAAGCTGGTATGTGACGGTGTCCTTCGTGGTGCAAAGCTCATGAAGCTGTTTATGATCTGCACCTTCAGTGACCTGATCCTTCGTGTAGGTCTTGCAAAGGTCCTGTCTACTTATCTGCATATGGGCAGCATCGGCATCTGGCTGGCCTGGCCCATTGGCTGGGCAATCGGTACCGTATTGTCCGTCTTGTTCTACAAGAAATGGATTCATTCCGAAATGTCCAAAGTGCATCCTTAAATCATAAGGTATGGCCCCTGATACAGAACTCCAATCTGTATCAGGGGCTTTTTCTATTGCCTGTATTCCCGCCGTCTAGCCATCCACATTCTGATGTCCGGTAATCAAAATATGAGGATTCCGGTCCGGATCAAGCCAGAGCAGGGTATTCAGCATATCCGGTTCCGACAGTCCCACACAGCCGCCTGTGGCACCTCTGCTGCAATGCAGGAAGATGGCACAGCCACGGTCCGCAACGGTATACGGCGGCGTATTGTATTGAATGACACAGGCATACGCATATGAATTTACATAGTCCTGTAAATGCTCCACATCATCATAGTTCCATGTTTCTGTCAGCATGGGGTTATCTCTTTCCTGCCAGGTATTGAAATAGATGGAATCCGCATCGCAGACCCAATCCGAATCAGAGGTGATATCCCGCCAGGGCATCCGAATGCCCTCGGGCTTTTTTTCATTGCCAAAGGCGGTACCAAGGGCCCAAAGCCCTGCTGGGGTTGTGTTTGTGTTGCGCTTTCTGTTGTGGCATATGCCATTAGAGCCGGTGTGGCCATGCATTCCCGACAGGCTCTCCACCGCAGCCCAGGAGCCGTCTGCCTGTCTCTCATAGCAGGTGGTATTCGTCTGTACGCCGTCCGTTTCTCCGGCCACCACCAAAATCAGCTGATTGCAGTCATTCTGATCCAGGTCGGAACCACTGAGGCCCTCTACCGTCATCCACTTTTCCAGTAACTCCAAATCCGTGCATTCCTCGTCCTCAGGAAATTCTGCGGCTCTTTCCGCATCCCAGGTGGAGGTGGTATCCCCGGGCTGGGGCTGCAGCGGTTCTCCGGACTGTGGCACCGATTCCGGCATTGGCGCATAGTAAGTGGGTTCTGTAGTCTCCTGCAAAGACTGGACAGGATTGGTTCCCTCTGGTTCGGTTTCCTCAGATTCCGTTTGCTCCGGGACTTCCGGGCCGCTGTCTGACCCCTTTCGGGTTTCAAAAATCACCACATCCGCTTTCTCATTCAGAAGATACAGCCAGTATTCGCCCTCCTGCGGTCCATAAGCAGCCAAAATCCGCTCTCCTTTCGAGCCCAATGCATCCCGTTCTCCTGCATCCAGAATCACACCGGAATACTCTGCCACCGGAACACCCGTACCTTCTATTTCCCAGGCAGCCGAACTATTTTCACGATACAGGTGGATACCCACTGGGCTATGGTCTTCATCCGGCAAGAATGTGGCATTGTGGTCATACTCTGCGCTGTAAATCAGGGTGAAAGAAATATAGTGACTGTAATAGTCCCTTTCCGACCAGTCGGCATTCTGGGAAGCGGCGATTTTTTGTCTCACATGAATATCGGTCAGCATCGGATCAAATGCCAGATGTTCCGCCTGAAATGTAAGCACCCCGACTTCCTGCTTCATCTGCTCTGCTGCCATCTCCGCAGCCGTCTGCGCAGACCGGAGTTCATCCTCCGTGAAGGGATAAACCGCAATTTCCTCCGGTTTGCGAAATACCTCTCTGTAATCCGCCGGGTTTAATGCAACCGTCGCCAATTGGTTTGCCTGGGTTGTGACCGGCTCTTCTGTGGCATCTGTCAGCAACGTGGTTTCTGCAGTCACAACAGCTGCTTCTTGTCTCTTGCAGGAAGCAACGGACAGTACTATCACCAGCGCCATACAAATAGAAATCATGCGTTTCATCCGAATCCACTCCTTATTGCATTTTATTCCCCTATAGAAAAGGCACCCCTTCTCTACTGGGTTACTCCCATTGTAGAGAAGGGGTGCATCGTGGATATGCAATTTACTGCATCAAGGCTGCATCATTTCGATTTTAGTAGAAAATCCGTTATCATCCATATAAAACTTAATTTCACCTGCTTTACAGAGCTGGTCGTCCAGATCGTACACGGTATAGCAGATGCTTGCTGAACCATCACCGCATGATCTTGAAGTTTCTCTCATCAGCAACTCCATCGAATCCATGGAATTTTCGTAGACAGAAGCCAATTCAGAAACAATAGCAGATACATAGGTATCTTTAAAAAATCCCTCTGAGGAAAAGTTAATCCTGAAGATGGTTCCGGTCTGGTCATCCATCAGCACGCCCAGGTTCTGCCAATGCTCTGCATCGTCATAATGCAGGGACACTTCCCAGATAATATTTTTCTTTTCCGGCTCTGTTTCTGAGTAGCAAACAAAGGGCAGGCAGAAAACAGAAAAGTCTTCAAAATTCTCAGGAATCAAATGATGCTCTGCATAGGGTTTCAGCCCTAATGCCACCTTTTTCCGAACCTCTTCTTCCCTCAGTTTTGTGTAATGCTCCGTAACTTCAAGCCTGCTTTTACAGAGCAGAGCTAACTTTTCTGTATCGGATAATGTCTCGGAGGTTTCCTCCTGTGGAAGCTGAATTTCATCCGTATTCAAATAATACACCTTTTGGGCGGCAGAAGCATCCCGGAATTGTGCCATCGCTTTCGGAAGACAGATGCACAGGACAAGCACCCCCACTGCCAGAAGCAGGATGCAAGCATTTTTAACCATTCGCATGTTCAGATCCTCCTGTACCATACAGTGTTACAAGCACCTGGGTCCCCGTTTCCGGGGAACTGATGAACTTCATATGTCCATGATGGAGCCTTACGATTTCCTTGCACAGCGCCAACCCCAGACCTGCGCCACCCTGCTTCCGGGAACGGGATTTATCCGCACGATAAAATGCTTCCGTGATTCGTTCCAGCTCCTCCGGCCTCATTCCCCT
>RCNH01000157.1_pt1 | contig 61251 bp, 51 predicted proteins | sample 2041161 | NCBI WGS metagenome assembly RCNH01 (sample SAMN09708215, study PRJNA481090) | Feces metagenome, whole genome shotgun sequencing project. | biome: feces | host: Leptonychotes weddellii | place: Antarctica: Sion Island | collected 2010-03-01 | reverse complement strand
AGTTTTTTCTTTGTCCACTTCACTCCTCGCTATAAGCTATTTTATCTTCCCCCTGCAGAGCAGGGGGTTGCCTTTGATGCAATCAACAGCAAAGCGGAGTGTGTTAGATAACACACTCCGCTTTTATCCTTTAAAATTCGGAAAACATCCTCACGGGACATCCCACGCTGTTTTCCCGGTATTCTGCGAAGCAGACTTCGCACATTACGCCGCACCGGCTCTCATTTTTCCTCGTTCAGACTGTCCTTGTAAAGGGCTTCCCGTTTTCTGAGAATCCGTTTCATCATAATCAGGAACACCGGAACGGAAACCATGGGCGCCAGAATATCCGATACAGGCTCTGCGTAGAAGATCATGGATGCATCCATCACAGCAGGCAGAATGAACAGTGCAGCAAAATACACTGCTTTTCTCCAGAAGGACAGAGGCAGGGACACCTGAACCTGTCCCATTGCGGTAAAACCGTCCACAATGGCATACTGCGCGCCCAGCGGAATCGCTGCCAGGGTGCAGATTCTGATGGCACGGCAGGACTGCTCAATGAGCGTCGGATCATCGGTAAAGAGTCTGGAAAAAGCAGAACCGCCCACTCTTGCCATCAGGAACATCACCGTGGTATATCCCAGACACATGCCGATAATGTATTTCTCCGCCTTGATTACCCGGTCGGACCGGCAGGCACCGTAATTGAAGCTCAGAATGCTCTGGGTTCCGCCGCTGATACCGCCCAGAGGCATGGTCAGCACGAGCATAAAGCTCTGCACAATGGTATTGATGGTGATCAGTGCATCTCCCTGCGCACCGCCATAACGCTGAAGCAACGCATTCATGGAGATGATCATGATGTTGTCGGCTGCGATAATAGCAAAGGGCGTTGCGCCCAGCTGCAGAACTCTGCCGATAATTTTCAGACTGTAACCTTTGAAGGAAATCCGCACATAGGCTCTTTTCAGCAGGAAAAACAGCACAAAAGCTGCACTGCAGGCCTGACTGATCACAGTTGCCAGCGCTGCACCCCGGACACCCATGTGGAACACAAAAATAAACAGGGGATCGAGAATAATGTTCATCACGGCACCGATGATCACGGAGAACATGCCGGTTCTGGCATACCCCTGAGCAATGATGAACTGGTTCATGCCCGTTGCCAGCAACGCAAAAATGCTGCCGCTGACGCAGATTGTAAAGTAGGCATTTGCATACGGATAGGTGACTTCACTGGCACCGAAGAGCATCAGCATGGGCTTTTTCAGCAGCAGCACCACGCCGGTGACCAGAACTGCCAGCACGCAGAGCATGGCAAAGCAGTTTGCCAGAATCCGGGATGCCTTTTCTTCCTTCCGCTCTCCCAGCGCAATACCCATCAGCGGCGTGCCGCCGATGCCCACCAGGAACGCAAACGCACCGATCATGGTAATCACCGGACCACACACGCCCACACCCGCCAGGGAAAGGTCACCCACCTGCGGGATATTGCCCACGAAAATTCGGTCAACGATGCTGTAGAATACGCTGACAAACTGCGCGAGCATACTGGGAATGGCAATACGGAAAACCAGCCGGGAAATTTTATCCCGGCCAAGATCATTTTCAATTCTCATAGCTATCTGTCCTTTTCAACATTTACGATATCACAATCCTGCATATCATACACCATTTTCCAGAAAAAAGAAAGATATAAATGCATGATTTCACGGAATTTCCCGATATGCACCGTTTTCAAGCACATAGCCATGCCCCGGCTCCGGCTGCCACTGATAGCGGTTTCTGCCTTCCTGCGGAAACATGTCTGCCATGATTGCAGCGATCACGCCTCCGTGGGTCACGATCACCGTGCTGCCCGACTCTGCGCAGATCCGGGCAAATGCCCTGCGGACCCGTGCCTGCATCTGCATGCCGCTTTCTCCTCCGGGAGGCACATTTTTCTCGTTGTCGCCTTCCAGCCAGCGCTGATAGGCCGGGTCGTTTTTCAGCTCCTCGTAGCTGTGCATCTCAAAGGTGCCGAAGTTCACTTCCTGCAATTCCGGCTCCACAGAAAAAGGAACCTCTCCGAACAGGATCTTCAGTGTCTGCTCCGTCCGCCGCAGACCGCTGCAGACAAAGCGCCCCCGGATGTCCGGGTAGGACAGCTCTCGCAGCGCCTGCGCTCCCGCCTCTGACAGTGAAAGGTCGGTAATGCCGCAGTACAGATGCTTTTCATTGGCCTCGGTTTTTCCGTGGCGAATCAGATAAATGGCACTCATTTCAGCCTCTGCTCCAGTCCGCAGAAAATCCGGGTAACACTTTGCGCCTGCTTTGACAGGTACTGGCTCAGCAGGCCTGTTTCCTGACGCCATGCCCGCTGGTCCGCTCCCAGCGGAACCACGCCGCAGAAGATATCCTGACAGATCAGGATGCAGTCCTTCCACTGCTCGGCATGGGCCTGAAAGTACGCCCGTGCATCCTTTTTTTCAACTGCGCAGGCATAGGTAAATTCTTCAATGGATGCAATGCATCTTTTGGAAAAATCGATTTCCGTACCGGTGCAGACAAAAATATCCGCATCAGACAGACCGTATTTGGATTTTGCGTAGTCCAGCTTTCCCTGATACGCACCGCCGATAATCAAATTCATAAAGGCTCCTCCTAAATCAATACCAGAACAGCCACCGCTGCCAATTCCGAAATGGTCAGCGCATAGCCGGAAATATCCCCGTTCATTCCTTTCAGCGACCGGTAGGCTCTCAGCAGGGCCAGGCCGTAGCCGGCGACTCCGCCCAGCAGCGCAAAGCCGAACTTTCCGCCCAGCAAAAACCCGGACACCAGTGCAGCACAAAGCATCAGTAACAGAATCACCACATGGGATCTGGGCTTTTCCTGCTGTGCATACTGACTGGTGGACATGGGTGGCAGAAGCGACACCGCCAGCGCCGATCCGCACCGGCTGACAACCGGAATCAGGATCAGCATCCGGATATCCGTCTGTGGTTTCAGGGATGCAAACAGCGCAAACTGGGACAGCAGCAGAATGGCAAGTCCGATTACGGCAAAGGAACCCACGTGGGAATCTTTGAGAATTTCCCGCCGGCGTTCCAGATCCCGCCAGGATTTCACTGCATCCGTAACGTCCATAAATCCGTCAAGATGGATGTATCCCGTTACCAGATAGGGAAATATGCTGAGCATCAGGCCCGCAACAATGCCGGGAATCATCAGACTGCGGCAAATCCACGCCAGCAGCGCCCAGAGCGCCCCGATTTCCAGTCCCACAAGAGGCAGAAACAGAAGCATTCTCCCTTTCGCCTCTTCGTCCCATATTTTTCCCGGAAACGGAATGGCGCAGAACATGGACTGACACATGGCAAATGCCCGAAAATTACGCTTCATTCCGGGGACCTCCCTTGTGGAATACCAGTCTGCCGCCGGAAACCTCAATAACCGTGTCGCAGTGCTTCGCCAGAACCCGGTCCACCTGGGCCAGAGATCTGCGGTATGTCTCGGTCACCTCGTCATAGCGGATGGCATCGGAATAGATAAAGTCGCTGACGATTACCGCGTGCTTTACCCGGCTGATAAACTGTTCCATGTCCCGGGCGCAGCGTTCTCCGGCGGTCAGATCCAGCTCACAGCTGGCAGGGTCCGGAAACAGCTCGTTCATCAAAAGTGCCGTAACGCTGTCCAGCAGGAACGTTCCCTCCGGGTCGGCCCGGTCCAGTGCAGACAGAATGTTTCTGCCGCATTCAATGGTCTCAAAGCCCATCCCCGCCCGGTCTGCCAGGTGGTTCCGGATTCGATCCCGGTCCTCCTCATCACTGGGAATCATGGTGGCAACATAGTAATGTTTTCCCCCGTCAGCCAGCTTCAGAGCAATCCGCTGTGCCAGACTGGATTTTCCGTTTTTCACGCCTCCGGTGATAAAAACCGTCATTTTCCTTCCTCCACAGTGAATTTATCGCCTATCCGGATTTCATCCAGATATTCATCATTGATGCCGGCCTGGTCAAAGGTTGCCATATCGTTGAGCACGGTGCAGGCAGCCGAAAGCACCTGAAACGCCAGCGGACAGCCGCTGCCCTCTCCCAGACGCATTCCCAGCAGCAGCATCGGCTCCAGTTTCATCTCTTCCATGGCCAGCCGATAGCCGATCTCATAGGAAGCATGGCTGGGAACCAGATAGTTCCGGACCTCAGGACAGAGCCGTACAGCGCACAGCGCCGCAACCGCCGAAATAAATCCGTCAATCACCACAGGGCGATGGCTGGAAGCCGCCCCCAGAAATGCACCGCACATGGCCGCAATGTCGAAGCCGCCCACCTTTGCCAGCACATCTACAACATCGTTTCTGTCCGGTTTGTTCAGCGCAATGGCCGTGCGGATTACTTCCTTTTTTCTGCGGAAGCTTTCGTCGGTAATACCGCCGCCGCGACCGGTGACCGTCTCAACCTCTGTTCCCAGCAGCACTGCCAGAACAGCAGAGGAGGTGGTGGTATTTCCGATTCCCATTTCGCCTATGCCCAGCGCATCGGCCTGCGTACTGCAGGCAAGCTCCGCTCCGGTCATGATGGCCGTAAGGGCCTGCTCGCGGGTCATGGCAGGTCCTTTGAAAATATTGCCTGTTCCGAAGGCGATCTTCCGGTTGAGCACCTTAGGCTCCCGGATCTGCGCATTGACGCCCACATCGCAGACGGTGATGCCGCAGCCGAAATGCTTTGCAAGCACCGAGGCTCCGGTTTTTGCCCGGGTCAGGTTGACAGTCTGCTGCAGCGTCACAGACTGGGGCGCACTGGAAATGTTCTCTTCCACCACGCCGTTGTCGGCGGCAAATACCAGCAGATGCGTTTTTTCCACCTGATTGTGCAGCTTTCCGGTAATACCTGCCAGCTGCACGGACAGGTCCTCCAGTCTTCCCAGACTTCCGGGAGGCTTTGCCAGACGGGCCTGCCGCTTGCGGGCCTCATCCATGGCCGCTTCATCCAGCGGCGAAATCGACGCGATCAGATTCTGCAGGTTCAAAGTGATCCCTCCAAGATAGAATTCTCCAGCAGCCATTTTACGGAAGATTCCGCTTCCATCAGCTCCAGCGTTATGCTGGCCTGCGGGCACAGCGTGTCCAGTCGGTGCAGCAGCTGCTTCATGGGAATGGTCCCGCAGTCAAGGGGACTGTGGGTGTCCCAGGACTGGTCATTGTTATGGATATGCAGGTGTGCAATGATATCAGCGCACGCCTGCGCCCATTCTTCAGGTGAGCACTGGGAATATGCGTGGGCGTGGCCCACATCCAGACACATCCGGATTCTCGGATCATTGATCCTGCGGATCATGTCTGCAAGCATATCCGGCGTTTCCTCCAGCACGTTTTCGATGCAGATCACCATATCTTCCGGAATTTCACTGACAAATTCTCTCCAGAAAATTTCTGACTGCTCTTTAAACCAGCAGGTAAAGTACAGCTTGGGATTGTATCCGCCGTGAAAAACCAGCTTACGGATTCCGTACCTGCGGGCAAGGGCGATGGTCTGCCGGAATCTTTCCGCAGCAACTGCCCGAATCTTAGGGTCCACTGCACTGGGAAACAGCTCACTGTAGGGTCCGTGCATCACAAAACGATCGGAGCATTTCAGTTTCGGGCCGACAATACTGTTCGTCTCTTCGAACTGGTCATCCAGATTCCAGGCCGTGCTGAATTCTGCAATCTCCAGCCCCAGCCCGTACTGTTTTGCCAGCAGGTGCGCGCGTTCATCGATGGTGGAAAGATAGAGACTTTCTCGTTTCATAGGCGCTCCCTTTTGTGTTTAAACTGCCACTCTCCCACGATTTCCAGAATCATCGGCAGCAGGCAAAGACACAGGTAGCCGCCATAAAACAGGAAAGACATGGACGTAATGGGTGTGTAGACGATTTTCGGATCAAAGCTCATCCGGGTCTGATTCAAAAGGCAGCCCATGGCTGTCAGTGTCAGGCAGATAAAAATCGTCACCACAAAGCTTCTGTCCCGGTTGTCGAACCGGTAAATGGAAAAGGCCGTGCGCTTTTTCAGGCCGTAGCCCCGGCAGCGCATGGAGTCAGCGATGGTGGAAAAGGATTCCAGAAGCCAGGTGATCAGCATGGAAAAAATGGCAATACTGTTGCGGATTCTGCGCCATACATTTCCCTGCCCTGCCCCATAGCCAACGGACTTGCGGGCCACGGCAATTTTTTTCAGCTGAGCCTTGCACCGGGGAACCATCCGCAGCACGATAGCAAGAAACAGCGAAGCATGGGCACTGACTTTTCCGAACAGGTAAACCACCTTGTCTGCAGTGAAGACCGAATGGACGCAGCTCATCCACATCATGAAAATTGCTGCAATCAGTCCCAGCACCAGACCGTAAACCAGAGATTCCAGCGTCATTTTATTGCCGATAAAGTTCTCGCCCAGATTGGTGATGCCGAAATGGTGGTAGCCGGAATAATACATGGCAAACAGCAAAACAAACGGCAGCAGGCACAGGTTGAACACCACACTGCGCCAGCCGTTGCGCTTAACGGAGTAAGCAAAGGCGCTGAAATAGGAGATTGCCAGAAAGACAGGCTGTTTGAACAGCACCGAGCCGACAATCACAGCCGTAAAGTAAATCAGGTTAATCGCCGGATGATAGCATTCAAACCCCATCGTCCCCGGCCTCCATCATGCCGTATTTCACCTGCAGCCGGTTCAGCTTGTCCAGCAGGGGTCTGCTGAACAGAAGCAGCGTCAGCGCACAGGCAGCACCGTGTACGGCATTCACGGGCAGTCCGGACACCAGCGCTGCCACATATGCTTCCCAGGTAACACTGGAAATGGTGGTAAATACATGACACAGATCCAGCAGCGGACCTACAATCAGCTGAATAATCAGGTAGCCAACAACCGCCAGCAGCACGGTATTGACTGCAGGCTTGCTGGACATGGGTTTCTTTCTGTAGAACAGCAGCCCACCGAGAAAGCCTGCCATACCATAGGCCATCATCTGCCAGGGAGTCCAGGGACCATGTCCGCAGAAGAAGTTACTGGCAAATGCAGAAACGGCACCGGTCAGGAAACCTGCCTGCGGACCAAAAGCGATGCCGGTAATCATAATAATGGCGGTAATCGGGCTGAAATGGGGGAAGAAGCGGAAAGCACCTCTGGCAACAGCGCCGATTGCTGCCATCACCGCCAGCGTTACCAGCTCTCTGGGCTGGGGCTTGCGGGCCTCGAAGCTGAAGAAAAACGGAATCATCAGCTCAACGACAATCAGGGTGCTGGTCAGATAAAACCAGCGGCCGGGAAGCCTGCTTCCCAGAACCAGGGTCACAGGAATCAGAACGAACAGCATCAGCAGGGAAAAGATCGTGGATTTTTTCATCTTGCATCCTCCATGTTCCGGCGGTAAAGTGTGGACACATCTTCTGCGGTAACAGCATTGCGGAAGACACACCGGCTCATCCGGTTGGCAGCAGTGGTGTAGAAGCTATTGGAACCGAAGAATCTGTGGGGCGTTTCGGTGGTCAGAATCTGACCGTCGAAGAACATGCTGACAAGATCAGCATACTCGGCACAGAATTCCACATCATGGGAAACCATGACAATGGTGATTCCCTGTTCCTGCAGCTTTTTCAGGATCTGCGCAAACTTGAGCTTGAAGAAGCTGTCCAGTCCCTTGGTGGGCTCGTCCAGAAGCAGCAGTCTGGGCCGGGTCAGCAGAACCTTCGCCAGGGCCGCACGCTGCTGTTCACCGCCGGACAGATCGTAGGGGTGAGAGTCCAGCAGTTCGGTAATCTCGCAGGTCTGGGCAATTTCGGTGATCTGGGCGGCATCCGTGCACATTTCCTCCAGCTCTTCCCGGACAGTTTTCTTCACAAACAGGCTCTTGGGATCCTGGGGAAGCATGGACAGGCAGTTTTCAAACAGCTCGGAAGATTTATACTTGTTCAGAGGCTTTCCGAAGATTTCCACCTTGCCCCGGTAGATTTTGCAGATTCCGCAGACTGCCTTGAGAGTTGTGGATTTGCCCGCACCGTTTCCGCCGACGATGGCAAACAGTTTTCCGGCAGGAACCTTGAAGCTGACTCCCTGCAGAACATCGGGAGTGTCCTTCTCATAGCGGAACCAGGCCTCTTTTACCACCAGAGCGTTGTCGGCCGATTCTTCCATTTCTGCCTCGGCTTCCGGCTCGGTAACCACAGGCACACGGTTTTCAAAGGTGTGGGTCAGCCAGCTGCGTCCTTCCCGGACGGTCAGCGGGCAGGTTCCCTCTGCATGGGAGCCGTAGAAAACCCGGACAGGTGTGGGCAATGCGGCAAACATTTCACTCTTCTGCTCCCAAAGCAGCTGGCCGACGGTTCTGGGGTCATCGTTGGCAATGATTTTGCCCTGCTCCATCACTACGACCCGGTCGGCTGCGTGGTAGATGTCCTCCAGCCGGTGCTCAGTAATGATGATGGTGGTACCCAGCTCCAGATTGATCTTGCGCACCGTATTCAGGAAATCCGACGCGGCAATGGGGTCCAGCTGAGAGGTAGGCTCATCGAGAATCAGCACTTCCGGCTGCATGGCCATGATGGAGGCCAGATTCAGCAGCTGCTTCTGGCCGCCGGACAGTTCGGTTACATTGCGGTGGAACCAGCTCTGGATACCGAAATAGCTTGCCATCTCCGCCACACGCAGACGCATGGTTTTCTGGTCACAGCCCAGACTCTCCAGACCGAACGCCAGTTCATGCCAAACCTTGTCCGTCACGATCTGATCGTCGGGATTCTGCATGACAAAGCCGATTTTGGAAGACTGGTCCCGCTGGCTCACCTGCTTGAGGTCCTGTCCGTCGAACAGGATCTGGCCGGTACATTTTCCGTGGGGAGCCAGCACAGATTTCAGATGCCGCAGAAGCGTGGTTTTTCCGCTGCCGCTTTTGCCGCACAAAACGATATACTCACCTTTTTCAATGGAAAGGCTTACGTCGTCGAGAGATTTCTTTTTGGAATTGGGATAGGAAAAAGTCAGATTCCGGATATCAAAATGCGCCATATGATGGCCTCCTTGAGTTGTAGTGCAGTCGGGATCAGCAAAAACAGGCAGTAAGCAAAAAATCCCCAGGAAACAGGGGGAATATACAGATCCGGGGTAAATGTGGCCGCCGTTCCGCCGCAGCCGATCACACAGCCGCCAAGGACAGCGATCAGCACCAGCAGCACAACATCCCGGGCCGTCATCCGGTAGATCTGGAACGTCGTGCGTCTGGTGCAGCCATATCCTCTGGCACGCATGGAGTCTGCCGTAATCACACTGCCCTCCAGCGCCCAGTCTGTCAGTGCCGACATGACGGTCATGCCGTCATGAATTTTTTCCCGGCAGGGGCTTTGCTCGGAAGCGCCTTTGCCGACGGATCTGCGTGCTCCGATGATCTGACCGGTTTTCTTCATCAGATTCGGAATCATTCTCAGCACCATTACCAGCAGCAGAGACAGCGACGGAATCCGGCTGCCGAACAGCGCAAGAAATTTGTCACTGGTCAGCACTGCATTGTAGCAGCCAAACCAGAGCATCATGGCGGCAAACATCCCTGCCAGAGCTGCACCGAAATACAATGCCTCCAGCGTGTAGGGTCTGCCGAAAACAGAAAACAGGACTGTTTTCCCGTAAAGATTGAACAGCGGATTGATGCCCGCTATAAGCACCATCAGCGGTGCCATCGTCAGCATTGATTTCAGGCCTTTCCTGCCGTGGAGCAGCAGGTAATAAACTGCTGCTCCCACAATTGCCGCCGCCAGATAGGCCGGGTGCTGAATGACCACGGCAAACCCGATGGCTTCCAGAAAAAACAGAAAATTCACTGCCGGATGGCACTGTGAAAAAGCATCTCGTTTCATCCGACCGAGCCACCCACATCAGCACCCAGGCCCTTGCAGGTGTAACGCCAGCCGATTTCATCGCCGTCCTCGAGCGTGTAGGAAGAGCAGCCATAGTTGGGGAACCAGCCGTTGACCTTATACATCCAGCCGGACTCGGAACCACAGTCAAATTCATACAGATTGTTGATTCCTTCTACATAGTAGCTGTTATACATGGGAGTCCAGCTGTACTCCAGCTGAATGCCGTAGGAATCACACACCCGCTTGAGCACATCGAATACGGTCTCGCCTTCTGTAAACTCAGCCGTTGCCGAGAGAATCCAGCCGTCCTCGGGAACATAGGGAGCCTTGCCAGGTTCCAGATCCTCCATATTATCCAGGATGGTCTCACAACTGATGGAGATATGGCAGGAGAGCTTGTGCTCGGTTTCCGGAGCTTGCGTTTCTTCCGGAACTGTGGTTTCGGGAACGGTGGTTTCCGGAACAGTCGTCTCAGGAACAGTAGCTTCCGTTACGGAAGGTTTGGTTGTTTCCTTATCCGGACTGGTGGGGTTGGAACTGGTCTGCGTGGACTCAGAAGATTCCGGCACCGTATTTTCCGTCTCCGGTGTTGTTTCTTCCGGAGCGGTGGTTTCCGGGACTGTTGTTTCCGGAATCGTGGAATCCGGATGATTCAGCTGCTCCTGCAGCTGCTGCCGGCGCTCCTCCTGGAGCTTGTCCAGATCCTCATTGGAAAAACACAGCGTACGGGTTTTGTTGCCCTGACGGATCTGGCTGATGGCAAAATTGTTCAGCGAGGACAGCTGGAATTCTCTGCGGCTGGTCTGTTCGCCGACCCATTCCAGAATCTGGCCTTTTTCGGTTTCCTCCACTGTGCCGTCGAGCACGCTGATGCTCTGTGCACCGGTACGAACACTGACAATGGCAGAAGCATCCTCCATCACCACTGCAGATTTCTCCAGATGCAGGGTAACCGGCTCTGTCACATTTACAAATACTTCTCCGGAGCCAATCTCAGCCTCAAAGCCATCGGCAGCCGGATTGCGCACGATAAACTGTGCTTTGTCGCCCAGCGTCATATAGCCTGTGCCGATGCTGATTTCCGCAGTTGCACCTGCGTCGCAGGTAATCTTGTCGTTCTGGCGCAGAACGGTGTTCTTTTCTGCCGGGAACGCAACGCCGTCCCGTTCCATCGTCACCACACCGCGGGTTGTCGACAGAACTGCAGCCGTGCCGTCATTGCTGTCGAACCAGCCCTGAATGTAGCCGACACCAAGGACACCAGCCACTGCAATGATAACAATCAGTGCTACCATAATCACATTTGCCAATGTTTTCTTGTTCATGAAAAATCCTCCAAGTTATAAAAAAAGTCCCTGTTCAGGGACGTTTATATACAACAGAACACCCGTACTCCAATCCGGGCATACAAAAGAACCGACAGGCCATCCCCAAGAGCCCGTCCGAACCGGTTGCTGTGTCCGTGTTCCGACTCCGGACGCCTTGGTGCTGACTGTCTTCTCAGATTTTCTCCAATGACAGCCAGCGGCATTCTGTCCGTATACGGCGGCTTGGTACCGTTGGGATTTGCCCATTCCATCTACATCAGCAACTGTGAAAAAGTGAACAGTGTCACTTTTCCATTGGCTATAATCGTACCATATCTCCATAAAAAGTGCAATCCCAATTTCATACTTTCATCAGAAATATCATTGACAAAGGGACCGGTGAATGGTATCCTAATACGGAAAAAGTGAATACCAGTTTAAGTGTCTTCACGGCCGTTGTGTGCTTTGAAGAAGAATAGGGAATCGTGTGCAAATCACGAACGGTGCCGCCACTGTAAGCGTGTAGGCACTCTCATCTGGTGAAAGCCGGCCATTGGAGCAATCTGAGAAGGCTGTGAGGGTGCTGCCAATACGTAAGTCAGGAGACCTGCTTAAACAGATGATAAACCGCTGGGGTTCTCAAACGTGAATGCCAGTGTTTTGTGTTGCAGGAATTCGGCTGCGGCGTTTCATTTCAGAAACTGCCGCGGCTTTTTTCTTTCCGGAGAATAGATTCTCACGCACCTGCAAAAACGCAGAAATGCCGGATTATCTTCTTGTTCGCTTTTCAAATAATAATTAGGAGGATCTTAAAAGATGAAGAAACGCATTATCAGTTTTCTTCTCGTTCTGACCCTGGTCCTGGGCATTCTGCCTATGGGCGTCATGGCTGCAGATCGTGACGAAAGCAAAGATCAGGTCCGGGTTATCGTTGAGAATACAACCTTTACGACACCCCTGGACGACGGATCTGAACCTGCCTGGACCGGCACACTGGTAGACACCTGGGTGGACCTGAACCAGGACTCTACCATGATGAACTGTGTTGTTGCCGCACTGGACGAGAAGGGCTACACCCAGACCGGTGCCGAAAACAACTACATCAGCGACATCAATGGCCTTGCAGCCTTTGACGGCGGCAGCAAGTCCGGCTGGATGGGTACCCTCAATGACTGGTTCACCGACCATGGCTTCGGTGCCTACACCGTTGCTGACGGTACTCTCAGCGCCGGGGACGAAATCCACATCATGTATACCATGAGCCTCGGTGCCGACCTGGGTTCTTTCTGGGGCAACACCGACACCTCTCTGAAGGCTCTGACCTTCAGCCAGGGCAGTCTGACTCCCGCATTCAGCGCCGAGACGCTCGACTATGTTCTGAACATTCCCGAAGGCGTTCAGGAAATTCTGGTAACTCCCACCGCTGCCAATAAGGGTTTCAAAGTACACACCAAAGTGGGCGAAACCGAATACAAGCGGCCTGTGCCCGTTCCCGTTGAGAACGGCACCAAGCTGACCATTCAGGTCGGCGACGTAACCCCCCAGCAGAACGTCGTTCCCACTGTCTACAATGTTTCTGTTGCAGTAAACACCTCCATCGCTTCCGAGTGGCCCAGCTTCCGGGGCGACAACTTCAACTCCGGCCTCACCGCCGCCGCAACTCCCCGGGATGCTTCCGAAGCAGAGCTGGCATGGGCAAAGGCCGGCGGCTCCAGCTTCACGGATGCTCCCAGCCCCCTCATTCTGGTTGACGACGCTGTCTTCTCCATGTGCGGTTCCACCCTCAAGAAGTTCAGCAAGGAAGACGGCCACGAACTGGCTTCTCAGGCCATGTCCGCTGCTACCAACTGGGGCAGCACTCCTCCCTGCTTCGGCGGCAACAAAATCTACTGCCAGCTCAATGGCGGCGTGATTGATGCCTTCGATGCCAAGACTCTGGAAAAGGTCTGGACCTATGACGATCCTCTGGACGGACAGGCTCAGAGCCCCATTGCCTACGCCGACGGCAAAATCTACGTTGGCATTGGCTATACCGGCACCACCGCATTTGTCTGCCTGGACGCTGCCGACGGCAGTAAGATCTGGCGTGACGAATCCAACAAGGGTTACTACTGGACCGGTGCAGCCATCGTAGGCAACAGCGTTATCTACGGCGGCGAAGACGGAATCATCACCAGCCGCAACAAAGAAACCGGCGACGTGATCTCCAACCTGACCGTTGAGGGCACCCCCAACATCCGCTCCTCTGTCTCCTATGCAGACGGCCGTGTGTTCTTCACTACCAAGAATGCCGACTTCTGCAGCGCTGACCTGAACGAAAAAACCGGTGAACTGACCAATCTGCGCACCGTTTCCTGCAGCAGCTACGGTCAGCAGTGCACCAGCACCCCTGCTGTCTACAACGGCATCGCTTACTTTGGTGTCGGCGGCTGGAGCGGCAAGCAGACCCTCGTCGCTGTTGATGTGGAAAACATGTCTGTTCTCTCCGCTACCACCCTTCCTGCAAACCCCCAGAGCTCTCCCCTGATCAGCACCGCTTATGCTGATTCCGGATACATTTATCTGTATCAGACCTGCAACGCAAATCCCGGCGGCATTCAGGTCATCAAGGCCAAGGCTGACGGAAGCGAAGCTCCTGTCTGCTCCGACCTGTACGTTCCCCAGGGTTCTGATATGAATTACTGCATCTGCAGTGTCATCGCCGACTCTGACGGAAGCCTGTACTACAAAAACGACTCCGGCAAAATCTTCAAAATCAAAACCGCTCAGTCTTCTTCGGATAACAAAGCCGTTGAAAACGTAATGAACCTGATTGATGCCATCGGCAAAGTCACTGCTGACTCCGCAGACAAAATCAACGCTGCAAGAGAAGCTTTCAACAACCTGACTGAAGAGCAGCAGGCTCTGGTTGAAAACCGCCAGGTTCTGGAAGATGCAGAAAACATGCTGAAATTCCTGCTGGCCGAGCACGCTGACTATACAGCAATCTGCAAGGCCACCGGCGACCGGATGGAATCTCTGGTTAATCAGGACGGCGTTCTGAGCGTCGGCAGCATCGGCGGCGAATGGATTGCCATCGGCATGGCCCGTGACAACAGAAGAGTTCCCTTCTACTACTACGACACCGTTGTTGAGTATGTCAACAAAACGATCACGGACTCGAACACGGAGCAGCTGCATAGCAAAAAGTCCTCCGAGAATTCCCGTCTGGCCCTTGCTCTGACCGCTCTGGGCGAGGATCCGACCAACGTTGGCGGTCACAACCTGCTCAAGGGTCTGACCGACATGGAGTTCCTCAAGAAGCAGGGAATCAACGGTCCCGTCTGGGCCCTGATTGCCTTTGATTCTCACAGCTATGAGATTCCCACCGTCTACGAAGGCGGCGAACAGGTCTCCCGTCAGGGTCTGGTTGACTACCTTCTGGGCGAACAGCTGGCCGACGGCGGCTGGAACCTGTCCTCCAATTCTACGCATCCCTCCGATCCTGACATCACTGCCATGGTCCTGCAGGCTCTGGCTCCCTACTGCGCAGACAACGAGAAGGTTGCAGCTGCCTGCGAAACCGCTCTGAACACCCTGTCCGGTCTTCAGAATGAAAACGGCGGCTTCGCTTCCTGGGGTACCGAGAACTCCGAGTCCACTTCTCAGGTAATCGTTGCTCTGGTTTCTCTGGGCATCGATCCCAACGGCGATCCCCGCTTTATCAAGAATGGCAAGAGCCTGATTGATGCACTGTGCAGCTACTACACCGGCAACGGTGAGTTCCGCCACATTCAGAGCATGGATGCCGATCCCATGGCCACCGAGCAGGCATACTACGCACTGGTTTCCTACCTGCGTTTCCTGAACAAGAAGACCTCTCTGTACAACATGAACGACCAGACCATTCTCCCCTTCCACGATATTGCCAACAACGCCTGGTACCGTGAAAAGGTCAAGTTCGTCAACGACAACAAGATCATGGTCGGCACTGCCAAGGGCTTTGAGCCCAATCAGCCCCTGACCCGTGCTCAGATGGTTTCCATGCTGTACCGTGCTGCAAAGCATGCTTCCGATAAGCCCATTGTAGTCACCGGCGAGCTGAAGTTCACCGACGTTCCTCAGAACTGCTACTACAAGGAAGCCGTTATCTGGGCTACCGAAAACGGCATCACTGCCGGTACCGGCAAGACCACCTTCAGCCCCAATGAAACCGTAACCAGAGCACAGATGGTTTCCTTCCTGATGCGTCTGGCAAAGTATCTGGGTCTGAACACCGACGGAAGAGCTGATCTGTCCGCCTTTACTGATGCAGATAAGATTCCCAACTACGCAAAGAACGCCATGTCCTGGGCAGTTGCCGAAGAGCTGATCTACGGCACCAACAAGACCACGCTGGCTCCTCAGGCGAATCTGATCCGTGCACAGGCTGCTGCCTTCTTCTGCAGATTCCTCACCGATATCGCAGCCTGATTTCACTTCCAAACCAACGCAGAAAGAGCAGGCCGTTGGCCTGCTCTTTCTTTTCTGAAAAAACATCCGTGGAAGCAAACTTCCACGGATGTTTTTTTACCAATTGATCTGCCAGCGGTGTGCATAACCTGTGTGATAACTGCTGCCGCCTGCATTGTCCCGCCTGTGGGAATTTTCCTGCAGCTGGCGAAGCTTTTCATCGAATTCTGCCCCGTCCAGCGGCATCTTCACCGGTCTGCTTCCGTTCCATGCGGAAAGATAAGCCGCATTGGAAATAGTCAGCTCGTTGATTCCTTCGATGCCGGGGGCCAGCAGCGGCTCTCCGTGCAAAATGGCGTTTGTGAAATTCTGCAGGATTCCGGCGTGGGCCGTTTCCGGATGTTCCGGAAGAATTTCCGTGTACTCCATGTCCATCTGCGCCCAGCTGTCGCTGGCACTGAAACAGAATTCCCGCTCGTCCTGCTTCAGCTTCCACCACTTGAGGGTTCCGTTTTCCAGAACGATTTTTCCCTTTGTGCCGGAAATTTCCAGTCTGTTGGTACCCGGATATTCTCCGGTGGAAGTCAGAAACGCACCGGTCGCACCGTTGGGATAGCGGGTAAAGATGGTCACATCGTCCTCCACCTCAATGCGGTGGTACTTGGCCACATCACAGAAGCCGGTAACTTCCGACGGCATCCCGCAGATCCATTGCCACAGATCCAGATTATGCGGTGCCTGATTGAGCAGGACGCCGCCGCCCTCACCGATCCAGGTGGCCCGCCAGGAGCCTGAATTATAATAATGCTGGGTCCGGTACCAGTTTGTGATGATCCAGACCGTGCGCTTCATCTGGCCCAGCTGCCCGCTGCGGACAATTTCCCGGGCCTTCTGAAACAGCGCATTGGTTCTCTGATTGAACATAATCCCGAAGAGTTTCCCGGAGGCCTCTGCCGCCTCATTCAGCGCCTTTGCCCTGGTCACGCTGATATCCACAGGCTTCTCCGTCAGAACGTGTTTGCCGGCTTTCAGCGCCTCCATGGCAATGACTGCATGGAGCGGATGGGGCACCGCAATCAGCACAGCATCCAGTTTTGGCATGGCAATCATCTCCCGCCAGTCGCTGAATGCAGGAATCTCCGGGTGGAGGTTTCTGCAGTATTCCAGCCGCTCCGGCTTGATGTCACACACTGCTGCCAGTTCCAGCCCCTGAATTCTGTTCTCGCCAATGCAGGAAAAGTGGGCGCTGCCCATATTGCCGATTCCCACAATGCCGATTTTTACATTCTCCACGATTTTCTCCTTTCGGAAATTACACGCCGTGATAGGAATCGCTGGTGTCGGAGTAAACAGATGCCGTCTCAGGCTTTCTTCTGGAGGTAGCGATCAGCTTCTTCAGCTCTACGTAGTAGGCGTCGTCGTCCATGGGCAGAGTGACAGGCTTATGCAGGCGTGCAGACATATGCATGGCATTGGCCAGGGTCAGACCGTTGATGCCTTCGATGCCGTCTGCAACCATGGGTGTGCCCCGCAGGATGGCACCGACCCAGGCGTTGAGGACCTTGGGATGCTCGGGAGAGGGCTCTGCCGTTTCCACAGGAACTTCCGTAATGTGCATCTGTGCAAAAGCGTTGGTGGTGGAGAGTCTGGAGAACTCCTGCTCGGTCATGTCGAATTCCCACAGACGGAGCTTGTTGTCTTCCACAACCAGCTTTGCCTTGTCCATCTGGACTTCAAAGCGGTTGGTACCGTAGGCATCGCCGGTGGTGGCAATAAATACGCCGGTAGCGCCGTTGGGATACTCCATGTAGGCAGAAACATCGTCTTCCACTTCAATGTCGTGCCACTTGCCGAAGTGCATATGGCAGTCCACCAGGTTGGGCATGCCGCAGATCCACTGGATCAGGTCCAGCTGATGGGGGCACTGATTCATCAGCACACCGCCGCCTTCACCGGACCAGGTTGCACGCCATGCGCCGGAATCGTAGTAGCCCTGGCTGCGGTACCAGTTGGTAATCAGCCAGTTTACCCGGCGGATATTGCCGTACTTGCCGGACTGAATCAGATTGCGCATCTGGATATAGACATCGTTGGTTCTCTGGTTAAACATGATGCCGAACTTGACATCAGGATATTTTTCCAGTTCCTTGTACATTTCCCGAACCTGCTTGCCGTAGACACCGGCAGGCTTCTCGGACATGACATGGATGCCCCGTTTTGCACATTCCAGAACGTATCTGGGATGGTCATAGTGAGGAACCGCCACAATGCAGGCCTGAATCAGGCCGCTATCCAGCATTTTGATGGCGTCGTCAAACAGGGCAATGTCCTCAGAAATATTCTCTCTGGTCCACTTCAGACGGTCCGGGTTGATGTCTGCAACAGCCACCAGCTCGATTTCCGGGCACAGACCGTTTTTGATATTATTGGCATGGCCGGAGCCCATATTGCCGACACCGATGATACCGACTTTAATTTTCTGTTCCATGATCATTTTTCCTCCTGTTATCCGATCAGAAGCCGCAGGAATGCAGATACTCATAGCTGCGCTTCAGGCAGTCAAAGGGATCCTCTCCATAACAGTCATCCTGCTCAACCAGCATGAACTTGCTGCCTGCTGCCTCTGCCTTTTCAAACACCCGATCGAAATTGATATTGCCCTCGCCGATGGGACACATTTTTCCCTGATAGCCATAGTCCTTCAGATGGATGCAGGGGACTCTGCCGGTAAATCTCTCCAGCCACTGGGCAGGATCTCCGCCGCCGGCCTGAACCCAGTAGGTATCCAGGGTAAAGCCCATATCCTCGGCAGGCATCTTCTCGCTGAGCCACTGGAGCATGGGCTTGCCGTCCAGCTTCTGGAATTCATGGGCGTGATTGTGGTACATAAAGTATTTTCCGTTTTCTCTGAGCTTTGCCGCCATGGCGCTGTAGGTCTCAGTAAAATTGTCCAGGTCTTCCTGCAGGGCCTCCTCCCGGAAGCCATATCCGCCGATGCCGATGTAGTCACAGCCGAAAACCGTATGTTCCGCTGCAACCTTGGCCGGGTCTGCCAGCATCCGGTCGGGGGCCGTGTGGGTCAGTACGCAGCGCAGACCGTTTTTGTCCAGCTGCTCCTTCAGCCACTGAGGCTCATAGGGGCAGACACCGGAAATCTGAACTGTCCGGTAACCGATATCTGCAACTTTCCGCAGACTTTCCGCAAAATCATCCAGATTTTTACAAGAATCACGCAGCGTGAAAAACTGAGCACCAATTTCCATTTTTCTTTCCTCCCAATCAAATCAGTTTTTTAAAAGCATCGCAGGCCGCATCAAACGCGTCATCTGCCGATGCATAGTGGAACACGCCAACCCGGCTTTTCTGGCCTTCTCGTTCCAGCTGGGACAGGCCTGCAAACACAGACAGATGAGGCTCCACCGTAACGGCATTGCCGCCCTGTTCCCGGAACTGCTTCAGGATTTCCGCCAGATGTCCCACGCCGAACCCTGCCGGTACCACCGAGCCGTCAGCCAGTGCATCCTTGATGTGCATATACCGGATGTAAGGATGCAGAAGCTTCCATCCTTCCATGGTTTCCTGACCGCACTGGATGAAGTTTGCAGGGTCAAAAATGCCCTTCAGCTCCGGCAGCTGCCGGAATAGCTCCAGACATCTCGGTGCTGTATCTCCGTAGATACCCTTCTCGTTTTCATGGCACAGAAAAATGCCGGTACCGTGGGCCAGTTCCAGCATCTGTCCCAGCCGGTCCACGACCTGACCGCAATAGTCCTGGGGATTCCGGTCAGCGGGGATAAAAAACGAGAACATCCGGATATTTCCGGCTCCCAGCTCGTGGGCTACTTCCAGAGTGTTGCGAAAGCGTTCCAGATGCGCCTGCCAGTCATCGGTTTCAATATTGATTTTGCCAATGGGAGAACCGATGGACCAGGTTTCCAGGCCGGCATCATCCAGCTTCTTCCGGACCTGCCTTGCCTGCTCCCGGGTCAGATCCGATACATTGGTTCCTTCCACATTCCGGATTTCCAGACCGTTCAGGCCGTTGCGCTGCATGGCCGCAATCTGTCCGTCTACAAGGGGACTTGCCTCATCAGCAAATGCATAAATGTTCATACGATATCCTCCTCTCTTTGCAAAGAGCTCTGATGAGACCATTATAGCAATTGCTTTCTATATATAAATTACAAATTTGCACATTCTATATTGCAAATATCGCCATAATGTGCTATGCTCCCGTACAGGAGGACTGCCCTATGGATTTGGTAATCACACAATACAGCAAAGTCACGGAGCACCCCAATCCCAGCGATTTTTCAAAGCACACCCACGATGACTACGAAATCTACTGCTTCCTGGAAGGGGATGCCACCTACTTTGTAGAGGGCACCCGGTATTCCCTGCTGCCCGGAGACCTGATTCTGATCCGCAAGGGCGAAATTCACCTGATCCAGATTCTTTCCCAGACCCGGTACGAGCGGATTGGCGTCAATTTCGACCTGCACAACTGGGATGAAATCGATCCCGATGGCATGCTGCTCCGTCCGTTTCTGGACCGGCCCCTCGGCGTGTACAATCACTATCCGTCTGCCATGTTTCCGGATAACCGCTGGGTTTCCTACATCCGGGAAATCGGTGCCTGCGAGGATGTCCATCAGCGCCTGTGCTATCTGCTGCCGCTGCTGTGTGATCTGTCCCGTTCCTTTGATGTTCTGAAAAAAAACGCTTGCCATGCAGAAATCAGCCCGGTTTCCGCAATTATCGCCTTTATTCACGCACATCTCGGAGACGATCTTTCCCTGAGTATGCTGGAGGACCACTTTTTCACCAGCAAGACCCATCTGAACCGGCTGTTCAAGCAGGCCACCGGTACCACCGTATGGGAATACATTACCGTCAAGCGTCTGTTTCTGGCCCGGGAGCTGATGCAGGAAGGCAAAGCACCGAACCAGGTGTTCCAGCAGTGCGGCTTCAAGGATTATTCTACCTTTTTTCGGGCATACAAGCAGCATTTCGGCGTTTCCCCCAAAAAATCACTGCGGCAAAATCATCTGAATTATTTTTAAGGAGTTGATCAGCATGACACCCTTTCTCACCGATAACTTTCTTTTGAGCAATCCCACTGCAGTCAAACTTTACCATGAGCATGCAGCATCTGCACCGATTTATGACTACCACTGTCACATTGATCCCCAGGAAATTTATGAGGATCGCCATTTTGAAAACATCACCCAGCTCTGGCTTGGCGGTGATCACTACAAATGGCGCATTCTCCGCTCCAACGGCGTCCCCGAAGAATACATCACCGGCTCTGCATCGGACCGGGAAAAATTCCAGAAATTTGCCGAAGCTCTGCCCCGGGCCATTGGAAATCCCATGTACCACTGGTGTCATCTGGAGCTGAAGAACTATTTTGGCTACACCGGTGTTCTCAACGGCTCCACCGCCCAGCAGGTCTGGGATCTGACCTGTGAAAAGCTGGCAGATCCTTCCTTCAGCGTCAGAGGCCTGATTTCACGCAGCAATGTGGCTATGATTGGCACCACTGACGATCCCTGCAGCGATCTGCATTACCACAAGCTTCTGGCTGAATCCGGCTTTGAAACCAAAGTATGCCCCAGCTTCCGGCCTGATTCTGCCATCAATCTGCATAAGCCCGGATTTGCCGCCTACATCACCCGGCTGGCAGAGGCTGCCGATATGGACATTGCCTGTCCGGCGGATGTCGCAGCCGCTCTGAGCAGGCGGATGGCCTATTTTGATGCCGCCGGCTGCCGTGCCGCTGACCATGGCCTTGACTATGTCATGTACCGGGAAGCCCCTCAGGAGCAGATCGACCGTGCCTTCCGGAAGGCTCTTGCCGGTCAGCCTCTGACCCGCGAAGAGCAGGAAGCCTACCAGACTTATCTTCTCCTCCACTGCGCCAGAGAGTATCACCGCCTGGGCTGGGCCATGCAGCTGCATTTCAGCTGTGTGCGCAACCCCAACACCAAGCACATGGCGGAGCTGGGCCCCGACACCGGCTTTGACTGCATCGCCGTCACCGACAGCTGCAGCGCCCTGTTCCGGCTGATGGATGCCCTGGACAAAGAGGACAAGCTGCCGAAAACCATTCTCTACAGCCTCAATCCCGCCGACAACCAGTGGCTCGACAGTCTGCTGGGCGCATTCCAGGACAGCTCCGTGCCCGGTAAAATCCAGCACGGCTCTGCATGGTGGTTCAACGATCACAAAACCGGTATGCAGGATCAGCTGACCAGTCTGGCAAATCTGGGCCTGCTGGGCAACTTTGTCGGTATGCTGACCGATTCGCGCAGCTTCCTGAGCTATGCCCGCCACGAGTATTTCCGCCGCATTCTGTGCAATGTCATCGGAACCTGGGTGGAAAACGGAGAATACCCCGCAGATTTTGATACCCTCGGTCAGCTTGTCGAGGATATCTGCTCCAACAACGCAAAGCGCTACTTCAATCTGTAACGCTTCCCGAGCCGAAAAACGGATATCTGAAAACGGCAGGCTGTGAAGCATTTTCCCGGCCTGCCGTTTTTGCCGTATCGCTGAAGCTGCGCGTCTCCAGCCTCACACGTGATTTTGAAATCTTCATTTTTCAGCGCATTTTCAATTTTTTTCAAAGAAATTCCGGCAGTACCTGATTTTCAGATACTGCCGGATGTTTTATAAATCCTGTTTCCCGGAGTTTTCATTGGTCTCTTCCGGCTGTGCGCTGTCCGCCGCCTTCTTTCGGGCACGGTGCTTCTGCATCAGAACAGTTGCTGCTGTCAGTACCACGGCAGCAGCCGCAACTGCTGCATAAGGCACCCACTTCGGACCGCCGGAGCATGACATCATGCACACCCCATCATCTCCCGGTTCCAGGGCAAAGAGCAGGTATGTACCTTCCCGGGTGGTTTCCGCCTCCCGCCAGGTTCCATCCGCTCCCCGCACGAGAATAGCGGTGCGGTCACGGGACGCATCTTCCGGCAGAGCGTAGTGCAGGGTGGTTCCTGTACCGTCTGCCGGCAGGGAAAACTGCCAGGTCTCCAGGACCTGCCGATCTTCCGAAACAATCGGTACCTGATGCTCGGCCTTCATGAAAATTGGCTTCTCTTCCGGGAAATCTCCCTGAGCCAGCAGAATTGCCCGGCCGTCCTCCCGTTGTTCGTCGCTGATTACGGCGGTGCTGTGATCAAAGTAGACCGCAGAATAGGTTCTGTCAAACACAATGTGTTTCAGCTGTTCACTTTCCAGACCATCCCACCGGCCCTGACAGCCCTGTTTTTCCGGAACAGGCGGAATCTGCCTTTCTGTCAGGCTGCCGTTGAACGGAACGGAAATCCGGGTTTCTTTACCGTCTTCCTCCACGAAACAGATTGTCACCTTGCTGTATTCCTCCGGAATATTTTTCAGCGCCAGAAACGCATCTGCATCCAGAGGCTCCGCCTTTCCCGCATAGCTGATTCCATCTATGCCACCCAAATCCGGCTCCTGACGGAAATAATAGTTTCCGGATACCGGGTTTTCCGGTGCCCGGGAGCTATCCTGCACAGTGCCCAGCACGGTGCCCACGCGTTCGCCTCCCTCCCGGACAAGCACCAGACTGCTGCAGTCCGTTGCCACCATCGCTTTTCCGGCAATGCCGCCCACATAATCCGCTCCTGCAAGCTCGCATTTTGTGCTGCAGCTGCGCAAGAAGCCGCTGCTGCTGCCGGCAATGCCGCCGACACAGTCTGCACTTTCTGCTTCCACATTTCCTGTATTGACGCAGTCCTTTGTAAGTCCCACCAGCATCCAGCCTGCGATGCCGCCGGCATTTTTCTTCCTGACGGATACTTTGCCGCAGTTTCTGCAATCTAGCACCACCGCCCGCAGCCGACTGTTTACATTCATGGAGTGCTCTCCGAAAATCTGCAGGTCATCCTCGTGGTCCAGATTATTTTCCACCGCAACGGCACCGACGATGCCGCCCGTGTTCCGGTCTCCGGTGACAATGCCCCGGTTGGTGCAGCCGTGTACCTTGGCAGATACATCCTGCTCCGTGTCCGCATCGGACACGTCCTGAATGCTGATACCCAGATCTTCCGTTGCTCCGCCGACGGTTCTGCCCACTGCTTCTGCCTGCTTCATTACCGCCTGCACATCCCTGGAAAGGCTGCCGGCAGCACTGCCTGCGGTGCTCATCATACTCTCAAGGGTGCCCATCATGGAGCTGACGCTGCTGCTGAGGTTGTTCTGCAACGCAATGATTTCGTCGAAATCCGGAATATCCGGCAGTTCCGGCGGAAATTCCGGGGGAAACTGCACATCCGGCAGCAGATCATCCACCGCCTGCCGGGCACTCTCCGTCTGTTCCTTCAGTGCTGCCAACTGGCTGCTGAGGCCGGAGATACTGCCGCTGACATCGGCAGAGGCCTGCCCCGTCAATGCGGCCAGCGTTGTCATCTGCTCCTGAAGGATCTGAAGCGTGTCCCGGTCAAAGGACACCAGATTCACAGGCTCCAGCTGACCGACAATACCGCCCACTTCCTTGCGTCCGGAAACGGCACCGTAATTCCAACATCCGGTCAGGTATCCTGTCTGACTTCCGGCAATGCCGCCGATGTTGTAGCCCATGTGGGAATAGCCCACGTCTGCCCGGTTTTCGCAGTCCCGGATCACGCCCGCACTACTGCCTGCGATGCCGCCTATATCCGTAACGGTATGGGCAGCTTCCGAGCCCATCATGGAGCCGATGGAAATATCCGAAATTTCCACTCTGTTCTGCTGCTCCGTCGTGTTGATCTGCGCCAGATTGGTGCAGCTGCGGATGACACCTTTGTTGGTTCCCGCAATACCGCCGGCAAAGTGGTTTCCGTACACGCTGCCGGATACTTCACAGTCTTCCACCACACCGGAAGGCTGATTGATTCCTGCCAGACCGCCGATGCTGTCTTTGGCACAAACCCGCCCCCGGAAAGAACAGCCGGAGATGGTACCGGCGTTGCTGCCGGCGATGCCGCCGACATTGGTTCCGCTGCCCTGCGGCTCCACGCTTCCCGTTACGGTCAGGTCAGAAACCAGCGCCGTATCCGTCAGATACCGGAACAGCCCCTGCTCCGAACCGGGGCCGGAAAGGGACAGGCCGCTGATGGTATGTCCGTTGCCTCGGAAAACGCCGCCGAAAATCGGAACGCCGGAAAAATCGCTGTTTACCAGATTCAGATCTGCCTGCAGGCTGACCTGCAGATTCCGGCTGTAGCTGTCAATTCGGCAATTTTCGGAAAACTCCAGAAATTCCTCCACTGTGGAAACGGTCAGAACCTTTTCCGGTTCCTCCGGATCCGCTTTCTCCGCCTGTGCAGGCAGGGGCCGCACCGCACAGACGCTCAGGCACAGCAGCAGACTCAACACCGCCGCAATCGTTCTATTCATCTGCCGTTCCCCCTTCCCCGAATGGCTCCTGTAGTGCTTCCTGCGTCACTTCCCGGGTATCTCCCGATACGACTGCCTCCATTGTTCCGTGAATCACGCCGTCAAACTGTGCATCTACCATTCCGGTGACATAGCCCCGGACATGACCCCGGACCCGGACGGAACCGTCTGTTCTGGTTTTCTCGGGTGCAAAGCTCTTGAGCTGGAAGCGGGTATGCTCGATGATGGAATCACCCAGAACCAGAATCGACGGCAGCACCACCAGCACCAGAACGATGGAGATGATGGTGCCTCTTCCCAGGCAGTTGCCCATAATGGCAATGACAGGCTGTGCCGACAGATTTCCGATCAGAAGTCCGGCAGAGGCCATGATGCTTCCGGATGTAAAAATCGTGGGGAACGAGGAATTGAGCGCCTCGACAATGGCTTTTTTATGAGACATATGGGCTTTCTGCTCCTGATAGTGACTGGAAATCACGATGGCGTAGTCAATGTTGGCACCCATCTGAATGGCACTGACAATCAGATAGCCCAGAAAATACAGCGGCTGATCCATCAGCACCGGGAAAGAGAAATTGATCCAGATACTGCCCTGAATCACCACAATCAGCAGTATGGGAAGTCCTGCCGACCGGAAAGTAAACAGCAGCACCAGAATCACGAACAGCGCCGACAGCACACTGATAATCAGATTGTCGGCTGCAAAGGACGAGGAAAGATCCCGGGAGCTGGTGGAGTTTCCCACAACATAGTAATCGCCCGGATAATATTTCCCCAGAATATCCCGGATTTCTCCCAGAAAATCAAAGGTTTCCTGACTTTCCTCCGGCAGATTCAGGTAGACCACCATCCGGCTGTACCGGCCGTTCTGAAGCTGCTTTCTTGCGCTTTCCAGCTGATCGAGCAGCCCTGTCATCATTTCCTGCTGCTCGCCCTCGAGGATGATGTTGTTGGTTTCCAGCTGATCCTTCAAAAACAGGAACATGTCAAACAGCGGCACCCGGTAATCCTTGACACCGCTGAGCAGCTCCCCGTACTGGGTCTCGCTGGCAGCATAGGCGCTGTAGAGCACCTGCGCCACCTCATAGTCCAGCCCCACCAGTTCCGAAAACTCCCGGGGTGTCAGCGCATCCGTCAGCCTGCAGCCGTCCATGATCTCGATGCCCGCAAGGCCCATGGTGGATTTCACCTCCGGGCGTTCATTAAGCGTATCAAGGATTTTCCCCTCCGCCTCATAGTCTCCGCCGGGCACCACCAGTGCCACCATGTTGTTGCTGCCGAAGGTATCCCGGATCTTGAACGCAGCCATCTGCTGCTCTGACATTTTGGCCGTACGGATGTCCGTAAAGCTGTAGCAGTAGGGACACCGGCTGGAAAGGCAGAACGCACCAACCAGCAGCACCACGAACAGCGGCGGCACCACCCGTCTGGCCAGCACCGCAAATTTGCCGAGGAAGGTAATATTCGGCAGCAGCTTTTTGTGCTTTGTCCGGTCAATGAGCGGACTGAACAGAACCAAAAGCCCCGGCATCAGTGTAAATACCGAAAGCAGGCTGAGCATAATGGACTTGATAAGCACGATGGACATATCAAATCCGATGGAAAATTTCATGAACGCCAGTGCCGCAAGGCCGCTGACCGTGGTCAGGGACGATGCCGCAATTTCCGGCATGGCTTTGGTCAGTGCTGCAATGCACGCATCTCTGGCGTTTTTGGTTTCGTGTTCGCTGGAAAACCGGTGGCATAGGATAATGGCGTAGTCAATTGCCAGCGCCAGCTGCAGCACCACAGCCACCGAGTCGGAAATAAAACTGATCTTTCCGAAAATAAAATTGGTGCCCATGTTCAGGATTGCCGCCGCGCCAAAGGTCAGCAGCAGCACCGGAACCTCCGCATAGGCCCGGGAGGTCAGGACCAGCACCAGCAGGATAATGGCCACCGCCACCACCAGGATCATGGACATTTCCCCATGGAGCATGGCAATTTCATCCACCCCCACCATGGTATCCGCTGAGACATCAAAGCCGGCAAGCATTTCGTAAATGTCGTCCATGGCCTGTATGCTTACAGGATCCTTGTAGTTTCCGCTGAAATTCACCTCATAAAGTGCTGCCGCATTTTTGTAATGGGCCTCATCCGGAGAAAACAGGACCTGCTCCACGCCTTCGATCTGAGCCATTTTGCTGTTGATTTTCTCGGCCTGCTTCAGGGTGATATTGGACACCATGATGCGAGCCGTGGCAAAGCTCTCGAAATTCTCATTCATGGCCACAATTCCCTGACGGGTCTCCGTGTCCTCCGGAAGATACATGGTCACGTCGTTTTCAACCGCCACCCAGTTTCTGGAAAACATGCAGAACAAAATCGCCATGGCATAAATCAGGAACCACAGATGCCGTTTGTCCACAATCTGAACTGCCACCTGATAGACCCAGCCGCCGTCTGTTTTGGTGCTGCGCATATTTTTCACTCCCCCATTCGGAATAATCCGTCAAAATCAACAGAAGAAGCCTCTTTATATTCTTCATTATAATGATATCTGCCGAATAAAACAATCATCTTTTTGATTTCTGCATTGGGAACTTTCTGCAGATACGTTTTCCGGCCTGTTGACAGTGCAGACCTTATGCAGCATGTTAGCAGCAGGTTCGGAAAATTTTCAACCCGAAAAAATCCTATGAAAAGAAGAATATTCTATTCGTGTGACAGACGATCAGCCCTGCTTTCTCTGCCTTGCGCTCCATGATCCAAGAACTTCGCCCCGGGAATACCGGGATCTGTACGCCCCGGCAGCTCTTACTCTGCCGGAAAACTGCATGCACCTGCACCCACTCCCCCCCGCTATTTCCGGCAGGCATAAAAACGAAAATGCATAGAAAAACCCGGTACAGTCCTCGCGGAAATCTGTACCGGGTATTTTTATGGATTATTTCAGGAAAATCCGCAGATCTTCCATTCGGGGAGCTACCGCTCTTCCCGGAAATAGGAAAGGCCCAGACTTGCGGGGGGCTGACTTTCCTTTTTCTTGCGCATGCTGACCACCAGAAGCACCACAATGGTGACAACATAGGGGGTCATCTTGAACAGTTCCTGTGCGCCCATGCTCAGGTTGGGGATGTAGTTGTGGATAATCAGCAGGCCACCGAAAAGAATGGAGCCGAAAATACTGACATTGGGCTTCCACACAGCAAAAATGACCAGTGCAATTGCCAGCCAGCCACGGTCACCGAAGCCATCGTTGGACCAGACACCGCAGGCGTAGTCCATAACATAATACAGGCCGCCCAGTCCGGCAATCAGCGCACCGATGCAGGTAGCCACATATTTGTAGCGGTTGACATTGATGCCGGCGGCATCTGCAGTTGCAGGGCTTTCGCCCACGGCTCTGAGCTGCAGGCCGATGCGGGTCCGCTTGAGCACATAGGAGCAGACCACAGCCAGCAGAATTGCCACATATGCCAGGAAGCTGTAGGACAGGAAAATCTCACCGAACCAGCCCAGTCTGTCTGCACCGGGCAGTGTCTTGCGGAAGAAACTGCTGGTATTGGTCAGTGCAATGGAGGGCATATCGCTGCCCACCAGCTTGATCAGGGAGCCGCCGAAGAAGTTACCGAAGCCGGTACCGAAGGTGGTCAGGGCAAGACCCGTAACGTTCTGATTGGCCCGGAGGGTAATGGTCAGGAATGCATAGATAAATCCAATGAGCAGAGAACCGGCAAGACAGGTCAGCACGGGAATCAGCACCGCCAGCACCGGATTGATGGCCTCCGGAGAGGGCAGGCTCTGCTCATAGAGGAACGCGCCGATTACGCCGGACATACCGCCGACATACATAATGCCGGGAATACCCAGATTCAGGTTTCCGGATTTCTCGGTGAGGATCTCACCGGTGGAGCCAAACAGCAGCGGAATGCCCTGGACAACGGCTCTCTGAATAAACGCAGTAATCATACGCTGGCATCCTCCTTTTGAGACTGACGGAATTTGATGCTGTAGTTGACGAAAAATTCACAGCCGATAATGAAGAAAATGATCACGCCGGTGAGAATTTCGGAGAAGGAATCGTTCAGGCCATAGATTGTGGAAATCTCAGTTGCGCCCTTCTGCAGGAACACAATCAGGAACGATGTCAGAATCATGTAGAAAGGATTGAATTTTGCCAGCCAGGAAACCATAATCGCAGTAAAGCCTCTGCCGCCGGCCAGATTTTTGGTCAGCGTGTGGTCCGTTCCGCTGACCAGCAGGAAGCCCGCCACGCCGCACAGGGCACCGGACAGGATCATGGTGCGGACAATCACCTTTTTGATGTTGACGCCGATATAGCGGGCAGTGTTCTCACTTTCGCCCACCACCTGAATCTCATAGCCGTGTTTGCTGTAGCGCAGGTAAATGTACATGACTACCGTCAGCACCGCTACGATGATGATGTTCATCAGGTAAGCCTTGCCTCCGATGGCAGGCAGCCAGCCGGCACGGGATGCGCTGTTGATGACACCGATCTGTCCGGAGCCTTTGGGTACGGACCAGATGTAGGTGAAATAGGAAACCAGCTGCACGGCGATGTAGTTCATCATCAGTGTAAACAGGGTTTCGTTGGTGTTCCACTTGGCACGGAAGTAGCCGGGAATCACAGCCCAGATTGCGCTGCCGAGAATACTGGCTGTCAGCATCATCAGAAACAGCACAGGTGTGGACACCTTGTCGCCGAACAGGATCATGCAGGCTGCCGTTCCCAGGCCGCCGATCAGCACCTGTCCCTCGGCGCCGATGTTCCAGAATTTCATTTTGAAGGCAGGCGTAACCGCCAGGGATACGCACAGAAGCATGGCCAGGTTCTGGAACAAGCTCCAGACACGCCGCTGCGTTCCGAAGGAACCGTCGATCATAGTGGCATATACGCCCACGGGATTTTCTCCGGTGAGCAGAACCGTAATTCCTGCGCAGGCCAGCAGCGCCAGAACAACTGCCAGAATCCGCACAAGCCAGGCTTTCCACCAGATGATATCCGTGCGCTTTACAATGTGAAACAGGGGTTCCCGAAGGTGGGCATTATTTTTATGCATTCTCATCACCTCTTACGGCGCTGGTCATCAGCAGGCCGATCTGTTCTTTGGTTGCCGTACGGGCGTCCACAGTGCCGGTGATTTTGCCGGAACCGATTACCATAATACGGTCACACAGCTCCATCAGAACGTCCAGATCTTCGCCCACGAAAATAATCGCAACGCCGTTTTCCTTCTGCTCGTTGAGCAGGTTGTAAATCATGTAGGAGGAATTGATATCCAGTCCCCGGGCAGGATAGGCAACCATCAGCACCGTGGGCGATGCGGCGATCTCACGTCCTACCAGAACTTTCTGGACATTGCCGCCGGACAGCCGCCGGACCGGCGTATTGACATCAGGCGTGACCACCTGAAGCTGTTCGATGATCCGGTCTGCCAGATTTTTGGGATCCTTACGCTGCAGCAGGAAGGATTTTCCCTTTCGGTAGGAACGCAGCATCATATTGTCCACAATATCCATATTGCCGACCAGACCCATGCCCAGCCGGTCCTCCGGTACAAAGGAAAGCCGGACGCCCAGCTGACGGATCTGAATGGGAGTTTTGTCTCTGAGGTTGTCGGTCTTTCCGGTTTTGGGATTATGGTACAGGATTTCGCCGCTCTCCAGATGCTGAAGACCAGCCACAGCCTCCAGCAGCTCCCGCTGGCCGGAGCCTGCGATGCCGGCAATGCCCAGAATTTCTCCGGACCGGACCGTAAAGGAAACATCATCGAGCAGCTTGACACCTTCCCGGCTGACGCAGTTGATGTGGCTGATCTGCAGACGCTCCTGGGGGTCTTTCGGCTCGTTTCTCTGAATGTTCAGAGTAACCTTTTTGCCCACCATCATTTCGGTCAGCTGTGCTTCGCTGGTCTGGGCCGTATCCACGGTTCCCACATATTCACCCTTGCGCAGGACGGAAACCCGGTCGGACAGGCTCAGCACCTCGTGCATCTTGTGGGTAATGATGATGATGGCCTTTCCGTCATCGCGCATCCGGCGCAGAACGGCAAACAGCTTTTCCGTCTCCTGCGGTGTCAGAACTGCAGTGGGCTCATCCAGAATCAGAATATCCGCTCCACGGTACAGAACCTTAATGATCTCCACGGTCTGCTTCTCGGAAATGGACATTTCATAGATTTTCTTGTTGGGGTCAATGTCAAAGCCATACTGGTGGCTTATTTTCCGGATACGCTCGGCGCTCTTTTTCATGTTGAATCCGGCATCTTCCCGGAAACCCAGAACAACGTTTTCCGCTGCTGTAAATACATCCACCAGTTTGAAATGCTGATGAATCATGCCGATCTTATAGCGGAAAGCATCTTTCGGGGAACGGATAACCACTTCTTCCCCGTCAATGTAGATAGAACCATGATCCGGGAAATAGATACCCGAAATCATATTCATCAGTGTGGTTTTTCCGCTGCCGTTTTCGCCCAGAATGGACAGGATTTCGCCCCGGTTGACGGTAAGGTTTACATCCTTGTTGGCAACGATACTGCCAAAGGTTTTGGTAATATTTTTTAGTTCAATCGCAGCAGGTCCCATGGTTCACACTCCTGTTTGTATTGCCCGGAAACCGGGGTCTGAAAAAAGAAGTAAGGGCGGGGCCTGTGACCCCGCCCTTACGGACGTTTGCTTAGCCGAAGTTGGTGTTCAGCGTGGTGATACCGTCGATCATCAGATCGAAGTAAGGTGCAGCACGCTTCTCGGACTCATGGAAGTAGCCGTCGGAGATGACCTCAGTCTCGTGCTCGTAGTTGGCATCGGTATCCACGTCAGCCAGGTAGGAATCCAGGGTCTTGCCCTCAACCGTAAAGGTAGCGGTGTCAAACACGTGCAGCTCGCCGGAAGCCAGCTTTTCAGCAGCGGCCTTCAGTGCGTCGGCAGTGCCTGCGGCAGCAGCCTTTTCGTTGATCTCGGACAGTTCAACGGAACCCATGGCAGTGGTACCGCACCAGTCCGTATCGATGGTCTTGCCCTCGGAGACACAGTTGATGATGTACTCGAAGTAGGGAGCCCAGTTGATGCGGGAAGAAACAATGAAGGTGTTGGGGCAGGCACTGACTGTGCTGCCGTTGTAGGAAACGTCGGGAACGCCGGCAACTTCGCAGGCAGTGGGAGCGCCCATGGAGTCAGCGTGCTGGGAAATCAGCTTGCAGCCGCCCTGGATCAGCATGTTGGCAGCTTCCGCCTTCGTCATACCAGCTGCCGGTGAACTGAACGTCCATGGTGACAGTGGGGCAGACGGACTTGGCACCCAGATAGAAAGCGGTGTAGCCGGAGATAACCTCAGCGTAGGTAAATGCGCCGACATAGCCCATCTTGGCTTCCTCAGCGGTGAATTCACCGGCCTCGATCATTTCGTTGAGCTTCATGCCGGCAGCGATACCTGCCAGATAACGGCCTTCATAGATGGAAGCGAAAGCATTGTGCAGGTTTGCAATGCCCTGAGTATGGGCAGTGGTTCCGGTAGCATGGCAGAACTGAACGTCGGGGAATTCCTTTGCAGCCTGGGCCATGAACGGCTCGTGACCGAAAGAGTCTGCAAAAACAATGCTGCAGCCACGGTCAGCCAGGTCAGCAGCTGCGTCGTAGCAGTCGTTGTTCTCGCCGATGTTGAACTTGAAGATAACCTGCTCATCGGACAGGCCCAGCTTTTCCTTGACTTCCTGAGCAGCCGTGATGAAGTTCTTGTCGTAGGTGGAGTTTTCATCATGCAGGAAGATGAAACCGATCTTCAGGTTCTTGTTTTCCTTGCTCTCGTTGCCGCAGCCGGCCAGCAGGCCCAGCATCATGACAGCAGCCAGAAGCAGCGCGATCATTCTTTTCATTTTCAATAGCCTCCGTTATTTTTTTTAAGACTGACGTTTTCAGGCGCGGAAAGTTAAAGAGTTGTCATCCATGGATTCAATGCAGGCCAGGGATTCCACGCGCATTCCCTGACTGCGAAGGGTATCTCCACCCTTCTGGAAGCCCTTTTCAATGGCTACAGCAGCTCCCACCACCTCGGCATTGGCCATATGGACAATTTTGCTCAGGCCCAGCAGCGCTTTTCCGTTGGCGAGGAAATCGTCAATGATCAGCACCCGCTCACCGGGATGGATGTACTTTTTTTCCACCACAACGGAATAATCCACATTGTGGGTATAGGAGAAGATTGTTGTGACGAACAGCTCACCGGAAAGATTGCCTGTGCGGTTCTTCTTGGCAAATACCATGGGCACCTGCATGTAATAGGCCGCGGCAAAGGCCAGCGGGATTCCGGAGGTTTCGATGGTGAGGATCCGATCGACTTTTTCATCTGCAAACAGACGGGCAATTTCCTGACCCATTTCCATCATGAATGCTGCATCAACCTGATGGTTCAGGAAAGAACCGACCTTCAAAATGTTTCCGGGGAGGATCGTCCCTTCGTTCAAAATCTTTTCTTCTAAAGATTTCAATATACACACCCTCTTCATAAAAATAAAAAATGCAGGTTTAATTCTCTTAAACCTGCCACTTCACATACCTGGAAAAACACTGCGAACCTGCCGCAGTGGTCAGATCAGCTAATAGTCGTACGGTGTGGCTGTACGGTAGAAACATTTGGGCCATAAAATCCAAATTTATATCAGCTCGTCATTCAATTTATGTTGATACACTAGCACAGATTAATCCTTAAGTCAACAGAATTCGACCATATTTTCTCAACATGTTACATATGAACCAAAGCCGCTTCCATTTCCGACCGGAAACATGGACATTTTGACACCCATCTGAATTTTCCTGCAAACTTTCTGGCTTCTGCGGAGATTTCTCCGTCAAAAACGAAATTTTTCACAGCGGTATTTTTTTGCTCTTCCGGCACCGGTGGTCCGGTCGGATCTGCAGTCCGTCCCGGGATATGGTTTTTATTTTCGAAACTTCGTCATCTTGACAGTAACCTGGGAAATATGCTACAATTTTGGCATCTTTCGTTGGAAAGACACTATATTTGCCCTTTCAGGAGTACATAAAATGCTTCAACTTTCGGGTCACTTTACTTATCGGAAACTGCTCCGATATACATTTCCCTCCATTGTCATGCTGGTGTTCAACTCATTTTACTATGTGGTTGACGGCCTGTTCGTTTCCAACTGGGTCGGAAAAACACCGTTTGCTGCCATCAACTTCATCTGGCCCACGCTGATGCTGCTGGGCAGCTTCGGATTTATGTTCGGCACCGGCGGCAGTGCGCTTATCGGAAAAACCATGGGGGAACAGAATCTGAAAAAAGCAAACGAAATTTTCTCCCTGCTGATCTATGTTTCCATCGGCTGCGGCACGGTTGTGGCCATAGCCGGTATTCTTTTACTGCGCCCCATTGCCTCCGCTCTGGGTGCGGAAGGGGAGCTTCTGACTCTGTGCACCCGGTACGGCAGCATCTATCTGCTCAGCCTGCCCGCCTACCTGCTTCAGTCGGAATTTCAGTGCCTGTGCTCCACTGCCGGAAAGCCCAAGCTTGGACTTTACACCACCGTTGCTGCCGGCGTTGCCAACATTGTGCTGGACGCCCTGTTCATCATCGGCTTTTCCTGGGGCGTGGCCGGCGCTGCTGCCGCTTCCTCGCTGAGCCAGTGCATCGGCGGTCTGCTGCCGCTGCTGTACTTCTGCCGGAAAAACAGCAGTCCGCTCCATCTGACCAGAACCAGCTTTGACTGGCAATCTCTGAGCCGCATCTGCTCCAACGGCTTTTCCGAGCTGCTCAACAATATTTCCATGTCCATTGTGGGAATTTTGTACAACTTCCAGCTGCTGCGCATCGTCGGCGAGGACGGAATTGCCGCCTACGGCGTTCTGATGTATGTCAATCTGGTGTTCATCGGCATCTTTATCGGTTATTCCGTAGGCTCTGCACCTATCGTAAGCTACCACTACGGAGCAGAAAACCACGCAGAACTGAAAAATCTGCTGCGAAAAGGACTGGCAATTATCAGCGTCAGTTCCCTTCTGATGTTTGCCGCCGGAGAACTGCTGGCCCGGCCGCTGTCGGTGCTGTATGCCGGCTATGATCCGGAACTTCTGAAAATTACCATGCGGGGATTTTTCATCTACTCCTTCTCTTTCCTGTTCGCAGGCTTCGCCATTCTGGGTTCTTCCTTCTTTACCGCTCTGAACAACGGCCTGGTTTCTGCCCTGATTTCTTTCTTGCGGACCATGGTTTTTCAGGTTGCGGGTGTCATGCTGCTGCCGCTGATCTGGGATCTGGACGGCGTATGGATGTCCATTGGCGTTGCGGAGTTTCTGGCAGCACTGGCCACCTTCCTGCTGCTGTTTTCCAACCGGAAGCGCTACGGCTACTGATTTCTGTCTGCTCCGGCAGTGCCGCTTTTCTCGTGTAAAACGCCCCCGTTTCTGAAAACGGAGGCGTTTTTCTTACGGACAAGATAAAACTGCAGTGTCCTCAAAAACAACCGGAGTGTTTTTACACACTCCGGTTGTTTTCTATTCAGATTTCTGCAGGAAGCGCCTGTGCTTCCTTTTTGTACCATTTTCCTGTGGCATAGAACACTACCGACAGGATCGTTGCCACGAACCAGCCAATGGGCCAGGCCATCCAGATTCCGATGGGTGCTGCCAGCTGCACCGCCAGAACCTTTGCCAGAACCACACGCAGAATCAGGTCCGTAAAGGTAGCAATCATGAACTTGGTCATCATACCCGAGCCACGGAGAATGCCGTCGCAGACAAGCTTTGTTGCCACGATGAAGTAGAAAGGTGCTACCACCTGCAGGAACTGGACACCAACTTTCAGGGCATTTCCCTCCGGATTGTCCATGAAAATGGCCACCAGAGGCCTGCCTACAAAGAAGTACAGCACCGTAAAGGGAACGCATAGCAGCCAGACCAGCTTCTGTCCGGCCCAGAAACCCTCCCGGATTCTGTGAAGCTTGTTCGCACCCAGATTCTGGGCTGTGTAGTTGGAAATGCCGTTTCCGAGGGTTGTCAGCGAGGAAATCACCAGATTGTTGAGCTTGATGGATGCACTGTAGCCTGCCATCACACTCGGACCAAAGGAATTGATGACACCCTGAATGATGATGTTGCCAACAGAGATGAAGCTCTGCTGCAGGATGCTGGGAATGGCCACCACAGAAATTCTGCCCAGCAGATTCCAGGAGAACAGCGGCACCTTTTCATTGCAGGGAATGCACTTGACCCGCTTGAACATAACCACCATTGCCAGCACGCAGCTGACGCCCTGGCACAGGAAGGTTGCCCAGGCCACACCGGCTACGCCCATTTTGAAAGCGGTGACGAACAGGATATCCACCGCAATGTTGGCAACGGAGGAGACCGCCAGAAACAGGAATGGTGTTTTCGAGTCGCCCAGCGCCGAGAACACGCCGGTGGAGATGTTGTAGTAGAACACGAACGGAAGTCCCAGCACATAAATGTCCAGGTACAGTGCCGAATCTGCCAGCACATCCTCAGGTGTGTTAATCATGTGCAGCAGCGGTTCACAGAACAGCAGACCGCACAGCATCAGCAGACCGCACAACACACCGCCGGAAATCATGGTGGTGGACACGGCGGTTTTCAGTTCCCTGTTGTGCTTTGCGCCAAACAGTTGTGATACAATTACGGAGCAGCCGATGTTCGTTCCGAAGGCGCAGGCAATGAAGATCAGCGTGATTTCATAGCTGTTGCCCACAGCAGCCAGAGCGTTTTCGCCGATGAATTTACCAGCCACCAGGCTGTCCGCAATGTTGTAGAGCTGCTGAAAAATAATGCTTCCAAACAGAGGGAGACAGAATTTCCACAGCACCGACGAAGGTTTTCCGACAGTCAGATCTTTATTCATGAATATTCCCCTTTTTTACCATTTCGGTATCTCTAAATTGGATTGACTCGCACTCAATTTCCTATTATAATCACCTTATCGACATATGTAAAATATATAGTTTGTATCTCCACCATATTTAAATAATATAGAGAGGTTTTTGCCGTGAACATCAGCTTTGAATACTATCGGGTTTTCTATTACGTGGTGAAATGCCGCAATTTCACCCAGGCGGCCAATCTTCTGATGAATAATCAGCCCAATGTCACCCGCATGATCCGCAATCTGGAAAGCGAACTGGGCTGCACGCTGTTCGTCCGCTCCAACCGGGGCGTGACCCTGACACCGGAGGGGGAACGGCTGTATGCTCATGTAAAAATCGCTGTGGAACAGATTCTGGCCGGCGAGGACGATCTGAAGCACCTGATCACCCTGCAGCGGGGTTCTCTGTCCATCGGTGCCAGCGAAGTAGCCCTGCGGTGTTTCCTTCTGCCGATTCTCAAGGAGTATCAAAAGTGCTATCCCCACGTGCGGCTGAAGGTCTACAACTATTCTACGCCCCAGAGCATCCACGCGCTCCGGTCCGGCAACGTGGAGCTTGCTTTCGTCACATCCCCCATTCCCAATCCCCGGGAGCTGCGGGTGATCCCCATCCGGGATATTCAGGAGGTACCTGTCTGCGGTTCCGGTTTCAGCGACCTCATCGGCAGAAAACTTACCCTTGCCGACATCATCGGCTATCCCATTGTATCTCTGGGCGAACAGACGCAGACCTACTCTTTCTATGCAGATGTTTTTGAAAAGAACATGCTTTCCTTTGCCCCGGATATCGAAGTGGCAACCGCAGACCAGATTCTTCCCATGGTACGCAACAACCTGGGAATCGGCTTCATTCCCGAGGATTTTCTGGATCTGGAAACAGATCCGGACGTTCACAGGCTGCAGCTGAACACTCCCATTCCTCTGCGGAGTATCTGCTGCATTCAGCTTCCGGGCAAACCCCTGAGCATTGCGGCACGGGAACTGGAAAAAACGATTCTTGCCGGATCTGCCACCTGAGCAACCATTTCGTTCTGTATTTTCCCCAGTCCTTGACAGCCCCAGTTCCTTGGATATAATAAAATCAGTGAAATGGAGGAGAGAACACTATGAGTAAACCCAATATTCTTTTGATTCACGCCGACCAGCACCGTGCTGACTGTATCGGTGCCTATGGAAACCCTCAGATCAAGACCCCGGCCATCGACAGCATAGCATCCGATGGCGTTCTTTACGAAAACAGCTTTTGTTCCTACCCCATCTGCACACCTTCCCGCTACAGTCTGATCAGCGGTCTGTATGTGCATCAGCACCTGTGCGGTGCCAACGAAACCACCCTGCCCGAAGGCCTGCAGACTTTCCCCAAGCTGCTGCGCCAGAACGGATACCACACCGCCTGTGTCGGCAAAATGCACTTCAAGCCCACCTATCAGGATGTGGGTTTTGACCGCATGTGCCTGTGTGAGCAGGTCGGCCCCGGACGCCTGGACGACGATTTCCACCGGGAACTGAAAGAGCAGGGTCTGTTCGACTGGATCGATACCACCGACCAGATGGGCGAATACCGTCCCAAAGCTCCCGAGTTCTACTGGAAAAAGAAGGGCGCAATGGAAAGTGATCTGGACGAAGCTCACCACAGCACCACCTGGATCGGCAACAAGGCCATCGAGGAACTGGAGCAGTGGGAAGGCGACGGCAATCTGCTGATGGTGGGCTTTGTCAAGCCCCATCACCCCTTTGATCCTCCCTATCCGTACAGCCAGATGTACAATCCCGACGACATTACGCTGCTTCCCGGCTATCTGCCGGAAACACCTGAGCAGGATGCGAATTTCTGCGGCGGTTTCTTCCCCAACAAGGAATACACCGAAGCGGATATCCGGCGGATTACCGCCCTGTACTACGGTGGCATTTCCCACATTGATGCCCAGGTCAGCCGCATGATCGACCTGCTGAAAAAGAAGGGTATGTATGACAACTGCATGATTATCTATACCTCCGACCACGGCGAGTACATGGGCTATCATCACATGATCGGCAAGATCAACTACATGTACGAGCCTCTGGCCAAGGTGCCCCTGATTATCAAATACCCCGGAAATCCCAACGCAGGTGTCCACACCCGCAGCAAGGCCATCAACATCGATGTCAGCACCACCATCCTGGCACAGGCCGGCATTTCCCCCACCAGAGGCATGACCGGCAGAGATCTGTCCGACCCGGACTGCGACGTTCCCTACATCTTCTCTGAGGACATCAACGACGGCTACATGGCCCGGGACAGCCGCTACAAGCTGCTCTACTACCGGGAGCGTCCCGCCCAGATGTTTGACCTGCAGGAGGACCCCTACGAGCAGCACAACCTGTTCGACGATCCCGCCTTCCGGGATACCCAGATCCGGCTGCTCAACGCACTGGCCAAATGGATGCTCTTCGATACGCCCCGTCCCTATCATCAGGACGAAACCGCCAAGGTATGCCCCGGAAGCAATGTGCGCAATGCTTTTTCCGGTCACCGGCAGGAGATGGCTGATTTCTTCGAAGAGGGTTTCTCCCACATTCCCGAAAAATACCAGAAGTAAATATTCCGGATACAACAGCGGAGCGTGCCAGCCGGCACGCTCCGCTTTCTTCCGCAGATGAGGATTGTATGGTTTTCCTGCCTGCGGAGAAAAACGTCATCCGAAGGCAGGGCATTTTCATGGTTTTTCGCCGGCGCATCAACCGACCGGCAAAAACAGAGGCCTCTTGCGGCCCTATCTTTTTCAGTGTATCACCGTTTAAAATCTTCGTCAACATTTCACGCAAAGAATTTGTATGTTTTCCGTTTTATCCGAAAAGATCGTAAGTTTTTTATTCATTTTCCCAATTGAAAGCAAGGGCCTTCTGTGGTATTCTTTAGGTGCAAAGAGAAAGGCCGAAGCAATCCGGTGGTTTCTCGGATGCAGCTTTCAGGGAAGTTTCCGATATTGTGTATGTGCAAGTGTTGGCTGACAGAAGTGAGATTGGTTGTTTTGAATTTGAAAGCTGTATCGCAAAATCTGCAGGATCCGGAGGTTATGCCAATGACAGAACCCGAAAATGAAGGAAATAACCCCTGACCGCATCGTGGTTAGATGGCAGGTCAGGGGTTATTTCTATCGCCGCCGAAGGGCGGTTTTTTTATTTTCTGCGCAGCTGCCAGAAAGCCACGGCGCTGGCTGCCGCCACATTCAGCGAATCCACATCATGATACATGGGAATTTTCACCGTGTAGTCGCACCGGGCAATGGTCGAATCAGCCAGACCATCTCCCTCTGCGCCCAGTACGATTGCCAGCTTCTCCTCCTGCATAAGCTCCGGATCGTCAATGCTGACCGAGTCATCCGTCAGTGCCATGGCTGCCGTGCGGAAACCATGGGCTTTCAGCACATCCATCTGACTGCCCGGCCACTCCGGCAGCTGTGCCCAGGGGACCTGGAACACCGTTCCCATACTCACACGGACCGCTCTGCGGATCAGCGGATCGCAGCAGGTGGGGCCCACCAGCACGCCGTCCATTCCCATTGCAGCGGCAGAGCGGAAAATGGCACCGATGTTGGTTGCGTCCACAATGCCCTCAAGAACCGCCAGCCGTTTTGCGCCGGCGATGACTTTCTCCACAGGCTGCTGCATCGGCCTGTGCATTGCGCAGAGAATTCCTCTGGTCAGCGTATAGCCGGTCAGATTCTCCAGAACCTCCCGGTCTCCCGTATAGACCGGGATATCCGGACAACGGGCAATCAGCTCCGCCCCCTGGCCCTGCAGGTGCTTGCGCTCCATCAGCATGGAAACGGGTACGCAGCCGGCATCCAGCGCAAGACGGATCACCTTGGGACTTTCCGCAATAAAAATCCCCTTCTCCGGCTCCAGCCGACTGCGCAGCTGAGACTGGGTCAGTCTGGCATAAACATCCAGCTCCGGCTGGAAAAAGTCTGTAATTTCAACAATTCTGGACATAAAACCCCTCCCGGGCATTTCTGTTTGTAAATTTCTGCAACTGCCGGATATCCCCTGCGGGCCCGGCAGGTTCTGCTTCCCGCCGTCAAAAAACGCCGGGGAAAATTTCAGGCTGCCATTGGGGCAGCCTGCTGATTCTCATATAAGGATTCCGCCGCAGTGGTCAATTTCATGCTGAATGATCTGCGCCGTCCATCCCGTGAAGGTTTTCAGACGGACCTGCAGATCCATAGTCTGGTAGCGGACCTTGATTTTCCGGAAGCGGCTGGTTTTCCGGGGACCGCCCAGAAGGGACAGACAGCCTTCTTCTGTTTCATAAGGTTCAGAAGTCCTGACAATTTCCGGATTGAGCATCACCATATCTGTTCCGTCGCAGTCAAACACGATAATCTGCTTCAGAACGCCGATCATGTTCGCTGCCATTCCCACACAGCTCTCCCTGTGCGCTGCCAGAGTATCCAGCAGATCCCGGGCAGTCTGCAGATCTTCTGCCCCTGCCTTTTCCGATTTCTGCGCCAAAAAGAACGTATCATGTACAATTTCCCGAACCATTCTTTCACCTGTTTTCTTTCTTTTTCCATTTCTTCTGCAGCAGCGGAATGCTTCCCGCCGCAGCCCCCAGCAGGGCACCCAGACCGTTATGAAAAATATCATCCGTCTCTGCCAGTCCTAGATCCAGGCGGAACTGAAGCAGCTCAATGCACCCCGACAGCAGGACCAGCCCGCACACTGTCATGAAAAACACCTGCAGCAGGCCTTGCTTCCGGTTCTGCATGACTGCACACATTCCGGCGGGATAAAACAGCATGACATTCATCAGATTGCTTCGGATGATCTCCGGATTTGCCCCCTGCCGAACAGCCCTGTAGGAGGCAAACAGCCCCCACACCGGTGCCTGACAGGTTCCGGTTTCCCGCCCGGTCAGCGTATACCGCAGCACCACCGCCAGCCACAGAACCAGCATCAGAAACATTGCCTTATTCCAGAAATTTCTGCGGCTGTACAGCTGATACATCCGGATTCCGACCAGCGATGCCACAGCCAGCAGGATCAGCGCGTCTGCAATATTGAGCTGATAAAACCAGAGAAACACGAGAAAATCCCTCTTTTTTATGAGAAGATTGCCTGAACAGTCTGCTCTACGACAATCTTTTTGTCAAACATACACTCCATCCGGGCGCGACCGGCAAGGCCCATAGCTGCCCGCTCCTGTGCCGTCATCAGCGCCAGATCCCGCATTTTTTCATACAGATCGTCAGAGTCCTTCACCCGGCACAGCAAGCCGCTGACCCCCGGCTCCACCGCTTCCCGGCAGCCGTAAATATCCGACGTGATCACGGGCCGTCCGACAGCCGCCGCTTCGAGCAGTACATTGCTCAGGCCCTCATGGTAACTCGGCAGCACCACACAGTGACTCATGGCATAAAAAGGCCGCGGGTCGCTCTGGAACCCGTGAAACTTCACGGCTCCTGTCTGCTCCATCTGCTGAATCCGCTGCAGGAAAGTGCTTTGGTCATCGGCAAAGCCTACCAGATCCAGCACAACCCGGTCTCCCATCTGCTCATACAGACGTGTCATCGCATCCAGCAATTCCTCCATACCTTTTTCCTTCATCAGCCGACCGATATACAAAAACCGGACAGGCTCTTCCGTTGGATATGCCTGCACCGGGTACTCCTGCAGATTGATGCCGGCCCCCGGAAGCACGCAGATCCGCTCCTGAGGGATGATTTTCCGACTGAGAAACTCCTGGGCATTGCCCTGATTTTCAAAGAATACCTTTTTGGCTTTTTTCAATGCCATCCGGTAAAGAACCGTCACAAACGCAGCGAGTCCCTTTCGCTGGAACGCAGTTCCAAGCCCCTGGACATTCACGCAGAAGGGAATCTTCATCCGGCTGCAGACCAGTCCGGCATAGATATTGGGCTTGATGGAATAGGTAATCACCAGATCCGGCTGTTCCTGCCTGATCAGTTGCCGGTAAGTCATCAGAAGTTTCCAATCCGTTTTGGGATTCAGGCCTCTGCGGTCCACAGGAGTGTCTATACAGCGCAGCCCCATGGCCTGAAAATCGTCCTCATGGCCCACAAAGGGCATGGACAACACCACTTTGTAGTTCTGCATCAGCGTCTGAATCAGCTCCCTGCGAAACCGATAGAGCATATAGGAATGGTTGGTCACAATCAGAATCTTTTTCATTTGCTGCCGGACTCCTTCTGTGCTGTGGCACCGGTGCCGCCTTCCACGTTGCCCCGATGGGACAGAACGGCTGCAAAGGTTCCGAAAAAGCATTTTACATCCATCCAAAAACTGAGCTTCTGCACATATTCTCCGTCAAGTCTGGCCTTGTCCGCAATTTCCAGCTCATCCCGTCCGTTGATCTGTGCCCAGCCGGTCAGGCCCGGGCGCACATCGTTGGCGCCGTACCGGTCCCGCTCGTCAAGCAGATCGTACTGATTCCACAGAGCGGGTCTGGGACCTACAATTGCCATCTGACCGCAGAGGATATTCAGCAGCTGGGGCAGCTCATCCAGACTGGTTTTGCGCAGGAATTTTCCCACGCGGGTAATGTACTGCTCGGGGTTTTCCAGCAGATGGGTGGGAGTATCCCGGGGCGTATCGACCCGCATGGTCCGGAATTTGAGAATTGAAAAATGGGATCTGTGGATTCCCACTCGCTTCTGCCGGAACAGAATGGGGCCGGGAGAGTCAATTTTGATTGCAGCACTCAAAAGCAGAAACAGCCACCCCAGCAGGATGATCCCCAGGAGCGACAGCACAAACGACAACGCACGCTTTATGTAATTTCTGTACACAGCGATTTCCTTTCTTTTTCCGGCGCAGGCAGAAACTGTCCCGTGCAGGGAGTTTGGCGGATTACCTCATTTTCTATCCGTTTCATTATATAAGTGAATGTTTCGTAAATCAAGAGCATATTCCAAAAAGTAAAAATTCAGCAGTACCCGAAAATACTGCTGAACAGATATATTCTATCACAGACGCAACATCTTCGTCAAGAATATTATGGAATGCTTTGAAAAATCTGTGATTTACACAACTTTTTATTCTATAATTTATGAATAACGCATCTTGTAAAAAAACGGAAACCATGATAGATTATAGGCAGAAAAGGGAATCCCGTCAAAATGATGGAAACCGTTGGTTCCGGAGTTTTTCCGGTCCCCGGGAACGCAGACTTTCCTTCGTAACCATGCTTCCGTTTGATATATACTTTTCGTTAGATCTCAGCGGTCCGATGTTACATATACACGTGTGCGGAAGCGATATTTTGATTTTGATTTTTTGAAAGCTGCGCTGCCCAATCTGCAGAAAGAGAGGTTAACCAAGGATGTTAGATACTAAGAGTTCACAGAAATGACCCTTGACTGTCGCCGTCAGAATGATGCTCAGTCAAGGGTCGTTTCTTTATCTGCCCCGGACGGGGTATTTTTTATGCCCTTTGAAAAGTGTCCGCTGCTGTGGTATAATGCCTGCAAAATCAAAAAAGTGAGGTACTGCAATATGATGCTTCATCAGGGACGGCCTGCCGACTGCACCGGCAGACTGGAAAAAGAAATCCGGGTTTACGATTTTCTGGACAGTCTGAAGGTTCCCTACTTCCGGGCTGACCACGAGCCTGCCATGACCATGGAAACCTGCAAAGCGGTGGAAGAAGTGCTGGGCGCTCCCATCTGCAAGAATCTGCTGCTGTGTAACCGCCAGTGCACCGATTTTTATCTGCTCCTGCTTCCCGGGGATAAGCCATTCAAGACTTCCGTTCTGTCCAAACAGATCGGCTCTTCCCGGCTGTCCTTTGCTGCGCCGGAGTACATGGAACAGTTTCTGGACATCACCCCCGGGTCTTTAAGCGTTCTGGGTCTGATGAACGACAAAGAAAAGCGGGTACAGCTGCTCATTGACCGGGATGTTCTGGAAAATCCTCTGTTCGGCTGTCATCCCTGCATCAACACCTCCTCCCTGCGGATTTCCACAGAAGATCTGATGCAGAAAATTATCCCGGCGCTGGAACACACGCCGGAGATGGTATCACTTCCTTTGGAAATATGAAATTTCTCCCCTGTTCACATTGAACAGGGGAGATTTTTGTATCAGTCGATGATGACCAGAGGCTTGATCAGATCTCTGGGCTTATCCTTCATCAGCATCAGGGCGGGCTCAACACCCTCCAGGCCATGGAACTTGTGGGTAATCAGCTTCTCGGGGTGAATCCGTCCGGAGGTGATCAGTCTGGCCAGCTTTTCGCTGCGCAGACGTCCACCGGGCATCAGACCGCCGCGAATCTGCTTGTGAGCCATACCGCAGCCCCACTCCACTCTGGGAATGCTTACGCTGTCACCCTCGCCCAGGTAGTTGACGTTGCCGATGATTCCACCGGGCTTGAGCATACGGATTGCCTGTGCAAAGGTGTCGTTGTCGCCGCCGGCGATGACAATCTTGTCCACGCCCTGACCGTGGGTCTTGTCCAGAATCTGCTCGACAATGTCGCCTTCCCGGTAGTTGATGATGTCCGTTGCACCGAATTCCCGGGCCAGATCCACGCAGTTCTTTCTGGAACCGACTGCGAAGATTTCAGCCGCGCCCCGGATGGAGGCAGCTGCAACGCTCATCAGACCCACAGGGCCGATGCCGATGACTGCCACATTGTCGCCGAAGCTGATATCGGCCAGCTCAACGCCGTGGAAACCGGTGGGGACCATATCTGCCAGCATGGCAGCAGCGCCCAGGTCCATGCCCTCAGGCAGCTTTGCAAGGTTGCCGTCAGCATCATTAACATGGAAATACTCTGCAAAAACACCATCCTTGAAGTTGGAGAACTTCCAGCCGGAAAGCATTCCGCCGGAATGCATGGCAAAACCGCCCTGAGCCTCCAGCGAGTTCCAGTCCGGGGTGATGGCACTGACGAGAACCTTGTCACCGGGCTTGAAATCCCGGACCTGACTGCCTACCTCAACCACTTCGCCAACAGCCTCATGGCCGAGAATCATATTATGCCGGTCGCCCAGTGCGCCGGACCAAACGGTGTGAATATCGGATGTACAGGGGGCTAAGGCAATGGGCTTGCAGATAGCGTCCATGGGACCGCATTTGGGAATGTCCTTTTCGATCCAGCCGGTAGCACCGATCTTTAACATTGCATAACCTTTCATATGTCATTACCTCCAAAATATCTGTAATAAGTGCGCCTTGTCTCAGGCCACAGACAATATAACACATCCTTTTCCATTCGTCAATAGTTTATCGATATATTCTTATCTATAAATGTGTACCAATTGTAAACTTTTTCTCCGACACGTTATTTGCCCCCGTTCCGACTGGCAGAACGGGGGCAATCCGTGTTATTTTTCTATGGGAAAAACATGCTGTTTTTCCCGGATATCCGGTCAATCGTCCATTTTATACACAGATTCGCTCGGCAGAATGCCCTTGATCTTCTGCATGGCTCTGGGCAGCGCATCTCTGGCATTTTTCCAGTCGGCAGAAGCATTCCGGTAGTCATACTTGGCCACCAGCCAGTCCAGATCCTCCTTGACCCGGAGCAGATTCTCCTCCATCAGGGAAGAAACCGTCTGATAAAACCATTCCGCCTGCCGGGCCGGGAGCTGCTCCTGAGCCTGCTCCATAAGGCGGGAAAAATGACACATACAGAAGCCCTTGCTGTTTTCCACCTTTGTGCGGAACTGCGGGTCCTTGAGCATTACAAAAAAGGTCCTGAAATACCGCTCCATATCACTTTCCAGTCGAGAGCAGACATAGCAGCTGTTCTGTCTCTCCCGGATTTTCTGCCAGTAGGGCACCTGACGGACCTGCTTTCTGCGAAACATTCCCTGCTTTTGGGGTGTCTGCAGTTCTGTTTTCGCTGCCTGAAACTCCTCCAGAATGCCGGCATAATGGGTCTGCATAATCAGCGCCGCTCCCAGGGTGTTGCCGTAGTCATACAGCTTTTGGGTGTGCTCCCGGCAGAAGCCCATCCGATCCGTCACCGCCCGGACATCCGGCTCCATGTAGCTGGCGCATGGTCCTGCAACATAGCGCATGACCCTTTTCTCTGCCTCCCGCTCCAGAAAGCAGAATGGACACTCATCGCCGGATGCAAAGGCATCATTTACAGGGATGGTGTCGATCTGTTCCCCCATTGCTTCATCTCCTTGTCCTGAATTTATTATGTTATCTTAATCCAAATCCGGTACTTCTGTCAATCGGCAGCAGGAAATTGTGCCCGGGGAAATTTTTTCTTCTTCTGGTTTATTTTCCTCAAAAGCGGAGATACTGTACCTCGGAGGTGCTTATCAACTATGAACAACAAAAAACACACATCTGGCGGCATCGCCGGTAAGGGCTACTACATAGCCCTGATCCTGTGCGCCGCAGCAATCGGGATCTCCGGCTATTTGTACTACCGAAACGCCAACAGCCCCCAGAACACTCAGCTGAACAACCCCACCGTCCCCGGAAAATCCTCCGACCAGGTGGAAGCCATTGCAGCCCGTCCACCCATCGTTCCGGAACAGGACACCGTTACCACCGGCACCGAGCCGACGGAACGGAAGCCTCTGCGCACCACTTCTCCCGTCCACGGTGATATTGTGGAAGACTACGCCATGGACTGTCTGAGCTACAACAACACCACCCGTGACTGGCGGGTGCACAACGGCATTGACATTCAGGCCGATGCAGGCACGTCTGTAGTCGCTGCCGCAGACGGAAAGGTTTACACGGTGTACGAGGATGACACCATGGGAACCACCGTTGTCATCCGCCACGAAGGCGGCTATACCAGCCACTATGCCAGCCTTGCCCAGGAGCTGAAGGTCGCCCCCGGCGACACGGTTTCCATGGGACAGGCCATCGGCTGTGTAGGAACCTCTGCCCTGCTGGAAACTGCTCAGGGACCTCACGTTCACTTTTCCGTCACCTTCCAGGACGAACCCATGGACCCGGGTGAATTTCTGGAGCTTGGCTGACATCCATTTTCCACAGCACGCCGGGACAGGCCGCATCTGCAAATCATGCAGGCCGGTCCCGGCCTTTTCCGAAAAACTGACAAATTTCCCCTTGTGCAGCCCGGAACTGTACAAGGGGAATGTGTTATTAAATTTCAAGAAGCATGAGAATCCGTCTCCGCATCTGCTCATTCTGATCGGGTCATCCATCCTCATACAGAACATTCCCGCGCTGATGGTCATGTCGGGCAAAAGCCCCGCTCCAAAATAATAATTGCGGATTATGCTGATGTTGTCATCTCCCCAAACTTATCCCAATACATCCCCTTATCCGGTCCATTCTCGGCACAAATCCACCAAATGACATGCATCAGACAGAAAAATGCGAAAACAGACAAATTCTATTTTTCCATCTGTACAAATACAACGAAATTTCTGCTGCAATCTGCCTGTCTGGCGCTGCATCTGCCCGGAACATCTTCTTTGCAGCATAAAAAACATGCAGAGCCTGGCTCTGCATGCTTTGAAAATTGTCAGTTTCTGGGGCTTTTGTCAGAAACCATGATCTGAATGATTTCTCTGTCCGTTTCCGCCATGCCGTACCGGGCCACACGGCCCACATTGTCAATGGTGTTTTCAACCCCTTTGGTTACGATGCCGTCGCCGCCGCAGAACTGCTTTCCCTGCAGACGCATCTGCATTCCCAGAAGTCCTGCTTCTACCGCAGAGGCAATTTTTGCTGCGCAGCTGGCCTTGGCTCCGTCGCAGATCATACCGGAGTTAATTGCCACCGCATTGACCACCGTATGGGAAATGTCACTGGCATCTCCGCCATGCAGATACATAATGCCCGCTCCCGCACCACATCCGGCACTGGTTGCCCCGCAGTAAGCCGAAAGTCTGCCGATACCGGTTTTCAGGTGAATGGTCACCAGGTTCGACACCGCCAGGGCACGGTAAAGCTTTTCCTCGGATACCTGCATCTGCTGCGCGTAAACAATTACGGGAACCGATGCGGTCAGGCCCTGATTGCCGCTGCCGGAATTAATCACGACAGGCAGCTCGCAGCCGCTCATGCGGGCATCGGAACCGGCAGCCGCCATAGCTTTGGCCCGGTTGTGAACCGAATCTCCATAGGCTGCCAGAAGGACCGAACCGATGTTGGCTCCCCACTGTCCCTGCAGGCCTTCCCGGGCAATGGCCATGTTACAGGAAATCTGCCGGTCCAGGACAGGTCTGATCCGCTCCAGCGGCACCGTATTGGCAAACTCAACGATTTCCTCCACACTCAGCAGGGTGTGGTCCGTCTGGTCCACGTGCGCATTATCCTTATAATCACGGCTGAGGATGATCTGACCGTCCTTTTCAATGTAAATCACATTGGTGTGTGCCCCGGCGATCCGCACAGCAGCACTGTGTTTCCCGGCAGACACCCGGATACGGATGTCAAAAATACAGCTTCCCTCTGTGGGGGCAACGTGAATCAGTCCCTTTTCCAGATAGGCCGCAATTTCCGGCACCCGCTCTTCGGGCACCTGAGAAAGCACCTCCAGCTCCTGCTCCGGATCACCAAGCACCACCCCGGCAGCCGTAGCCGCATCAATTCCCCGCAGGCCGCCCGTATGGGGAACCACAACACTTTTTACATTTTTGATAATGTTGCTGCTGACCCGGACATCCACTTTTTCAGGAAGCTGTCCCAGATACTTGCGGGCAATCGCCGATGCGTATGCAATGGCAATCGGCTCCGTACAGCCCATTGCCATTACCAGTTCCTCTTCCAGAATATTCACATAGGCATCCATTCGACTTTTATCCATAGCCATATCCACCAAACGCCCCTTATCTGCTGATTTTTCTACATTATAGCATGATTTTTCTCCATTGCCAAGTTTGGAATTTCTTCCATAACAAAGATTCAGGGTTCTGCGCAGTTTTGGGACCTGCCCCTCTTTCCAATCCGGGCATTTGGGGGTATACCGATGTAGACCGACGTTTATCGCATCTTTTCCGATAGCTACCGACATAAATCTGCTATCTGCGGTACCAATGTACAGATTTTAACTGGGATCCATTGGCAGCAGAACACATCCGTCCGCCCATGAACAGGGGAAAATCCGGCAAAATTGTGCTGGACCGGACCAAATAAGCAAGAAGGAATTTTCCATAAAAACCGCACGCTGCTTCTGCTCTGAAACGGAGAAGCTGGGCTTTGATCTGCTCCCCGGCAAGCATCCGATTGTTCCCGTTATGCTCTAGGATCCCAGAACCGCCCACGAAATCTCCCGGCGTATGCGGGAAAAGGGTGTCTACGTTATGGCTTTCTGTTCCCCCGTGGTTCCCAAGGGAAGGACCGGAGTTCTACCCGGATTTCCGCCGGTCACACCAAAGATGAGCTGGATTTTTCGGTCAAATGCTTCGGCGAGGTCAAAAAAGAAGTGAGCCTGTAATCCGCCGCTTTCTGAGGCAACCTCCTTTTTCGGGAGATTGCCTTTTTGCACTGTCCTTTTGTAAAAACTGTGGTATAATGTCAGTCAGGACTCTTCTGCCGAAAGGAGCAATTTCATGAATCTGTCCGAACAGCTGCACCGTTTCCGGCCGGAAAGCGCTCAGGAAGAGCAGGACCGGAATTACATTCTCTGCAGACTTGCCGATACCCCCAATGTCTTTACCCGAGAAAATGAAGATGCCCACATCACGGCATCCGCCTGGGTCGTCAGCCGGGACGGCAGGAAGGTACTGATGGCCTACCACAATATCTACAAATCCTGGGCATGGCTGGGCGGCCACGCCGACGGCGACACCGATCTGATGGCTGTCTGCCGCAGGGAAGTGGCCGAGGAAAGCGGACTGACCGATCTGACCGCACTGTTCGACGAACCGGTTTCCGTGGAGGTTCTTCCCGTCAGCGCCCATATCCGCCGTGGAAAGCCTGTCAAGGCCCATCTGCATCTGAATGTGACCTACCTGTTTCAGGCAGACGAAACCTGCCCCATCCGGACCTGCCCTGACGAAAACAGCGCCGTAGGCTGGATTCCCACAGAAGAAATTTCCGTATATTCCACAGAACCCCTGTTTCGGGATGTTATCTACCCCAAGCTTTGCAGAAAAACAAATAAAATACTTCATTCGGAGGAACCTTTATGATTTCCGTAGTAACATTTAACATTCGTTACCCCGAGCCCAACGACGGCATCAACTATTTTCCTCACCGTGCTCCCGGCATCATCGCCAAAATCCGCAAGGAGCAGCCCGATATCATCGGCTTTCAGGAGCTGAAGCCCGGCCCCATGAACCTTCTTGCTGAAAATTTCCCAAACTACACCTTTGTGGGCGAAAGCTCCTCCAAGGCCAATCCGGATCTGGAAAGCGACCGGATTTTCTTCCGCAACGATGTGTTCGAATGCAAGGCCTGGGGACAGTACGCCCTGAGCCCCACCCCCGACATTCCCGACAGCCGCTATGAGCCCCAGAGCATCTGCCCCAGAGTCTGCACCTGGGTCCGGCTGCTGCACAAGGAATCCGGAAAAGACATCCTCATGCTGAACACCCATCTGGACCACGAGTCCGAGTACGCCCGGATCAAAGGCATGGAGCAGATTTTTGAAACTGCCAGACGGGACATCGGCGACGAAGACGTTCAGATTTTCATTACCGGTGACTTCAACTTCAATCCCGCTGAGGCTCCCTATCCTCTGATTGAGAAGTATGGCTACATCGACCTGACCAAGGGTATGGACCCCACTTTCCACGGCTACGGCAACTACACCCCCGTAAAAATCGACTACATTCTGTCCAACCGTCCCATTGACTATACCCGGGAACGCTGGCACGAGTGCACCGATGGCGTTTTCCTGTCCGACCACGACCCCGTTGTGGTCCATTGGAACAACAACTGAGCTTTTTGATTTCACCGGAAGGGCAGAAAAACTGTCCTTCCGGTTTTTGATAAGTTATCCACATCTTCAAAAGGAAGCTGTGGATAAAACATCCCCGTGAACCGAAGTTCACGGGGATGTTGCTGTTTATGGAAGATCAGAAGGTCAGACGCAGGGTTGCGGTCTGCTCCGCACCCAGTTCCAGGACGGCAGTGCCGTCAGAAACGGAACAAGAGCCCAGATCCTGTTCTGCAAAGTCCACAAGTCGGGCGCTTCTGATGTCGGGTGCAAACACGCGGACCGTGCCTGCTTCGCCCAGAGAGGCCAGCCGGACAATCCAGCCGCAGCCATCCTCGGCAATTTTCAGTGCGGTAACCGCCGCAGGACCGTCCACCTTCAGGAACTGCCCGGACAGCGGCAGCGTGCCCTTGTGCGCCCGGTTGGAAACATAGGGCAGCTGGGGATTGGCAAACCGGCTTCCCAGCTCCTTAAGCGCCCGTACGGAATTTTCCGCAGACGAAATGCCGATCCGGAAACTGCGCATTCCCGTTTCCGGAAGCGGGTCAGGGCCTGCAGATGCCCGGATCAGGGCTGTCTCCAGCTTGCAGCCGTAGCCGCGGTAGCCGTACTTGGAGTCGGTCAGCAGCACAGCCCCCTCCTCTGCCCCGGGGGCATAGAAGAAGTCCCGGCTGACCCGGTCATGCAGCGGCTCCGGCTCCCGGTCCAGCAGGCCGATCTGAATGTCGGAGCAGAACTTCTCCGGCTTCCAGCTCAGATCCATCCGGAAGGACAGTCTGGGCGTGCCGTTTTCTTCCGCAGTTTCCAGCCATCTGCACTGGGTATCCAGCTCCACAACCTTGCTGCCCCGGTCCAGGAATGCCCGCACGGAAATGACGGACCGTCCCCAGCGGATGTCGTATTCAAAGCTGCTGCGCAGAGCGTTGCTTTCCACTTCTTTTTTCAGAACCACGGTGCCCTGCCGGTGCAGATCCTTCGGCTCCATCAGGATGCCCTCCACCCAGCTGCAGCCGCCGCTGGGCTTATTGGCTTCCCGGTACAGGTAGAACCGTCCGCCCTCGGGTCCGAGAAGCTCCACGCCGGTTTTCTTGTCCACATAGCTCTTTACGGACAGATCCGTCCGGTCGAATTCCACCCGGACAAACTCATTTTCCAGAACAACCGGATGATAATAGGTGGCACGGGGCGCAGGCGGCAGCTCGCAGAAATGGAATCCGTCACGCTCTGCTTCCGTAATTCTCACTGTGGTATAGCCCATGGCAGGAACTTTCGCCTGAATCAGCAGGCCGGTTTTGGAATGTCCTCTGAGATTCTGAGGCTCCTGCACGGCGCAGCAAGGCAGCGGATTGCCCGCCTCGTCGTATGCCCGGAGCTGGGCCGGATTGCCTGTCCAGTCCCAGACGGATGCTTCCAGAACCTGTTCCCGGTCATAGGAAGTGGGATTGAAGAAATGCAGCAGACGGGTCTTTCCTCTACCCCGCTCTACGCCGGGCAGCTTATGGAAGGATTTCCGGTCGATTTCCATGCCTGCGCTGCCGCCCTCGGAACGGGACGTCAGCGGTTCAAACGGCGTGTCGAACATGGACGTATCAATGGCATCGGAAAATGCCCGCAGCGATGCACCGGAGGCCGCCAGGACACTGGCCATCGCCTCTTCGAAGGCACCCATTGCGTGATCCTTCGATTCCGGGATATTGGATCCCGGGAGGATATCGTGAAACTGATTGAACAGAACCTTTTCCCAGGCGGAACGGAACTGGGTATTGAAGTCCTCCATTCCTGTGCGCGAGACAGCGAACGCCGTCAATGCCTCAGCGGCAAGCAGGCGGTCTTCCGCCACACGGTTGGCCATTTTTATGGGGGACTGCGAAGTATAGCAGCCGGTGAACGTAGGTCCAAGCTCGCCTCTGACCACCGGGAAGTTTTCCCGATAAGGTGCAATGGACTCGAAATATCTGTGATACGTGGAGAAAATCACGGTCGGAGCCACAGGCCAGGTCTGCATATCCAGAATCCGCTCCACATCCTGACGGGTGGGTCCGCCGCCGTGGTCGCCCACGCCGTAGATCTTCATCATATCCCGGATGCCATACTTCCTGCAGAATTTGGGAACCTGGCTCAGATAAATGGGGTTTATGATATCGTTGTACCACAGCGGCTCGTTCAGCGCCAGCACCTCCGCACCGGAGGGTGCCTGCCAGCGGTACAGATATTCTCCGTCAAGGCCCCGGCAATGGTAGAAATACTTGATTCCGCCTGCCCGGAAAATCTCCGGAAGGGCCGCCGAATGTCCAAAGGTATCCGGATGGAAATCCATGTTCACATCCTCAAAGGCAATGCCGAAGCGGTCGTGCAGGAACTGCTTGGTGTAGAGAATATGCCGGGCCATGCTCTCCAGGTTGGGCATATTGTGGTCCAACTCCACAAAGGTGGAACCTGCAAATTCAAACCGTCCCTCCTGAACCCGCTGCTTCATTCTGCGGAACAGCGCCGGATCAAAAAACTCCGCCATCCGGTATACGGCGCACTGGGACTGGGAGAAGGTGAAATCCGGATACTCATCCATCAGATCCAGCATGGTCCGGAAGGTGCTCAGCACCACATCCACGGTTTCATGCAGGCCCCACAGCCAGTCCATGTCAATATGGGCATGGGCTACGCAGTGCATGGTGTATGCCTTGGCACGCTCAGAGAAAATTTCCAGCTGCTTTTCCGCATTCCGGCAGGCAGTGTCCGTCAGGACGTGCTCTGCGCAGAAGCTGTCATACAGCTCATCAATGACTTTCTCCAGAACGGGCATTTCCGCCGGCTCTGCCAGTGCTTCCGCCACCGCAAATTCTGCGAAAAACCGCTCGCCCCAGTAGGTCAGCTCCGGAATATCAATCCAGTGATCTTCCTGCTCCGGCTTCATCCGGGCAATTTTGTCGTACATGGTCATAAGACCTTTCCTCCGTAATCTGTCGAATTATTATCATAAAAAAAGCTCTCTCAGCTGCGAGAGAGCTTTTTGCGAAAATGGGAATTCCTTCACGGCAGGATGTGCTGAACATCCCGGTACTCTCCGATACAGAAGAATTATTCACATTTCAAAGTCTGTGCTTAAAATTTTCCTCCTCGGCTGACCGAGCTTCTGGACGATCCGCCTCCGGAAGACCGGCTTCCCGAGTCGGAGGAACTGATTTTTCGCCTTACCGTGGTGGTATGGGTATACTGGTCCGATCGCCCCAGAATATTTACGCCGTCAGGCTTGACATAGCAGGCAGCTCCTGCCTGTTTATAGGTCGTCTTCATATCCGTCTGCATCATAGAGCAGGAAAACAGCGCAATCAATACACCGGAAACCGAACCGATAATCAGCGGAACCGTATACTTGAATTTCTCCATGGGTTTTCCGGCGGCACCGGCTTTGAGAACACGCCGACAGGTATTGAGGTAATCATTAAATCCCCCGAACCAGTCGTCCTTGCGGAACTCCCTGAGGAAGCTGTTCTCAATCTTGTCCATGGCATGGACTGTGCAGGCATATCGGGCGATGTCGCCTCCGTTGATGATCCAGTAGTCCCGGGCCTCCATGCTCATAAACAGGATGATTCCTTCACCGTCAGAAACCTTATGGAACCAGTCTGACGCACAGGAACGCACGGTTGAGGCCCCTTCCTCCCGGAAGTCCGCCACTGTGACAATATACACGCCTGTTCCGTATTCCCTGGAGATATCTGCTGCCTTGGTTTCCAGACTCTGGCGCTGCTGCTCTGACAAAATTCCGGCGTTGTCCCGGACAAAACAGGATGTCTCGGGCTGCACCGCTCCTGCCGCGCCGAGCAGAAGCCACAGGCATAAGGCCACCAGAATAATTCTTGTAAATTTCTTCATAGGCATTTTCCTCTTAGAAGAACATGGCTGCCAGAATGGTCAGCGGGATCGTCAGCCCAATGGACAGGCCCACTAACCAGGCCCAGAATTTGAGCCAGGAGATCGGAAGGTTTCCCGAAACCTTTCCCGTCTGTCCGTTGACAGCAAACAGGAATTTCTTTTCCTTCCAGCTGATGTTCAACAGATAGACCGGCAGCATGGCATAGGACACCTTGCCGCGCTTAAGGCTGATTTTCCGGGAAAGCTCGGTACAGCCGCTGTAGCCGGTGACATCTTCTCGCAGCTTGTCAACTGCGGTGTTTTCCGCCCGTTTGTCCGCCCGTTTTGTGCTTTCCTCTACGGAAACATCATACTTATCCGCCAGAAAACCCGGCAGATAGACGTTGGAAAACGGCTTGAGATCTGCATAGTCATACGGCTCAATGGAATCCATGTAGTCATCCGGAAGCTTTCTGGATGCATCCACCGGAATCCGCTCAAAACTGACCACACCGGAACGGCTGACATCGAAGTGCTGGGTCTGAATCACCTCGTAGTCCCCCGACCTGTGGGAGTGGGTTCTTGTGGCATGGAACTTTACATCTGCCGTAACCTCGCCGTCAAACATCCAGAAGGGCACATAGATGCCCTGAATCTTGTCGATTCTGCTGGATTTGCTGAACGTCGAAGGCAGGAGTCTTTTTCCCTTGTAGTACAGCTTTATGGCTGCCACGGCGGCATTTTTGTCCAGCCGGAAGGGCAGCACATAGTCCGGACGCAGTGCGCCGCTGAACTGTCCCGGCACAATTGCAGTGTTTCCACAGTAGGGACAGGCGGTTGCAGCGGTTGTTTCTTCGCAGATCAGCTCTGCGCCGCAGGAAGGACAGCTGTATGCCCTCATCCTCTGCGCATCCTCGCCCCAGTCATCACTCATTTCCGACTGATCCCAGGGATTTTCTGCTTCTTCAAACGCTTGCCGGGCACTTTCTTCCTTTTCCGCGTACTCCATCTCGATTTCTTCCACACTGTAGGAGCTTCCGCAGAATTCACATTCCAGCTGTCCGCTGGCTGCAGAATAGTGAAGGGGTGCCGTACAGGAAGGGCATTTGTAGCTTGTGATCTGAGCAGGCATATGATAGAACCTCCTTTTCCGAGAATTGACTGAAGGAGATTACTTTACATCGCTCTCATCAAAAGGATCACCGCACTCCGGGCAGAATCTGGGCGGATGCTGGGGATCTTCAGGCTCCCAGCCGCATTTGTCGCACCGGTACAGCGGAACACCGGCAGGCTTCTTTGCACCGCATTCGCTGCAGAATTTGCCTCTGTTCACGTGACCGCAGTTTGTGCAGGTCCAACCCTCCGGCTTCTTCTCCTCAGGCTTCTTCATGCCGCATTCCGGGCAGAAATTCCCCGCAACCACGATCCCGCAGTGAGGGCAGGTCCAGCCGTTGGAAGGCTTGGCCTCCGGCTTCCGGCTTCCGCACTGGGGGCAGAATTTGCCTGTGACGGTTGCGCCGCACTGACACTTCCAGCTATCCTGGGCAGGCTGGTTCTGGGGCTGCTGAGGCTGCTGACCCATCTGGAACAGCTGATTGGCATTCATGCCGCCGGCCTGCTGGGCCATTCCCATGCCCATAAAGCCCATCATTGCTCCGTTTTCATTTTTTGCTGCTGCCTGCATGGCTTCTGCCTGTGCGCTTACCATATGCGCTGCAGCCATGTTCGGATTGCGCAGAACCGCATTCCGCTGCAGCTGCTTGATGGTCTTTTCATCCTCTTCGGAAGCTTTCAGGCTGGAAACACCGAAGGAGACGATCTCCAGACCGCGCAGCTCCCGCCATTTTTCAGAAAGCACCTCATTGAGGGCCTGCGCCAGTTCAACCGTATGTCCGGGCAGTGCGGAATAGCGGATACCCATATCCGAAATCTTTGCAAAGGCAGGCTGCAGAGCCGTCATCAGTTCGGTCTTGAGCATACCATCCAGATTGCTCCGGTTATAGTCCTCCGTCACGTTGCCGCACACATTGGTATAAAACAGCATGGGATCGCAGATCCGGTAGCTGTATTCGCCGAAGCAGCGAATGGAAATGTCCATATCCAGACCAATGTTATTGTCCACCACACGGAACGGTACGGGGTTGGGGGTACCGTATTTGTTGCCCACCAGTTCCTTGGTGTTGAAGTAGTAAACTCTCTGATCCTTCGCCGTATCGGCTCCGAAGGTAAACCGTTTACCCACAGTCTGGAAGGTTTTTTTCAGACTGTCTCCGAAGCTTCCGAAGAACAGCGTGGGTTCCGTGGAGGAATCATACACAAATTCACCGGGTTCCGCAGTAAATTCCACAACTCTTCCCTGCTCAACGATCATCATGCACTGTCCGTCTGCAACTGCCACGATGGAACCGTTGGTGATCAGGTTGTCAGATCCTTTGGTATTGGAAGAACGGCTTCCGGTACGTTTCCGGCCTTTGACCACCAGAATATCAGATGCAATCGCATCACAGTAAAAATACTCTCTCCACTGGTCAGCCAGTACACTGTCGGCAGCCCCGGAAATTGCTTTGATAAGACCCATATATATGTGACTCCTTTCAAATGATCTGCTGCGACAATAGCAATGTCGCCTGCAGCAATCAACCTGTTTCTGTGATTTTCCGTACCTGCGCATATACGAAATTATCCGCTGCAGCATCCGATCAGATCAGGTTTCCCCACTGCGCATCATCTGCCGACAGATACAGAAAATCGGGAAACTGTGTACAGTCTCCCGATCCCCATTATAATTGAATCTTTTTCAAAATTCTATTGCATATACACTACAAATTTCTGCGTGTATTTTTGTGAAAAACATTAGTATTCCGGATCAGCCCAGCATGGACAGAATCTGTTCCTTGGGTCTGGCACCGACGGACTGATTGACAATCTCGCCGTTTTTCATGACAACCAGCGTGGGGATACTCATGATGCGGAACTTTGCAGCCAGCGCATCCTGCTCATCCACATTGATCTTGCCGACTTTGATATCTTCCCGCTCCTCGGCAATTTCATCCACAATGGGACTCACCATCCGGCAGGGTCCGCACCAGGTTGCCCAGAAATCCAGAAGCACAGGCTTGTCAGATCTGAGAACTTCTTCCTCAAAATTATCCTTTGTAATTTCCAAAACAGACATTTCACGTTCCTCCTGAATGATGTTTTTGTCTATGGCCTTATCTTACCCGAATTTTTCCGTTTCTTCCGTGACCTTGTCACCAATTCCGGGAAAATACTGATTACCGCTGGATTCTTCCGGAACCGTCGCCGCCGGCAAGCTTTTCCACTTCCGCAGCCGTGACCATGTTGAAGTCGCCCTCAACAGAGTGCTTCAGGGCAGAGGCTGCAACTGCAAATTCCACAGCTTCCTGGGTGTCCTTTCCGGAAAGCAGGCTGTAAATCAGTCCGCCGCCAAAGGAATCGCCGCCGCCGACACGGTCAACGATCTGAAGCTCGTACTTCTTCGAGAAGCAGTATTTGTCCTCAGCCACATTGTACAGCATAGCGCTCCAGCCGTTGCACGATGCAGAATGGCTTTCCCGCAGGGTGATGGCCACCATTTCAAAACCAAATTTCTCGGCAAGCTGTCTGGCAACAGACTGATAGCCCTCCCGGTTCAGTTTTCCGCCATAAATATCCGTTGCTTCGGCTTCGATACCGAAAACATCCTTGGCATCCTCTTCGTTGGAAATGCACACGTCCACATACTGACAGAGCGTGCTCATGGCCTTCTGTGCCTGCTCCCGTGTCCAGAGCTTGCCGCGGTAATTCAGGTCACAGGAAATCTTCAGACCTCTGGCCTTGGCTGCCTTGCAGGCCTGCTCACAGATCTGCACCAGGTTTTCACCCAGCGCAGGTGTGATTCCCGTAAAATGGAACCAGTCAGCGCCCTCAAAAATAGCATCCCAGTCAAAATCAGAGGGATCAGCCTCCTGAATTGCAGAATGGGCGCGGTCATAAATGCACACGCTTCCCCGCTGCGAAGCACCCTTTTCGTTGTAGTAAATGCCCACACGGTCGCCGCCGCGGACAATCCGGCTGGTATCTACGCCATACCGGCGAAGGGAGTTGATCGCAGCCTGACCGATTGCATGGGCGGGCAGCTTGGTCACAAAGGCCGCATCCATACCGTAGTTTGCAAGGGACACAGCCACATTGGCCTCACCGCCGCCAAAGGAAAATTCCAGATGGTCTGCCTGGACAAAGCGCTCGTAGTGATACGGCTGCAGACGCACCATAATTTCACCGAAGGTTACAACTCGTTTGCTCATTTGTTTCTTGCCTCCCGAACGATTTCCACGGATTTTCTGCAAAGTTCTGTGATTTCATCCCATTTTCCGTTTTCAATCAAATCGGAAGTGACCATATAGCTGCCGCCGCAGGCACAGATCACAGGAGACGAAGCATATTCGGCCAGATTTTTCAGATTGATTCCACCGGTGGGCATCACCTTGAACATGGGGAAAGGCGCAGACATGGCTTTGATTTTTGCCAGACCGCCGGACTGCTCTGCGGGGAAAAACTTCAGGACCTCAAGTCCCAGTCTGTAGGCAGTGTGATAGTCGGTAGGTGTGGTACATCCGGGGAAAACAGGAATATTTTTTTCCTGGCAGTATCTGACAATTTCCACGTCCAGACCGGGTGTGACAACAAACTGGCCGCCTGCAGCAATGGTCTGGTCTACCTGCTCCGTGCAGAGCACGGTACCGGCACCAACGATCATTTCCGGGCATGTCTGACGCATGATCCGGATCGCATCTGCAGCGCCGGAAGCACGAAAAGTAACCTCTGCAACCGGAACTCCGCCGCTGCAAAGGGCTCTTGCAAGGTTAGCCGCATCCCGCTGCGGATTAGACAGCTTGATTACGGGAACAACGCCAATCTGGCTGATTTTCTTCTGTAAATCATTCACTTGTATTTTCCTCCAAACTCTCCTGAACAAACAGGCTTATACTTGATTATATAAAAGTTTTCAAAAAGGTCAAGTAAAAAAGGACCATCGGAAAGTCCGATGGTCCTATCTGAAACGACAGTATCATCTACAGCCAAAGCTGCAGACAATGAATGCTGGGGAAATTAAGCCTCGACTTCGGTAACAACACCGGAACCGACGGTACGGCCGCCTTCACGGATAGCGAAACGCAGGCCCTTCTCGATAGCGATGGGGGTGATCAGCTCAACGTTCATAACAACGTTATCGCCGGGCATGCACATCTCGGTGCCTTCGGGCAGGGTGATGATGCCGGTTACGTCAGTGGTACGGAAGTAGAACTGAGGACGATAGTTGTTGAAGAAGGGAGTATGACGGCCGCCTTCGTCCTTGGACAGAACGTAAACCTGGCCGGCAAACTTGGTGTGAGGATGGATGGAGCCGGGCTTGCACAGAACCTGACCGCGCTGAATGTCCTTCTTGTCGATACCACGCAGCAGAGCGCCGATGTTGTCGCCAGCTTCTGCGTAGTCGAGCAGCTTGTGGAACATTTCGATGTCGGTAACGGTGGTGTTCAGCTTGTCCTCACGCAGACCAACGATCTCAACGGGCTCGTTCTTCTTGACAACGCCACGCTCAACACGGCCAGTAGCAACGGTACCACGGCCGGAGATGGTGAAGACGTCCTCAACGGGCATCAGGAAGGGCTGGTCAG
>RCNH01000054.1_pt1 | contig 61631 bp, 58 predicted proteins | sample 2041161 | NCBI WGS metagenome assembly RCNH01 (sample SAMN09708215, study PRJNA481090) | Feces metagenome, whole genome shotgun sequencing project. | biome: feces | host: Leptonychotes weddellii | place: Antarctica: Sion Island | collected 2010-03-01 | reverse complement strand
CATGCCGACCAGCAGACAGATCATAGTAATACTTACGATCGTGGGCAATTCGAGATTCATAATAATTCCTCCTCGTTGATTATTTACGGTTTTTTGAGTCTTCCTCAAGGTCGTCAATACGGTGATTGATGACCTTGATCTGTTCTTCAACCACAGGCATCCGGCGTGCAAAGCCGTTGTGCTCTCGTACTTCACGAGCCAGTTTTTGTGTCTGTGACAGCCTGAGTCTTTTCTAATCTGTTCTGAATGCGCCGGTTACTGCTGGCATTGGAAATGATAACACCTGCCAGTGAGAGCCCACCAGTTATGAGCGCAACAACAATACTGCTGTCGATAACAGCACCTTCTTCCTTTGCAGTTCTACTTTTACAGCATTATAATGGAAATTACTTATATACCCTTTCATCATCAGAGATACTCTTGGCCTTCCTAGCTATCCCAAAACTGAAAGACCGAAAAGGATATCAAGCCAATATTTGAGAATCCAGTCAATCAAACAATCACTCACCTCTAATCAGAGTCGTAACCAGTCCATTCTTTGCGTTAGTAGATATCTTCATTGACAGTGACGATGGATTCTGGCCCTAAATGTGGGCAGCAGAAACGCATATATGCCGCATTGCGGTGCTCAACTGTTATCTGAGAAAGGTTGCCATCGCTTCCGAATGCCTGGTTTAGGGGTGCTGTGGATTTCAAGGAAATTTGTACAAGGTGAGTCTTGCTTGAATCATAGAAACTGAATCTAGTGTAGTTATCACCTGTTTTCGCTGTGATATGCTTGAAATTGATCTTGTCTCCAACTACACAAGGGATAAAGCCAGATACATAATGGCCTGACATACTATGGGGGGCACCGTCAGAGCTTGACAAATAGAGGTTTTCCCCAATCCCGTAAATACTACCGTCCGTGTCGGTGGAAATGGGTAGCTGGTTTGTATACTTTTCGGGGGCTTTGTACTCCCACTGCCGGTCGTATCCTGCACCATAGTGGTCTGCATAGATTTTGTTATTCTCACGATCGACTGTGATAATGCAGAAAGAAGTTCCGTTTTCGGTGCCTGGAGCTTTAGAGTATGTTTTACCGTCGGAGGAGGAGCGCTCTCTGCCAGCCATCACATTGGGGCAACCGATAGACAAAATGCCCTCAACCTTTTTATCCAGGTATGCGTGGTTGTGCCCATGGACAAAGCAAAGGATTTTTGCTCTGTCTCCAGCTCCAGATGCAAAATTAAACGGAACCGATACGCCGTTATGTGTGATACTGCCGGATTTACCCAGGGCATATGCTGAGAAAATCTTTGCAGCGTTAGCTGTGCTGTGGGCATACCGCTTGCCATCTATTGGGTCAGTAAACTGTCCCGCAATGTCCAGGCAAACATGAGACAAAACAATAACACCCCATTTTGCAGCATCGGTTTTACCGGAAAAATCCAGCGCTGTGTTTGCAATCCATTGCAGCTGAGCACCAGTGATATTATGAGCATTCAAATAGGGGGGAGCGGACTGGCCACTGTGTACAGTATTCCACATCCGCTTGTCGTCGGTGTCCAGGATAATAACTCTAAGCTTCCTAGAATCAAAATCAAGGTATCCATAATTGCAGCCTTCCGGTACAACACAGCCCTTTTGCAGATTCTTTCGCCCGAACAGAGTGTACATTTCTGCCTGCGAGAGTCTCTGCTTTGTCTCCTGGTACGGGGCATCATCATGGTTTCCTGGCATAATTACTGAGGGAGCATTACACATTTTATAAATAAGTTCGGAGTAATTTTCATTATCCGTATATGTAGACTCTTTTGTAGTGTCCCATGCACCTGTGGTAGTGTCGCCGGCGTGTGCAACCAGGTCCAGAGGAATCCTATCATTGATAGTCTTCAGCGCCAGTCCAGCCTGAATTCCTGCATTGTTCTCCCGATCCTCATAGTATCCGAGGTGTGCATCCGCAATAACAGCAAATGAAAAACTATTACTGGTCTGTCTCATACTAACAGTGTGTGCCACTTTTTTGGCAGAGTTAACTATATATGTTGGGACTGATGTGCCATAGCCACCAGAGGGAGCATCTTTTACAACGACATTGCCGCTTATATCAGTGACAAGGACCTTGTTTGGTGCATGGCCAGAGGTGCTTAGCTTCTTGTTTACCTCACCGTCCACATAGCCCTTGTTTGCTGCCTCATCCTCATATTGTGGAGTATCGACTCCGGAAATGACCACCCGACTGCGTGGACTCGATCCACCGATAAACATTTTGCCCCCATAAGCCATAATAAAGAATACAGGGTTGCCGTCAGAGTCTTCAAAAAATATTCGCTCGCCCTTGATCTTCAATGTCTTCGTAATGTTGCCGCCGTCGAAAATGGGTTCCCATATATAACGTCCGTCGTGAGTTTTCCTGACGCATTTGTAGATTAAACCTGTGCCTTGGTCGATTGCAAACCGACCAATCTCACCGCCTGTAGATTGGGTGGGAGGGCTGTGAAGTACCAATGTTACACACTTTTCCAGATCCTGCATGGCACTGGGATCAACACGGATGGTCCAGTTGCCCATATTCGATGCCATTACGGTTGCAAAGAAGGTATACACAAAATCTGGTGCCTCATTTGCACTGGGAATGGGAATTCCCTGGCTGTGCTGGAACAGGGCAATCATGGTTGTGACTTCTCCGAGCTTGGCCCAGATACCAAACTGATTGAGGGTGTAACCGGTTTGCGGTGCAGTAATCCGGAGTTTCAGACGAATGCCATTGGAGACTCGTTCCGAGCCCATGATATGTACGGTCTGCTTCTGAGCGGTCAGTGCAGTCTGTGTCTGCAACGCTTCAGCGGGGACCGTGCCGGAACCGGCTGCGGCATGTTCAAAGGTCAGCAGCTTTCCGTTTACCCACTCAGCCAGCAGGTTGTTGCCGGCGTTTGTTATAACGCCAATCCAGTTTGCCATGGTTATAATCCTCCTTGGTATTTGATAGCTATAGCACCATCGGTAATTTCGCCGCCCAGAAAGCCCACACCAAAATACTGAGTGGCAGAAGCGGCAGGGCCTACATACTCCACATTATCCAGAGAGGAACGCAGATTTTTGTAATATGCAACCCGTTCCAGTACCCGCTTGTGCTTTTCGGGGTCAATATTTTCATATTCATCTCCAAGAAGCAGCTGAAAGTGGTACGGTTGACCACCGTATTCCCACCATTCAAGGACTTGCGCCCCGGGATATATGGCAGAGATTGCGGTCACTACTGCGGCCTTGGTGCCAAGCAGACGGTGCACACGCCAGCTCTCTTTGAGCGTCCGGCGTTTTTCTTCCACGGTGTAGTTGGCATCCCACCAATCTACCTTGAAGTCATGGGCCAGAATGTCCAGAAGCCTGGATGGCAGCGCATCAATCCGGGCATAGATTTCAATGTCCTGGATCTCATTTAACCGGGCCGCCAGTATATCTGCAATCGATGAGGCGAGAGCGTACATATTCGGATCCTGTTTCAGGGCATCCGGGAGGGATGCAAGCAGATTTTCTGCGGTAATGCCGTGGTTACTCATCCTCATAGCCCCCATTCGTGGCTGTGACAGTCCCCAGTTTTGCAAGCTGGGGGACAGTGTGATCTGAACCATCCCGAAGGGATGTAAACGCAGGGGAGCTGACCACTACACGCTTAATGCCGGTTTGCATGAGCAGGCTGATCAGATAAGAGGGGTTAATATCCCGTCCCAGCTTTGCAGACTGCCAGGCAGTATATTTTGCAACCGCTGCGTTGACAGCCGCTTCAATCTCAGCGGAGCTGAGAGGGGAGGAGGATGGAATGTAATAGGTGAACGCAACATTGAATGTCACTGTGACGGGGTCCTGCACGGAGACCTTGTCCGTTAGAGGACGGACCGTGTCGGCGTTGCAGGCGGCCAGGACGGCTGCCTTCATCTCACTGGATGCAATGCTTCCATCGTCCATCAGGACATACAGTACAACCTCACCGGGAGCGGGACTGGTGGCCACCACATCGGCAATCTCGGTGGAAACCTGCTTTGCAAAATAGATATACCCGCCACGAGAGCCGGCGTCGCTGTATCCGTCCATGCTGGCTCGCATCAGTTCATAATATTCGCTGTCGGTGGCCCTGTCCGCACCGTCATCACTGGCAGTGATGTTTTCACACCGCTCATAGTAGTCGTAGAGATCCACAATGCTGCTGAGCTGTCCGGCGGCGTAGCCGTTGCCAATGGTGCCGGGGGTCTGACAGCGGATCTGCACGTCCACATAGGTATTTCCAATAGCGATGTAGGCGTCGGAAATCGTTTCCCACACAAGGGCACCGCTGGCATCCGTTACACGGGTGCCGGCAGGAACCAGGATGGCGGTATTCTGCGCCTGGGAGATGTAGAAGCGCTCCGTGCAAACAGCGGACTGTGCTGCTGGGCGGCTGGATGCAAAAAACAGCTCTCCCAAGGCATCCAGGTTGTCACCTTCTGCACGGCTGGGAATATTCTGGTTGCCGGTCCAGTTGAGCAGCACCCGCTCCTGGATGATGATATTTGCCACCCACTGAATAAAGAGCCGTTCAGGGCTGGCAGGGCGGACACTGGTACCGGTGATTTTTTCATAGCTTGCAATGAGAGCTGCAATCAGCTGTGCAGTGTCCGTGGATATGAACTGATAGTTGGGATTTCTACTCATTGACTTCCACCTCCACAATTGGAATTAGTTGCCCTGGTGCCTGATCCTCCGAAAATGACACATTGAGGACCTGCGCTTTGGGCTCATAGGTTTCAATTGCCTCTTTGACTGCGGCACAGATCATGGGTTTTGCAACAGCAGCAGGGCGATCTACAAAATCCTGCGGCAAGCCAAAGTCTCGGTACATAGGCACGGAGCCCTTCGGCGTTGCTAAGATTACCGCTACATTTTGCAGTACCGATGCAATCGGATTCTGGTTGTTGAGCTGCAGGGCCTTGAGATCTGCAGCGGAAACTTTATAAATCATACACATCACCTCAGTATCTAAGATACTCCTGTAGACTGACCGATAGCCAAAAGTCAGCCGGAGGCAGTCCACATGGATTGCCTCCGGCTGACTTATTATAAAATTTTTAGACGGTTTTTATGACAATCTTGCTTTGCAAGATGCAATATGGGTTTCAATGCCATTTTGTGAAACGTCAAGGCCCCTTGCTCTAAGTTCCTCTTTCAGTTCATTCCAAATGGCGCAAGCCTTATCATACTGCTCTAATTCCTCGTAGCAGTAACCCATAGAATAGAGTGGGTCCAGATATCGCTTGTCCAGTTCCAGGCCTCTGCGCCAATGGATAAAGGCCTCGTCGAATTCCTTTCTCGCCTTGCAAATATCACCGGCATAAATACATAGAGCAGCATTTTCCGGAAATTTACTCAGCGCTTCCTCTGCGTAGTTCTTTGCCTTAGAAAAAGCACCGCTTAAATAGCAGGCAGCCACCAGCAGAACCCATGCTTTGGGGTTTTCAGGGTCTGCCTTTATGCCGGCTTCATGGATTTTGATTGCAGCCTCACCTTCTCCGGTTTTCGCCATAAGAGAAATTTTTTGCTGCCAGGTTGCGTAATACACAGTATCACGAGTATCTTGCGACAGGACTTTATCAAAATAGGTGGTAGCCATTTCTTTGGCTTGGATCATGAGATACTGCCACAGGATCCCATAGCTGCGCAAGTCATCATCGGTATGCTCAGGAGATGCAAGGAGCTTTTGAAATTCGTTGTTTGCAACTATAAAATCCTCCAGTCTGCCGCTTTCTTCGTAAACTGCCAGCAGGCGCTGTGCATAATTGGGGTAAGAACATAATTCGTCACGGAATAAATCGTCAATGGTTACACAGTACAGTCTGGAAATTTCCGGTAAAAGAGTAACTTCGGGAAGCGTGCTACCACATTCCCAGCGGGAAATAGTCTGAGGGCTGACAGAAAGAAGATGTGCAACCTGCTCTTGTGTGTAGCTGTGCTGCATCCGCAGCTTTTTAAGATTTTGTGAGAGTGTAGATTCGTACATTGGATTACCTCCTTAGATTTTTCTGAAGCTTCATTTGCATTATAAGAAAACAACTACTAAAAATCCACCTCTCAAATTGCGATAGAACTTCCAAAAAACGAGATTGGCTCATCTTCTTTTACTATCTGTTTATCTGTCAGGCAACATCACAGAGAAATCGTCCATAGAATGCGGAGCCCTTCGGCGTTGCTAAGATTACCGCTACATTTTGCAGTACCGATGCAATCGGATTCTGCTCATTGAGCTGCAAGGCCTTGAGATCAGCAGCGGGAACTTTATAAATCATAGTCGTATGTACTCCTGCAGGTTGATGGATACGGTAGCACTGGTCACATTACCCTGGCCATCGTAGGACAGAGCGTGCATTTCGTGAGAAAGGATGGACCAACGGTATTTTCCGTAGGCGTGGGAACCGATAATCAGGGGAACGGCCCTGCCACTGCGTTCGTAAGCAAAGATTTTTGCTGTCTCCTTCATGGGATCAGACCCCAGGTAGGAGGACAGGATGATTTCAAATGACATTTTATCCGGATCAATGCCCACAAACTCTGTGAGGGCGTTCCCAGCATGACGCTGATGCGTGGCGTACTGGGCAGATCCGGACCATTTCATGTTGGTGATGGTTTTCAGTGTCTTGTCAGATACTTCAAACGCAATGTCACCAAGGCAACCGATTACTGCCATTAAATCACCCCCAAAATAAAACCGTCCCCATTTTCTACCGGCAGATACAGGACGGCAACAGTGCTGCCAATTGTAGGCATCCAGCTTGCCAATTGACCGGTATGACCATCATTCGGCAGGATAGTGACCGCTCCCGGATGCTGCAGGACATAGAGCCACCCGGAGGTAATACCGGTATCCGGAAATTTCACACGGACCCTGTGATTTTCAGTGTCCGCTGCCGTGACGATGCCAACCTGGACAAGCCGATTCTGTAATGTTTCATCCATCAATATCCCTCCAATACCCGCCGAAGCTTGATCTGTACCGTGTAGCCATTATTGCCCACGGAATGCCTGGCCTGCGTGATAATGTATTTTCCATCCCAGGCCCCCCAGGAAGACAGTGTGACGGTCAGACCAGCCACCAGACCGGGGTCACCAGGCAGAGTGAATGTGGCCGTTTTGGCAAATTTGTTGTGCAGCCGGAGCAGCTTCCCGGCCAGAGTCTGCGCTTCAATTGCATTGGAAACCTTGGCTGTGATGTTGAGCTGCTGATTGCCTTTCCGGTCCTCTTTGTAGTTCTCCACTCTGGAAACGGCAGAAATGCATTTTCCGGTGGATGGGTCGGTATAGCTCACACAACAGGAAGTGTACCTGGTGTCTGCGGTACCGGCCCGGAGCTTGTACTGGGTGTATGAGTGGTCCCCTTTGGCAATGGACAGCACAGGGGGACGGTTCTCATACATGGCCTGGTCGAAAAGCACCAGAATGTTGTTGGTGGCCTTTAGAGAGATTCCAGCTTTATGACAGAGGCCGGAGAGAAAGGAAATATCCGGCGTTTGGAACTGTTCTGCCCGATCATAGTAGGGATCTATCCCGGAAAGATACATACAGCTCATGCCGCTGGAAGCTGCCATCTCCTTTGCAATGCCGGAGAGATGGTAGCATTCCCACGCCTTGGACTTCTTGGTTTGCCGGATTTGAGCCGTGAACGGCAAAGAAGTGGCCTTAATGGTAATTCCATTGGGAGGCCCGGAGACGTCCACGCTGTCAACTTCAAACTGACCGCAATCCAAGACAGCATCTTTTCCATCTCCATTCCAGTTCTGCCGGGCAAATACCGCCTGGATATTAAATCCGGAGGGGGAAGTGGAAGCACTTGTACCACTGCCAGACTCCAATCTGCCGGATATAGTCGGCACAGACATAGGCACTTTTTCCACCATAGTCAATGGCTGCCCATCCGTTTTCAATGGAGGACACCTTGATTTCGGTACCGCAGACCAGCGCACCCAACTTTGAATAGCTGGTGCCGGGGCCTGTACGGACGAGTGTCAGCCGGAGACTCTGCTGCATCCGGCAGGTGCAGCACGATGCCAGCAGGGAAGGTGTAATACTCCCGGTACTGCTGATTCAGGTTCATGAGCTGGTCGGTGTAGGCCACATCACCCAGCTGAGAATAGGCAATGCTGTCCCACATATCGCCTTGGATGGTTGTGTATGTTTTCGGCATCAGTAACTCCTCCTCGCAGTTTCAATTCCGGCATCCTCTACCAAACCGATATTGGACGAACACCTTCTTTTTCAGCGGCGGTTTCGCCGTAAAAGTGTGGCTCTGATATCAAAACAGAAAAGACCGTCTTAGACTCATTCTAAGGCGGCCTTTTGTTATGCGTTCAAATTCATATGTTGTTTTTTGAATCTATGATAAATAAAGATGCACTAAGGTAAAGTACAATAAACTGCGAAAATAAGAAGAAACATGGTTTGCGGCTATCTGATAGAATGGAGCTATATCCTTTCTATTCTGCAAGGGAATCGCAAGCCATATATAGCGGCTACATATCTTATGTGAGGATTTTAATCAATATATCAAGATGGTTTGATACACAAAGAAATAAAAACAGAGACGACATTCAGGATAAGAGCAGCTACAAATGCCAGCACAGGAATCAGATTAACCAGACTTACCGAAATTTCAGGCATAACATCCCGGAAAATTGTTCCCACTGCCACTGCAAGCCCCATAAATGCAATGAAAACAAATCTGCCTTTCTGAGAGCCAAATTTAAACATAATTGGAGTATTTACAGCAATCAGAAAAAGGCCACTGAGAATAGAAAATGAAATCATGTAAAGGTTTTCACTCGGGTTTCTGTGCAGAATTGCAGCTGTAATAAGTTGTGCAATAACGAACAAGACAGCTGTACCTGCCATACATAGGTAGCCAAGTACATATTTACTGAGTACAATGCTTTTCTTTGAATAAGGCATCATCACGGCAAGTTCATTCCACTTTGCCTGCTCATCGTAAGCTATTGCTGTCATAGGGAGTACAGCTCCCAGCAGAATGGCAATGGAGGCCAAGGATGCTCCACCCATAATTGCCATTACGGGAATTAACAGCAAATACAATTTCATTTGTTTGGCAATAACAAAAAAATCCTTCATCAGTAAACCTTTCATTTAATCATCCTCCTTTGCAAGAAACAAAATAATATCCTCAAGCGTGGTTCGTTCCTGTGGGAACAGTCCGTTTACCAGTTCACGGACAACCAACGCATCGTATCCATAGATTGTTTTCTTTTTCCGAATGACTGCTTCTTCTGGTAACGTTTCGATGTCATTGCCAGCAAGTTTAATGACCACATATTTATCAAGCAGTATATCCTTTTCTTCACAAAGTACCAGTTTCCCTTTGTGAAGGAATGTGATGTAGTCGCAGATTTTCTCCAGATCGCTGATAATGTGAGAAGATAAAAGAATGGAATGATTCTCTTCACGGGTAAAGTCATTAAACACATCCAGAATCTCATCGCGTACCATTGGATCAAGTCCACTGGTTGCCTCATCCAGAATCAGCAGTTTAGGTTGATGGGAAAGTGCTGTTGCAATTGCGAGTTTCATTTTCATGCCACGGGAGTATTCCTTGATCTTTTTGTCCATAGGAAGATGAAATTTCTGAATATATCCTTCGTAAACAGCCTGTTCCCAATTTACATAGGTGGCTTTCAAAATGGAATTCAAATCTTTGGCATTCAGGACTTCCGGGAAATATGCTTCGTCCAGCACAATACCGATATCCTGCTTCAATTGAGTGAAATCCTTCGATTGATTGGGCTCTCCCAATACCGATACGGAGCCGCTGTCAGGCCTGATTGCATCCATAATCAGTTTGATTGTGGTGCTTTTTCCTGCACCGTTTTCACCTACAAGTCCCATGATAGTGCCTGTCGGCACCGTAAAACTGATATGATCCAGAGTAAAGTCGGAATAGACCTTCGTTACTCCATTTACTTCAATAGCGTTCATTTTATTCCTCCTCCGATATTATTTTTACCATTTCGATAATATCAACCGTTTTGAGATTGCACCCTGCAGCAAGCTGACAGATAATCCTGATATGTTCCTCAATTTCTTTCAGATTTGCTTCTCTTATAATTTCCATATTCTTTTCCGCAACGTAAGAACCTTTTCCGGCGACAGAATAGATGTAACCATCTTTTTCAAGTTCATCATAGGCTCGTTTTGTGGTGATGACACTGATGCGCAAATCTTTTGCAAGGTTACGGATGGAAGGAAGAAGTTCGCCTTCTTTAAGCTTTCCAGAGATAATGAGCGTTTTTATTTGGACATAAATCTGTTCATAAATCGGTTGGTTATTTGCATTGCTGATAATGATTTCCATGATTCATCTCCTAAGTATATACTGTTTATATAATATATATACAGTATATACTTTTTGCGAACGGTTGTCAAGTAGAAAACGCCCAGGTATATGTAAAAGGGTTGCAAAGACAAAAGTCCCTGCAACCCTCTTATCGGGGCGCTTTAGCCCAATAACCACCGGTTCTATCGGGGAACATAGATAGCTTTAGTAAAAGAATAATCCCCGATGAAATTTGCAGTAAAGGGTTGATGACCACATTACAACAAAATCAAAGGGGATTATATAGCACCGCTTCAGCGGCGGTTATGATTTCCAACGCAAAGAAGTATCAATTTTCAAGCTTGCGTACAGAAATATATTTAGAGAGGCTAACAACCGTTGGTAGTTTCAAGGAAAGTGCCTGACGATTCAATCAGACCCCAATACACATTTTTTACGGTTAGTCAATTTGAATAGGGAAGGCACCTCATTAAGATAAATTTCAGTTGTAGATGGAATTTTTATTGCAGAAGAGCTGCCAGCTTTAATTGATTTTCTGCAGACAGTTCAGTTAAAGGCAATCTGCACCCACCGCAGTCATAGCCTTCCAGTTTCATAGCAGTCTTAATGGGAATGGGATTTACCTCACAGAACATGGCATTCATATAAGGCCACAGCTGTGCTTGCAGCTGGGAGGCTGCTCTGTAGACACCGTCTAGGCAGAGCTGTGTCAGATTAGACATTTCTTTTGGATAGAGGTTGGACAAAACCGATATAACGCCTTTTCCGCCCATAGACATAATCGGGACGGTTTGATCGTCATTTCCAGACCAGATATAAAAATCTTCAGGACATTGATTGCAGAGCTGTACAACTTTGGAAATATTTCCGGAGGCTTCCTTAATGCCGTGGATATTTGGGTGCTGCGCCAATTTTTTGCAGACCTCCACAGATATGTCCATACCTGTTCGGGATGGAACATTATAGAGAATGCATGGCAGAGAAACACTGTCGGCAATGGCACGGTAATGCTCTGCAAGACCGGTCTGTGTAGTTTTGTTGTAATAGGGGCTTACCAGCAGAAGTCCGTCCACTCCCAGCTTCTCGGCAATCTTACTTAAAAATATGGAATGCTTCGTACAATTGCTTCCGGTACCCGCAATGACAGGAATTCTTCCTCCGGCACAGTCCACTGCCACAGCAAAGAGATCCAGCTTTTCTTCGTCTGTCAAAGTGGCAGATTCACCGGTTGTTCCGCATACAACGACAGCTTTTACGCCATTTTGAATCTGCCGCTCCAAAAGCTGACGAAACAGTGGGAAATTGATATGATCTTCCTTAAAGGGTGTGACAAGTGCAGTGCAGGTTCCTTCAAATATTGGTTTCACGCCAAATCACCTCAAATAATTCTATGCAGTGCAGAAAAGAAATGTGCAAGAGGAGTCACATGCTTTCCTCTTGCAGGGCTGGTATGTTCGTGCGTGGCTTTACAGTTGTGACAGGTATCTTGTGTACAGGCTTCATCAATGTACGCCTGAATTTTCTAAAATAATTGCAATTATTCTAAAAATATGGTATCCTATAGAGAGTGTTTCTAAAGATTTACAGAACAAGGTTGCACCTTGAATCAATGTCAACATGTTCCTTTTATAGAAAAGAAAGGGGACTGTACTTTCGATATTCGATAGGAAAGGGATAGCCTGTGCAGTTGTAGATTTTGTATAGAACAAATAAACATGAAATCTGAAAGAGGGATATAATGTCTATCTTGAGTATGCTATACAATTTTGTGATTGGCCCGCTGGAGTTGCTGTTTGAAGTAATATTCTCTTATGCATGTCAGATGCTTGGAGACCCGGGACTGTCCATTATTTTTCTTAGTCTGGCGATGAATCTTCTTGTGTTGCCCCTTTATAAGCGTGCAGATGCTATGCAGGCTGAAGAACGGGACACGGAATTGAAACTAAAGCCTTGGGTAACCCACATTAAAAAGACGTTTAAGGGCGATGAGCGTTTTATGATGCTCCAGACCTATTATCGCCAAAACAATTATAAGCCTACGAATGTACTTAAAGGTTCCGTATCTATTTTGCTGGAAGTTCCGTTCTTTATGGCGGCATATAACTTCCTTTCAGAACTGAGTTTGCTAAATGGCATCTCCTTTGGTCCAATCAGAAATCTTGGTGCACCGGATGCGCTGATTGTTCTTGGGGGTATCACCATCAATGTGCTTCCGATTCTGATGACAGCCATCAATCTGATTTCCAGCGCAATCTATACAAAAGGGCTTTCCTGGAAAAGTAAGCTTCAGTTATATGGAATGGCACTGATTTTCCTGCTCTTTTTGTATCAGTCTCCTGCTGGCCTTGTATTCTATTGGACATTAAATAATTTGTTTTCCCTTATTAAGAATATCTTCAGCAGATGGAAAATCTCCAAGCGGGAAATGAATTTCATGAAACTTGGATTCAGTGCGGCACTGTCAATTGGCGGTGTAATTTCACTGATTTTTGTCCTCTTTATTCAGCCGTCCCCATTCCTCGCTACACGGATTATGATGGCTGCATCTTCATTTTTGCTGCATATTCCCTTGGTGATCTACTTCCTGAGAAAGCGCATCAAGAGAACAGAGGTAACGGAAATCACCGCAAGAGACAAAACCTTGTTTTATGCCGGATGTGTATTCTTGACGATCTTAACCGGCGTGCTGATTCCGTCGGCTGTGATTCATGCATCTCCTGCGGAGTTTGTCAGTCTGACAACACAGAAAAGCCCCTTGCTGTATATTTTGAATTCGTTCCTGCTTGCAGCAGGAATGTTCATTCTGTGGTTTGGCGTGTTTTATACCTTGGCTAAGCCTGGGTATAAAAAGAAAATGGGCTGCGCTGTGTGGATGATGTCGGTGATTGCGGTTGTAAACTATATGTTCTTTGGAACCGATCACGGAAATCTTTCCTCTAATCTGAAGTATGATGTGGTGCCTACATTTGCGACAAAAGAGCAGATTATAAATGTGCTGGTTATTATAGCAGTGTGCATCGTTATATACTTTATATGGAAAAAACGAGCAGAGCTTGTAAGAGTGATTTATTTTGCAGCAGGCCTGGCTGTAATCTCTATGTCAGTATTCAATATGAGTCAAATCCAGACAGTTGCTTCTGATACGGTGGATAATCTGCAAGCGGCTGAAAAAGACATGGCAAGCATCCCCCTGAGCAAAACCGGAGAAAATGTTGTGGTTATTATGATGGATCGTGCAATTAGCGGTTATATTCCGTATATGTTCCGGGAAAAGCCTGAGCTGCAGGAACAGTTTGCAGGATTTACCTATTATCCCAACACAATCTCCTTCGGCGGCTCTACGAACTTTGGCTCTCCGGCTATTTTTGGCGGCTATGAATATACGCCTGTTGAAATCAATAAGCGTGATACAGAAAGTCTGGAAAGCAAGCAGAATGAAGCACTGAAGGTCATGCCGGTGATATTCAATGATGAGGGATACAAGGTCACGGTTTGTGATCCGCCTTATGCTGGCTATAGCTGGATTCCTGATCTTTCAATTTATGACGACTATCCCGAAATTCAGAAGTATATTACAAAGGGAAAATACTCCCTTCCCTCAGAACTATCTTTAAATCAGGAAGAACAGATTTTAAATCGAAACTTCTTCTGCTACAGCATCTTTAAAATTTCTCCAGTTGTATGGCAGCCTACACTTTACAGACAGGGTACTTATAATGATCCCGATTCCACCAGTGGACAGGTTCGGTTTGGCCTGTCCCAGGCCAATGGTGTTTCTCCTGCTTTCCAAAGTTCCTATGCTGTCCTTAAAAATCTGAACCAAATGACTGAGATTACGGAAGAGAAGGAAAATACCTTTGTCATGTTTGCTAATGAAACCACCCATGCGCCTACGCTTTTGAAAGAGCCGGAGTATGAGCCTGCAAACTTTGTTGACAATACGGCCTATGACACTGCACATCAGGACCGCTTCCTGCTGGATGGTCGTCAGCTGCGGATGGACACAGATAAGCATATTATGCACTATCAAGTCAATATGGCAGGTATGTTGGAACTGGGTCGATGGTTGGATTATCTGCGTGAAAATGATGTATATGATAATACAAGAATCATTATTGTAGCAGACCACGGATATTTCCTGGGCCAGTTTGATGATATGTTCCTGGATGACGTGGATCTGATGCCGTTTAATCCATTGCTGATGGTAAAGGACTTCAACAGTAAGGAATTTACAACAGATCATCGGTTTATGACCAATGCAGATGTCCCTACGTTGGCCACCGATGGACTGATCGATGGACCGGTCAATCCGTTTACCGGAAAAGCAATCAACAGTGATGCCAAGATGGAATCAAAACAATACATTATTTTGTCCAGAGAATGGGATACTTCAATCAATAACGGCAACACATTTATGGAAAGTGATTGGGTGTCAGTACATGACGACATTTTCGACATCCGTAACTGGGAAAAAGTCAAGTAGCTTCTGAAGACAGATAGCTTGAAAATTTCACGGAATTTCTGTGTGGGTAGTGCTTGTACAGAAAGATCTTTTGAAGTCCTATGTTTTCATGTTAAAACGATGCAAAAAGATATGACGAGAGAATGAAAGGAGATTAAAATGTCGATCTTAACTGCACTATACAATCTGATCATTGGCCCTTTGGAGTTGCTGTTTGAAGTAGTCTTTTCACTGTCCAGTCGTGTCATTGATCACCCGGGCCTTTCTATCATACTTCTGAGTCTGGCTGTTAATTTTTTGGTACTCCCGCTTTATAAGCAGGCAGATGCCATGCAGGCAGAGGAACGAGACACAGAAGAAAAGCTGAGACCCTGGGTGACACACATCAAAAAGACCTTCAAGGGCGACGAGCGATTTATGATTCTTCAGACGTATTATCGTCAGAATCATTATAAGCCCACCAATGCACTGAAAGGTTCGTTGTCCCTGCTGCTGGAAATCCCTTTTTTCATGGCAGCATACAATTTCCTTTCTGAGCTGCAGCTTCTCAATGGTGTCTCTTTCGGGCCAATACAGGATTTAGGTGCACCGGATGAAATGCTTGTGATTGCCGGCTGCACCATCCATGTGCTGCCGATTTTAATGACTGCAATCAACCTGATTTCCGGCTATATTTACACAAAGGGATTTCCTCTGAAAAGTAAAATCCAGTTGTATGCAATGGCCTTGATTTTCCTTGTATTTTTGTATGAGTCTCCCTCCGGCCTTGTATTCTACTGGACCTTAAACAATCTGTTTTCTCTCTTTAAAAATATATTCTACAAGCTGAAGAACCCAAAGTTTGTATTGGGAATTCTGTCCTCTGTGGTCAGTGCCTTCGCAATCGCATTCATTATGTTTGTGCACCCAATGTCTTCGACTCGAAAGCAGGTGCTGGTCGTGGCATGCCTGTTGCTGCTGCAGCTGCCCCTGGTGCTTTATTTTGCGAAGAAGCGGTTTAATACCGTGAAAACACTGGAAGCCACAAAGAAAGATAAGATCCTGTTTTTCTCTGGAAGCATTTTTATGACACTTCTCACGGGTGCATTTATTCCTTCCGCAATTATTCATGCTTCTCCTGCGGAGTTTATCAATGTTGTAACGCATAATAACCCCTTGCTGTACATTCTCAACTCGCTGCTTCTGGCTGCAGGTACCTTCCTTGTCTGGTTTGGCATTTTCTATATGCTGGCAAAGCCCTCTGGTAAAAAGCTCATGGGATTCGGTATGTGGATTCTGTCTGGCATAGCAGTTGTTAACTACATGTTCTTTGGAACAAACTATGGAAATTTGTCTCCCCAGCTCAAGTATGACATTTATCCTACATTTTATCTGAAAGATCAGCTGCTGAATATGCTGGTGCTGGTGCTGGTGGCTGCTGTTTTTTATCTCATCTGGAAAAAGAGGGCAGAGCTGATCAGAATCGTTTATTTGGCCGCAGGACTGGCAGTTCTGGGTATGTCACTTTTTAATGTCAAAGAGATTCATGATGTGGCAGTCGACACGCTTGCAAATCTGCAGAACAACGCTCAGAAATATGCCAGTATTCCTCTGAGTAAAAATGGCCAGAATGTGGTCGTGATTATGATGGACCGTGCTGTTAACGGTTACATCCCCTACATCTTCCAGGAAAAACCGGAGCTTAAAGAGCAGTTTGCGGGCTTTACCTATTATCCCAATACGATTTCCTATGGTGGATTTACCAATGTAGGTACGCCGGCACTTTACGGCGGCTATGAGTATACCCCCACAGAAATGAATAAGCGTTCTGATGAGCCCCTGGTGGATAAGCAGGATGAGGCATTAAAAGTCATGCCTGTTATCTTTAATCAGGAGGGCTATGAGGTTACGGTATGCGATCCCACTTATGCAGGTTATGACTGGATTCCGGATCTGTCCATTTACGACGATTACCCGGACATCAACACTTATATTACAATGGGTAAATTCGACAACTGTTCGGAAGAAAAACTTGTTGCTGCTGAAAAGACATTAAATCGTAATTTCTTCTGCTTCAGCATGTTTAAGATTGCACCTGTGTTCAGTCAGCCGTTTGTTTATGCAAAGGGCACTTACAATGATGTGGATGCACTGCACAATGTCTCTTCTTTTGATCAGGGATTTCAGATTCAGGATGGCGTTTCAAAAGCGGTAGGAATTTCTTCTTTGTTTACACGCTCGTATAATGTGTTGAAGAATCTCCCTCAAATGACAGAGCTTCAGGATGGAAATGAAAACACATTTATGATGATCAGCAATGATACAACACACGAACCGACTTTGCTGAAGGCTCCGGAATATGAGCCTGCGGATGTTGTAGACAATACCGCTTATGATGAAGCGCACAAGGACCGACTTATTTTTGAGGGCCGGGAACTCAAGATGAACGAGGAAATGCAGGCTGCTCACTACCACGTAAATATGGCAGCTATGATTCAGCTGGGCAACTGGCTGGATTACCTGCGACAAAACGATGTGTATGACAATACCAGAATCATTATTGTGTCAGACCACGGAAGAGCACTGAATCAATTTGCAGATATGCGCTTTGGCGAAAAAAGCAGTGAAGACGCCATGTTCTTCAATCCGCTTTTGCTGGTGAAGGATTTTAATGCAAAGGAATTTACCACAGATCGGCAGTTTATGACAAATGCCGATGTTCCGACACTGGCAACCAGCGGCCTGATTGAGGCCCCTGTAAACCCCTTTACAGACAAGCCTATTGTAAACGATGCAAAGACCCAGTCTGAGCAGTATATTCTTTATTCCAGCAATTGGGATATCAATGTGAACAACGGCAATACATTCATGTATGATGCCTGGTACTCTGTCCACGATGATATCTTTGACATGGACAACTGGAAGATACTGAAATAATTAAAACTGCAACGCTAAAAGGAAAAAGAGGCAGGACCATTGCCTCTGAAAGAAACATTGCAGTAAATAAGAACCTGCCGCATCTGAAGAAATTCGGATGCGGCAGGTTTTACATTACGATACAATAATCTTTTTGGTTCCTTTGGCTGGGAGTGAAAAGATTGATTTTGAATTATCGTTGCCAGTTTTTGGGTGATATGGTATACTGATTGTATTATAATAACTCAAGGGAGTGATTCTGTGGAGTTATCTCAGGAAATTTTACATGATCTGGAAGCTCAGGAACAGGAGGCCATTGACCTGCTTGTGGAACTGGCAAAAATTCCTGCGCCCTCCGGACGGGAGGAGAAACGGGCGGAATTCTGCAAAACCTGGCTGGTAAATCAGGGGGCAAAAGGAGTCTTTATAGATGATGCATACAATGTAGTCTATCCCGTTGGCTGCCAGGGAGACAAGCCCATCATGGTTTTCATGGCCCACAGCGACGTGGTATTCCCGGACCAGGAAGAACTGCCGCTTCGGATTGAGGACGGGAAGATTTATTGTCCTGGTATTGGAGATGATACGGCCAATGCGGTGGCACTTTTGATGGCAGCAAAGTACATTGCACAGCACCATGTACAGCCCGCAGACTGCGGCCTCCTGCTGGTGGTAAATGCAGGGGAAGAGGGGCTGGGAAATCTCAAGGGCTCCAGAAAAATTGTTGAGACCTACGGGGAACGAATCAGGGAATTTGTTACCTTTGACAGTGCAAATGACCATGGCGTAAATCGTGCAGTTGGTTCCAGACGCTATCAGGTAGAGGTGGACACAGAGGGAGGCCATTCTCTTGCCAACTTTGGAAACCGGAATGCCATTGTCTATCTTTCTTCTATGATTAACAGCCTTTACACGATGAAGGTACCGGAGAAAGGAAAAAGCACTTACAATGTGGGAACAATTGAGGGCGGAACCTCGGTCAATACCATAGCCCAGCACGCCCAGATGCTGTATGAATTCCGTTCCGATGAAAAGGAATCTTTGGATATGATGGAGCAGCACTTCCGGGCCTGCATTGCTTATTATGAAGCAAAGGGAGTCAAAGTAACGGTGACTCAGGTGGGGGACAGACCCTGCGGAATCCCTGTAGAGCAGCAGTCAGAGCAAGCTCTTACAGACCGTGTGGCAGATGCCTATGAAAGATACTTTGGAACGCCTCTGATTTATGGAGCTGGTTCCACAGACTGCAATATTCCGTTGTCCCATGGCATTGCCTCTGTCTGTGTTGGCTGCTGCGTCGGAACAGGGGCCCATACCCGGGAAGAGTGGATTTACATGGACAGTGTCCTTCCTGGCATAAAGCTGGCGTGCTCGCTGATTCTGCACCACATATAAGATAAAAACAGAGCTGTGGCAGATTTTTGTGGCTGTCGCAGCTCTGTTTTGTCATGGCAAATCTGTCAGATGGGGAGACTGAAAAGTATCCCAGACCTCTCCGGTGGGCAGACAGGAGAAGGTAAGAAGCTTCCCGGTTCTGGGGTGGGGAAAGGTGATCCGGGTTGACCACAGGGCAGGGAATTTGGCATCATCACGGCTGCCATACTTATGATCCCCCAGAAGCGGTGTACGCCGGGAGGCAAACTGTACACGGATCTGATGGCTGCGGCCTGTATGGAGACGAATGTGAACCAAAGTGATATTGTCTGAGGTCTCCATGCAGCGATAAGTCAGCTTGGCGGCCTTAACACCCTTTCGGGCTCGTTTTACCACAAAAACTTTGTTTTTGCTGCTGTCCTTCCAGAGAAGGTCTTCATAGCAGCCCTCGGATGCCTCCGGTATACCGTGAAGGACTGCCAGGTATTCTTTTACCATCGTTCCTTCCTGAACGGCCTGAGAGAGCCTTGCTGCGGCGGCTTTTGTTCTGGCGTAAACCATGAGACCTCCAACATTCAAGTCCAAACGGTGGACGGGGAATATTTCTCCGCCAAGCTCCTGCCGCAGCAGGGCAGGCATGGAATCAGGCCCATCCTCTGAAGAAATCCCTACCGGTTTTACGCAGACTACATAATCCTGCTGCGTTTCGATTCGTTCCATTCTATGACCTCCGGTCCGTTTTTCTACAGTATACACGAAAAAAACGGAACTTACAAGACAGAATAATGCAGACTTACCATCTTGCAAGTTTTTGAAAATCAGGTATAATAATAAAGAATAACAGAGAAAGGAATTGTGAAATGAAGAAAAAACTGACAACCGAGGAATATAAGACCTGGAATCCCATTCGGATTTTCTTTTCCTACTTTAAGGCGCATAAGAAGCTGTTTGCCTTGGATATCAGCTGTGCCATACTGATGGCGGCCATTGACCTTGCCTTTCCCCTGGTGACCAGAACTGCTCTTTATGACTGGCTCCCTGATAAGGCATATGGAACATTCTTCGCCGCTATGGCGGTGGTGTTTGCGTTCTATCTGCTGCGGACCCTTTTGAATTTTGTTGTTTGCTATTGGGGCCATACCTTTGGCGTTCGTGTAGAGGCGGATATTCGGCGGGATTTGTTCGGTCATATGCAGGAGCTTGGCTTTGATTTTTATGACAGGAACCGCACAGGTCAGCTTATGAGCCGCCTGACTTCCGACTTGTTTGATTTAACAGAGCTTGCCCATCATGGCCCTGAGGATACTGTAATCGCCTGTATCACCATTGTAGGCGCCCTGGCAGTTCTTTTCAACGTGGAGTGGCGGCTGGCCCTTGTGCTTGCCATTCTGATTCCGATTTTCGGTCTGGTGGTAACATTTCAGAAAAAACGCATGTCCGCTGCCTCCAAAGAGTTGAAGAAAAAAGTCGGACATATCAATACGGAAATTGAGACATCTCTGTCCGGCTTCCGTACTGCGAAGGCCTTTGCCAATGAGAGCTGGGAAAATGAACGCTTTACTCAGGCCAATGACAGATACAAGGTTACAAAGCGTCGCTTCCATAAGGTTATGGCCCGCTTTTCTTCTACCATGGAGTTTTTCCTGGGCATCTTGCAGGTGATCGTCATTGCCTATGGCGGCTGGCTGATTATGAAGGGACATATGGATTTGGTAGATCTTTTGACATTCTCTTTGTACATTGGTACCTTTATCAATCCTCTGCGAAAACTGTCAAACTTCTCTGAGCTCTTTGCCAACGGTTTTGCAGGCCTGTCCCGGTTCTGTGACATTATGGCAACAGAATCCAGCCAGCAGGATGCACCGGATGCAGTTTCGATGGAAAAGGTCCAGGGCTATATCGATGTGAAGGATGTGTCTTTTTCCTATGATGCAGATTTGGCTGTGCTCAATAAAGTAGATCTTCATGTGCAGCCCGGTGAAACCGTTGCCATTGTAGGACCCTCCGGCGGCGGCAAATCCACTTTGTGCCAGCTCATTCCCCGGTTTTATGATGTTTCTTCCGGTTCCATTGAAATTGATGGAGTGGATGTGCGAAAGATCAAGCAGCAGTCCATTCACCGGAATATTGGCATTGTGCAGCAGGATGTGTTCCTGTTTGCGGATACTATTTTTGAGAATATCCGCTATGGTAAGCCGGATGCCACACGGGAAGAGGTCATCGAAGCCGCTAAGAAAGCGGAAATCTATGAGGATATTCTGGCGATGCCGGACGGCCTGGATACCTATGTGGGAGAACGGGGAACGCTTCTGTCCGGCGGTCAGAAGCAGAGAATTTCCATTGCCCGAATCTTCCTCAAGAATCCTCCTATTCTGATTTTGGATGAAGCAACCTCTGCGCTGGACTCTGTGACAGAGGCAAAAATTCAGAGGGCGTTTGATAATCTGTCCAAGGGACGGACTACCTTGATTATTGCCCATCGCCTCTCCACCATTCGGTCAGCTTCCCGTATTATTTCCATTGCAGATGGTGTCATCAAAGAAGAGGGCACGCATACAGAGCTTTTGGAAAAAGGCGGTTTGTACGCCGAGCTTTACAAGACACAGAGCGCACTGGCATAAATAAAAAGGGTCGTTTTAGTTTTTTAAACTGAAACGACCCTTTTAAAATTGTTTCTCTATGTAGCGGATGCAGAGAGGGCCGAGATTTCATAGGCCGTTCTGATTTCTTCCCCATCCGGTGTCACTTTTCTGTATTGTCTGCTTTGCATCCTTCCCGAGAGTGTAATGGAATCTCCTACGGTAAGCTGAGCGATTTCCTGAGCGGTTCTTCCCCAGAGAATGCAGGGCAGATAGTCTGATCTTCGGTATGCCCTGGGGACTGCCAGCATCACATCGCAGATTTCCCGTCCCAGGGGAGTCCTGCGGAAAACAGGAGGTTTGCACAGGGTTCCTGTAAGACAGACTTCATTGAGAGGGTCTTCGTCGCAGGCTTCAACGGATGCAGCATAAACGAAAATAAGAAGCCGCTGTCCTGTCGGGTTGTGATTGTTATGGGAACGAATCTGCCCCTGAACGGTCAGAGACATTCCGCCTGACAGGTCCAGCTGATTCAGAACATCCTCCCGCACTACCACAGGGAGCAGATCTACAGTGCCGGAGAGGCGGGGGACCTCCAGCAAAAAACGGTAAAACTGCTTGCCGTGGTTTTCGTGAGAGGGTTCGGGCAGCTGAAAGAGCGTCCCTCGGATTGTAATTTGGTTGGCTGTGTATTCCATATCTTCCACCTCATATACCAGTTGTATGAAACACTCTATGTGGCCGGGAGGGGTTATATTACCCTTGCACCGGGGTATAACTTGTGGTATACTATACAAAATTAGACTGCGGCGGTCTGCCCTGTCAGTGAATCGTAGGGGTTGTATATGAATGGTTTTCAGAGCTGGCTTGGCCAGCTGCAATATGAAAAAATACTGGGAATTCTCATTGCTGCGGCGGCTGGCCTCATTAGCATTACGGTGCATGAGGTGAGTCACGGTGCGGCTGCATATTTGATGGGAGATGACACCGCCAAACGATGCGGACGATTAACCCTGAATCCGCTCCGGCATTTGGATATTATGGGTATGATATGCATGCTCGTGGTCCACTTCGGATGGGCCAAGCCCGTTCCTGTGAACTTTACGAGGTTCCGTAATGTCCGGATTGGTACGATTGTAACCTCCCTTGCCGGACCGGTGTCTAATATCATCCTGTGCTTTTTCTCAGTTCTATTTTTGTTGATTTTAAACATGGTGAGCATGGGCCATATGGTTCCGTTGTGGGTTGGCTATGTATCTTATTTTTTATGGTATATGGTAATTCTGAATGCTACGCTGGCAGTGTTTAACTTGATCCCGATTCCGCCGCTGGACGGCTCTAAGGTTCTGTTTTCCTTCCTTCCGAAAGATAAATTCTTCTGGATTTTGCGGTATGAGCGGTACGGATTTCTGCTGATGGCCATTCTTCTGTATACCGGAATTCTGGATGGCCCCATTGGATGGATGCGTGACGGGTTGATTGATCTGCTGGAAACCGTCTGCCTGTGGATTTTGCCAATTTAAAGTCCTTAAACCCTAGGAGTGTTTCATGAACGAACCTAATTATCATCTGGAGGGTATTGTCCGTACCAAAACCCAGGAAATGGAAGATTTTAACGGTCCTCTGGATGTCATATTACTGCTTCTGAATAAGAACAAAATAGAAATCCAGGATGTGAGTATTGCAGCCATCTTGGAGCAATATTTGGCCTACCTGGAAGAAATGAAGCGCCTGGATATGGAGATTGCCAGTGAGTTTATTACCATGGCATCCCACCTGATGCTTATTAAAACAAAGATGCTTTTGTCTGCTACAGAGCAGGCAGAGGCAGAAAGTGAAATGGAGCTGCTGCGTCAGTCTCTGGTGGAGCGTAAGCGGAAAGAAGTTCTGGACCAAATCCGTGAAGCGGTGAAGTTTTTGGAAGTCCGAAATGAAATCGGATGCAACCTGTTTGTGAAAGATCCGGAGCCGCTGAAAAAGGAACGTACCTATCAGTATAAACACGAGCCGGAGGATATGCTGAGGGCTTTGGCAGCGGCTGTTGAGCGCAACCGCCGTCAGCTGCCTCCTCCCGCATCCAGTTTCCAGGGAATTGTGGGTAAGGAACCGTTTCCGGTGACAAAGAAGGCCAAAGAGGTCATAAAACGACTGGTTCTCAACGGCATTATGCGACTGCGCCAGCTCTTTCACGGCTGCCGCAGTCGCTCAGAAATTGTGGCAACCTTTCTGGCTGTTCTGGAACTGTGCCGGACAAGCTCAGTAAGTTTGGAAGACGATGGAACTGGAGATAATCCCTCTCTGGAGCTGATAAAGCCACCGGAGGAAGCTCTGAGAAAGGAGACGGACTAAAATGGATTCTGAAGAATTGGAGCGTGCCATAGAGGCGGTGCTTTTTGCTGCGGGAGAACCTGTGGAGGTAAAGCGGTTAAGCCATGCGCTGGGGAGTGACCCCATAGATGTCCGACAGGCCGCTGTTCGGCTTATGGACAAACTGAGCTTTGAACGGAGGGGAATCCGCATTGTCCGTCTGGACGATGCGTTTCAGATGTGTTCTGCCGGAGAACTGGGAGAATATGTGGCCCGGGCTCTTGAAACCCGTAAACCGCCAAAGCTCTCAGCCTCTCAGCTGGAAACTCTGACGATCATTGCCTACTACCAGCCGGCTACAAAGGCCATGGTGGAGCAAATTCGTGGCGTGGACAGTGGGTATTCGGTCAACGCACTTCTGAACAAAAAGCTCATTGAGGAGGCCGGACGCCTGAATGTTCCCGGTCGGCCCATTCAGTATAAGACAACACCGGACTTCCTGCGAACCTTTGGCCTGTCCAGCCTGGACGAGCTTCCGGAGCTGCAGCTGGCAGATCTTGGCGTACAGGAGCAAATGATACTGGAAGAAACCGCTCCCCAGGAGACGGAACAATGAATGTTCTTCTTGTTTTTCTTTATGTTCTCCTGGGAATTCTGGGCCTTTTGATCATTGCAATGTTTTTGCCTGTTGGGATCCGCTTTTGCTACAGTGCTGAGGGGTTTCTCCTGAAATTGATTTTTGGGCCGGTTCGCTGGCAGCTTCTGCCGGAGAAGAAACACTCAAAAGAGAAAAAATCTGACCTGAAAGAGCAGACAAAAAAGGTAGTAAAGCGGGAAGCTGAAGACGTAAAGGAACATAAAGGCGGGAAGCTTCGCACGTTACTGGAGTATGCTCCGCTGGGATGGGAGTTTTTGGGAGACGTTCGCCGGAGTATTCTCATGCGGAAACTGGACCTTCTTGTAAACCTGGCTGGGGATGACCCTTGCGATCTGGCTGTTCTTTACGGAAACGCCTGGGGAGTTCTTGAGACGGTCAGACCCATGATGCACAACGCTTTCCGAATCCGGAAGGAAAATGTCCAGGTGTTCTGCGACTTTACGGCAGAATCTACAGAAGTCTATGTAGACACGGAAATTGTCGCTTGTCCTGCCCGCTTGCTGGTGATTATGATTCGGTATGGCTGGCGGGCACTGAAAATATATCGGAAACAAAATTAGAAAAGGCGGTGCTGAAGTATGAGCCATAATCTTCCTGATATGTTGCAATCCACTTTGCAGAAGGTGAAAGAGCTGATGGATGTGAATTCCGTGGTGGGTGATCCCATCACTACGCCCGATGGTGTCACCATTCTGCCGGTTTGCAAAGTCAGCTATGGTGTAGGCGGCGGTGGCTCCGATTTTTCCACCAAGTCTAACAATCGGCCTAACTACCCCTTTGGTGGTGGCGCTGGTGTAGGTGCAAAAATCGTACCCATTGCATTCTTGATTATTAAGGGTGAGTCTGTACGCCTGCTTCCTGTCACGGCAGCACCTAGTACTACCGCAGACCGGGCTCTGGAAATGGTGCCGGATGTTCTGGACCGAATCACCTCTTATTTTGATAACAAAAAAGCGTAAGGGATTTGTATAATCTGTGTCATCTGGGGGAAGCTATCTCCGGTGATGTAAGATGAAAAAAACATGCATTCGGGCGGCTGCGGCCCTGGCCGCAGTTGTCCTTTTGCTTTCCAATGTTCCTAAAGCAGAGGCAATCTCTGCCCGAAGTGCCATTTTGATGGATGCCGATTCTGGCCGAGTCATTTATGAAAAAAATTCCCAGGAAAAGAGCCTGATTGCCAGTACCACAAAGATTATGACAGCCCTTGTGGTCTGTGAACAGTGTAATGTTCTGGATCGAGTCCAAATCATGCCGGAGGCAGTTGGCATAGAAGGTTCCTCTATGTATCTGCGGGAGGGAGAAATCTTAACCGTTCAGGAACTTCTCTATGGACTTATGCTCCATTCCGGCAACGATGCGGCGGTGGCGTTGGCCATTTACTGCGGCGGCACCGTGGAAGGGTTTGTGGCTCTCATGAATGATGAGGCCAGACGACTGGGCTTGGAAAATACCCATTTTGAAAATCCAAATGGTCTGGACAATGAGAACCACTATTCCACAGCGCAGGATTTAGCAAAACTCACAGCCTATGCAATGGAAAATGAGATTTTTGCCAAAACAGTTTCCACTAAGACCATGCAGGTGGGAGAACGGCATCTCACGAATCACAATAAACTCTTGTGGAGATATGAGGGAGCCGACGGTGTGAAGACCGGGTATACCAAAGCTGCAGGGCGTATTTTGGTATCATCGGCGCAGAAAAATGGCAGACGTTTGGTAGCGGTGACGATTCATGCTCCGGACGACTGGAACGACCATATAGAACTTTTGAACACAGGCTTTCAGGGCTATGAGACGAAGACTATCGTAGAAAAAGGCGATTGTGTGGGGAATATGGCGGTCATGTCCGGTGATGGACAGACCACACAGGTCATAGCCGAGGAAGGATTTACCTATCCTTTGGCAGAGTCGGAGAAAGTCACTTATTTGTTTCCCGGTTCCGGTTTTATATATGCTCCCGTTACGGCAGGAGATGAAGCCGGATTTGTCCACATTTTGGTGGAGGGAAGGCCTGTGGGGAAAATAAAGGTGGTCTATGGAGATACCGTAGATCAGAGCAGAAAACCAGAGAAACCTGGTTTATTGCAACGTATTTTTGGAGGCGGCCAATGAAAGACCGATTACAGAAGATTCTCTCTGCCCGAGGCGTAGCCTCCCGACGGAGAGCCGAAGAAATGATTACAGCCGGAAAGGTTCAGGTGAATGGCGTGGTTGCTGTCCTGGGCCAGAGTGCAGACCCGGATGTAGATGAGATTTTTGTGGACGGGAAACGGCTTCCCGCCCACGAGGGATATGTGTACATTATGCTGCATAAACCACGGGGTGTGGTCACAACTCTGTCTGACGAGAAGGGAAGACCCAATGCAGCTCAACTGGTTGCAGACTGCGGACAGCGTGTGTGGCCCATTGGAAGACTTGATATGGACTCTGAGGGACTGCTGCTGTTTACCAATGATGGCGCTTTCGCTCAGGATGTGGCCCACCCCAGAAGCCAGGTGGACAAGCGTTATCTGGTTTGGGTTCGTGATTTTGCACCAGAAAAAGAAATTGCTCTGGGGCGGCGTATTACCCTGGACGGCTACACCATTGCCAAGCCGGAGATAAAGCTCCGCTGGGCAGATGGGCAGAAGGCTTGTATCGAGGTGACCATTCATGAGGGAAGAAACCGTCAGGTGCGCCGGATGTGTGCTCAGGCGGGACTGAAGGTGGTACGCCTTCTTCGGATTGCCGAAGGCAAGCTGGAACTGGGAAGGCTGGCGCCCGGTGCATGGCGGCATCTTACTCCTGGGGAAATTGAAGTCCTAAAACAGGATGGGAAATAACAAAGAGGTACATAGAACATGTATGATGTGATTGTGATTGGCGGTGGTCCTGCCGGAATGTTTGCTGCGATAACCGCAGGAAACAAGGGTAAGCGAGTGCTATTGCTGGAACGGAATGACCGACTGGGCAAAAAACTGCGGATTACCGGAAAAGGTCGGTGCAATGTGACCAATAACTGTACAGCGCAGGAAGTGTTACAGAACGTCCCAAGAAACGGACGGTTTTTGTTCAGTGCTGTCACAGCGTTTCCTCCGGAACGGACCATGGAGTTTTTTGAATCTATGGGTTGCCCCCTAAAGACGGAACGAGGGAATCGGGTGTTTCCTCAGTCTGACAGTGCCTTGAGCATCCAGGCGGCGCTGGATCGAGCATTAGACAAAGCGAAGGTTACCGTCATCAAGCAGCGGGTCAAAAAGATTTGCTGCGCAGATGGAAAGGTGTGTGCCGTAGAAACAGAGCATGAAGTTTTTGAGACATCAAAGGTTATATTGGCAACCGGCGGCTGCTCCTATCCGGCTACAGGCTCGACAGGAGACGGCTATGAAATGGCAGCATCTCTGGGACATACCATTGTGAAGCCAGCAGGGTCTCTGGTTCCTCTGGAAACAGAAGGAGACGACTGCCCCAGAATGCAGGGATTGTCTCTGAGGAATGTAGCGGTGAAGCTTTTGAACCCCAAAGGGAAATGCGTATACAAGGATTTTGGAGAACTTCTTTTTACTCATTTCGGCGTTTCCGGACCCACTGTTCTCAGTGCCAGTGCCCATATGGGAAAACCGGGGACCTATACACTGGTTTTGGACCTGAAGCCTGCATTGGAGGAAGGAAAGCTGGATGACCGGATTCTTCGGGATTTGGATATGTATAAGAACCGCTCCATGTCCAATGCCATGACGGATCTGCTGCCGCGTTCTATGATTCCTGTTATTTTGGAACGGGCTCAGATCAACGAAGAAATGGAGGCCAACTCGCTGACACGGCAGCAGCGGCACAATCTGGTGCAGACACTCAAGGGATTTCGGCTTACTGTCACTGGAAAGCGTCCTGTGAAAGAGGCAATCGTCACCTCCGGCGGCGTAAAAACAGGAGAAGTAGACCCCAAGACTATGGCTTCCAAGCTGGTGCCAGGGCTGTATTTTGCAGGAGAAATCCTGGACTGTGATGCTTATACCGGTGGATTTAATCTGCAAATTGCCTGGGCAACTGCCTTTGCAGCCGCACAGGAAGTTTGACAAAAGGTATAAGAAGTTATATAATTGAAAGTACTTTCATACGAAAAGGATGAGATTATGAGCGTAAAGCGTGTTTATAGCATTGCCATTGACGGCCCTGCAGGTGCAGGTAAGAGTACCATGGCAAAGCTTCTGGCCAAGAAGCTGGGCTTTGTTTATGTAGATACCGGAGCCATTTATCGTACCGTCGGATATCATATGGACCTGATGGGGATCGGACCTAAGGACGCAGACGGCGTTCTTCGCCTTCTGGATGATGTAAATTTGGATATTACATATGATGAAATGGGTGTACAGCACATGATTCTCAATGGACGAGATGTGTCCGGCGAGATTCGTACTCCTGAAATGTCTAAAATCGCCTCACAGATTTCCGCACTGAGTTGCGTCCGGACATTCCTGCTGGATATGCAGCGTGATGTGGCAAAGACCCATAATGTGATTATGGATGGCCGGGACATTGGAACGGTGGTTCTTCCCAAGGCTGATGTGAAGATTTATCTCACTGCTTCTGCGGAGGTCCGTGCGGAACGTCGGTTTAAGGAATTGCAGGAAAAGGGAATGAATGCCAAATATGAGACCGTTCTGAAGGAAATCAAAGAACGGGATCACCAGGATATGACCAGAACCATTGCGCCTCTGAAGCAGGCTAAGGATGCAGTCCTTCTGGACACATCTGAGCTGAATCTGGAAGAAGCAGTTGCAGCCATGGAAGCCATTATCCGGGAGCGGATTGTATTATGAGCATTACAGTTGGCAAATATGCCGGCTTCTGCTTCGGGGTAGACCGAGCGGTAAAAATGGTAGAGCAGGCCGCGGCATCCGGCGAGAAGGTTTGTACTCTGGGGCCTATTATCCATAACCGTCATGTTGTGGAGCGGTTTGCATCTATGGGAGTCCGGGTTATTGAAAGACCGGAAGAGGCGCAGCCCGGGGAAACTGTGATTGTAAGAGCGCATGGAATACCGAAGGAAGTGGAGCAGGCACTGGAGAAAATGCCGGTGCGAGTGCAAAATGCTACCTGCCCCTTTGTAGAGCGGATTCATGAGCTGGTGAGAAAGGCAGAGGAAGAGGGGAGAGTCCCGCTTATTGTGGGAACCAGAAGCCACCCGGAAGTGCAGGGAATTGCAAGCTGGAGCAAGCGCAGCGTTGTGGTGGAATCAGGGGAAGAACTCCTTGCCTGGGCCCAAAAACCGGAAATTCCTGCGGACCTGCCGATTTGTATGGTTTGCCAAACAACCCTTACAGCAAATTTGTGGAATTTTTGTACTGAAATCGCAAAAAAACAGTTTACTAACTTGAAAATATCTGATACAATATGCAGAGCAACAGAATATCGGCAAAAAGAAGCGGCACAAATGTCAGAAGTCTGTCAGGCCATGGTCGTTGTGGGAGATCCGAAAAGTTCCAACACAAGCCGCCTCGCTGCAATTTGCCGGGAACACTGCCCCAGAGTTACTCTGGTGGAAGAAGCACAGGACCTGGAACCTAGCTTTTTTGACGGTGTTCCAGATGTTGGAATCACGGCAGGCGCGTCAACGCCGGCGTGGATAATAAAGGAGGTCAACAACACTATGAGCGAAATTAAAAATGTCGAGGCTGTTCAGGAGCAGTCCTTCGAGGAACTGCTGGAGCAGTCCATCAAGACTTTAAATACAGGAGATAAGGTTATGGGTGTGGTTACCCATATCGGCACCACTGAGGTCCAGGTCGATCTGGGCACCAAGCACGCAGGCTATATCCCCTGTGACGAAGTCAGCAACGATCCTTCCGTAAAGCCTGAAGACATCCTGAAGGTTGGCGATGAGATCGAGGTTTTCGTTGTTCGCGTGAACGACCAGGAAGGCACCTGCCAGCTGAGCAAGAAGAAGCTGGACGGCCTGAAGGTTTGGGACGACATCAACGAGGCTTGTGAGAACAAGACCGTTGTGGAAGGCAATATCACCGAGGAGAACAAGGGCGGCCTGGTGGCTAATGTCAAGGGCATCCGCGTGTTCATCCCCGCTTCCCAGTCCGGCATCGCCAAGGGCGGTGACATGGCTGGCATGGTTGGCAAGGTTGTCAAGATGAAGATTACTGAGGTCAACCGTTCTCGCCGCAGAGTGATCGGCTCTATCCGTGCCGTTACTGCTGAGGCTCGCAAGGCTGCTGCTGAGAAGATCTGGAACGAGATCGAGGTCGGCAACAAGTACCACGGCGTTGTGAAGTCCCTGACTTCCTATGGTGCATTCGTGGACATCGGCGGCGTAGACGGCATGGTTCATGTTTCCGAGCTGTCCTGGAACCGCATCAAGAACCCCGCTGAGGTTGTGAAGGTTGGCGATGAGATCGATGTCTATGTCATCTCCTTCGATGCTGAGAAGCGTAAGATCTCTCTGGGCTACAAGACCGCTGAGATGAATCCCTGGAACCAGTTCATGGAGAAGTTCTCCGTGGGCGATGTGGCTCCCGCTAAGATCGTGAAGCTCATGACCTTCGGCGCATTCGCTGAGTTGCTGCCCGGCGTTGACGGCCTGATTCATATTTCTCAGATTGCTGACCGCCGCATTGGCAAGCCCGAGGACGTGCTGAGCGAGGGTCAGGAAGTCACCGTCAAGATCATTGACATCGATGCTGAGAACAAGCGTATCTCCCTGTCCATCCGTGCTCTTCTGAACGACGAGGAAGAGGCACCTGTTGAGGAGTAATCCCTGCATAGAAACCGGGGCTGACTCGTGTTGGCCCCGGTTTTCCGCCGGAGGTATATCATAATGGTGAAACATATTGTCATCTGTAATCTGCGGGAGGACTGCGACAAGCAGGCTGCCGTCCAGGAAATCGCACAGGCTTTGGAATCTCTGGTGGGCGTTGTTCCCGGCCTCCAGTGGTTGGAAGTCTGCCCCACTTATCAGGGCGATGCGGACTATGCTCTGTATTCCGAATTTGACAGTGCCGAGGCATTGGAAGCATATCAGGTGCATCCTGGTCATGTTGCTGCAAAAGAGATTGTACAGAAGTACATCACAACCCGTATAGTCGCTGATTACGAGTATTGATAAAAGGGCTCCTCCTGGATTGTCAGGAGGAGTTTTTTTGTCGGTTATGTTATATTGATGATACCCGATTCCGCCTCCAAAAGATGGGCTAAAGGATAGTCCTCAATGAGATTTGCAAGTTAGGGTTGACACCATATTGCGTTACGCAAGTTCAAAGGGGATGATGAAATAACCGACGGAGTGACACTGCCAGTTTAGAAACGACCCTGCCGGCTGCAAGCCGACAGGGTCGTAATGATAATTGATGATTGAGTGCCCTTTAGAGATACTTCAAATATCTGATTATTTATTGATTATGACGGTTCACCTATTCTTTTTCTGTTGTTTCTGAAGCTTCCGACTGCTCACTGCTTAAAAACTCTGTGCAGCCGTTTCTGCGGAGACCACGCATCACCAGCTTGCGAACGATATCATAGATAACTGCAAACAGCGGAACTGCGATTACCATTCCTACAATTCCCCAGAGTCCTCCGAAGAGCAGAATGGAGAACAAAACCCAAAAGCTGGATACCCCAGTGTGATCGCCTAAAATCTTAGGACCAATCACATTGCCGTCCAACTGCTGCAAAAACAGGACAAACAGCATGAACCACACGGTATCGGAGGGACTTTCAATAAAAATCAACAGCGTGGTGGGTATGGCACCCAGAAACGGACCGAAGAAAGGAATCACATTGGTCACGCAGATAATGGCAGAGACCAGCAGTGGATTTGGGAAACCGAAAATCACACAGCCGATATAGCACAGAACACCGATAATAGCAGAGTCCACCAGTTTTCCGTCGATAAATCCACCAAACATCCGGTCTACAAAGGAAATTTCCCGAAGAACCACATCTGCCCACCTGGGCTTCAACACACTGCGGATAATCATTACACCTTGACGGCTTAGTTTCGATCGACTTGCTAGCAAATAAACTGCAACGATCAGGCCAATTAGGAAATCTTTGAAAAACATTAGGATTTTCCATACGCTCATACCCAGGCCGCTGACGATTCCGGTGATATAAGGAACCAGTGTATTTTGGGCCCACGCATCCAGCTGGCCATAGACTGTGCTGTAGCCGGCATTGAAATGCTGCATCAACTTTTCGTTTTCTCCGAAATGATCTGCAAACCACTTTATAGTTTGCTCCACCTTGCTTGGAAGAGAATTCCACAGGCTTACGATGCTTTCGTATAGCTGAGGGGCAATCATAATAATCAGCGCATAAATCACAAGCAGACCTGTAATCATGCTCAGGGTAATGGCCAAAGCGTCTGCAAATTTCTTTACCTTACCTGGCAGTATTCCAGACAGCCAGGCAGAATAGAGGTTACAGACAGGACGGAGTAAATAAGCCACAACACCACCGTAGATGAAAGGCATTAAGATACTTGTAATCCGGTCCAGCGCCTCACCGATTCCTTGCAGCCGGTAGATAAAGAAAAAAAGCAATACACTTAAACTGATGGCCCCAAAACCCGCCAGCATTGCATACAGGTACATTTTTTGCTGAGGCTTTTTCATAGTGTAATATCACATCTCCTTCCCAATGAACAGTATAACATAGATCGGCTGGTTGTGCACCCACTAATTCATATTTTTAAAGCAGAATAGAAGGGGTGGGATGCGGGCAGTAATGTCGGCCGGATGCTGCACCTGACTTATGTAAAAAAACAGGAATGGCTTGAAGGCACAAGATCAGTATGGTATAATTCTTTCAGTTAAGTGTATGCTGGGAGGATGTTCTATGGTTGATTTTAGTATAGGTGAGATGCAGGAAATGCAGAAGACATTACAAAATCAGTATAAAAATAAATGGGAACCGATTTCGCCTGAAACAGGAAAAAACAAACTGCTTTGGATGATTGGCGAAATTGGTGAGGTCATTGATATTGTCAAGAAAAATGGACACAAGAAAGCAACAGAAGATCCTGAGATCAGGAAAGACCTTGTAGAAGAAATGGCGGATGTTTTGATGTACTATAACGATATCATGTTGTGCTACGGAATAACAGCCGAAGAACTCAAAAACAGTTATACTGAGAAATTTAAGAGAAATATGAATCGCTGGAAGAGAGATTAAATCTGGCACGTTGTGCAGGCTTTCATCGATAAAAGGTGAAGATGGTTTTTGTGCCAGACGCTATCTTTTCTAATTACATGTTGACAGAACCGGGGGAATCTGGTATTCTGAAGGTTATGTGAAAAGTGCAAAATTTGGCAGATTTTTGGAGAAATATTCTTCTTATCGAATTCGTTTGAATGAGAAATGAAAATTTTGCAGGAAGCTAATATTATTTATAACGCATAGAAGAGGAATCGTGTTATGACTGAATTGTTGGAATTGTATCAGGAGCTGGGAATTTCTCCCGCTGTCCATGCCTATGGAGAAGCAACCTTGGAAAAGCTGCAGGAGCGTTTTGCGGCCATTGATAAGATTGCAGAGTACAATCAGGCCAAGGTCGTGAAGGCCATGCAGCGCAATCGTGTCTCAGCTGCCTGCTTTGCAGCTACCACCGGTTACGGCTATGATGATGTGGGCCGTGACACACTGGAGCGTGTTTATGCGGATGTGTTCCATACGGAGGCCGCATTGGTGCGCCCCCAGATCACCTGCGGCACCCATGCATTGACAGTGGCTCTGGCAGCCAATCTTCTGCCCGGAGATGAGCTGTTGTCTCCTGTGGGTGCTCCCTATGACACCCTGCAGGAGGTCATCGGTATCAGGGAGAGCCCCTGCTCTTTGAAGGAATACGGCGTTAGCTACCGCCAGGTAAATCTGCTTCCTGACGGAACCTTCGACTATGAAAAAATCCGGGAAGCAATCAACGAAAAGACTAAGGTAGTGACCATTCAGCGCTCCAAGGGTTATGATACCCGCCCCACATTCTCTGTTAAGCAAATCGGTGAGCTGATTGCTTTTGTAAAATCCGTAAAGTCCGATGTAATTTGCATGGTAGACAACTGTTACGGCGAATTTGTCGAAACCATTGAGCCTTCTGATGTAGGTGCTGATATGACCGTTGGTTCCCTGATTAAGAATCCTGGTGGCGGTCTTGCTCCTATTGGCGGATATATCTGCGGTACAGAAGCTTGTGTGTCTCGCTGCGCATTCCGCCTGTCTGCTCCCGGCCTGGGCCAGGAGGTAGGCGCCAATCTGGGCATTATGCCCGCATTCTATCAGGGCTTGTTCCTGGCTCCTACTGTGGTTGCAGGCGCTGAGAAGGGTGCTGTGTTTGCTGCAAATCTCTATGAGCCTCTGGGCTATCACTGCGTTCCCAATGCCACAGAAAGCCGCCACGATATCATTCAGGCAGTCGAACTGGGCAGTGAAGAGGCTATGGTGGCTTTCTGCACCGGTATTCAGGCGGCAGCTCCTGTAGATAGCTTTGCTGCGCCGATGCCTTGGGATATGCCTGGATATGACAGCAAGGTGATTATGGCTGCCGGCGCATTTGTGCAGGGCTCCTCCATTGAGCTGTCTGCTGATGGCCCCATCCGTGAGCCCTATGCCGTCTATTTCCAGGGCGGCCTTACCTGGTACCATGCCAAGCTGGGTATCCTCATGAGCCTGCAGAAGCTCTGCGATGCAGGAATTGTAAAGCTGTAATAATAAATGGACGTATTGTGAAACGGTTGTTTTTCGATACGTCCATTTTTTATCACTTTTTTGCTCATATCTGCATACACTAGCTTTCAGAAAGGGGAGATTTCTATGAGTGCCATTGCAGGAGTATTCGGACACGGTTCCGAATTGCAAACAGTAGATGCTATGCTCAAGACCATGAATCGCCGTGGTCCTGACCAGAGTGGAGTAGAACCGTTGGAGGATGGTGTGCTTCTTCATGCCAGACTTGCGGTTATTGACCCCAAGGGGGGACGACAGCCCATGAAGCTTTTGTGGAGGGACATACATTACAACCTGGTGTACAATGGTGAACTTTACAATACAAAAGAGCTGCGCCATGAACTGGAATCTCTGGGACATCGCTTTTTGAGCTATTCGGACACAGAAGTCCTGCTGCATAGCTATGCGCAGTGGGGTGCCGACTGTCTGGACCGACTAAATGGTATTTTTGCATTTGCTGTCTGGGAGGAAGAGCCAAAGCAGCTGTTTTTGGCTCGTGACCGAATCGGTGTAAAGCCGCTGTTTTATTCCAGAAAAGGGGATTGTTTCCTCTTTGCATCGGAAATCAAAACACTGTTAGCCAGTGGTCTGGTACCGCCTCGGGTAGATGCAGGGGGCATAGGGGAAATCATGCTTCTTGGTCCTGGCCGTACGCCGGGCTGTGGTGTGTTTCAGGATATTGAGGAACTGAAACCCGGACACTTTGCACTGTATCGGCAGGGAAAGCTACAGGTAAAACAATACTGGAAACTGGAAGACCGTGAAAACACAGAGTCCTTTGAGGAAGTGAAAGAGCATGTGCGGGAGCTGGTTACGGATGCCATTAAGCGCCAGCTGGTTTCTGATGTACCCATAGGAACCTTCCTGTCCGGCGGGCTGGATTCCAGTTTGATTTCTGCTGTAACTGCAAAGGAACTGGGAGAAAATCTTAGCACCTTTTCAGTAGACTATCGTGACAACGATAAGTACTTCACGCCTGGAAAATTTCAGCCCAACAGTGATTCTTATTATATTTCTCAAATGGTGGACTATCTTGGCTCGGATCATCACTGGGTGATCTTGGACACGGAAGAGCTTGCAGATGCACTGGACCTGGCTGTAGAGGCCAGAGATCTGCCCGGTATGGCAGATGTCGATTCTTCTTTGCTGCTTCTGTGCCAGAAGGTCCGGGACCATGCCGGCGTGGTACTGTCCGGAGAGTGTGCGGATGAGATCTTCGGCGGCTATCCCTGGTATCGTGATCCTGAGATACGCAGTAAAGCAGGATTTCCGTGGGCACAGTCCACGGCATGGCGCAGCACACTGCTGCAAAAAGAATATCGGGATGCTCTGAACCCGGAGCTTTATGTTCAGTCTCGCTATGAAGAAGCCTGTGCCAAGAGTCATGTCCTTCCGGGTCAGTCTGCGGAAGAAAAACGGATGAAGGAAATGGTAAACCTGAATTTTAACTGGTTTATGCAGACCCTTTCAGAGCGAAACGATCGGATGAGCATGTACTCCGGCCTGGAAGTCCGTGTCCCATACTGTGACTACCGAATTGCGGAGTATCTGTATACGGTTCCGTGGAAATATAAAGACTGGCAGGGCAGAGAGAAGGGGCTGCTCAGAAGCGCTATGGAAGGGTGGCTTCCTGAAGAGGTCCTGTGGCGAAAGAAGAGTCCTTATCCCAAGACTCATAACCCTGCTTATGAGAAAGTGGTTGCAAAGCGCTTGGAGGCTCTTCTGGAACAGCCGGATGCCCCTATTTTCCGGATTGCTGACCGGGAAGCACTGCGTATGCTCCTGACGCAACAGCACCCGTGGCCCTGGTACGGACAGCTCATGGCCGGACCTCAGACCATAGCATATATCCTTCAGGTAAATCATTGGCTGGAGCACTACAAGGTAGAACTTGTGTAGTTTTTACTTGCATGTTGGGGAAAAGGCGGTATAATAAAGATAGATCATAGCTTGAGGTGAATACTATGACCAGAACAGAAGAATTTCTGGACCTGTATAAGCAGCTGGAACAGGCCGCCGCAATTGAATACGGCTGGGAGGAAGACGGTAGAATTGTGTACCGTCTGGAGAAGAGCCCGCAGTTTAGCGAGATTCGCTCCGAGCTGCGTTACTGCCGGGAGGTGCGGAATCTATTGCAGCATAATTGCCTGATTGAAGGAAATTATGCAGTGGAGCCAAGCACCGGAATGCTGGAGCTCCTCAGGAGAGTTTTGCGGCAAGTAGAAGAGCCGGTACTGTGCCGTGATGTGTGCACTCCCATAGATCAGGTGTATGCCAGACATTTGGGAGATCCTGTGGCGGAAACGATGTTAACAATGGATCGTCGTGGCATGTCCCATGTTCCTATTTTGGAAAACGGTCGTGTTGTAGGCATTTTCAGCGAAAGTACAGTGTTTGCTTATCTGGTAAGAGAACATGTGAACCATCTGCAGGAAAATCTGAGATTTCAGTCGATGCTGCAGTACCTGGATGCTCCTACGAGACGCTCAGAGGTATATCGTTATCTTTCAGCCACGGCGACCCTGGCTGAGGCAGAGGCGATATTTGAAGGGAGTTTTCAGCGTGGCAAACGGGTGAGTATGTTCCTTCTGACCGCTCATGGAAATCGAAAAGAGAAGCTCCTTGGAATCTTGACTCCTTATGATATTCTGGGAAACTGAACGCGTCAGGTCTATCTGGCCGGAATTGGGGAATGATAGAAATATTGTGAGTCATTACCAATTTTTTACAGTTTTCACACTGCGGTAATTGACATTCTTGAGCTTGAGTGGTACTATGGTGTATAGAATTTCAAGGAGTGTAGCCTTCATGCAGAACTGGAAAAAAGAAGTTTTCAGCATCCCCAACCTATTGAGTATGTTCCGTTTACTGTTGATTCCTGTGTATACAACCCTGTTTCTCCGTGCACAGAGTACCACAGATTATTGGATTGCAGCCGGTATTCTGGCGCTCTCCACCTTTACGGATTTGATTGACGGCAAGATTGCCCGCCGGTTCAATATGATTACCCGAGTGGGAATTGTCTTGGACCCGATTGCAGATAAGGCAACACAGTGCACCTTGCTTGTGTGCCTGTCTATCCGGCATAGCAATCTCTGGTATGTATTTGGCCTGTTTGTGGTGAAAGAGACATTTATGCTGGTTATGGGCCTGATTAACCTGCGGAAACATAAGATGCTGGATGGTGCGCTGTTCAGCGGCAAGGTCTGTACTGCCATTCTGTTTGTGAGCATGATTATTCTGGTGCTTTTCCCGGATATTACGCCCGGTGCGGTAGACGTTTTGGTGTGTGTGTGTATGTTTGCACTGTTGGTTGCTTTTGGAAGCTATATCAACGCCTACTTTGGAAAGAACAGAAAGGTCAGAGACCTGTAAAATCACGAAATTTGAAATACTTTGCGTTAAAAATGGTGTGACTTTTCTGAGTCACACCATTTTTTGTCCATAGCTATAGAAATCGTAGTTATCCGATCAGACTGCAAATCTTTGCTAGAGAATGCAAGATTGCAATTCTGCGGAGATTTCTTTTTTATGCTTGACAGCGTAACATAGTTATGTTACAATCATGACGTAACAATGTTAAGGAGGTGCGGCATGGAGGACTTGATTTCAAAACGGGAAGTTCTTGAGAAATATGGGATTTCCTATGGAGCATTGTACCGCTGGAAACGGCTCGGACTGATTCCGGAGGAGTGGTTTATTAAGAAATCCACTGTGACCGGACAAGAAACCTTTTTCCGAAGGGATCAGATTTGCCCCCGAGTAGATTTGATTCTGGCACGAAAGGAAACGATTTCGCTGGAAGAACTTGCAGAAGAACTGGAAGGACAGCGACAAGAAAAACAATCTGTACGAAGACTGATATTGAACGATGGGTTTACAAAAAAAGAGTACAACACAGCAGATTTAAAACTCGCTATGCTGACCGATGGGGAACGAGAGATCAGCATTCTGGATTATTTACAGGAGGTTTCATTATGAGTGATAAAATGGATATGCATGTCAGCGGCAGTTCAAGCATGCCCGGCGGGGAATATGGGGAAGTAAGTATCAGCGGAAGCGGAAAAATCAGCGGGAATCTGAAATGCGATTCTTTGCGTTGTTCCGGTGCCGCAAAGATTTGCGGTGATGTGGTGGCTGAGAGTGTTTCCTGCGCTGGTGCCGTAAAAGTAATTGGAGGCTTAGTTTGTAATAAAACAATGAAAGTCTCCGGTTCCGGCAAATGCACCGCAGATGCTGAGGCAGAAACAATGACGGTTTCCGGTGCCTTTAAGGCGGAAGGAGTTCTTAAAGCTAAAAACGTAAAAGTATCGGGCGGCCTTGATGTAGAAAAATCTTTTCATTGTGAGAAACTGGAAATCACAGGAAAGCTTCAGGTACAGGAAGGTGTTGAGGCAGAAACGGTACATCTCAGCGGTTCTGCAGAAATCAATGGACTTCTGAATGCAGAAGAAATTGAGATTGATAACAGTGGCAAGTCAAAAATCGGAGATATTGGCTGCACCACTCTTAAAGTGCGGCAGCATCAGGAAAAAATGGGATGGTTTAGCTTCTTTACCAACCGCAAGAATCATCTGACTTTGGAAGTGGGCACCATTGAGGGAGACCGGGTGGAATTGATCGGAACCAGAGCCAAAGTGGTTCGGGGCAGAGATGTGGTGATTGGCCCCGACTGTGTCATTGAACGGGTAGAGTTTACCAACAGCTGTCAGGCAGAGGAAGGCACCGTAAAAGAGCAGGTAAAAGTTTGATAGAATGCCACCCTGGATGCGGAGGAATGTCCATGAATTATGCACATTTTCTGATTCGTCAAAAACGGCTTGCAATGAACTGGAGCCAGGAAGGACTGTGCAAGGGGATCTGTACGGCATCATACCTGTCTAAAATTGAGCAAGGAAAGGCCGAACCCTCTGAAGAAGTGACCCGTCTGCTGTTTTGCCGTATGGGGATTCAATGGAACGACAGAGAAACCGGTTGTGACGACCGGATGTTAACCAATGCCTATGAGTTCCTGCTAACGGGAGATACCGTATGCTTTAAAAAGCTGGTAGAGAGCGAATTGTGGCAGAAGTATGAAAACAGTCCCTGGGGGCTGGATTATTTGCTGCTGAATCAATATACAAACCCAAAAGCACAACCAATGGAGGAATCCTTGGAAGTCTGCATGAATCAAAAGCAGCTTGCATTGCAACGAAATCTGCAAGGGCGATGGGAGGAAGCTATTCGCCTGCTTCCATGCAGCTATCTGTATACAGCAGCCGGAAAACTTTGTTATCAAGCGGGAGATACAACCCAGGCAATCGAACTGCTGCAAACCGCCCATCAGCTGGCCGCAGAGGAAGGCAGTGTTAGAATTATGCTGAATGCCCGAATTACCATGGGTTCCTGTTACTCTAACCTGCAGGATGTGGATTCCATGCGATCCCACTACAAAGTGGCCAAACGACTGGCCGCTGCACTGGGGGCACAAGAGGTGCTGGAAGATATTTCTTACAATGAAGCAGCAACTCAGATTGAGCTGGGCCAATATCAGCAGGCACTGGATTACTTTGCACATCGGAAGACTCATACCGCTGCGAGCCTGCACAAGCTGGCAATATGCTATGAAAAACTAGGAAATCCTCAGAAAGCTTTGGAGGCCTTGGAACAGGCGGCTTATTCAGAATATTATCTTCCGGATCATATGGAGGAAAAAATGTGCCAGGTTGTAAAGCTGCGATTATTAGACAAGCACTATCTGGACTCAGAAGTATATGGCATGGCCCTGATGGACTGCTTTGAAATGTGTAAAAAGCATCTGCCTGCCGGATACAGTATATTCCACCTGCCCTGGATGCTGGAGTGGTACGAATACCACCGTCAGTATAAGCATGCCTATGACCTTCTTTTAGACTTTCCTGCATATCGCAGAAGAACATAATTGAACCGGCTTTTTCCTGTAATATGTCCCATATGACCTATATTGTTGTTCCAACCACCTCATGGTACAATTTTCATGAGGTGGTTTTTATGAGAAAAACATTATGGACAAGAAATTATACCCGATTGATAGCGGCAACTGTATGCGGAAGTATTGGCGGTATTGCAGGCAGCTTTGCGCTGTCCTTTCTGGTATATGATAAAACCCAAAGCACGCTTGCTTCCGCCCTGATTCTGGCAATTCAGTTTATTCCCGGATTCCTCATTCCTCTGATTGCGGCTCCCTGGATGGATCGGCTGCCCAGAAAACCGTTTTTGGTGGCAGGTGATGCAATTAACGGCATTCTTTACGCTTTGGGTGGATTATACCTTTTATACTGCCCATTCTACTACACGGGCTATCTTTTTTTCTCGCTGCTTCTGGCCAGTCTTGGGAGCTTTGATTCACTGGCCTATAAGAGCATCTATCCCAATTTAATCCCCAAAGGGATGGAATCCAAAGGGTATACCGTTTCTTCTATGCTGTATCCGGTGCTACAGGTATTGATGATGCCCCTGGCGGCTGTTCTGCTGGAAAAAATCGGTGTTGCCTGGATTCTGATTATTCAGGGTGGACTTTCTATTGTGGCGGCAGTGGTGGAAAGCGGAATCACCTTGCAAGAAGAAAACCGCATGGAGGGAAAGTCCTATTCCTTCCATACCTGGTGCCAGGACATCAAGGAGGCAGTAACCTACCTGAAACAGGAACGAGGTCTAAGAAGCATATACAACTATATGGGCGTTACCAACGGTATGGCTGGCGGGTTTGGTCCTTTGCTGGTTGCATTCTTTCGGTCAACACCCGGTTTTACCAGTGCTATGTACGCCATGTTTTCTGTGGCTGAATTTGCAGGACGGAGTATAGGAGGACTGTTCCACTACAACCTGAAGCTGCCGGATAAGAAACGCTTCGGTTTTGCATTTGGTGTATATCAGATTTATGAAACCATGGATATGTGTTTGCTCTGGCTTCCTTATCCGTTTATGCTGGCAAACAGAGCCATCTGTGGCTTTTTAGGAATTAACAGCGGAACAATGCGGCAGACAGCTGTGCAGAAATACATTCCAGATCAGCTGCGTGCCAGAATCAACGCCTACGAGGGTATTCTGATTTTGGCTTGCAGCAGTGTTTTGACCCTGCTGGTAGGTGTATTGGGAGAGCTTCTGGATTACAGGGTGTGCATGACAGTCTGTGCAGGATTTACACTGCTGTTCTGCTGGGGCAGTATTTGGCGAAACAGAAAAGACGTTCGCAAGGTATACGAAGCAAAGCCAGAGGAGAATGCATAAGTGCAGTAAACTTTCAGCCCTCAATCAGCAGTAAAACGCTAGTTGTTCTTTAAACTCTATTTTAAATAATTTTCGGCATCGTACTTCTTCTGTCATATTGAATGGACGAAGCGCATATCATAGAGCGACCCGGCACAGGTCGGGTAGGAAGGAGGAAGATACAATGCCTGCGGAAGGATATATTCAGGTACGTGTGTACACCTCAGAGGCCCAAATTCCCCTGGAAGGAACGGCAGTTGTAGTCTTAGACGAGAAAGGTACATTATTGGCTACCAGACTGACCAACAGCAGCGGACAGATTGAACCGGTGGCGGTTCGAGTGCCTGAGCTTGCAGACAGTCAAACCCCGGATTATCAGGGGCAGCCCTTTACCAAGGTGATTATCAGGGCCCAGCATCCCTATTACGAGCAGATTCGTGTGGACGGGACTCAGGTATTTGCCGGAATTACCACGCTGCAGCCTTTGGAGATGGTTCCCATACCTCTGTACCCGGACCAGTATGGTCAGTACAAAGAATTTGATATTCCGTCTCAGAATTTGTAGGGGGTAGCGTATGACAGAAGTGATACCTTATATACCGGAGGAAATCACGGTTCATCTGGGACCACCTGACAGCAATGCAGCCAATGTGACAGTTCCCTTTGTCCAGTATGTAAAAAATGTAGCTTCCTCGGAAATCTACCCGACATGGGATGAAAGTGCACTTCGTGCCAACATATTGGCCATTATTACCTTCGCTCTCAATCGGGTATATACGGAATTTTATCGCAGCCGCGGATATAATTTTGATATTACCAATTCCACGGCCATCGATCAGGCGTTTGTCAACGGCCGCAACATTTTTTCCAACATTAACCGACTCGTAGACGAGATGTTCAATACCTACATCCGCAGAAAAGGAACTGTAGAGCCACTGGCGGCAAAATTCTGCAACGGAACCACAGTGACCTGTGACGGACTCAGTCAGTGGGGCTCCCAGCATCTGGCGGAGAAGGGGTACAATTCCATTCAGATTCTCAAAAACTACTATGGAGAAGATATTGAAGTGGTGACCGATGCGCCAATCAAAGGCCTGGTGCAGTCGTATCCCGGAACCCCGCTGCGCCGTGGAAGCCGTGGCCCTGATGTTGTGGTTGTGCAGGCCTCTCTGAACCGAATTTCTCAAAATTATCCTGCTATTCCAAAGGTCAATCCGGCGGATGGAATTTATGGTCCAAAGACAGAAGAGAGCGTCAAAAAGTTCCAGGAAATCTTTAATCTGACACCTGATGGTATCGTAGGAAAAGCCACCTGGTATGCTCTGGTGAGACTTTTTGTGGGAGTGTCGGCGCTGGGTGAATTGGATTCTGAGGGCCAGCGGGACTACAGCATATCCTGGAATTATGGTGGAGCCTTACAGCAGGGAAGCACCGGGGAGTATGTGCGGCAGCTGCAGTATATGCTTCAGGTTCTGGATAAATTTATTCCGGAAATTCCTTTTGTTGAGGCAGATGCAATTTACGGGCCTGCTACCAAAAATGCGGTTTTGGCAGCCCAGCGATATTTTGGCCTTCCCCAAACAGGAGCGGTAGATGAAGCTACCTGGCGTCAGATCGAAAACCAGTACATTGCCGTTCGGGATGAAGTGTTTCGGGATGAGCGATGGTTTCCGGAGGTTAATTCTCAGGCAGGCAACAGTCAGGCAAGAGAGGCTATAGCAATAAAGGAAAAAGATCCCTTTATCAGTTCCACCAATTTAACCCAATTCCCGGGATATACCCTGAAAATTGGAGATAAGGATCGACCCAGAAAGGAGAGAATGGTTTGAGCTCCAGAACACCTGGTTACTATGTTGAACGCCCCGTAGAGAGCATGCAGCATATGCTGCGAGTGCTTGCCCAGCTGGACCATCGGTTGCAGCCGGTTATCGCAGATGGGGTTTTTGGAAACGCTACGGTGGCGGCAGTTATGGCATTTCAACGTGTTTACGGCTTACCCATCACCGGACAAATGGATCGGAAATCCTGGGAACAGCTGGTGCTTGTCTATGAGAAAGAAAGAGCAGATCAAAGGCCGGCGGAACCGGTGGCCCTGTACTTAAACCCAGGTCAGGAAATTATAGCAGGGGAGACGAACCAGTATGTCAGTCTGATTCAGGTGGTTTTGCGCACTCTGTCCTGGGCCTATGGCGGAGTCAACCCTGTGGGTGTTACGGGCGTAATGGATGGCCCCACTGTGGCTGCGGTTCGGAGCTTCCAGAGGAGCAGCGGGCTGCGTGATACCGGGAATGTAGATAAAGAAACCTGGAGATATTTGGCTCGTCATTACACCATGGCAGCGGGAAATGGGAAAATTTCAAAATAGATGCAACCAAAGACAGTTGCCTTCCGTCTATATTAGCAAAGGCACATAGATGTGCTGCTTGCAAAAGGAGGCAACAAATATGAATAAAGCAAAATGGATTGCGGGATTGATGGCAATGACCCTTACATTTTCGATGACTGCATGCAAATCCTCTGGTGGCACGGAAGAAACCACGCATGTGCCTGAAACAGATGGCGAGACACAGGAAACCCAGATTACACCGGAAACGACGGGGACAGCACCTCAGGAAACACTGGATTTATTTTACCCGGAGGAGTTGAAAGAAATGAAGGCAATCAGAGTAGAAGAACGGTTCAGAGCGAATCTGGAGAATCTCATCGCTAACACGCCTGCTGCAGATGGAGTAGAAGGCAGCATCCCCGTGTTCAGCTTCCAGGATCGTGAAGCCCTGGCAGAGTTCCTTTCTCAGTATCCCTCTGAAAAAATAAGTGGACTCAGCGAAGAGTATAACGATGCGTTCTTCGGGGACTATGATCTTATTCTGATTCCCAGAGTATCCAATTCCGGCAGTGTGAAGTATACCACAGAAATTCTGCAGGAAAACGGCCGGATTGTTGTAGAAGTTGCTGCGGAAGTTCCTGAGATTGGAACTGCCGATATGGCAAGCTGGTTCCTTATGGTACCTGTTCCCAAGGATATGGTGAAAACCGGTGTCCCCGTAGTTGCCCGGATGGCAGGCGGTATTGGTGCCGGCTTTGGCTCTGGCTTTGTACTGCCTACGAATCCGCCTGCAGGAACTGTGAATCGCTAAAATGTGATTTGATTGTAGCTGAAGGGGCAGACACGGGTCTGCCCCTTTTTGCAGAAGAATAGGATGCTGTTTAAAATAAACAAGGCGTACCAAGCTGCTGCTTTGGTACGCCTTGTTTGCTATATTTTATCTTGTGTACTGCATTCTTCGTGAATAAGCACTTCCCGAGCCAAATAAACAGGACGGTCTTTTGATTGCTCGAAAATCTTTCCCACATATTCACCGATGAGCCCCAGGCAAAACAGCTGCATTCCTCCAAGAAAGAGAATCAATACAATGATGGTGGCATAGCCGGGAACATCAATACCCCAGATCAGCTTCTGCAGAATGACCACCAGAAGGTAGATGAGGGAAGCTGCAGCGGAACAAAGCCCTGTGTAGGTAGCCAATCGCAAAGGTGCAGTAGAGAAGCCGATGATGCCATCAATGGCATAACGCATAAGCTTCCGGAAGGACCATTTTGTGGTACCGGCTGCCCGTGGGCAGGCTGTATAGGGGATAAAGTGGGTGTTATAGCCCACCCATGCAAAGATTCCCTTGGAAAAACGGTGGTATTCCGGCAAAGACAAAATGCTTTCTGCTACACTTCTGCGGAAGGTACGAAAGTCGCTGGCATCCGGACGGAGCTTAACAGTGGACAGCCGATTGATCAGGGAATAGAAGCGCTGCTTGAAGAAAGACAAAACTTTTCCGTCTCTTCGCTTGTCCTGATAGGCTGCAACAATGTCATAGTCCGGGTTTTGATCCAGAAACTCTACCATTTGGCGTACCAACTCCGGCCGTTGCTGCAGGTCTGCATCAATCAGACTGGTATAATCGCCTGTCGCATGCTCCAGTCCGGCATACAACCCGGATTCCTTGCCGAAATTTCTGGAAAAGCTGACCACACTCACAGGACAGGCCTGAGCAGCATAGAGCTTTTTCAGTTCCCGCAAGGTTCCGTCGTGGCTGCCGTCGTCGATAAAGATCAACTCATATGAATAACCACACCCCTGAAAAGCTTCGATTACTGCGGCTTGAAATGCAGCCACATTTTCCTCTTCGTTATAGCAGGGGACAACCATAGATAGTTTCAATGTATTCGCTCCTCGCTTCTTGTGTTCGGTTTCATTATATCCGGCTTCCGAAAAGCAGTCAAGGGGAACAGGAAAAAACAGAAAAATTGTTCCCAAAGAATGGATAAACATGGGTTTACTCATTGACAGAGATTGCAATTTCTTGTATAATGACCTGGTAAAGGCATTGATGAGGAGTTTTCGGCGAAAAACGATCTGCAGAGAGGGTGCGGTTGGTGCAAGCACCTGTTCGGAGTCCGGATTGTCGCCTCGGAGCCGCCGTGCTGAACCATGCAGTAGGCCGGACGGTTAACTCCCGTTACAGAGTGGCGAGTGCCCGGATTTCCGGGAATTCAGGTGGTACCGCGGAACAGTTTTTGTTGCGCCCTGATTGATTCAGGGCGCAATTTTTATTTTCGTCCTGAACTATATTTGAAAGGAGACAAACTATGGCAAAAGAATTGTCAAAGGTCTATGAACCCAAGGAAGTAGAAAGCCGTATCTATGAGATGTGGGAAAAAGGCGGCTACTTCCATGCAGAAAGAAGCGCTGATAAGAAGCCCTTCACCATTGTTATGCCGCCCCCCAATGTTACCGGTCAGCTTCACATGGGCCATGCAATGGATGCAACCCTCCAGGATATCCTGACCCGTTTTAAGCGGATGCAGGGCTATAATGCCCTTTGGATTCCCGGTGTGGACCATGCCGGCATTGCTACCCAGATCAAGGTGGAGGAGGAACTTCGCAAGGAGAACATTACCCGTTATGATCTGGGCCGTGAAAAGTTCCTGGAACGTGTTTGGGATTGGAAGAAGAAGTTCGGCAACCGTATTGTAGAGCAGCAGAAGAAGCTGGGTGCATCCTGTGACTGGGACCGTGCCCGGTTTACTATGGACGAGGGCTGCTCCAAGGCGGTCCGTGAGGTCTTTGTCTCTCTTTATGAGAAGGGCCTGATTTACAAGGGCAGCCGAATCATTAACTGGTGCCCCCACTGTGTTACTGCTCTGTCCGATGCAGAGGTGGAGTACGTCGATAAGCCCGGTCATCTGTGGCATATCCGTTATCCCCTGGCTGACGGCTCCGGAGAAGTGATTGTTGCCACCACCCGTCCCGAGACGATGCTGGGTGACTCCGGTGTTTGCGTGAATCCCAACGACGAACGCTATAAGGACATCGTGGGCAAAAAGGTGATTCTGCCTCTGGTAAACAAGGAAATTCCTGTTGTAGCCGATGACTATGCTGAAATGGAATTTGGCACCGGCTGCGTTAAGATGACTCCTGCCCATGACCCCAACGACTTTGAGGTGGGTCTGCGCCACAACCTGGAGGTCATCCGGGTGCTGGATGACAACGGCAAGGTCAATGAAAATGGCGGTAAGTATGAGGGCATGGACCGCTATGAGGCCAGAAAGGCCATTGTAGCCGATCTGGACGCTCAGGGCTATCTGGTCAAGGTGGAGGACTATGCGCATAATGTCGGCACCTGCTACCGCTGCCGCAACGATGTGGAACCGATTATCTCTGCACAGTGGTTTGTTAAGATGAAGCCTTTGGCCGAGGAAGCCATTCGTGTGGTCAAGGAAGGCGAGACAAAGTTTGTGCCTGAGCGCTTCAGCAAGACTTACCTTAACTGGATGGAGAATGTCCGTGACTGGTGTATCTCCCGTCAGCTGTGGTGGGGCCATCAGATCCCTGCCTGGACCTGTGCAAAGTGCGGTCATATTACGGTATCTCGTGAGGATGCAACCTGCTGTGAAAAGTGCGGCAGCCATGACATTGAGCGTGACCCCGATGTGCTGGACACCTGGTTCTCTTCTGCTCTGTGGCCCTTTGAGACCCTGGGCTGGCCCGAAAAGAATGAGGATCTTGATTATTTCTATCCCACGGATGTTCTGGTTACCGGCTATGACATCATCTTCTTCTGGGTAGCCCGTATGATCTTCTCTGCCTGCGAACACACCAAGCAGCCTCCTTTCCACACGGTTCTGATTCACGGCCTGGTGCGTGATGACAAGGGCCGCAAGATGTCCAAATCTTTGGGCAATGGCATTGATCCTCTGGAGATGATCGACAAGTTTGGCTGTGATGCTCTGCGTATGAACATGGTCACCGGCAACTCTCCCGGAAACGATATGCGTTTCTATGTGGAGCGCTGTGAGGCTATGCGGAACTTCACAAATAAGCTTTGGAATGCAAGCCGTTATGTTCTTATGAATGTTCCTGATGATTTGGAACTGGGACTTCCTGAGGCTGATAAGCTGGAGATTGCCGATAAGTGGATTCTTTCCAAGCTGAACTCTCTGATTGCAGAAATGACTGACAATCTGGAGCGCTATGAACTGGGTATTGCCGTGCAGAAGGTCTATGACTTCTTCTGGGATACCTACTGTGACTGGTATATTGAGCTGACAAAGGCACGCCTCTACAGTGACAATGAGGAGAGCAAGCGGACTGCAATCCGTGTTCTGGTCTATGTTCTGGATCAGACACTGCGGCTTATGCATCCCTTCATTCCCTTTATCACAGAGGAAATTTGGCAGACCATCCCCCATGAGGGAGAGGCTCTGATTGTAGCCAGCTGGCCTGTGGCTCATCAGGAGCTGTCTTTCCTGACAGAAGAGGCACACATGGAATCCGTGACCCAGGCCATCCGTGCCGTCCGGAACCGCCGTGCAGAAATGAACGTTCCTCCTTCCAAGAAGGCTACACTCTATGTGGTGACCTCCAAGACTGCTGTGTTCCAGGAAGGCATTCCCTTCATTCAGCGTCTGGCCTACGCTGATCAGGTTGTTGTGTCTGAGGATGATCCCGAGGGCTACAATGACATGGCTTCTGCTGTCACTGCGGATGCCCGTCTGTATATGCCCATGGGACAGCTGGTTGATGTAGCAAAGGAACTGGAACGGATTGCCAAGGAACTGGAAAAAGCCCAGAAGACTTTGGCCGTTACCGAAGGCAAGCTCTCCAACGAAAACTTTACTGCCAGAGCTCCCGAGGCTGTAGTAAATGCAGAGAAAGAGAAGGCTGAAAAGCTTCACACTCTGATTGCTCAGCTGCTGGAAAGCAAGGAGCGCCTGGAGAAACTGGCATAAATTAACTTCTTTTCCCCGACAGACCTTATGGTCTGCCGGGGATTTTTTATTCCCTCTGTCTCTTCGACTGTATCTGCGACAAGAAAAAATTATACTTAAAAGCAGTACAAAAGGAGAAAAGAGGAACGCCAATGCATTTTACGAGTTACCTGCAGGACCGTCAACTCACCGTGGCGCTTAGCGGCGAAATTGACCATCACTGTGCAAAAGAGTACATCCAGCAAATTACATACAAAATCGATAACTACCTTCCGGCAGTATGTATTCTGGATTTTCAGGATGTGTGCTTCATGGATTCATCCGGCATTGCTGTGGTAATCAATGCACTGCGGCACATGGCACAGATTGGGGGAAAACTCCGTCTGCAGGCCATTGGGGAACAGCCACTGAAGGTTCTCCGGGCAGCAGGGATTGAAAAAATTGTGGAAATCCGGGAGGCAGTGCGATGAGATTTGAAAACTACATGATTCTGGAGTTTCCCAGCCGTTCTGCCAATGAGGCCTTTGCACGCTCCGCAGTATCCTGCTTTGCTGCACAGCTGGACCCTACGCTTGAAGAGCTTGGAGATATTAAAACAGCTGTATCCGAAGCAGTCACCAACTGCATTGTCCATGCCTATCCTTCAGAGTTTGGAACAATCCTTTTGCGGTGCAGAATTTTGAAGGACAATGTACTGGATATTGTGGTGAAGGACAGGGGCATTGGCATTGGGGACATAGAAAAGGCCAGAAAGCCCATGTTTACTACAGGAGGGGCGGACAGATCCGGCATGGGCTTTACTATTATGGAAAGCTTTATGACCTCTCTTGAGATCACCTCAAAGCCGGGGAAGGGGACCACGGTACATATGCGGCGCAGAATTCAGCGCAGAGGCAGTCAATGAGTACGCCGCAGGAAGAACTGATTCTCCGGAGCCAGCAAGGGGACCGGGAGGCAGGAGAGCAGCTCATCACAGAAAATGCAGGACTCATCTGGTCCGTGGCACGGCGGTATTTTGGAAGAGGTGTTGACTCTGACGATCTGTATCAATTGGGCTGCCTTGGATTTTTGAAAGCGGTGGAAGGATATGATTTGGAATTTGGCACCCAGTTTTCCACCTATGCAGTCCCTAAAATAGCAGGAGAGATCCGGCGTTTTCTTCGGGATGACGGAACCATTAAGGTGAGCAGGGGATTAAAGGAACAATCTGCTGCTATAAAAATGGCCAGAGGAAAACTGACCGCTCAGTTAGGCAGAGAGCCAACGGTTGGAGAAATTTCCCGGGAAATTGGATTAACACCGGAAGAAATTGCAGTAGCGGAAACTGCAACCGCCGCAACCGAATCTATTCAACGAGAAAGCGGCGAGGAAGGCTTTACGCTGGAAAATGTACTGACGGACTCCGATTCTGAGGAAAAGATGGTGGAACGGATTGCGCTGAAGGAGGCAATTTCCAAGCTCCCGGAACGGGAAGCCATGGTGGTCAATCTTCGATATTTCCACGACTTGACACAAGAACGGGTTTCTAAGGTCTTGAAAGTCTCTCAGGTTCAAGTTTCACGAATTGAAAAGAAAGCCTTGGGTCACCTGCGAGAGATGATGTGCGATGCCATATAATCTGATTGTTACATACCGGCAAGCAGAAGGTTTTCTGTTGTCGGTATGTTTTTTTATAGTGGATAAACGGGAGCTTTTTTGTGTTATTTGTCAATTTACCTTCCTGATAAAATGTAATAAAATAGCTTTATTATTAGATAGGATGGGAAAAATATGACAGAAAGTTTTGAAACCAGATTTGTTGCTGCCCGGAAAAATTATATTGCCTCGCAGTTTGCAAATCTGAATGATATGCAGCGCCAGGCTGTTTTGACAACAGAAGGCCCTCTGCTGCTTCTGGCAGGTGCCGGCAGCGGAAAAACCACCGTATTGATTAACCGGGTAGCCAACCTGATTCGTTTTGGCTGTGGTAGTGACAGCCAGGAAGTTCCTTATGATGTAAGCCAGGAGGACCTTTCTTTTTTGGAAAACCTTCCCCGGGAAATGTCTCAGGAAGACATGGAACGGGCAGATCGCCTGTGCGCCCTGCGCCCTGCTGCACCCTGGAACATCATTGCAATTACCTTTACAAACAAGGCAGCCAATGAACTGAAAGCTCGCCTGGAGAATGTGGTAGGCCCTCAGGGGAATGATGTCTGGGCTATGACCTTCCACTCTGCCTGCTGCCGGATTCTGCGCCGGGACATTGATCGTCTGGGCTATGACCGGAGCTTCACCATTTATGATACCTCTGATTCCGAACGAATCATCAAGGATATCATCAAGAGAATGAATCTGGATGATAAGACCTTCCCGCCCAAGACAATTCTGCAGCAGATCAGCAGAGCCAAGGACAAAATGCTGACACCTAAGTCCTATGCCATTACTGCCAAGTCCAGCGGAGACTACCGTCTGGAGAAAATTGCCCTGGTTTATGGGGAATATCAAAAGCGTTTGAAGGCCAACAATGCCGTGGACTTTGATGACATCATTCGCCTGGCGGTAGAGCTTTTGGAATCCTTTGAGGAGGTTCGGGACTACTATCAGCGGAAGTTCCGTTATGTACTCATTGACGAGTACCAGGACACCAACAAGCTTCAGTATCGTTTGGCCTCTCTTCTGGCTGGTAAGTACGAAAATATCTGTGTTGTCGGCGATGATGACCAGAGTATTTACCGGTTCCGTGGAGCTACCATCGAGAATATTCTGAACTTTGAAAAGAACTATCATGGGGCAAAAATCATCCGTTTGGAGCAGAATTACCGTTCTACTCAGTCGATTCTGAATGCTGCCAATGCAGTGATCTCCAACAATCTGGGACGGAAGGGGAAAACCCTGTGGACCGCCAACGGCCAGGGAGATCCGATTTTGGTGTATAATGCCTATAGCGAATCTGAGGAAGCCAACTTTGTCTCCGGACAGATTTTGAGCAAATCCCGTACCCACCCCTTCAAGGATTTTGCTGTTTTGTATCGGACCAATGCCCAGTCCAATGCATTGGAGTATTCTTTCAAGAGAAACGGTATTCCTTATCGGGTTGTGGGTGGTACACGATTCTTTGACCGTATGGAAGTTAAAGATATGCTGGCCTACCTGTGTATCATCAATAACCGTTCCGATGATCTCCGTTTGCGGCGTATTGTCAACAATCCGCCCCGTGGTCTGGGTGGTAAGACAATGGAAATGATTGAGCGGCTGTCTCAGGCAGAGGGAAGACATCTGTATGATATTCTTTCCAATCCCAGAGGATACAGTGCTTTGGAGCGTACCACGCCCAAGATTCAGGCCTTTACAGATCTCATTGAGGGCTGCGCAGGCCTGCTGGCTGGCGGCATGCCGCTGGATGAATTCTACGATGAACTGTTAATTCGTACCGGTTACGCAAAAATGCTCTCGGATAAGCCCACAGAAGAAAATTTGACCCGTCTGGAAAACGTGCAGGAATTGAAGTCCAGTATCCTCAGCTACATGGAAAATGCGGATGCTCCCAGCCTGTCCGGCTTCCTGGAGGAGATTGCACTCTATACGGATATTGAACAGTATGATGCCTCTGCCGATGCAGTTGTAATGATGACCATACACAGCGCAAAGGGCCTGGAGTTCCCTGAGGTGTTTTTGGTAGGCCTGGAGGACGGCCTGTTCCCCGGTATGCGGGCCATTGGAGAGCCGGAGGAAATGGAAGAGGAACGCAGACTTTGCTATGTGGCCATTACAAGAGCCAAGGAGCATTTGACGATTTCTCACGCTCACCAGCGTATGCTGTATGGCCGCACCAACGCATGCAGTCCCTCCAGATTTTTACGGGAGATCCCGGAGTCCTGCGTGGAAAAGCGGGGCGGCCCCCGTTCTGACAGCCAGCAGAGCAGGTCTTCCACTCCTTACGGCAGCAGACCTAAGGTCAGTGCGGATGCACTGAAGCGGAAGGCCCACATGAAGCAGGCAGAGTATTCTGACTTCGTGGCAAAAACGGTAAGCCAGACCACGACGGCGGACTATAATCAGGGCGATATGGTAGAACACACTGCCTTTGGAAAGGGCATGGTGATTTCTGTTATGAAAATGGGTGGAGATGCCCTGCTTGAAATTGCCTTTGACGAAATCGGAACCAAGCGCCTTATGGCAAAAACGGCTTCTACTCATATGAAAAAGTTATAATTCCCTGTTTCCGGGCGTAAGCTATCCCGGAGGGATGGTTTATGCGACGACAGAAGCAGCGGCGGTTTCGCTTGTACCTCATTTTGTTCCTGATTCTGACGATACTGGGATTCTTGTTCTTTCGGTCAAAATTTGTCCCTATTGCCAGAGATTTGGCCATTACACAAGTGAAAAATCGAACATCAGATCTCATCAATGATGCCATTTCTGAGCAAATTGCACGGGACAACATTCAGTATGACCGTATCATCTATTTTGAAAAGGATCTTCAGGGCAGAATCACTGCCCTAAAGACCAATATGAGTGAGGTCAATCGTCTAAAAACTGATATTCTTAATATTATCAATGACGATATATTGGCTCTGGATACCCATGATATCGGATTGCCAATGGGAAGCATTCTCATTCCGGAGGTATTGTCCGGGAAAGGCCCTATCATTCCGGTGCGGGTCATGTCCATCAGTAATTCAGAAGCCCAGTTTGTCAGCCATTTTTCTGAGGCCGGAATCAATCAGACCTTACAGCAGCTGACTATGGAGGTCAGCATTGATGTTACCATTCTGGTTCTCAGTGAAACTGTGACATTTCAAGTGATGAGTCAGGTGGTCGTGGCTGAAACAATCATTGTAGGAGCTGTGCCGGATACGCTTCTCACCACAGGCTCCAACCATACACCATAAAGGAGAACATGCCATGGAACCCAAAGCAAGAATCCAGGAGCTTACGGCTCTGCTGGAAGATGCAAATTACCGCTACTATGTGTTAGACGATCCGCATATGACTGATTTTGAATATGACAAGCTTCTGCGAGAGCTGGAGGTGCTTGAAAATCAGTATCCTCAGTATGCGTTTCCCAACTCACCTACACGCAGAGTGGGCGGTGAAGCACTGAGCCAGTTTGAAAAGGTAGAGCACCCGGTTCCACTGGAAAGCTTGCAGGATGTCTTTTCCATGGAGGAACTGAAGGAGTTTGATCAGAAGCTTCGGGAATCCGTTCCGAATGCGTCCTATTCTGTAGAGCCTAAGGTAGATGGACTTTCTGTGGCCCTGGAGTATGTAGATGGACAATTTGTGCGTGGCGCCACCAGAGGAGACGGGAGAATCGGTGAGGATGTAACAGAAAATCTGAAAACCATCCGCTCCATTCCTATGCAGCTGTCCAATGCGCCTCATCGGCTGATTGTTCGCGGTGAGGTTTTTATGCCCAAGAAGGTTTTTGAAGCGATCAATGAAGAACGCGAAAAAGCAGGGCAGAGCCTCTTTGCCAACCCCAGAAATGCGGCAGCAGGCTCCTTGCGGCAGTTAGATCCTAAGATTGCGGCCCAACGCAAGCTGGACATTCTGGTGTTCAACCTGCAGCTGGCTGAGGGGATGACCTTCCAGACTCACAGTGAGGTGCTGGACTATTTGGAATCCCTCCGCTTTCCTGTGATTCCCCATGAAACTTGCAGTGTGTTCTCTGCTATTTCCCACCGAATTGATGCCATCAATGAAGGCAGGGGAGAGCTTGCTTTTGACATTGACGGTGCGGTTATCAAACTGGAAAATCTCAGTCAGCGTCAGAATTTGGGAAGCACTGCCAAGTTCCCCCGCTGGGCAGTTGCCTATAAGTATCCGCCTGAAATAAAGTCAACGGTAGTGGAGAACATCATCATTCAGGTGGGCCGCACCGGAGTGTTGACACCTAAGGCTGTAGTGCGCCCTGTGCGTTTAGCCGGAACGACGGTTACAAATGCTACGCTGCATAATCAAGACTTTATTTCTGAAAAAGATATCCGCATTGGAGATACGGTGAAAATCCGAAAGGCTGGCGAGATTATTCCTGAGATTTTGGAAGTTGAACTGGAGCGGCGGCCACAGGGGGCGCAGCCCTACTATCTCCCCAACGCCTGTCCTGTCTGCGGTGCTGAGGTAGTACGGGACCCGGATGGCGCATTCCTGCGCTGTACCGGTGCAGAGTGCCCTGCACAGCTCTCTCGCAACATTGCTCACTTTGTGTCCCGGGATGCAATGGATATTGACGGCTTGGGTACGTCAATTGTTGAAAGCCTCATTGAGAAAGGATATATTGCTTCTCCTGCGGACATTTACACTCTGACTCTGGAGGAACTAAAGGGACTTTGGAAAAACGGCGATGTCGCTGCTAAAAAACTTCTCAAAGCCATTGAAGCCAGCAAGTCTCAGGATTTGAGTCGGCTGATTTTTGGCCTGGGCATTCGTCAGGTAGGTTCCAAGGCCGGAAAAACACTGGCCTCTGCTTACGGTTCTCTGGATGCACTCATGGCTGCTGATTTGGAAAGCTTAACGCAGGTGCCTGATGTAGGAGCTATCACAGCACAAAATATATTGGATTGGTTTGCCCAGCCTCAGTCAAAGCATTTGATTGAAAAACTGCGAAATGCCGGTGTGAATTTCCAATCTACTATTCAAAAACAGGATGACCGTTTTTCCGGTAAAACCTTTGTCCTGACCGGCGCTCTTTCCCTGTTCACCAGAGAAGAAGCCACGGAAAAAATAGAACTCTGCGGCGGCAAAGCTTCCGGTTCCGTATCCAAAAAAACAAGCTTTGTTGTGGCAGGAGAAAATGCCGGTTCAAAGCTTAAAAAAGCCAATGAGCTTGGAATTCCTGTTTTAACAGAAGAAGAATTCTTGAAAATGCTGGAATAAAAGAGCAAGCGGACAACCCAAAGTCATTCCGGGTTGTCCGCTTTTCTGCAAAAGGAGAGGTCCTCGGCCGCAAGCAGCGGTCAGAGAACCTCTTGTGCTGTTAATCCGTTGTCTCAGATGACGCAGTAGCTTCCTGCGTTGTCTCGGCTTCCTCAGTTGCCTCGGAAGCCCCGGTGGTTTCAGATGGCTCAGTAGCAGGGGGTGTCCATTGAGTCAGAGAAATAGATTCTACCTTCAGGAAGGGAAGGTCATTCTTTGCTGTAACATCCTGCAGATAATCATAAGTAAAGGTGATCTGGCTGCCAACTGCTACTGCCTTTTTGTCAGTGACCTGCTGATACTGAATCACCAGGGTGTCCCCCTCATCATAATGACTGTCCGGGCTTTGAACCACCACGGTAAGCTCCTGCTGTTCTTTTGCTGTTACCTGACAGACGATGGCCTTTTCTTCCAGAATGTCTACGGGCAGATCGCAGGCACAAAGCACAAACGGCATAAGGCACATCAATAATACTAGAATTCGCTTCACGGAATTACCTCCAACCTTATATTCAGCAGAGTATCAATATCTTGCATTGACTTCTCTGGCTTTTTCTCGAATTGCTAACAGATCCCGAAATGTATCAGGTCGTTTGGAAAGGTCTCGCAGCAGAGCAGAGGGGTGGTAAATCGCAGTCATCCAGACACCTTGCTTTTCCACCCACTGCCCATGTTCTTTGGTGATGCGAAAATCGGAACGAATCAACCGCAAGGCAGCTACACGGCCAAGGCAGACCAAAATTTTAGGCCTTACCAAAAGAAACTGATTTCTCAGATAATCCATACAGGCATCCTGCTCGATTTCCAGAGGGTCTCGATTCTGAGGAGGACGACATTTTACGATGTTGGCGATGTAACAGCTGTCCCGCCCCATGTCGATAATAGAAAGCATGTCATCCAGAAGCTTTCCGGCAGGGCCTACAAAAGGCTCTCCCTGCAAATCCTCCTGCTGACCGGGACCTTCCCCCACAAACATAATATCAGCATCTCTGGGGCCAATCCCAAACACTACATTGTGCCGTGTTTCAAATAAGCCACAGCGTCTGCAATTTTGACAGGCCTGCTCCAGTTGTATCCAGTCCAGCATAGCTTACCTCCCATTTCTGCGATTGCGGCGGCGCCGACGATTACGGCAGCGAACATAGAAGGACCAAAGGAAGAGAGCCACAAGAAGTGCCAGAAGAATTCCCAGCACAATCATTACAAATCTCCAAGGACTGTTGGAAATATCATCAAGTGTTTCACTCACCGCAGATGCTACAACACGCCGTTCTACTGCGGTAACTGTGACCAAATCCGTTTCACCTACGCAGATATCTCCATAGTACTTGCGAACCACACCGACGGTTTCATTTGCCTTCAAAGGGGCGGTCAGACCTTCCGGGGAGGAAAGCTCGTATCTGGTAGAAAGCTTTGCTTCGTCGTATTCGGCAGGGAGCATGGTAGTTACAGCCTGTGCAGGTGTTACAACCACAGATTCGGTAGCATCTGCAACGGGAAGCTGCGCCACAGGGGCCAGGGGAGAGAGTACCTCAGCAAAGGTGAATTTATCAAAGCCAAAGTCCAGGGCTTTTCCGGCGGTTACAAAGCTTCCGTAAACTGTTCCATCGTCGGTGGTAACATTTTCGGCACCCAGCACCACACACAGATACTCCAGTCCGTCCTCTTCTGCTGTGACCATAACACATCGTCCGGCAGGGGTAGTGAAGCCTGTCTTTCCGCCGATCACTCGCTCATCGTAATAATCCCAAGTGATGGCAGTGCCAATCAGGAAATTGGTTGTAACCAAAATCCGTTCCTCATGTAAATTGGTGGCAGGAAGTACATACCGATCTGTAGCATAGATCTCCTGGAATTTGTCATAGGTCAGAGCTTCCATCAGAATCTTGGCCAAATCTCTGGCTGTTGTGTAGTGGTTATCTGCGTGGAGACCGTGGGTGTTGGCAAAGCTTGTGCCGGTACAGCCAAGTTCTTTTGCCTTTTGATTCATAAGATCAACAAATGCTTCGTCACTGCCGGCAATATACTCTGCAATGACAGCAGCTGCATCGTTGGCAGATTCCACCATAAGGCAGTAAAGAAGCTGTTCCAGTGTAAGCTGCTCCCCGACTACGAGGCCGGAAGAACTGCCATCCGGGTCCATATTTGCCAGGGCTTTTTCTGAAACAGTAATGACATCTGTCAGGGTTCCGCGTTCCAGGGCGAGAAGACAGGTCATGACCTTGGTCAGGCTGGCAGGCTCTCGTCTTCCGTCAATATTCTTAGCGTAGACCATAGTGCCGGAACTCATTTCATAAAGCAGCACAGCTGCAGCATCCAGATCCAAAGTGCTCTCATCCGTCAAAGCACGGGGAGCATCAATGCCGGAATTGCTGTCTGCGCTGCTGCCGCCTACTACCGCAGAGCCCTCTGTTGCAGGAACAGTGGCACTCTCTGTGGGAGAAGATGCTGCCGTGGTATCAGCGATTTGCGGTGCAGTGGTAGTATCTGTACCATCGGCAGATGTGGCAAAAACAGGGGATAATGTGGATAATACCAGAATTACAGCTAGAGCAAAAGACAAAAATTTTACATTTCTCATGAGCAATCTCCAAATAATCAGGAAGGCCGTCTTGCTTGCCGGCCTAAGTTCGTGTATAATGAATTCAGGCAGTACGTCTATATCCGCTTTATTATACCAGTTTATCTGCGGTTGTGTCAATGCATATCAGGAGGAAAAGAAATGACCGACAAAAAAATAGCAGCTGTTTTATTGTCTATGCTTTTGATTTTTGTTGGCTTTCTTGCCGGACTTTTTGTAGGACGCACGACGGCGGACAATATGTACCGATATTTCCCGGCTGAGTCTGTTGAGAGTACCACGTTACCTGAAACAACGGATCAGACAGAACCGGTGCCTCACAGTTATCCTTCTGAGCCTGAGGTAAGCATTGATGAAATGCGCTGGGATTTAAATAAGGTGACCAAAGAAGAGCTTATGGAGATTCCCGGAATTGGAGAAGTTCTGGCACAGAGGATTCTGGATTTTCGTCAGCTGCATGGTCCCTTCCAAAGCGTTGAGGACTTAGAGGAAGTGAACGGCATCGGAGAAAAGCGATTGGAAGATTTGCGAAACTATTTATTCGTGGAGGATAAGAGATGAAAATTGCTGTAGTAGATGATGAACCTCTGTTGGTAAAGGGAACCAAATTTAATCTTCAGAATGAAGGCTATGAAGTTGTAACCGGTGCAAATGGCCTGGAGGCAGTAGAACTGGCCAAAGATCCGGGAGTGAACCTCATGATTTTAGATGTTATGATGCCGGAGATGGACGGTCTTACCGCCTGCGCCAAAATCCGGGAATTTTCCCAGGTGCCGATTATTATGCTCACGGCAAAGGCAGAGGATATGGATAAATTGATGGGCTTTGAAAATGGAGCTGACGACTATCTGACAAAGCCATTTAATATTCTGGAGCTGAAGGCCAGAATTCGGGCGCTTCTTCGCCGGACTGCGCCGAAAGAGCAGGAGAAGGCCCAGACCAGCCAGCTTCAGGGCGGTACCATTGCGCTGGATCTGGCAAGCCGAAACGCCTACCGCAATGGTGTGGCTGTGGAGCTTACGGCAAAGGAATTTGATGTGATTGAATTTCTGATGCGGAATCCAAACAGAGTCTATTCCCGAGAGGCTTTGCTGGATACCATCTGGGCCTATGAGTACCGCAGTGATATTCGTACCCTGGATGTTCATATTCGCCGTCTTCGGGAAAAGTTGGAGGAAAACCCGGCACAGCCGAAGCATATTATGACCAAGTGGGGAGTTGGGTACTATTTCAAAGGGTAAACGCTGGCGGCCTCTGCGTTTAAGCAGGACGCAATTAAAATATTCAGCGATGTATATTCTGATTACCTCTGCAGTGCTGATATTTCTCAACCTGTATGCTTCCTCGACTACCAGAAATTTGATTTTCCGCAGCAAGCATACTTTCCTGGAGGATAAGGTCAGGCTGGTGGCAACGGCACTGTCTGAGGACCCAAGCATCGCACAAAGCCATTCTGAGCAGGTGTTAAAGCAGATTGGTAATCTGAATGCCACTCGTGTTTTAGTAACAGACGGGACAGGCCTGGTGATCTATGACACCATGGAGGAAAACTCTGTTTTGGGCCACTATGCCCTGCTGCAGGAGGTTGTTCTGGCCCTTGAGGGCAATGATGTGTTCTACTCCTCCTATGAGGCAGGAGCCCTAGAGAGCAGGGCCGCTATGCCAATTCTTCGGGGAGATACACTTGTGGGTTCCGTTTATCTTATGGAGTACGACACAGATCAGGGCAATTTGATTCAGGCTTTACAGCAGAATGTCTTCTGGATCAGTATTGTGCTGGAAGCAGCCGTCATTATCTTTTCTCTGATCTTCTCTGAGGTTTTCTCTCATAGAATGCGTGAAATCTTCAACTCGGTTCGGTTGATCCGGGGCGGAGATTACAGCCATAAAATGCGAATTCGCGGACATGATGAGCTGTCTGTTCTGGCAACGGAGTTCAATGCCCTTTCAGAACGGCTCCAGGTTTCTGAAGACCGACGCCGGCAGTTTGTTTCCGACGCTTCTCATGAATTAAAAACGCCTTTGGCCTCTATTAAGCTCCTGTCGGATTCCATTCTGCAAAACGAAATGGATCGGGATACGGTGCTGGAATTTGTGGAGGATATCGGAAACGAGGCGGACCGGTTAAATCGCATGTCTCAAAAACTCCTTTCCCTGAACAAGATGGATGCACAAAAAGAAGAAGAGCAGGTGATTGAGGATATCTGTCAGATCACGGAACGAGTGTTTCGGATGCTTTCTCCTGTGGCAAAGCTGAATCAAATCAGCCTCATAAACGAAACTATACCCGGTTGCACAGTGCTGATGTTTGAGGACGATCTCTACCAGATTATCTT
>RCNH01000039.1_pt1 | contig 62269 bp, 50 predicted proteins | sample 2041161 | NCBI WGS metagenome assembly RCNH01 (sample SAMN09708215, study PRJNA481090) | Feces metagenome, whole genome shotgun sequencing project. | biome: feces | host: Leptonychotes weddellii | place: Antarctica: Sion Island | collected 2010-03-01 | reverse complement strand
TAGGTTAGTAGTTTTAGGTTGGTTGAGGAAGATTGAGAAGGTTGCAACCCGACAAGGTTGCTAAGACATTGTGAGCGGTGCTCGCCACAGATGTCGAACACCTTCCAATTCCGACTCTTTAACAACAGCGGGTGGTTCCCTGTTGTTAAAAAAGTCGTTCGAGAAATCGGACGACTTTTTTGTTTATACCCTGCGGCATTTCTTTTCGGACACGAACCTCCTTTTCCAACGGTTTGCCCAATGTCGGCACATCTTGAACCCCACACGCACCGCCCACGGCGCATCTTTTTGGAGTTTCCACGGAAAGCGCGGGCGGATCACCTCCTTTACGAAGTCGCCCAAATCCTGCTCCAAAACACGTTCGCCGGGAACATATTCTTCCTCCAGCCCAAGGCATTCGGTCGCAAACGTATTCAGCGCAACCATAAATCGGGAAATACCCCATTTCCGCGCCCCCGCTTCGATCCGCGTCCAGTCGATTTCCGAATGATGGCAACGGATGTAGAGTGTCCAATCCGCCACATGGCGCATACGGATCACCCCCGTGCGGAATTTCAGAGCCGCATGGCGCAACATATAAATAAGGGCGAGGTTCGCATCGGGAAGGCGCACCTCCACCCCGTCGATTTCGGCAATATGGTCGCATCCCGCGCCCAGCCATTCCGCCTCAGGCAGGCGGTGGTGGTTTTCCACCAGCACGGGATCCATCCGAAAGAGGGTTTGTCCCGCGGGGTCCTGTTCGATGCGCACCTTTCGGGCATTTTTCAACAATTCGTCCGCCACCTTTTGATCACCATACAGCCAAATATCCACATCACCACATTCGCGTGCCGAAGGGGTCGGATAGCAGAGGCTTACGCCGTAGCCGTTCAACAGAAGCATACGGATATTGTGTCCGGCATAGAATGCACCGAGCCTTCGCACAACTTCGGTTTGTTGTTCATAACGCTGTTCGCGGTGCTCGGCGGTGTCGATCCACTTACGGATTAAGTCGTTGGAGGGCAGTTGGTTATTGGTTATTTCACGAGTTATCAACAATTGTTGAATACCGTCCCACACGGGTTTCACAACCCGATGCTCGACCGCCATGCGACAGACCGCCTCCCAGTCGGGTGCAGCAAAAAAGGCAGACACAGCGTCTGCCTTTTTCGAGGTGGAAAGCACCTTTGCGAGTTGTTCGGACGAGGCCTCAAGCCCCAGACCGCGACACAACGTATAAACAAATCCGTGCTCCGCCGTAAAATCGGGTTCGTTCATGACTACTCCAACGTCAGTTTATAGGGACAGTACATGACGATTCCGCGTTGCGAGACCGCCTCACGCAGTTGGTCGAAGCGGTCGGCAACGACATTTTCATCGGTCAGAAGCGACATCACACCCATCTTCGAGAGGAGTTTCATCTGCGAAGAGTTGAGCGAAGAGAGCAGTTCAGCCAGCCATGTGGCCTCATCGGTCACTTCGCGCACGGAGAATTTCTCGCCCATGCCGGCGCGCTCCACAGCCAGAGCAATCGCCTCCTTCAGACCGCCGATTCCGTCGGCAAGACCGATCTCAAGGGCATCGGCACCCGACCATACACGGCCGCCTGCCAACTCCAGCACCTTCTCGTATTCGAGGTTGCGTCCGTCAGATACAAGATGTGTGAAACGACTGTAAATGTCGTCCACACCGCGCATGATCGCCTTCTTTTGTACGGGCGACAACTCGCGCATCAAAGACATCGAAGCCTCCTTGTTGGTCTTCACGCCGTCGAACGTCACACCGAGGTTCTTCTCCAGAGCCTTACCCACATTGGGGATCATGCCGAATACGCCGATCGAACCCGTCAGCGTCATGCGGTTGGCAAGGATCAGATCCGAACCCGACGAAATGTAATAACCGCCGCTTGCGGCATACGAACCCATCGAAACGACCACGGGTTTCTTGTCGCGCAGGAGTTCGATCTCACGCCAAATAATATCCGATGCCAGAGCACTGCCGCCCGGCGAATTGACACGCAGTACGACCGCCTTCACATTCTCGTCGAGGCGTACCTTGCGGATCTTCTCCGCCAGCGAGTTGCCGAATATCTTCGCACCCGATCCCTCTCCATCGACAATCTCTCCGTCGGCGTAAACCACGGCAACCTGATTCTTGGGATACATCATCACGGGGAAAACCTTCAGCGAAACATATTCGCCGAGGGTGATCATGTTGAATCCGCCCTCCGCATTCTCCCTGACGCCCAAGTCGGAAAAGACCTTGTTCATCTCGTCCTCATAGATCACGCCATCGACAAAACCTGCCTTGAGGGCTTCGGGAGCGAGCGTAACCTCCAGACCGTCCGCAATGCGGTTCAAGGTTTCGGGGTCGATCTTACGCGCCTCGGCCACCGTCTTGGAGATCGTGCCCCACATCGAGTGCATCAGAGCCTCCATCTGTTCGCGGTTGGCAGCCGACATCTTGTCGAGGAAGTACGGCTCGACGGCACTCTTGTATTTGCAGACCGTCGGGCGGAAAATCTCGACGTTGATACCCAATTTGTCGAACAGCCCTTTATAGAACATCAACTCCGACGAAAGACCCATCCACTCGAAACCGCCCTGTGGCGTAAGGTAGATCTTGTCGGCAACCGATGCGAGGTAGTAACTGCCCTGCGTATAGGTCTCGTTATACGATACGATGAATTTACCGCTCTGCTTGAACTCCTCAAGGGCGCGACGCAATTCTTCCGCAAGACCCGATCCCGCGACACCGCCCATGCCGTTCATGCGCAGATAGATACCCTTGATGTTGGGATCGACCTTGGCGGCATCCAACGCCATCAGCACCCGGAACAGAGGCAGCGGCTGAATGCTCTGCATGGTCTGGGGGTCGAACTGACCCATCATATCAAAATTCGGCGAATCGACGATCGGTTCCGCAAGGTCGATCTTCAGCACCGATTCGGGTTGCAACACCACGGGCTTCTCCATTGATCCGAGGATGCCGCCCACGATTGCAAAGAAGATCATCGGCAGAATCAGAAGACCGACCAGCACGGCCAGAAGGGATGCCAAAAAGTTTCTGAGAAATTTCATATTTTACTTAAATTTAAAGTTGTCAGGATTCGGAGGTTTGAACAAAGATATAAATATTTCGCCAAAAACAAACGAATTATCACGAGTATCAACCCGATAAACGCTCCTATTTTTATCTTTGTTCCAAAATATACGTTATCTTTGTACCAAAAGCGAATTTATTTTCACACAAAAAAACACCATACTATGGAAGAACAAATCAAGGAGGTGCTTTCGAAGATCATCTACCCGGAAACGGGCAGAAACATCCTCGAAGAGGAACTGCTGGAAAACATCGCGTCGGAGGGCGACAAAATCGCCGTCACGCTGCGTTTCCGCAAGGTTCGAGACCCCTTTGCACTGAAGATCAAAACCATGGCGGAGGATGCCCTGCGTGCCGCCCTGCCCGGCAAGGAGGTTTTCGTGCTGCTCAAAGAGGGAGTTGCCCCGAAACGTCCCGAACCCAAACTTACGACCACAACCAAGAACATCGCCCGCGTAATCGCCATCGCATCGGGTAAGGGCGGTGTCGGCAAATCGACCGTCACGGCCAATCTGGCCATCTCCCTGCGCAACATGGGTTTCCGCGTCGGCATCCTCGATGCCGACATTTACGGTCCTTCGCAACCCAAAATGTTCGGTTGTGAGGATTATCTGCCCGATGCCGTCACCGAAGACGGGGTTGATCACATCGTACCCGCCGAAGCCCTCGACATCAAGTTGATGTCGATCGGATTCTTCGTCAAGAAAACCGATGCCCTGTTGTGGCGCGGTGCCATGGCCGTAAACGCCTTAAAACAAATGATCCACCAGACAAAATGGGGTCCGCTGGACTTCCTTTTGTGTGACCTTCCTCCCGGCACGGGCGACATTCACCTGTCGATCATCGGCGAACTGAATCTCGATGCGTCGGTCATCGTCTCGACCCCGCAGCAGATTGCCGTGGCGGACGTGGTGCGCGGTGTGGAGATGTTCCGCAACAAGAGCGTCAATGTACCCGTTGCGGGCATCATCGAGAACATGGCGTGGTTCACGCCCGAAGAACACCCCGATCACCGTTACTATATCTTCGGCAAGGGCGGCGCAAGAGCCTATGCCGAGGAGCACGGCGTGGATCTGTTGGGCGAAGTGCCGATCGTACAGTCGATCATGGAGGGCGGCGAAGAGGGACAGCCCGCCGCAGGCATCGACCCCAGAGTAGAAGAGTGGTACCGCAAGATCGCCGAAAAGGTGGTTGAAAAGGTGATGAAAGGGTGTTGATAACCGTTTAAAAAGCCGATCATAACTTTTGAAAACAATTCACAAAAAGTATTTGGAAAATCCCGGAGGACACTGCTTAATCGGAAAAAGCCAAAAACCAAAAATAGTTTTTAAAAAGTTTGATCAGCCGCAACGGACAAAAACTTGAAAAGATTGTCAATAATATTTTGATGTCGATATGTTGAGAAAGATTTCAACAAATGTTTATTACTTTTGCATATCGCTGAAAGACACTCTTCCAACGCCGATAAATAATGAAGAATGATGGGCTGCCGATGTAGATAACTCCAAACATGTTTCGTTTATCAACATTATGAACAGGGTTTATTATTCTTATTATTTTTTATTATTTATAAAAAGGATAAAATTAAAAGAAAGAAAATGGTTAATAACTTCGAGCAACTCAAAAAACGCATTCTTGAGTTGAAGCGCGAAAAGAATGCCGTGATCCTCGCCCACTACTACACCACTCCGGATGTGCAGGCCGTGGCGGATTTTTTGGGCGATTCGCTGGCCTTGTCGATCAAGGCGCAAAGCGTCGAAGCCGATACCCTGCTGTTTGCGGGGGTGCACTTCATGGCCGAAACCGCCAAGGTGCTCTGTCCCCGGAAACATGTGCTGATCCCCTGCCTTGAGGCCGGCTGCTCGTTGGCCGATTCGTGCAAGGCCGCCGATCTGGCAGCACTGAAAAAGCAACATCCCGACCATCTGGTCGTCTCCTATGTAAATACGACGGTCGAAGTGAAGGCTCTGACCGATATTTGCTGTACGTCGTCCAACGCACTGAAAGTCATCGAGTCGATTCCCAAGGAGCAGCCCGTCATCTTTGCCCCCGACCGCAACTTGGGCGGATACATCAAACGTCTGACGGGGCGCGACAACATGATTCTCTGGGACGGAGCCTGCCATGTGCACGAGGATTTTTCGCTGGACAAACTCCGCGCCATGAAGGCTAAACACCCCGATGCCAAGGTGGTGGCCCACCCGGAGTGTAAGAGGGAACTGGTCGAGGAGGCCGATTATGTGGGTGCCACATCGGGCATCCTGAAGTTCTGCGGCACGGATCCCTGCAAGGAGTTTCTGGTCGTGACCGAGTCGGGCATCATCTCGGAGATGACGCGCCTTTATCCCGACAAACGCTTCATCCCCGCCCTGCCCCACAACTCGAACTGCTGCTGCAACGAGTGCAACTACATGAAGATGATCACGCTGGAGAACATCTGCGCGTGTCTGGAGAAGGGCGAGCCCGAAGTGGAGATCGACGAAGACATCCGCCACAAGGCCGAGCGTTCGATTCTGAATATGATCGCAATCAAATAATTTCTTAACAACTAACAAAAACTACATGATGAAACGATTGTTTTTATTGGTGTGCGCCGTGTTTGTATCGCTGGCGGCACGCGCCGACGAGGGTATGTGGCTGCTGCCCTATCTGCAAAAGATGAACATCCAGCAGATGAAAGAGTACGGATGCCGTCTCTCGGCCGAAGACATTTACAGCATCAACCATTCGTCGCTGAAGGATGCCATCATCATCTTCGGTAACGGATGTACCGGCGAGATCGTCTCGAAGGAGGGTCTGATCTTCACGAACCACCATTGTGGTTACGAATCAATCCAGAAACTCTCGTCGGAGGCTCACGACTACCTGAAATATGGTTTCTGGGCAAAGAACAACGAAGAGGAGTTGCCGGTGGACGGTCTGGAGGTGCGCTTCATCCGTCAGATCATCGACGTGACGGCCGAGATGACGGGCAACATCCCCTCGACCGCCAAGCAGACCGAGTATGAGGCCAAAGTCAGAGAGAACCGCGAGGCTCTCGTGAAGGCTCTCAAAAAGAAGAACCCCGGCATGGAGATCGTCGTGAAGGATTTCTTCGGCGGCAACCAGTTCTTTGCATTCGTGAAGGAGGTTTATACCGATATTCGTCTGGTGGGTACGCCTCCCTCGGCCATCGGAAAGTTCGGCGGTGACACCGACAACTGGATGTGGCCGCGTCATACGGGTGACTTCTCGGTATTCCGTGTGTATGCCGACAAAAACAACCGCCCCGCCGCTTATTCGAAGAACAACCGTCCCTATCAGGCAGAGACCTTCCTGAAGGTTTCGACCGAGGGCTACGAGGAGAACGACTTCGGTATGATCATGGGTTTCCCCGGATCGACCCAGCGTTACATGACCTCGTATGAGATCGACCACATGCTTGAGGTGGAGAACCCCCAGCGCATCTTCATCCGCGGTGAGCGTCAGAAACTCCTCATGGAGGATATGCTCGCGAGCGACAAGGTGCGTATCCAGTACGCATCGAAATACGCCGTTTCTTCGAATTACTGGAAAAATTCGATCGGTATGTCGCGCGGCATCGAGAAACTCGGTGTGAAGGCTCGAAAACAGCAACAGGAGGAGTCTTATCAGGCTTGGGCCGATGCCAACACGATGCCTCAGGAGGGTTTGCAGGGTGCCTTGAAGCTGATCCGCGAGAGCGTTGAGGGTAAGGAACCCTACTACGCATCAATGCAGTACATCAGCGAAGCACTGATGCGTGCCGTCGAGTTGATCACTCCTGCCCGCATCGCAACCGGTTACAGCGAGATGCTCTCTTCGAAGAAACTCAACGACAAGAAGAAGGCTGAAGCCGAGGCTGCCCTCGTGGAGATGATGACGAAGTTCTATAAGGACTTCAACCTCGCAACCGACCGCAAGGTGGCACGCCGTATGTTTGAGATCACGAAGCAGAACTGCAAGGAACTGCCTTCGGTATTTGCGGAGGTGATCGACACCAAGTTCAACGGCAACACCGACGCATACGTCGATTATCTGTATCAGCATTCGGCGTTCTCGTCGTTGGAGAAGGCTCTGGAGGCTGCCAAACTGGCTCCCGCCAAACTGGCTCAGGATCCCGCCGTGGTTCTGGCCGGTTCGGTAATGGCCAAGATGCAGGAATTGAGCGGCAAACTGGCCGAATCGAACGAGAAGTTCCGCGAGGGGCACCGCCTCTACATCAAAGGTCTGATGATGCAGCAGCCCGACAAGGCTTGGGCATCGGATGCCAACTTCTCGATCCGCCTTACGTACGGTCGCATTCTGCCCTACTCGCCTGCCGACGGTATTCGCTACAACTACTACACCACGCTGAAGGGTGTGATGGAGAAGGAGAATCCCGAAAGCCACGAGTTTGTCGTTCCGGAGCGTCTGAAGGAACTCTACAAGAACCGCGATTTCGGCGGTTATGCCAACGCCGCAGGCGAACTGCCCGTTGCATTCCTCGTGAACTGCGATATTACGGGCGGTAATTCGGGTTCGCCCGTCATGAACGCCGATGGTGAACTGATCGGTCTGGCATTCGACGGCAACTGGGAGGCTATGTCGGGCGACGTTGCCTTCGAGCCCGAATATCAGCGCACGATCGCCGTGGATGTTCGTTACGTACTCTTCGTGATGGACAAGTTCGGCGGTGCAGGCTGGCTGCTGAAGGAGATGGACATCCGTTAAGGAAAACTTCTTCAAAATATGGAAACAAAGGTAATCCCGCGGGGGTTACCTTTGTTTTTTTAACAGGACGGAAGAGCGTTTTCAACAGTTGTTTTTCGGAGGCGGGAAAGATGTCGATAAACAGGTTTTTGCCTTTCTCAATACGCTGACAAACAGCGGAATGAAAATTGTGAACAACTGTTTATAACCTGTTAAGAAACACTCCTTGGGGTTTTGCGCGAAAAGGGGTTGTAAACCGCTTGTGCGACAACCGTTTTAGAGAAAAAACGAGGTAATGCTTTTCTATCTTATTAAAAATGTTTAAATTTACCCCATATTCGCTGAAAATACAAAAACACAATCAAATACATGGCAAAAGAATTTAAACGCTATCTTGTGACATCGGCTCTGCCCTATGCCAACGGTCCCGTGCACATCGGACACTTGGCCGGAGTGTACATTCCTTCGGATATTTATACGCGCTACCTGCGTTTGAAAGGTTGTGACGTGATCTCGGTCTGCGGATCGGACGAACACGGCGTACCCATTACCATCAAGGCTCGCAAAGAGGGTGTGAGCCCACAGGCGATTGTCGATCGCTACCATGCGCTCATCAAACGTTCGTTCGAGCGTCTGGGCATGTCGTTCGACATCTATTCGCGCACCTCGTCCGAGACCCACGCCAAAACTGCCTCGGAGTTCTTCCGCAAACTCTACGATGACGGCAAGTTCATCGAGAAAACGTCCGAGCAGTACTACGACACGGAGGCCGATACGTTCCTTGCCGACCGTTACATCGTGGGTACCTGCCCCAAGTGCGGTAACGAGCGTGCCTACGGCGACCAGTGCGAGGCGTGCGGTTCGACGCTTTCGCCCGACGAACTGATCAACCCCCACAGTGCCGTGTCGGGTTCGGTGCCCGTCAAGAAAAAGACCACCCACTGGTACCTTCCGCTGGATCAGTACGAAGGATTCCTGCGCGAGTGGATTCTGGAGGGGCACAAGGAGTGGAAAACCAACGTCTATGGTCAGTGCAAAAGTTGGTTGGACGGCGGTCTCCAGCCCCGTGCCGTGAGCCGCGACTTGGATTTGGGTATTCCCGTGCCGGTGGAGGGTGCCGAGGGTAAGGTACTCTACGTATGGTTCGACGCCCCGATCGGTTACATCTCCGCCACGAAGGATCTGACGCCCGACTGGGAGAAGTATTGGAAATCGGAGGATACGAAACTCGTTCACTTCATCGGTAAGGACAACATCGTGTTCCACTGCATCGTGTTCCCCTCGATGTTGAAGGCACACGGCGGTTACATTCTGCCCGAAAACGTACCCTCGAACGAGTTCCTCAATCTGGAGGGCGACAAGATCTCGACATCGAGAAACTGGGCGGTCTGGTTGCACGAATACCTCGACGAGTTCCCCGGCAAGGAGGATGTCCTGCGTTATGTGCTGTGTGCCAATGCCCCCGAAACGAAGGACAACGACTTCACGTGGAAGGATTTTCAGTCGCGCAACAATTCGGAACTGGTTGCCGTGCTGGGTAACTTCGTGAACCGCGCACTGGTTCTGACGCAGAAATATTTCGACGGGGTTGTTCCCGCCTGCGGCTGCCTGACCGACTACGACCGCGAAACGATCCGCGAAATGTCGGAGGTGAAAGCCCGTTTGGAAGACAACATCGAGCATTACCACTTCCGCGAGGCATTGAAGGATGCCATGAACTTCTCGCGTATCGGTAACAAATATCTGGCCGACACCGAGCCTTGGAAGGTCTGGAAGACCGATCCCAAGCGTGTGGAGACCATCCTGAACATCGCGCTTCAGATCACGGCCAACACGGCGATCGCCATCGAGCCGTTCATGCCGTTCTCGGCCGAGAAGATCCTCCGCATGTTGCAGTTGGAGAACTTCGGATGGGAGCGTATGGGTGCCACCGACCTCGTTGAGGACGGTCACCGCATCGGCAAGCCCGAACTGCTGTTCGAGAAGATCGAGGATGACGTGATCCAGAAGCAACTGGACAAACTCGCCGCCACGAAAGCCGCCAATCAGGCAGCCGAGGCTGCGCAGAACATCGAACCGCAGAAGGAGAGCGTGTCGTTCGACGATTTCCAGAAGATGGACATCCGCGTATCGACCATCCTTGAGGCGGAGAAGGTTGCCAAGACCAAGAAACTCCTCAAACTGACGATTGATACGGGTATCGACAAGCGTGTCATCGTATCGGGTATCGCCGAGCATTTCACCCCTGAGGAGTTGGTGGGTCGTCAGGTGCTGGTTCTGGTGAACCTCGAACCGCGTATGTTGCGCGGCATCGAGTCGAAGGGTATGATCCTCATGGCAGAGGATGCTTCGGGCAAACTGCGCCTGTTGCAGCCCGACGACAAGGTTACGTGCGGTGCGCAGGTGGGTTAGTCCCTCGCGCGTACGCTTTTAAAGAATATATTCACATCGGGTGCATCCCTCCGCAAAAAAGGAGGGATGTGCCGTATTCAAATAAATGATTATGGAAAACATGGATTGGTCGAATTTAGGTTTTGATTATCACAAGACCGATTATAATGTGCGCTATACCTATACCGACGGTGCATGGAGCGAAATGCAGGTGACGCAGGATGAGTTTATCAACATCCACATGTCGGCATCGTGTCTGCACTACGGCATCGAACTCTTCGAGGGTTTGAAGGCTTTCCGCGGTCAGGACGGCAAGGTACGTCTGTTCCGTGTCGAGGAGAACGCACGCCGTCTGCAATCCTCCGCCAAACGACTCTGCCTGCCCGTACCGACGGTCGAGATGGTCGTCAAGGCGTGTGAGGAGGTGGTGCGCAGAAACCTCAAATTCGTACCCCCCTACGAATCGGGTGCTTCGCTTTACCTGCGTCCCGTGATGTTCGGAACGTCGGTGGGTCTGGGCATCAAACCGTCGAAGGAGGCACTGCTCGTGGTATATGCTTCGCCCGTGGGTGCTTATTTCAAGGAGGGCATCAAACCCATCCGTGTGGTAATCGACCGTATTCAGGACCGTGCGGCACCCCGTGGTACGGGTGATGTGAAGGTGGGCGGTAACTATGCCGCAAGCCTCATGTCGGGCGAGAAGGCACACGATGACGGCTATTCGAACGTGATGTATCTCGATGCCGCCGAGCACAAATACATCGAGGAGTGTGGTGCCGCCAACTTCTTCGGCATCAGACAGGGCAAATACATCACCCCTCACTCTTCGTCCGTCCTGCCCTCGATCACGAACAAATCGCTGCGCCAACTGGCCGCCGATATGGGGCTGGAGGTCGAGCAGCGTCTGATTCCCGTTGAGGAACTCTCCACGTTCGAGGAGTGCGGTGCGTGCGGTACGGCTGCCGTGATCGCCCCGATCGAGTTGATCCACGACCGGCAGACGGGCGTCACCTACAAATACGGCAACAAGGTGGGCGAATACTCGCTGCGTTTATATACCGCTTTGCAGGATATTCAGTACGGCCGTGCCGAGGACAAATACGGTTGGTGTACCGTCATCGAATAAGAGATTCGTATATATATAAGGGAAAAGCCGTGATGCAGATCTTGCATCACGGCTTTTTTTTGTGGTTATGAACAGACTTATCGTCCGAAACGGATCAACAACACATTGACATCGGCGGGCGAGACTCCCGAAATGCGCGAAGCCTGTCCGATAGTCTGCGGACGGATGCGCGAGAGTTTCTGACGCGCCTCGATCGTAAGGGCGTTCATCGACATGTAGTCGAAATCGTCGGGAATGCGGATGTTCTCCAGACGGTGGAGTTTCTCGGCGATGAATTTCTCACGCTCAATGTAGCCGCGATATTTGATCTGAATCTCGGCCTCTTCGACGACTTCACGATCCATCTCCTCCGTGGCGATGAATTTCTTCAGACGGGGGAGTGCCTCCTGAATCGAGGAGAAAGTCACGTTGTTGCGGCGCAGGACATCGTAGAGTTTTCTCCCTTGCGTCAGCGGGTCATTGCCCACGGACACCAGATAATCGTTGATTTCGTCCGCTTTGACGCTGTATTTGCGGGTGTAGGCGATGAGTTTTTCGACCTGCTCGTTCTTGCGCACGAAATCGGCGTAACGCTCCTCGGAAATCAGACCGATGCGGTGGCCGATGGGCGTAAGACGGATGTCGGCATTGTCCTGACGGAGCAGGATGCGGTATTCGGCACGCGAAGTGAACATACGGTAGGGTTCATCGACCCCTTTGGTGACGAGATCGTCGATCAGCACACCGATATACGCCTCATCGCGTTGCAGGATGACGGGTTCCTTGCCGACCAAAGACTGGTGGGCATTGATGGCCGCCATCAGACCTTGTGCGGCGGCTTCTTCGTAGCCTGTCGTGCCATTGACCTGCCCCGCGAAGTACAGACCCGACACCGGACGGGTTTCGAGCGAGTGGTGTAACTGTGTGGGTGGAAAATAGTCGTATTCGATGGCGTAACCCGGACGGAAAATATGGAGGTTCTCCAAGCCGCGGATCTTGTGGATCGCCTCCCACTGCACCTCCCACGGGAGCGACGACGAGAAGCCGTTGAGGTAGTATTCGTTGGTCGAACGGCCTTCGGGTTCGAGGAACAATTGGTGCTGATCCTTATCGGCGAACGTGCGCAGTTTGTCCTCGATCGAGGGGCAGTAGCGCGGGCCGATGCCGTGGATCGTGCCGTTGAACAGGGGCGAACGGTCGAATCCCGTACGCAGGATGTCGTGCACCTCCTTCGAGGTGTAAACCAAGTAGCAGGGCATTTGATTCTCCACGGGGCGGGTCTGCTTCGAGAAGGAGAATTTGGCGGGATCCTCGTCACCGGGTTGGGGTTCGAGGATCGAGAAGTCGATCGTGCGGGCATCCAGACGCGAGGGCGTACCCGTCTTCATGCGTCCCGACCGAAAGCCGACGGCTTCGAGTGAGGCGGTGATTCCGTGCGAGGCGGCATCTCCCGCACGACCGCCCTCGGCGTGGGCGGCACCGCAGTGCATCATGCCTTCAAGGAACGTACCGGCGGTGAGGATCACCTTGCGTGCGGCAAATTCAACACCCATACGGGTTCTCACGCCCGTCACACGGCGGGTCTGCTCCGAGAAATTGCACTCGTCGCCCTCCTTCAGATCTTCAAAAATAAGGTCGGTCGCCGCATCTTGCCAGATGTAGAGGTTGTCGGTATTTTCGAGCGTGTGACGCCATTCCTCCGAGAAGCGCGACTTGTCGCACTGGGCGCGGGGACTCCACATGGCGGCTCCCTTCGAGCGGTTGAGCATGCGGAACTGGATGGCCGTGAGGTCGGTGATGCGACCCGTCTGACCGCCGAGCGCGTCGATTTCGCGGACGATCTGTCCCTTGGCAACGCCACCGATGGCGGGGTTGCACGACATGTTGGCCGTCTTGGTCATATCCATCGTCAAAAGCAGGGTGCGCGAACCGAGGCGTGCCGCAGCCGCAGCCGCCTCACAACCGGCGTGACCGCCACCGATGACGATGATGTCGTATTCGAGTTTTTTCATGTTGTCGGATGTTCAAACATAATGCCCGGCGGAAGAAAAGCCTCGGACGCGGGGCGGCCTTTCGGTTTCTTTCGGACGGAGCGGTATCATGTGCCTTACGGCGGGAAGGACGGGAACTTTCCTAACGGAGATACTCCATGGGTTCGCCTTTCCAGAATCGGAGGTATTTGTCCTCCTTGCGGTGCATCTGTTTGTTGGTGCGGGGTGTTTTGTCGTTCTGACCGCAGAGGTGCAGCACGCCGTGAACCACCACGCGGCGCATCTCCTGAAGTTTCGTGAAGCCGTAAATACGGGCATTGTCCGCCACGGTCTCCACGTCGATGAACACCTCGCCCTCGACAATTTTCGTCCCTTTGCGGTCGGAATAGTCGAACGTGATGACATCGGTGAAGTAGTCGTGATGGAGGAACTGGCGGTTCATCTCCAGAAGTTTCTGTGCCGAGCAGAATACGTAGGTCACATCGCCCAGCGTGTAACCCTCCGCCTCGGCCACTTGTTTGAGCCATTCCGCCGTGCGTCGTTTTTCGGGCAGGCGGTAGGTGCAGTCGTCGTTATAGTACCTTACCATAGAAATTTATGTAAGTTCCGCGGGGGCGTGATTGCCCCGTTCGCGTTTGGTGCAAAAGTACGAAAATATGTTGAGAACGCGGTTGAAAATCGTCGTTTTTACAAAATTAGTACTGGAAAGCGGGACGGCGGGTGTTATTTCCGGAAGCAGTCGCGGGCATTCATCTGGGTCGATTCGTTCGGCGGATAGATGCCGAAGATGATGCGGTAGTCGAGGTTCATCGTCGAGATGTCGAGCGACGATCCGATCGTGCCGATCTGTTGGTTGCGCTCGACCTTCGCCCCCTTTTCGACGCATACCGTCGAGAGGTTGGCATAGGTCGAAATATACTCTCCGTGAGCCACATACACATCGAAATGGTTGTTGATGCGGTTGCGGCGGATATCGACCACCTTACCCGTGTAGATCGTGATGACCTGCGCGCCCTTCGCGCCCGTGATCTCCGCCATGTTGCCCATGTAGCGTTTGACGTTACCGCCCACGACGGGAAGTCTTAAGCCCGTGGTCTTGCGCGAGAACGAATCACCCTCCTTGTTGCCCTTCGTCAGACGGCGCATCTCGGCAATCGCCGAATCGAGTTCCTGTTCGCGCGAATTTTTGCGGTTCAGGGCACAGCGTTCGCTCGACGAGAGTTTTTGGACGGAGGCGCGGGCGGAATTGATCTCGCGTTGGAGTTTCTGACGTTCGTCCGTCAGTTTTTCGGACACCTTGTCCAATGATGCTTTGCGTTCGGTAAGCAGGGCAAGTTGTTTCTTGAGTTCGGCGTTCTCGGTGTTGATCTGCACCATCTTGTTGCGACGGGCGGCACTCATTTCGCGCAGGATGGTGAGTTTACGCGCCATCTGTTCGAAGTCTTTCGAGGCAAAAAGATAGGTTAGAAAGTTGTTGTGCTGATAATTGCGGTAGGCCTCGCGTACCATGATGGCATATTGACGGCGGTTCGCCTCCAGCGAGGTGCTCAATTTGCCCATCGTCTCGTCGGCCTTGCGGATGTCGGCCGCGAGCATGTCGCGCTCCTTCTCGGTCTCCTCGATCAGACGGTTACGGTTCGAGATCTGCCGGGCGACACGACGGATGCACTCCTTGGCGGAGGATTTGCTCTTGCGGAGTTTCTGGATGTTGGCCTCCTCGCGGGCAATCTCATGTTCGAGACGTTCGATTTTCTCCTTCTGGCGTTTGAGTTGCTCGGTATTCTGTGCAAAGAGGGTCGTCGTACCGAAGACCGCGAGCAGCAGCAGGGTGATCAGCGTGTGTTTGAACTCATTCATGGGACTTTTCCTTTTCGATTCTGAGCATTTCCATGCGGCGGTTGATCTCGGCGGCATCGTAGTTGCATTCCGAAGCCTTGCGCCAATAGGTCTCTGCAAGGAAATACTCCTTGAGTTTGAAGAGAATGTCGCCGTAATGAATCATCAGATCCGCACTCATGCGGTTGTCGCGGGCAATGGCCTGTCGCATGGCGGTCTTCGCCTCGGCGTAGCGTCCCGTCTTGTAGAGAATCCACGCATAGGTGTCCAGATAGGTCGCATTGTCGGGTTCGGCCGCGATGACCCGTTCGGACAAACTCAGCGCACGTTCCAACTCGATCTCCTCGACCGAAAGGAAGTAGGCGTAGTTGTTCATCACCACGATGTTGTCGGGGTCGTATCTCAGGCTGCGGTTGTAGGCCTTGTAGCAGGCCTGCATGAGTTTTCGGTCGGGCTTCCGGGTGTTTCCGCGTTTGACGGCCATCTGATGGTAGGTGTCGCCCACGATGCACCACACACTGCTGCGCACCGAGTCGGTCGGGGCGTATTTCAGTGCCCGACGATAGGTCTTCAGTGCCTCGTCGTATTTTTCCGCCTGATACTGCACGTTGCCCCGAATCAGGTGGAGGTTCAGATCATTCGGGAAGAGATTCATGGCGCGGCGGGTGTAGAGGCTTGCCGAGTCGATGTGTCCGAGGTAGAGTTCGATGTCGATGATCGAAAGGTAGTAGTCCTTTCGGACAGGTTTGTCGCCGAGGTGTGCCTTGTAAAGGTCGAGTGCCGTCTGTACTTCGCCCGCGGCAATCAGATGTCCCGCATAGAGATCCACCACCCGTTTGTCCTGCGGGTAGAGGATGGCGAGCGTGTTCATCAGATCACGGATTTCGAGGTAGTAACTGCCGTAGAAACGCATGTCGGACGTGAGACGTTCAATATGACCGAGTTTTTCGTCAAGCGAAATCTCGCGGACGGCGAACATCCGTTTGAAGGTCTTCAGTAAGGCTCGGTAATTCTGGCGGTCGTTGTGGAGCGAGGCCAAAGAAAGATACGCTTCGGGATTCGTCGGATCCATGCGGATGGCGTGCTCGAACTCCTTCATGGCCAGCGAATCTCGACCCGCAAGACCGTAGAGATTACCCAATTCGATGTGGTTTTGCCGGTTGTAGGGATCGCTTTCGACCAAAGCCTTCTGTTCGTCCACCGCCTTGTCCACTTGGTTGGTGGCGATCAGCAGACGGCGTTTGATCTTGCTCAGGTAGGGGATTCGTCCGCACCGCAACTCCGCCGAATCGAGCGTCGTGAGGGCAATGTAGGGGTTGTTGTCCTCTTCGTAGAGTGCCGCGAGGATGCGGTAATGGTCGGGATCGTCGGGTTCTGCCTGCACGAGACGTTCGTAGGTGCGGAGTGCCTCCTTATAGCGTCGGGCGAGGATGAGCGACTGCCCGTAGTAGCGCAAATACCAGTTGTTGAGCGTGTCCAAACGCCATGCGTGTCCGGCAAGCGCGACCCCCTCTTCGGGCGTGGAGTACATGCCGTAAACGAACAATTGGAAATAGGCGGGGGCGAAGGTCGAATCGGCCTTCAGCGTGCGGCGGAAATAGTGGCGGGCGCGTGCCGTGTCGCCGTGGATGGCGTTTCGTTTGATGCCTTCGGTGAAGAGCCACAGCGGCGAGAGGGTGTCGTTCTTCTCGATATGGAGCGAATCGGATTCCGGGAATCGGGTATATACACCCCGTCCCTCGACCAGTGCGGTCGAGAAAAGTAACAGCAGAGCGCAGAAAATCAGAATCCGTTTCATCTTGCAGGCGGAGGTTTTAATTCGGGAAAAGTCCTCCTCCGCGAGGGGGGGAGGACTTTTCCCGAAGGTTTTTTTATTCGATTTACAGATCGGTGTCGAACTGGTGGAGGAAGCGTACGTCGTTCTCGAAGTACAGACGCAGATCCTTCACGCCGTATTTCAACATGGCGATACGTTCGATACCCATGCCGAATGCGAATCCCGAATATTTTTTGGGGTCAATGCCGTTCAGACGGAGTACGTTGGGATCGACCATGCCGCATCCCATGATCTCCAGCCAGCCCGTACCCTTGCAGACGGGGCAACCCTTGCCGCCGCACAGGTTACACGACACATCGACCTCGGCCGAAGGCTCCGTGAAGGGGAAGTACGACGGACGCATGCGGATGGCGGTATCCTCGCCGAAGATCTCCTTGGCGAAGTACTGCAACGACTGCTTCATGTCGGCGAATGACACGCCCTCGTCGATATAGAGTCCCTCGATCTGGTGGAAGATGCAGTGTGCGCGGTAGGAGATCGCCTCGTTACGGAACACACGTCCCGGACAGATCACACGGATGGGCGGTTTCTGATGCTCCATCGTGCGTACTTGGATCGACGAAGTATGCGTACGGAGCAGGATGTCGGGGTGCTTCTCGATGAAGAACGTATCCTGCATGTCGCGTGCGGGGTGTTCGGGCGGGAAGTTCAGCGCACCGAACACGTGGTGGTCATCTTCGATTTCGGGGCCGTCGGCCACGGTGTAACCCAGACGCGAGAAGACCTCGACGATCTCGTTCTTGACGCGCGAAATGGGGTGGCGCGAACCGAGCGTCTCGGCCGTACCGGGACGGGTCATGTCGCCTGTGGCGGATTTCTGATCGGCGGCGACATCCTGCATCTGTTCGCGCAGGGTGTTGATGCGCTCCGTGGCGGTTGTTTTCAGACGATTGATTAACTGTCCCAATTCGCGTTTCTGCTCTGCGGGAACGGTTTTGAACTCATCCATCAAGGCTGTGAGTTCGCCTTTTTTGCCGAGTATTTTGATGCGGAACTCCTCGACGTCGGCCGCTGTTTGGGGTTGAAACTCCTCGACACGTTTGAGAAGTTCGTTAATTTTGTCTGTCATATTTTGTTTGTTTATCCTTTTTCTATACTTTTGAACCTATCGTGCGCACGGCGCACCGGAATATAACGTATATTAATACGCAAAGTTATAAAAAATTTGAGACATGTTGCGTAAAACCCTTTCATTTCTCATCGCTTTGATGTTCACCCTTTCTGCTTCGGCGCAAAAACAGCCGTCGGGCATCGGTTTGGTGATGAGCGGAGGCGGTGCCAAAGGACTTTATCATATCGGCGTACTGGAGGCTTTGGAGGAGAGCGGAGTTCCGATCGACTATGTGGCGGGAACCTCCATGGGATCAATAATCGCGGCGATGTATGCCGCGGGTTATTCGCCGGCGGAGATGCGTCGGATCGTACTGTCGGGTGCCGTGCGCGAGTGGGCGTTCGGAATGATCGACCCGAACCGCTACATGGCTTTCTATCGTCAGGTGGCACAGGCTCCCGCACTGGTGAACATCCGCCTCGACTTCAAGAAGGGAAGTTCCAAACCGCTGCTGATGCCCACAAACCTCATCTCCTCGACACAGGTCGATCTGGCGTTGATGGGTTTGTTTGCCCCCGCAACGGCTGCCGCAGGAGAGGATTTCGACAAACTGATGATCCCGTTCCTGTGTGTGGCAAGCGACATGAAGGAGCGCAAACCCGTGGTTCTGCGGGACGGCGAACTCTCCGAAGCGGTGCGTTCGTCGATGTCCATCCCGTTGGTTTACAAGCCGATGAAGCGAGGCGACATGATTCTTTATGACGGCGGTGTGTTCGATAATTTCCCGTGGAAGGCTCTCCGGCGGGAATTTGATCCCGAATTTATCGTGGGCAGCATCTGCACGAGCGGAAACAGCGTACCCGACGAGAATACCGACATTTTCGATCAGGCGTTTGCTCTGGCGATGCAGGAGACCGATTACGACATTCCCGAAGAGACGGGTGTCACGATCGTGCGCGACGTGAAGGTCAATATGTTGGACTTCGACCGTGCCGAAGAGATTATGGATGCGGGTTATACGGATGCCATGAAGAAGATGCCGGAGATCCTTTCGCGGGTGTCGCGCCGTTTCACGGCGGCCGAGTTCAAGGCACGCCGCGAGGAGTTCCGCAAGAAATGTCCGCCGCTCTATTTTTGTGATTATCACCTCGAAGGCATGAATCGGGCCCAACGGGAATACATCCGCGATTTCGTGCATGTCGATCGTCAGATCAAGGGTCGTCAGCGCGTGATGTCGTTCGAGAAACTGCGCGGAAAACTCTTCGAGGTGTTGGCATCGGGCGATTTCACGATGGATTTTCCCCATGCGCGTTACGATGCCGAGACAGACGGTTATTCGTTTACCGCCAATTTCCGCACCAAACCCAATTTCAAACTATCGCTCGGCGGTTGCATCTCTTCGACAGCCTTCAATCAGGCCTACATCGGCATCAACTATCAGAAAATCGGACGTGTCGCTCAAGTGGTCGGAAGTGAATTTTTCTTGGGACCTCTGCATACGTGGGGTTCGGTGGGCGGACGAACGGACTTCTACATGTGGAAGCCTCTGTTTATCGACTATTCGTTCAATTTCGGCGTGCGCAACCTCCATCACGGCTATTTCGGCGGTTTGACGCACATCGACAACGCCAAGAAAGTGCGCGAAAACGACTACTTCGGGTCGTTCGGATTCGGCATGCCGATGAATCTGCGCGGTATATTTTCGCTGCGCGCCAATGTCGGTCAGCAAAACTTCCGTTATCAGGCTCTGAACGGTGTACCGGATGATTTCGACCATTCGCGTTTTTCGTATTTCGGCCTCAAACTTGAGGCGCGTCGCTGTACGCTTGACCGTTTTGTGTTCCCGCGTCACGGATCGGATCTGGATCTTTCGGCGGTCTTTGTGACGGGACACGAGAAACTCGATCCGATGGATACCGATCGTTTTGTGTCGGAGGAGTGCCGTCAATGGGTCGGCGGGCGTTTCAAGTGGGAAAAATACATTGATTTTGCCCGAAAAGGGTGGTTCTCGGTGGGTTTGTACGTCGATGCCGTTGTGACGAATCATCCCGATTTCGCACGCGATCGTGCCACGCTGATGTCGCTTCCGGTCTTTGCGCCGATCCCCCACTCGAACATGATCTACATGCCGACGTTCCACGGCAAACGATTTTTGGCGGGCGGTATCATGCCGACCTTCAACTTTACGCAGAATTTGTTCCTCCGCACGAGTGTCTATACGATGTGGCGCAACCGCCGCGTCCACATTCCCGATATTCGGGAACTCGAAGGCGAGCGCGAGCGTCTGCATTACATTGCCGACATGTCGCTCGTTTATCACACGCCCGTGGGTCCTGTGTCGCTCAGTCTTACCAAATACGACTTCAAATCGTGGCGCAACATGTATCTGACCCTTACACTCGGATACGCCATCTTTGCCCCCAAGGGAACATTCTATTAACAGACTTTAAGCATAAATAAAAGGACGGGAAAACACCGAGTTTTCCGTCCTTTTTTTGTGCGGGTGGGGTAGTGCGCCACAAACCTCTTTTCTCTGCTTCTGCGCCCGCCTCTTGCCGTCTGCCGTTCGCCCTTTTGCGTTGCGGGCACTCCCTTCCGCCCACTCCTCCTGCGTCTTGGGCACTCCTTTCCGCCGCCCGCTCCCCAAAGGCATAAAAAAAGGAACCTCCCGAAGGAGATTCCCGAAATATCTTTTTTAAGAAAGACTACCAGATGATCACACGCTCCGATTCGGGCATGAACATCGCATCACCCTCCTTGATGTTGAAGGCATCGTAGAAGGGCTGGAGGTTACGCAGCGATGCGTTTACGCGCCACTTGCCCAGCGAGTGAACGTCCAACTTGGTCAGACGGGCGATCTCCTCGTCGCGGATGTTCTGTCCCCAGAGGGTTGCGTAAGCCAGATAGAAACGCTGATCGAACGAGAACCCGTCGGTCATGGGGTCTGCCTGACCCTCTGCGAGGGTGTTGTGGAATGCGGTGTAGGCCACGTTCAAACCGCCCTGATCGGCGATATTCTCTCCCAGACAGAGTTTGCCGTTGGCCATCAGTGCGGGTTTGCCGTCCTTGGCGGGCAGTACCTCCAACCGGTTGAATTGATCGACCAGTACTTCGGCCTTCTTCATGAATGCCTCGGCATCCACATCCGACCACCAGTTGTTCATGTTACCGTCCTTGTCGAAGTTACGACCCTGATCGTCAAATCCGTGGGTCATCTCGTGACCGATCACCACGCCGATTGCACCGTAGTTTACGGCATCATCGGCCTCCGGGTTGTAGAACGGGGGCTGGAGAATGGCTGCCGGGAAGCAGATCTCGTTGGTGCCGGGGTTGTAGTAGGCGTTTACGGTCTGCGGGGTCATGTGCCACTCGTCCTTATTGACCTCGGTACCCAGATCCTTGATGTTGTCGGCAGTGTACCAGCGGTTGGCTGCCATGATGTTCTCCCAGTACGACTTTTCGGGATCGATCTCAAGACCCTTGTAGTCCTTCCATGTGTCGGGATAACCGACCTTGATGCGGAATGCGGCGAGTTTCTCCTGTGCCTTGGCCTTGGTGGCGTCGGTCATCCAATCGAGGTTGGCGATGTGCTGCGAAAGCGACTTTTGCAGGTTGCGAACCAACTCGACCATGCGAACCTTGTCCTCTTCGGGGAAGTATTTCTCGACATACATCTTGCCGACGGCCTCACCCAGCGTGCTGTTGGGAATGCGCATGGCGCGCTTCCAACGGGGCTGCTGCTGCTGTGCACCCGACATCACACGGCCGTAGAAATCAAACGAAGCGTTGATGAAATCATCGCTCAGATAACTTGCGGCGGCGTTGATATACTGTTCGGCGAGGTAGTAGCGGATCTGCTCCACGGGAGCCTCGGTCAGGACCTTCGTGGCACCCTCAAGAGCCGAAGGAGTCATGACGATGATGTGGTCGAACTCGCCGATGCCCATCAACTTATAATAGGTTGCCCAATCGACTGCGGGGTATTTCTTCTCGAACTCCTCGCGCGACATCGGGTTGTAACGAGCGGCGGTGTTACGCAACTGTACGTTCGACCAAGTGGTCTCGGCAAGTTTCGTTTCGATGGCCATTACGCTCTCGACGGCTTTCGAGATCTCCTCCTCGGCGATGCCCGTCAGGCGGAAAATCTTTTCCAGATAAATCTTGTAGGCATCGAGGATGTTTGCGTTGGCGGGGTCGAGATAATAGTCACGGTCACCCAGCGTCAGACCCGACTGCGAAGCATACATTACGTTGAGCGAACTGTTCTTCATGTCGGCACTTACGCCCATGCTGAAGAACGGATTGGCACAACCCATGTGCATCTGTGCGATCTTCTCCGAGAAAGCGGCGCGGTCGTTGATCGAAAGGATCTCCTCGACGGCGGCCTTGATGGGGGCTGCACCCTCCTTGTTCAGACGAACCGAATCGAGACCCATCTTATACAGGTCGGCGATTTTCTGCTCGACACTGCCCGGAGTGTTCTGCTGTTTGGTCATCTCCGAGAAGAGTTCGTTGATGCGTTTCTCGTTGTTGTTTGCCAGCACGTCAAACGAGCCGAAACGCGAATACTCCGGTTTCAAGGGGTTGTTCTTCTGCCAGCCGCCTGTGGCATACTGATAGAAATTCTCCTGAGGGGTGTACGTCTTGTCCAAGTTGGACAGCGTAAGACCCGTGTTTTTGCTGGTGGGCTGACAGGCCGCCATACACACTGTGGTTGCGATTAATAATAATTTTTTCATAAAGGTTTAGGTTAATTTTTGGCAAAAACGGGAGTTGCCTTCCTTTGGAAAAGGCACTCCCGTTTTCGGTTGTTGCTTATTTTGGTCGGGGATTTTCGCGTGCGGGGCTTTGGAAAACCTTGCACGCGAAAATCCCCTTCAGGCACTCTTACTTGCGGATGGCTGCCACACCGGGGAGATCACCGAACTCGATGTATTCGAGCAGTGCACCACCGCCGGTCGAGATGTACGACACCTGATCGGCCAGACCGAACTTGTTTACACAAGCCACCGAGTCGCCGCCACCGATCAAAGAGTAAGCACCGTTCTTGGTAGCCTCGGCGATGGCCTCGGCAACCTCCTTCGAACCGGTTGCGAACTTGTCGATCTCGAATACGCCCACGGGACCGTTCCACAGGATGGTCTTGCAACCGAGGATGTGCTCGCGGAAACGCTTCTTGCCCTCAGCGGCAATATCGACACCCTCCCAGCCTTCGGGAATGTTGTCGGCGGCAGCCTCCTTGGTGTTGGCGGCAGCCGAGAAATCGTCGGCGATCAGTGCGTCGGGCGACATGACGAGTTCGACACCCTTCTCCTTGGCCAGCTGAAGGATCTCCAGTGCCACGGGGAACATATCGGGCTCGCAGATCGAGTTGCCGACCTTACCGCCCTGTGCGGCGGCGAACGTGTAGGTCATACCGCCGCCGATGACGATCGAATCGACCTTCTCGATCAGCGACTTGATGACGCCGATCTTGGTCGAAACCTTCGAACCGCCGATGATGGCGCAGAAGGGGTGTGCGGGCTTCTCCATCAGCGAGGCCAGAGCCTTCACCTCTTTCTCCATCAGGTAACCGAACATCTTGTCGTTGGGGAAGTACTCGGCGATAAGGTACGTCGAAGCGTGCTTGCGGTGAGCCGTACCGAATGCGTCGTTGATGTAGCAGTCGGCATACGAAGCGAGTTTCTTGACGAACTCCTTCTGGGGACCTTCCTTCAGGGCTTTCTTGGCGGCATCCTTCTCCTCCTTGGAGGCATCGGCTGCCAGACCGCGGGGTTTGCCCTCCTCTTCGGCGTAGAAACGGAGGTTTTCGAGCAACATGACTTCACCGGGTTTCAATGCGGCGGCCATTTCGGCGGCTTTTGCGCCCATGCAGTCGCCTGCGAAGGCAACCTTGTGACCCAGACGATCCTCTACGGTCGAAACGATCTGTTCGAGCGAGAATTTGGGATCGGGATTCTTTTTGGGGCGACCCAGATGCGACATGAGGATCACCGAACCACCTTCGGCGAGTACCTTTTTGATGGTGGGCAGAGCGGCACGGATACGGGTATCGTCCGTTACCTCGCCTTTGTCGTTCAAGGGTACATTGAAATCAACGCGGATGATGGCGCGTTTCCCTTTGAAATCGTAATTGTCGATTGTTACCATAATTTCTTAACAGTTTATTGTAAAATTCGTTGTCTTTCTAAATTTTGCTCGGTGCAAAGTTATGAAAAAATTTTAACAATATATGAAAAATCGTATTTCCCGTCCCTAAAAAGTGCGGATTTTGTCATTTTCCGGGGATCGGGGAGTTCGCTTTCCGAAGGTAACGGATTCCCGCGGGCGATTATTGTATTTCCGCGGGGCGGATTACGGGAACTCCGCCCCATGGTAAACAGGGTATTAATATTTGTAGTTGATCCACTTGAGGATCTCCTTGATGCCGGGTTTTTTGCCGTACATCAACACGCCCACGCGGTAGATCTTCGAGGCGAACCACACCATGACGACAAACGACAGGTAGAGCAGCACGAGCGAGAAGATGACCTCCCACATGGGGATCTCGTAGGGGATACGCGCCATCATGACAATGGGCGAGGTGAAGGGTATGATCGAGAACCAGAAGGCCACCGACGAGTTGGGATCGTTCATGACGACCATCGAGATGATGAGGGCAAGGATGATCGGCAGGGTGATGGGTGTCTGCAACTGGGCGGAGTCCTGTACGCTCTCGACGGCGGAACCCACGGCGGCGAACATTGCCGAATAGAAGAGGTAGCCGCCCAAGAGGAACAGCGTGAGGAATCCGAAGATCTTCGCCAGATATGCCGTATCGGTTGCGGTGGTCACGGCCTGCAACATGTCGGAGTCGAGATTGGCGTTCATGGCGACCAGTTCGGCGGAACCGCCTTGGTGGACGGCTTCGACACCCTGCATGATGTCGTCGGGCATCATCGTCGGGATCAGTACCGAACCCACACCGAGTACCAATACCGCCCAGATCAGCAACTGCGTCAGGGCAACCGAGGCCACACCGAGAATCTTGCCCATCATCAGATCGAACGGACGCACCGACGAGACGAGTACCTCCATCACGCGGGAACTCTTTTCTTCGATGACGGCCTGCATGACCATCGAACCGTAGATCAGGATGAACATATAGAGCAGGAAGCCGAGGATGTAGCCGATGACCGATGCGGCGGCGGTGGATTGTGCCTGCGTGTCCTCCTCCTGCGATTTGTCGTTGCGGAAGACCTGCATCGTCACGGGACTTTCGACCTCCTTGAGGATCGTTTCGAGGTTGTCGATGTTGTAACCCCTGAGTTTTTCGCTCTCGATGTAGTCCTGCACCTGTTTGCGGATCTCGTTTTCGATATTCATCGACGAGGAACTGTTGGCGTAGAGGCGGATGTCGCTCTGGTCGTTCATGATCTCGGAGCCGATGTGCAGAATGCCGAATTTGTCGGTCATCAGACTGCGTGCCTCATCGACTTTGACATCGCTCGGTGTGAATTTCAGCGACGGGGTGTTCTTCAGATGCGGGGCGATCAGACGGCTGTCGTCGATCACCACGACCTCTTTTTCGTCTCCCGTGGCGTAAACCATGACGAGTGCCGGAACGACCATCAGGGCGATCATCAGCACGGGCATCAGAAGGGTGGTCAGAATGAATGATTTTTTGCGGGCGCGTTCGTTGAACTCGCGCTGCATGATGAGAAATATGTTGCTCATGGTTGTTCGGTTTTTAGAGTTTGCCGTTCACGGCACGGATGAAAATGTCGTTCATCGAGGGGATGATCTCGCGGAACGAACGCAATTCGACCAGATCGTTCGTGCGGGCGATGACCGTTTTTAAGTCCTCGTTGCGTTCGACATGGAATTTGAGGGTGTGCAGTTCGCCGAAAGACTCCTCTTCGGAGGGGAGAATCTCGCCGAAACGGGTCAGATTTTCCGTAAGTCGCTCCTCGTCACCGCGGAACTGCACCTCGAAGATGTTCGCTCCGTGGCGGCGACGGATCTCCTCGGTCTGACCCGAAAGAATGTTGTGCGATTTGTTGATCAGTGCGATGTGGTCGCAAAGTTCTTCGACGGATGCCATGTTGTGGGTCGAGAAGATGATCGTTGCGCCCTTTTTGTGCAGACGGAGAATTTCGTCCTGAAGCACCTTGGCGTTGATGGGGTCGAAGCCGGAGAACGGCTCGTCGAAGATGAGCAGTTCGGGTTCGTGGAGCACCGTGGTGATGAACTGCACTTTCTGTGCCATACCTTTCGACAATTCATCGACCTTCTTGTTCCACCACTCCTCGATGCCGAAACGCTCGAACCACTCCTTCAGACGCATCAGTGCGTCGTGGCGCGAGATACCTTTCAGACGGGCGAAGAACAGTGCCTGTTCGCCGACTTTCATTTTCTTGTAGAGTCCGCGCTCTTCGGGCAGATAACCGATGCGGAAGATGTCTTCGGGACTCAGCGCATGGCCGTTGAACAAGACGCGACCCGTGTCGGGTGCCGTGATGCGGGTGAGGATGCGGATCAGTGTGGTTTTGCCCGCACCGTTGGGACCCAAAAGACCGAAGATCGATCCTTTGGGGATGGTGAGGGACACGTCGTCCAAAGCCTTGTGGTTGGTGTATTGCTTCGAAACGTGTTCGATTGAGAGTAAATCCATAGTTTATGGTGGTTTAAATGATTTTGCAAAGATAGAATTTTTCCGAAATACGTCGTTTTCAAACAAAAAATCGGCAGATTGATTCTGCCGATTTCGGGAATCGGGATTTATTCGGCGTCGAGGTTGCCCTCTTCGACAAATTCGCGCACGGAACGCACGTAGTGTTCGATGGTCTCCTCCATCGTCACGAACGACTTGCCGCCCGCGGCGTTTTTGTGGCCGCCACCGCCGAAATATTTCCGTGCGAAGATATTCACATTGACATTGCCCTTCGAACGCAGCGACACGCGGATGAATTTGCGGTGCTGGGTGAACATCGCCGACATGACGACCTCCTTGATCGAGAGCGGGTAGTTCACAAAACCCTCGCTGTCGCCCTGCTGGAACTGGAACCGCCGCATCTCGGACTCCTTGAGCGACATGTACGCCACACGACCGCCCTCGAAGATCTGCATCTTGCGGTTGATGCAGTAGCCGAACAGACGCGCACGCCCCTCGGTGTAGGAGTTATAGACGCGGTTGTGGAGTTCGGGGATGTTGATGCCACGCTCGATGAGCGTTGCCACGCAACGGAACAATTCGGGCGTGAGGTACGAGAAGGCGAAGTTGCCCGTGTCGGTCATCATGCCCACATAGAGCGATTCGGCGATCTTTTTGGTGATCTGCTCCGAGCCGAACATATCCTCGATCAGGGCATAGACCAGATAACAGGTCGAACACATGTCGGGATAGGAGAACGACACGTCGAACTCGGCGGGTTGGAGGTGGTGATCTATGAGGATACGCTTGGCGGAGGTGTTGGCGGCGATGATGTCGGAGAGGTTCTCCAGACGCGACAGCGTGTTGAAGTCGAGACAGAAGATCAGGTCTGCCTTTTCGACCGCCTTGGCGGCGCGTCCCTGTTCATCGGTCTTGAAAACGACCAGTTCGTCGATACCGTCCATCCATTCAAGATAATAGGGGTATTTGGTGGGAACGATGCAGGTCACCGTATGCCCCAGCGTGCGCAACATTTCGGCCCATGCGATCGACGAGCCGATGGCATCGCCGTCGGGATTGGTGTGGGCAACGATCACGATATTCTGACCCGGCGGCGTGATGAGTTTGAGCAACGCCTCGGTTTTTTCTTTCGGAAAATTCATTTCTAAAACCTTTTTCGGTTGAGTCTTTCTTGACAAAGATATGAAAAAAACTCTGAAAATTACAATCTGTTGTCCTATATTTGCAGGTAAAGGGCTCTGTTTTTCACCCGATTGTGGCGGTCGGGAATCCTGCTTTGGTCCGCAAACCGACAAAAATGGCGGATTCTTTCCCAAAAAAACACCCGGAAAGAGGAATCTTCGCCGAAAAATCTTATCTTTACACATTAAATGTGCATCACCATGGAGAATAAACCACTGACCATCGCTTTGATCTACGATTTTGACGGGACGCTGGCTCCCGGCAACATGCAGGAGTATGATTTCATTCCGGCCGTCGGAAAGAGCAACAAGGAGTTCTGGACGGAATCCAACTCGCTGGCCGAAGATCAGGATGCCGACGGAATCTTGGCGTATATGTGGCGCATGTTGCAGGCGGCACGTTCGAAGGGATTGTCCCTAAGGCGCGAGGCGTTTCAGGAGTCGGGGCGCGGTGTGGAACTCTTCGAAGGGGTACGCGAATGGTTTTCTCGCATCAACCGCTACGGCGAGCAGCGCGGTATCCGCATCTGGCACTACATCAATTCGTCCGGCCTGAAGGAGATCATCGAGGGTACGCCCATTGCGGGCGAGTTCCGCAAGATCTATGCCTGTTCGTACCTCTACGATGTGGACGGCATCGCCTACTGGCCTGCCGTGGCGGTCAATTACACGAACAAGACGCAGTTCGTCTTCAAGATCAACAAGGGCGTGGAGTCGGTGTACGACAGCCGCGAGGTCAATCGCTACATTCCCGAAAAGGAACGCCCCATCCCGTTTGCGCACATGATCTATGTGGGTGACGGAACGACCGACATCCCCTGTATGCGTCTGGTGAAGAGTTCGGGCGGGCATTCGATTGCCGTGTATAATCCCGCGAAAAGCGGGGCGCGCCGCGAGTTGTCGTCGCTGATCCACGACAACCGCGTGAATTACGTCTGCGCCGCCGATTACCGCGAAAATTCCGAGATGGATACTCTGGTGAAAACCATCATCGACAAGATCGCGCTGGACGACCGTCTGGAGCGGATGAAGGTCGCCGTAAAATAAGCATATAAACAAAAAAAGATACAATGGAACTGATATTTGCAACAAACAACGCCCATAAAATCAGCGAAGTGGCTGCCACGTTGGACAGTCGCTACCACATCGTCACCCTCAAGGAGTGCGGCATCACGGAGGATATTCCCGAAACGCATCCGACCATCGAGGGCAATGCCTCGCAGAAGTCGCACTACATCTACGAGCGCACGCACCGCAACTGCTTTGCCGACGATACGGGTCTGGAGGTCATGGCTCTGGACGGCGCACCGGGCGTGCGTTCGGCACGCTATGCGGGCGACCGGCACGATTTCGATGCCAACAACCGCCTTCTGTTGAAGAATATGGAGGGCAAAACCGACCGCCGAGCACGTTTCCGCACGGTCATCTCGCTGATCTTGGACGGTGAGGAGCATCTCTTCGAGGGGGTCGTCGAGGGACGTATCATCGACCACGAGGTCGGTACGGGCGGATTCGGCTATGATCCGATGTTTGTTCCCGACGGTTACGACCGTACGTTTGCCGAGATGACTGCCGACGAGAAGAACGCCATCTCGCACCGCGGACGCGCCGTGAAGAAATTGGCGGCATATTTGCAATCTATTGAAAAATAAGGTACTTTTGCACCCTATGGAACACGAAATCAGCAATTACCTGAAGCAGGAGCACTACAATCCCGATAAGATTGAGGCCCTCAAACAACATTATAGAGCCATCCTCGAACTGTTGGGCGAAGATGCCGACCGCGAGGGGCTGTTGAAAACTCCGTTGCGCGTGGCGAAGGCCATGTCGTTCCTCACGAAGGGATATGAGGAGGATCCGATGGCCATCATCCGCGGTGCCATGTTCAAGGAGGAGTACAAACAGATGGTTTTGGTCAAGGACATCGAACTCTACTCGATGTGCGAACACCACATGCTGCCCTTCTACGGCAAGGCACACGTCGCCTACATTCCGAACGGCTACATCACGGGTCTGTCGAAGATTGCCCGCGTGGTGGAGACCTTTGCACGCCGCCTGCAAGTGCAGGAGCGTCTGACGGTACAGATCCGCGACTGCATTCAGGAGGCATTGAATCCGATGGGTGTGGCGGTGGTGGTCGAGGCGAGCCACATGTGCATGCAGATGCGCGGTATCGAGAAACAGCAGTCCGCAACGACCACTTCGGCCTTCACGGGGATCTTCCTGTCGGATCACCGCACCCGCGAGGAGTTCATGAACCTCATTTCGCACAATTACAGATAGTTATCCGTCCTTCGGGACAACGCATAAAAAAAGGAGAAAATTCCCCGAACGGGAGTTTTCTCCTTTTTTGTTCCACGTGGAAACTTATTTGCGCTCTTTCAACAGGTCGCGGATCTCGGTCAGCAGCACCTCCTCCTTCGAGGGCGCGGGTGCCGGAGCGGGTTTGGCGGCCTCTTCCTTCTTGTGACGGTTCGAGATGCGCTGGATGAGGCTGACGAACACGAAAATCGAGAAGGCGATGATCAGAAAATCGACCGTCGTCTGGATGAATTTGCCGTAGGGCAGGGCGGCCTCGGTGATGCCTGCCGCTTCGTCGGCTTCGCGGATGACCCATCTCAGATCCGAGAAGTTCACTCCGCCGCCGATCAGACCGATCAACGGCATGATGATGTCGTTCACCAGCGAGGTGACGATCTTGCCGAATGCACCGCCGATAATCACACCGACTGCCATGTCAAGCACGTTGCCTTTCATGGCAAACGCCTTGAAATCCGATAGAAATTTGCTTTTCATGCGTATGTGGGTTTAAATGTTGTGTGTCAGAGTTTGCGGCTTGCCACGATCACTTCGGCGGTGGCAAAATCCTCAGGGTAGTCGATGTCGAGTCCTTCGATGCGGTCCACGACCGACATGAACGGATGATCGCCGATGCGTTGGTGGCGTTCCACCCACAATGTGCGCGGGAAGATGAAGAATGCACTCGTCTCGATGTAGATCGGTTCGAGGGTCTGGGTGCGCGGGATGTTGTCGAGCGAGTAGTTCAGCGGACGCCCCCGATACCATGTGTAGGTGCGGATGCACTCGGCACTGAACGAGGAATCGTATGCCCCGGACTGCACTTCGCGGATGGCACGCGAGATGGTGTCGGCCTTGATGAAAGGCGAGGTGGCGTGTGCCAGCACGTAGAGGTCGGCTTCGACCTCGCTGACAAACGCATCGTAAATTTCGGCACCGAGTGTCGTGTTTTCGTCCAGACGTTTGTCTCTTTTGAGCAGACGAACGCTTTGGGGAAGATATTCGCGGATCTCCTCCGAACTGCAATATACATAGATTTCGTCCAACTCCTTGACTTGGGTCAAAGTCCTCAGGATGTGACACATCAGCGGTTCGCCGCCCAACAGGCGGAGGTTTTTTCCCCGAACGCGCTGACTGTTCAGACGAATGGGTACAAAGGCAACGGTTTTCATAGTCGGAAGGTGTTTTATTGAACCAGAAGATTGCAGCCGCGGATGTCGCTGTGGGCGATGCGCCCCTCGATTTCGAACGAGCCGTCACGGTGGACGATACCCGCATCTTCGGTTTGGATGAAGGCACACGACCAGCGGTTCGCAAGGTCGATGATGTTCAGTCCGCCACGCTCCTCCTTTTCGAGCAGGGCGAACGGGTCGTTGATGTCGCGCGTTACGACCTGCATCCATCGCGGACAGCAGAAGCGGTTGTGTCCGTGAGAATAGGCCTGCGAGGTGAGTTCCGCCATGCCGTATTCCGAATGGATCTCTTCGACGCCGAACGCATCACACAGGATTTTGTGGAACGCTTCTTTCGAGATCTCCTCGCGGTAGCCTTTCATGCCGCCCGTCTCCATGACGATGGTGTCCTTGAGTTTCGGGGCGTACTCCTCGGCCAGATCCCACAATGCGTAACTTACGCCCAAGAGAATCTTGGGCTTCGGATCGGCGGCCATGTCCTTCAGCAGGCGTTCGTGGTCGTCGAGGTAGAATCCTCCCGAACCGCACGCCTTGATCAGTCGGTCGGCCATATAGACCAGCGACGAACCTTTACGGCGCAGGTAATTCGGCAGGAGCGCATAGAGGCTGAGCCTGCCGGGGTCGCCGTAGAAGGTGCGGAATGCTTCGGTAAAGGCGCGTTCGTAGAGGGCGAGCGAGCGCATCGGATGGCGTGACGAGGTCATGCCTGTGGTGGCTGAAGAGGTGAAGACCGCTTCGGGAGTCTTGTCCCCGCAATAAACCTCGTGGGTCTTGAACAGGGAGATGGGCATAAACGGGATTTCGCGAAGGGAGCCTACCTGCATGGGATCGATGCCCAATTCGCCGATATATTGGCGGTAGGGCGGAGTGCGGAGTGCTTGGTCGCGGAAAATCTCCATCGCCGTGTGTTCGAACTCTTCGTCGGTCGAAATTCGGAATATTCTGTCGTGGTTGTTCATCATTTACAAAGGTAGCGATTTTTTCCGTTCCCCGACTCTCGATTGTCGAAATTGTCGGACGGGGGCGGGGGATCGGGTACAGATCGGGCGGGCGGAGGGGTGTGTGGAGGGGCGGTTTTATGCGGTGGCGGCGGTGGGTATTGCGCTGCTTTGTTGCGCGCGGGTATCGGGAGGCGGATGAGGCGGGCACTCCTTATAAGATGTACAGAAACAGACTGACCGCCTTTCCCACGGTCGGTCTTTCACTCACACAGCCCGTTTTGCTTCCGTTTTCGGCAGCCTGCTCTCAAGCCTATCCGCTCACTTGCGCTTGCACCCGCGCCCGTTCTCCTCTTCGTCCCTCGTGCCCGCATTCGTTCTCCGCTCTCTTCCCCGTTTGCGTCCTTGTCCGCTCTTCTTCTTGTCCTGCTCTCGTTGGTTCATCCGCCCGCTTATACCTGTCTTTCTCCAACTCTGTCTTGCACACAGCCCTGTTTGCGCCTGCTTATCCGCGTGTCTGTCTGCCTTTCCGCCCGCTTGCGCCCGCATTCGTTCTTCGCTCTCTTCCCTGTTCGCGTCCTTGTCCGCTCTTCTTCTTCCGCCCGCCCCCAAAACACAAAATTCCCGACCGTATCTCTCGGTCGGGAATTTCTGAAAAGCCCATAACTCACTATGCCGCAGAGTAATCCCTTTCGGGAAGACCCCTGCCGCCGACAGGCTTTGAATATGTATGTGCGAGAAGACTACTTCTTGCCCTTGGGAGCAAGCATCATGTTCATCTTCTTACCGTCCAATTTGGGCATGGCTTCAACCTTGGCGAACTCTTCCAAATCGGTTGCAAAACGCAACAGAAGAATCTCACCCTGCTCCTTGAAGACGATCGAACGTCCACGGAAGAACACATAGGCCTTCACTTTCGCACCTTCCTTCAGGAAGTTCTGCGCATGCTTCAACTTGAAGTTGTAGTCATGGTCGTCGGTCTGCGGGCCGAAACGGATCTCCTTGACAACCACTTTGACCTGATTGGCCTTGATCTCCTTGGCCTTCTTCTTCTGCTGATAGAGGAATTTCTGGTAGTCGGCAATGCGGCATACCGGAGGATCGGCCTTGGGAGAGATCTCAATCAGATCCAACTCCATCTCATCTGCCAGACGAAGAGCCTCGCGCGTGGACATCACCTTTGCTTCGGGGATGTTGTCGCCGACAACGCGGACTTCGGGGACATTGATTTGATCGTTGATACGATGCGGATTCTCTTTGTCGGAGGGTTTACGTCCGAAATTGTGATCTTTTTTTACGACCGGTTTCGGTCGGTTATTCCCGGGGGTAAAAGGCCGCTGCGGGAATGGTTTGGGTGCTGCGATAGTACTTAAATTTTAGTTAATGAATCAGTTAATCGGTTCGGTTCCACGGGGAACCCGTATTTCGGGCTTTCGCCCGCAGTTTGTCCCTTCGGAGCGACCTCCCCGCAAGGGGAAGTCGCCCGGTCGGGGCAGAGAGACTACTTCCGGGGAAGTTTGTTGTTCTCAAATTCGTCCTTAACGAGTTTGAGGATCATATCCTTGAACTCTTCGAGTTTCATCTGACCCTTGTCGCCCTCGCCTTGCGCACGAACCGAGACCATGTTTTCGGCCTCCTCCTTCTCGCCGACGATCAGCAGGTAGGGGATGTGCTTCAACTCGTTGTCGCGGATCTTACGGCCGATCTTTTCGTTGCGGTCGTCGATCATCGTGCGGACATCATTGTCGTTCAGGAACTTGACTACCTTTTCGGCGTAGTTGTTAAACTTCTCCGAGATGGGCAGTACAACCACTTGGTCGGGGCTCAGCCACAACGGGAATTTGCCACCCGTGTGCTCCAACAGCACGGCCACGAAACGCTCCATCGAACCGAACGGTGCTCGGTGGATCATGATCGGGCGGTGGAGTTTGTCGTCGGCACCCTTGTACGTCAGGTCGAAACGCTCCGGCAGGTTGTAGTCCACCTGAATGGTACCCAACTGCCATTTGCGACCGATGGCATCCTTGACCATAAAGTCGAGTTTCGGGCCGTAGAATGCGGCCTCGCCGGTCTCGACAACGGTGTTCAGACCCTTCTCGGCGGCGGCCTTCATGATGGCCGACTCGGCGCGTTCCCAGTTTTCGTCCGTACCGATGTACTTCTCCTTGTCGTTGGGGTCGCGCAACGAAACCTGTGCGGTGTAGTTGTCGAACTTCAGCGTCTTGAAGATGTACAGCACGATGTCGATTACACGCTCGAACTCTTCCAACAACTGGTCGGGGCGGACGAACAAGTGGGCGTCATCCTGCGTAAATCCGCGGACACGGGTCAATCCGTGCAATTCGCCCGACTGTTCGTAGCGGTAAACGGTACCGAACTCGGCAAAACGCAGAGGCAGATCCTTGTACGAACGGGGTTTCGAGCGGTAAATCTCGCAGTGGTGCGGGCAGTTCATCGGTTTGAGCAGGTATTCCTCGCCCTCTTCGGGGGTGTGGATCGGCTGGAACGAATCCTTGCCGTATTTTGCATAGTGACCCGAAGTCACATACAGAGCCTTGTTGCCGATGTGCGGGGTGATGACCTGCTGGTAGCCGTACTCCTTCTGCACGCGGCGCAGGAACTGCTCCAGACGATCGCGCAGGGCGGCACCTTTCGGCAGCCACAACGGCAGACCCTGACCCACGCGCTGCGAGAAGCAGAACAACTCCAACTCCTTGCCCAGTTTGCGGTGGTCGCGTTTCTTGGCCTCCTCCATCATGACGAGGTACTCGTCGAGCATCGACTTCTTGGGGAAGGTGATGCCGTAGATACGGGTCAGCATCTTGTTCTTCTCGTTGCCGCGCCAGTAGGCACCCGCAACCGAGGTCAGTTTGATGGCCTTGATGAATCCCGTGTTGGGAATGTGCGGGCCGCGGCACAGGTCGGTGAACTCGCCGTTGGTATAGAATGAGATGGTTCCGTCTTCGAGGTCGTTGATCAACTCGCACTTGTACGTCTCGCCCTTCTCCGAGAAATCCTTCATGGCCTCGGCCTTGGGTACGTCACGACGGATGAGCGGCTCCTTCTGGCGGGCCAACTCCAACATCTTCTTTTCGATCTTCGGAAGATCGGCCTCAACAATGGGTGTCGGTGAATCCACATCGTAGTAGAATCCGTTTTCGATGGCGGGACCGATACCGAATTTAATGCCCGGATAGAGCGATTGCAATGCTTCGGCCAACAGGTGCGAAGAGGTGTGCCAGAACGCATGCTTGCCCTCCTCGTCATCCCATTTGTAGAACTTGATCGAGGCGTCCTCCTCGATCGGGCGCATCAGATCCTGAGTTGCGCCGTTTACCGAAGCCGCAAGTGAGTCGGCAGCTAAACGAGGGCTGATACTCTCTGCGATTTGGTAGGCAGTTGTCCCTTTGGCAAACTCCTTCTGCGTGCCATCGGGAAAAGTGATTTTAATCATTTTGTTTTTTATTAGGTGAAACCGCCTAAAATGCTTCCACAATTACGAGACGGAATACATTCTCGGTCGGTAAAATTTCTTGGGTTTAGTCGCGGTCGCTCTGCGGAAGATCCTTGACGGACATGTCGCGGTGCGATCGTTCGCGTTCGGCATGAGGCAGGGGGTTGCGGTTCATTTCCGACCATGTCCTGCGGTGGCGGATGATGTCCAACGCGCCGAAAATGGCGTTGCGCATCGACTGCGGGTCGGCCTTGTCCTGTCCTGCAATGTCGAAAGCCGTGCCGTGATCGGGCGAGGTACGCACGCATTCCAGACCCGCCGTGAAATTCACGCCGTCGGGCGAAAGACTCTTGAAGGGTGCCAGACCCTGATCGTGGTACATCGCTAAAATGCCGTCGTACTTGGTGTAGCCGCCTCCTGCAAACAGACCGTCGGCTGCGAAGGGGCCGAACGCCAGAATGCCCTGATCGAAGGCCTCGACGATGGCGGGGCGGATGATTTCCTCCTCCTCCCTGCCCAGAAGACCTCCGTCGCCGGCGTGGGGGTTGAGAGCCATCACGGCGATGCGCGGCTCGACAATGCCGAAATCCTCCTTGAGCGACTGACGCAGGGTGCGAAGATCCTGAACGATCTTCTCCTTGGAGATGTTCTGCGGAATTTCGGCTACGGGAATGTGCTTCGTCACCAAACCGATGCGCAGTACGTCGCTGTAAAGAATCATCATCGCCTTGCCCTCAAATTCGGCATCGAAGAACTCGGTGTGACCCGTATAGCGGAAATCGTCGCTCTGGACGCTCTGCTTGGCGAACGGGGCGGTCACCACGGCATCTATGCAACCGGTCTTGAGATCTTTGGCGGCGGTACGCAGTGCCTCGACGGCTGCAAGACCCGCCTCCCCGGAGATCTCGCCGGGGGTGATGCGGCTCGTCTTGCCGCAGGGGACGATGTTCACCTTGCCGCGGCGGGCGTCCTGTGCCGAGGAGATGATGTTGAAGGGAATATCCTCGATTTCCGAGATGGTTCCCCGATAGTAGTTGGCGGCTTCGGGAGATCCGTAGATGACGGGGATGAAAAACTCCGCCATACGGCTGTCCGAGAGGGATTTGAGAATCACCTCCCAGCCGATTCCGTTGGGATCGCCCTGCGTGATGCCTATTTTGAATTTTGTTTCGGTCATATCTTTATGCGGGATTTTCTTCTGCCTTCCCAAGAGGCATCCTCTCCGGCGGACTTAAACCGCGGCGAGTGAATAGCATATACAATTTACAAAGATACAACTTATATCCGAATATCAAAATGCTGTGCGATATTTTTCGGTGGGTCAGGCCGTTCGGGGGTATGGCGGGTGTGTCCTGCGACTTTTGGGAAGGCGGGATGCGGCTCGGATGAAACGGGGGTTCGGTTCGGGGCGGTTTGCGGCTCGGACGGAGGCGGAAAATTACAGCAGGCGGCGGCGAAATTCGGCGCAGACGATGCCCGTGGCCATCGCCACGTTCAGCGATTCGGTCGTGCGGCAATCTTCGGGATAATTCGGGATGAGGATCTTGCGACTGATCGAAAGGGCGGTGTCGGGCGAGATGCCGCGACCTTCGTTACCCATGACGATAATGCCCTCCCCGGAGAGTTCCGTGTGGTAGATATTTTCCCCTTCGAGGAACGTGCCGTAGATGGGAATCTCCATCTTCGAGGCTTTTGCAAGGGTCTCTGCCAAAGGAAGATAATGGATTTCGACACGCAGAATTGCACCCATCGTTGCCTGCACGACTTTCGGGTTGAAGCAGTCGGCGGTCGAGGGCGAAGCGAGGATGTGGTGGATGCCGAACCAGTCGGCAACACGCATGATCGTACCCAAGTTGCCCGGATTTTGCACATCGTCCAGCGCGATCATCAGTTCCCCGCGGTGATCCTCCATACGAAACGCGCGGTGCGGGATTTCGACCAGTGCCAGCGAATTTGAGGGGGTTTTCAACAGCGACAGACGCTCCATGTCCTTGCGCGTGACGGTCTCCACCTCCCGACCCTCAAAAACGCCCTCCAAAGCGAAGATTTTACGGATGCGGAGCTGTGAAGAGCGGATCTCGCCGATGAGTTTCTCGCCCTCGGCGACAAAAAGACCCTCTTCCGTGCGTGCGCGTTTGTCGTTGAGCGAGCGCACCAACTGAATTTCTGCTTTTGTCATTTCTGCTTTTCGATTTCAAAGGTTTTTCCCTCAATGGCGGCGTAGGTTTCCGCAAATATGGTCTGTGCCTCCCGAACGAGTACCTCCTCGTCCTTGTAACGCGACGAATAGTGGCCGATGATGAGGCGTTTGGCTCCTGCTTTCAGAGCGGCTTTGGCGGCGTCGAGGGTGGTGGCGTGACCGCGGTCGCGGGCATTGCGCTGCTCGTCGGCGGCATAGGTTGCCTCGTGGTACATCAGATCGACCCCCGTGCAGAGCGTGGCGGCCTTGGCCGAGAAATTCGTATCCGAAAGATAGGCATACGAACGCGCCTTGTAGGGAATGTAGGTGATTGCTTCGTTGGGGATTATGCGTCCGTCGTCGAGCGTAAGATCCTCCCCGCGTTTGGCGGCGGTGATTTGGGCGATCGACAGTCCCAATTCCGAGATCTTCTCCTTATCGACATTCAGCGGCGGCTGTTTTTCTCGAAACAGGAATCCCGCACACGGCACACGGTGGCGCAAAGGAATGCTCCACACCTCCAAGGTGCGGTTTTCGAAGAGCAATTCGTGACGCGTGGTGTGTGTTTCGTGCCAGACGACTTCGTAGGGCAGATCCTTGTCGAAGAATTTCAGATGGCTCTCCAGAATCTCGCCGAACGGAGCGGGTGCATAGACATCGAGCGGGGTTTTGCGGCCGCCCAACCCCAAGGTGGAGATCAGGGGAAACAATCCGAAGACATGATCGCCGTGGAGGTGTGAGATGAATATGCCCCTGAGTTTGAGCGGATTGATCCCCGCACGCACCATCTGCTGCTGGGTGCCTTCGCCGGCATCCACCAGATAGTATTGCTCTTCGAGGTTCACGATTTGTGCCGAAGGATGGCGGTTGGCGGTCGGACGTGCCGACGCAGAACCGAGTATGGTGACGGAGAAACTCAAAACGGGACGAATTTTTAAAGATTAAAAAAATCCCGCTTCCCGTGCCCTGCAAGGCATCGGGAAGCGAGATGGTTTTCGGGAACAGATTAACGGTGCAGGAAACGCTCGCAATCCAGAGCGGCGATGCAGCCCGAACCTGCGGCGGTGATGGCCTGACGGTAGTGGGGATCCTTCACGTCGCCGGCGGCGAATACGCCCTCGACGCTCGTTCTCGACGAACCGCCTTCCACAACGATGTAACCCTCCTTGTCGAGTTCCAGCTGACCCTCGAATACCTCCACGTTGGGGTGGTGTCCGATGGCGAGGAAGAAGCCCGAAATCTCGATCGTGCGCTCCGTGCCGTAGGTCTTGCGCAACAGGGCACCCGTCACGCCGTGCAGGTCGTCGCCCAGCACCTCGACGGTGTTGTGCTCGAACAGCACTTCGATGTTCTCGGTGTTGAATACACGCTCCTGCATGGCTTTCGAAGCACGCAGGAAAGGCTTGCGGACGATCAGATAAACCTTGCGGCACAGCGATGCGAGGTAGGTGGCCTCCTCACAAGCCGTATCACCGCCACCGACTACGGCGACATCCTTCTTGCGATAGAAGAAACCGTCGCACGTTGCGCAGGCACTTACGCCCTGACCGCGGAATTTGGCCTCCGAGGGAAGACCCAGATATTTTGCCGAAGCACCCGTAGCCACGATCAGCGATTCGGCTTCGATCTCGTGTTCGCCGTCCACGACAACGTGGAAGGGACGCTTCGAAAGGTCGATTTTGGTGATGATGCCCTTACGCATGTCGGCACCGAAACGTGCGGCCTGCTTGCGGATGTCTTCCATCATCTCCGGGCCGCTGATGCCCTGAGGATAACCCGGAAAGTTCTCCACTTCGGTGGTGGTCGTCAGCTGACCGCCCGGTTCGATACCCGAATAGAGTACGGGATTGAGGTTTGCGCGCGAGGTGTAGATGGCGGCAGTGTATCCTGCCGGGCCGCTACCCATGATCAATACTTTTACATGTTCCATTTTTAAATTGTTTTTGGTTGATATATGATAATTTATTCGTTTAGGGTTTTCTGTCCTCGCGGGGCGAACTCCGTGAGGGGTTGTCCCGTGTAGTCAAATTCCGCCCACAGGTCACCGCGACGCACCTCGAAAATACTCTCTTCGGGGTGGTAGTCCACAATGTCGTACATCATCGGCAGGATGCAGCGGCCTTCGCGGTCGATGACACCCATGCCCGTCGTGCGTTCGACGACGGCGCGTCCCTCCGCAAAATCATCCGCCCAGAGGTATTGCGACGGGATGACGGGTTGGTTCCTGTCGTCCACATAGCCGTAACCCTCCTTGTCGCGGACGCAGGTCAGTCCTTCGAACGTATGGCCGACCCAGAGGTGTCCCTTCAGATCGGGTGCGGGGTCGTACGGTGCATCGAAATCCGACACAAAGTCGCCGCCCAACTCGTCCAAGCGTGCCCGCAGCAGGTCGAATCCCTTCCGATCGCCACTCGGATCGCCGCCGATCACGGCATCCTGATAGCGGATCGGGATGAAGCGGTGTCCGTCCCAACGGATGTTCGAGGGTTTGAGGTTGCGGTGGACAAATCCCGCCCGTTGCAACTCCTCCTGAAGCGTGTCGAGAGCCTTTTGCAGTTCGGCTTTCAAGGCATGCGTTGCCGCCTCCTCGAAACTGCATCCGGGGCAGGGTTGGAGGATCAGGTCTTGGCGGTTGCCCTCCTCGTCCGTGAGTTCTCCGCGCAGGATGCGTACCGATGTCAAGGAGGGGCATTTGAGGCGGTCGAGTGCCGAGAGCGTATGTTCCGCGTGGAACATTCCTTCGCGCGAAAGCGGCATGGCGAGCAGATACCGTTCGCCACGGTAATGCACCACGGCATCGACAAATTCCGTCGTGCGGTGCAGGGCGGGAAGCCCCGTGTCGGTCACTTCGACCGTGATCCCGTGCAGGCGGCGGAGCCACAGGTCGGGCGCGGTGAGTGCGCGGGTGAAGGAGTGAACGGATACGGCCATCTTATTCGCGTTTTACACTGATTGAACCTATGTTGAGCATCGTCACCAACTGGGCGGCGGATGCGTTGTAACTCATTCCGCGGAACGGCGGCATGGCACCGATTCCCTTGGCTTCGCGGATCGCTTCGTCGAACGACGCGGGCATCGTACTCGAACAGGCGTAGAGGATCGAGGCGTAATGTTCGGGGTAGCGCGTTTCGTCCTCCGTGGGGAAGAACAGACGCTCGGAATCCTCGCGGCTGCCGAGGTGGATGTTGATCAGAAGCACGTTTCCGTCACGTGTGCCGAGGCGTTTGATCTGGTTGGAGACGGCCTCCAACTCCTCGTCGCGGGCATCGGTCGCCTCGCCGTCGGTGATGTTGAACACCACGGGCGGTAAACTGTCGGCATGAGCCTCCGACATACACCACGAGCGCAGGAAATCGCGTGCCGTGCGCAGTGCCTCGCACATGGGCGTTTTGCCCTGTGCCTCGGCATGAATCCACACGGGAGTGGGGATCTCGCGCAGGGCAATCTCCCCGTCGGGCAGATGTTGTTCGAAGACCTCGCGGCGGATTTCGGGTTTGAGATGCGAAAGTTCGCACACCGACATCGACTCGCGCTCGTCGGGCAGGAGCGAACGCACCTCGTCATCGCCCGAATAACTCCAGACGGCGATGTCGTAGTAGTCGCGTACCCCGTCGTCACGGCGTGCCCGTTCGATCAACTCGAACAGCAGGTCGTTCGTAATCGAAGCCACGGCTTCGGCCTTGGTGGTTTCCTTGCCCCGGTAGCGGGTTTTCTCGGCCATCGAACCCGAACCGTCGATCAGAATCAGAAAGGCGGTGCGGTGTTGGCGGGTGATGCTTTGGGTGTGTGACATGACTTTGGCGTAAAAGGTTTAACTCTTCAGACCGCGTACCGTACAGTAGTCGCGGCGTATTTCTTCTTCGTCGTCGGTGTCGATACCGTAACCGACGGCCATGTCCATCGAACAATCGCGGCGGCAGTCCTGATCGGTCATGCGGCGCAGGGCGGCGTGTGCATTCTCTCCTGCCGTAACGGCTTCGGCGATCTCTTCGGCCGAAGGGATGTGTCCCAGAAGGCCTGCATAGACCCCCTCTGCCCACGAACGCGCATAGTCGGCGTAGTGGACATGAAACACGCGCAGGCGGTTGTCGATGTCGGCGAAGGTCTTCAAGTGACCCTCTTCGACGGCATCGGCGACAGCCTCGGCTTCGCGTTTGGTGATGTATTGACCGCCCAGATCGATCCACGATCCCGATCCGTCGTATCGTTGTTGCGGAATCCCCTCCCGGAGCATTGCTCCGAGCGAGGCCACAATGGCTTTGTTGTAGAGCATGATGCCGCGTTGCAGTCCGGAGGGGCGGATCGTCACTTTGTTATAGACATACGTGGCGGCATCGGGATCTTCCTCCCGCAGGCATTGCAGGGTGTCCACGGCACGGAGCATCCCTTCGGTGATGTAGGGGTTGTACTCCTCGAAGTTGATCACGTCGCGGAATACCGTGCGGTGGTCGCGGCGCGGCCATTTCTCCACATCGCGCACCGCTCCGTAACTGGCAAGGTTCGCACCCGGCATCAGCACCGATTTACCCTCCCGCTCGACGAGATACGAGTAGGGGAAGATGCGCGTGTCGTGGTGGAAGGAGTGATGCCCCATGATCATCGTGAACGCACCTTCACGGGCAGGCGACATCACGTAGGCACTGCTGGCGAACTTGCAGCCGCGCAGATGGATCGCCTGATGGACGGCACCGCTCTTGAACAGGTGGTTGCTCTGGTTCGATCCGCTCCCCGCATTGAAAAACGAGAAATAACCCGCAATCAGAAGGGATGATTTGTGGTGGGTGACGGTGTAGGGGCCTGCGAAAATCGAGGCGGCCTCGCCGTTCTCGCAATGGCTGTTGGCAAAGAACAGCGAATCGGAGGCGGTGAAGTTCTTGTCCATGACCGATCCCTCGCCCACAAAACAGCGTTCGAGGATCACACCGTTGTCGATGCGTGCCCCTTCGGCGAGGATGAAGTCGTAGGCCTTGACATCCATGCCGACAAATACCCCGTCGAGGATCGTTCCGTTCTGGAGGACGGTTGCGCCGTCGATCCGAACGCCCTTGCCGATGCGTACCTCGCGGACAAAGCGGACACCGTTCAACACGGAATCCTCACCGACTTCGCCCAGCGTATCACGGCGCGAGGCGGCATAGTCGCGGGTCATTTCGTCAAGACGGGCGATAAGTCGCGGGCGGTGGCGGTAGAAGGCACTCATGTAGGCGGTCTGTGCCGTCATCCGATCGTGGATGAGGGTTGTGCGCCCGCCACATTCGTTCACCGCCGCCACGGGGGTGGCATTGCCGAACGCCGATTCCTCGCGGCACTCCAACGCCGTGACGTTGTTGAGCCTTACGTTGCGACCGAGACGGTAGTTTCTGACCTGCGCGTTGAGGATCCGAACCCCCGACGCGATCTCGACACGACCTCCCAGACAGCAGTTGTGCAGTTGGTCGGGCGTGAAATCCTCCGCCACAAGCACCTCCTCCCACCTTTCGGCGGAAGTGTGGTTTGCCTTCAGCAGTTCGATCTCCATGTCGGTCAGATGTCTCAAAGTCGTTTCGTTTTTGAAGATTGAATTTCCCGTTTTGAACACGAAGTGTTCCTTGCGTGTGGGATTAACGGACAAATATACAGAAATCCCCGTTAAATCGCAAACTCTTTGCCCGTGGTGTCGATTTCTGCCCGCTGATTTCCCCTTTCGACGGTGGCGCGACCACGGCGGAAGGGTTTTACGGCGGTGTATTGCGGAAGGCGAAGGAGCGTTGCGCCGTCCCGTGAGATGTAACTCCACGTGCGGTTCAGACGCACGGCTGCCGAACCCTCGCTGAAGTCAAATCCCGCAGCATATACCGGCGGGATGATCCATTCGCCCGTCTCGCCACGGAATCCCCACAAATTGCCCCGCACATCGAGTTCTGAAGCGGTCGAATCAAGCGGTGGGTAGCCGTCGAGTTCGTGTCGGGCGTAGTGCAAAAGTTCGGGAAGCGCGGGGAGGTGCATCAGGGGACTCAGGAGCAGTTCCGCGATGCGGTATTGGGCGGCAAAGCCGTGACGATCAAAGAGATCCATTGTCTGTCGGAGCCGCGGGTCGGTCGCAATACGGCGCGGATCGAACAGCAGCCCGTCCTCGTGATTCAGGTTTTTGCCGAGTGCGGGATCAAGTTCTAAAGCATGGAGTGCCGTCGAGATCAGTGCCGCGGGGTAGTCGTCCAATGTCGCGTCGAAATCATCGGCGGTACGGGCGGGATGCTGGTAGGCGGCAGTCCCCAATTCGGGACTGCGCAAGCCCTTAAATTCGGGGCGGAAGACCGCATCGAAATCAATCAGACGGAGCGATCCGTCTTCGAGCGCAAGGATGTTTTCGGGTTTCAGATCGCCGTGCGCCCAGTCGTCCGTAACGAGCGTTTCGGCCAAAAGGTCGAACGAGCGTGCCAGATTTTTCAGCGTTGCGCGATCCCCTGCCTGCACTGCCTGTTCGATGCGTCGGCGGAGCGAGGTGCCCTCGATCCAGTCGAGCAGTACCACATCGACCCATTCGCCGCGGGTGGCATCGCACAAGTAGAGTGCCTTGGGGCGGAACGCATCGCCGTAGATCTCCCGAAGTCGCGCCGCAGGCCTTAAAAAACAGCGCAATACCTTCTTCCGTCCGTTGTGGCGGATGAGGAATCCGACGGCGTTGTTGCCCGCAAAACAGCGGGGGCGTCCGCCCGCATCGGTGCATACCTCCACCGTCCCTTCAAGCCGCAAAAGGCGGTCGGGATCGGTCATCGTCGTAAGGTATTGTCTAAGGGTGTACATCGCGGGTAAAAATTAAGAGCAACCGATCGCTCGATTGCTCTTGTTATGCTTTCTAAAGAAGCGATCCGTTAGTGGCAGCAGCCGCCTTCGCAACCGCCTTCTTCGTGGTCGTGATCGCAGTGGCAATCGCTGCCGCAACCACATCCGCAACCACCCTGCTCGTCTTCGGGCGTCAGGTCACGAACCATAACCACCTCAACATCGAAGTTCAGCGTCTTGCCTGCCATCGGGTGGTTGAAGTCCATTTTGACGGTCTCATCCGCAACCTCTTTGATCGTACCCATCATGCGGTGACCTTCGGCATCGCTCATGGGAACTTGCGAACCTACGAAGAGAATATCCTCGGCCAGTTTGCCATCAACCATGAAGATGGTCTTGGGAAGATCGACGATGGCTTCCTCGTGGATTTCGCCGTAGCCGTCCTTGGGTTCGAGGGTGAACGATACCTTCTCGCCGGGCTCTTTGTCCAGAATAGCCTCTTCGAACTTGGGCAGCAACATGCCGCGACCGAAGATGAACTCAAGGGGCTGACCCGGTTGCGATTGATCTGCGATTTTTCCGTCAACGGTCAATTTATAATCGACAGCGACCTTTTTGTCTTGTGCTACTTTCATAGTTTTTTCGTGTATTTAAGTGTTGATTTGTTTCCGTCTTATATCCCACAAAGATAGGCACTTCGCCGTCATGCACCAAATAATCCGGGGAAATAAATCCCCGCATGCCCTAATTTTTTATGGTAAGACACTTCGGGAAAACGAGTGCGGAGGGCGGTTTCCTGCTTTGGAGAAGAACCGCCCCCCGCAGGGGAAAAGGTTTCGGAAGAGGGCTTTTTAATAGACCCACTCCAGACCTTTGATGTCGAGTTCGTTTGTCGAACAGCCGTTCAAGTATTCGCCGTAACGGCTCGTGGCACAAGAGATTACGATCGTATAACGTCCCGCGGGGGCGGTGTCGGTCTTGCGGAAATAGCGGAGCGGAATCTCCAGATCGGTCTGCGACCCCGTGCGGATATAGCGTACACCCGAAGCGATGACGGGTTCCGATGCCATGAGGCCTTCGAGGGTTTCGGGATTCCAGACACCCGTGGGTTTGGCCATGCCCGAAGTGGTGGCGTGGCGTTGCGCCCAGTCGATGATGCACACCATGATCATCGCTTCGTCGGGTTGTCCCTTGGCGATGTGGGAGGCATGGTTGTTGTGGGTGACATTGCCCGTTTTGGCACGATAATTCACGCGGAGTGCCGTGGGGCGTGCCGTGTAGGTGTAGGGTTGGCCGAAATTGGCGGTGCCGTTCGTGCCGTTCATCGCAAAGGTGCCCGTGAAGAGGTTGCCCGGCGTGAGGAACTTGAAGAATAGGATGTTCACCGCACTTGCCTGAAGATGGGCGTAGGGATTGCGGTAGGTGCAGAGGGTTTTGGCCTGCGAGTTGTTACCGCTGCTCCAGAACGACGAATTGGTATTGGCGGTGGTATAGCATGACAGGCTGCCGTCGGAAAGGGTCGGGATGGGATCGCCTTGGTGATTGCTCGAAAAACGACCCGAACGGAGGACTTTCCCTTGGTCGATCAACTGCCAGTCGTAGTCGGTACGGGCAAAGACACCCGTCAGGCGGTCGGGGCGCATCGTGCCGTCGGCGGAGTTTGTCCAGCGGGGTTCGATCATGCGTTGCGAACCCGTGCCCGTGGCGGTCTGCCAGCGGGTCTCGGTCGTGCGTTTATATTGAAGGCGTGCCGTGGAGGGGGCATTTTTCAGGGTTGCCGTGGCTGTGTTTTTCCAAAGATTGATGTTGCCGATCGTCACCTCGACATCGAGTGTCCACTCCGTGAGGTTGCGGGTGGCATAGACCAGTTCGCCTGCCTTGAAGGTGGCTTCGGCCGAGAGGTCGAGGACGGCGTGGTGGCGTTCGGTCGTGATCTCGGCGCGAAGGCGGCGGTAAGTGCCCTGCGGCAGGTTGAAAAAGGCCTTTGCATCGGCGGCCGAGGGTTCGGTGCCGGGGGCGTAGTTCAGCAGGATCTCGTGGCGGGGATTCGATGTGGAGAGTCTGCCCGTCAGCGTGTTGCGGTCGATTTCGAAATAATCGGCGGCGAGGGGATCACCCTCTGCCGTAAGGCGGATGGAGCGCACTTTCTCGTTTTTCACCGCCGCGTCCGCCGTGTGGAACGACAGCGAAAGAATGGCGGTCAGCGATCGGAAATCGAAGGTCACGGGTGTGCCGTTCACCGATCCCGTGGCGTGTTTCAGGGTGGAGACGAGCGGGTAGAACAGGGCGTTGAATCGGTTGCCCTGCTGGGTGCGTATTCCGCCGAAGGGGATTCGGGTGGGCGTGTCTGCCACATGGGGAAGAACGGCTTGAAAGTTCCATGAAGAACTGTTGTCGAGCAGGCGTCCCTCGAAAAGGCTGGTCGCGGGGTTATAGTCGAAGCGGGCGGTCTGGTTGTTGGCAAAGACCGTGATCCGATCGCCCGATTGCCAGTCGCAACGGAATTTTCCCGCCGCCTCATCGACCGTAAGGTCGGCACGGGTCGTGCGGGTGGGGTCGGATGCCCCGAATGTCACCGTGACGGGTTCTTGTCGGGGCGTGACGGGTTCGGTCTTGTCGTCCGAGCAGGACGCAAGCGCAAACAATGCGGTAAAGAGTAATGCAAAATGTCGTTTCATGGCGGTTGTCGGGTTTAATATTCGTCGGCGGAAGTCCAATCGTAAGAGGTCAGCGGGCGGGCAGGGCCTTCGATGCCTTCCTGCAAGGAGAGTCCGAAGCCGCCTTCGACACGGCATTCCAAAACAATTATTTCGGGCGACGAATAAGTGCGCGCCTCGGTTTGGGGTGTGGTATTCATAATTCGTAAATTTTTAGTTTGATCAAAAGTAGTCGGAACGACCTCCTTTTGCAACTAAATTCAACCAACTGGCGGATTTTCCCCACGAACCGTTCCGTGCGGAACGGTTTGATCACAAACATCCCGAAAATTCCCATAAACAAGAAACGACCGCTCTTCAGACAGAAGAGCGGTCGTTTCTTGGGAAAAATGTCCGATTAGCGGAGTTCCATCTCGTCGATCAGATAACCGGCGTTACCGACGCGCTCGATGAGGAACAGCACATAACGGATATCCACGGCGATGTTGCGGCACTTGACGGGATCGTATGCCACATCGCTCATCGTCGAGAGCCATGTGCGGTCGAAGTTGATGCCGATCAGTTCGCCTTTGCTGTTGATCATCGGCGAACCCGAATTGCCTCCCGTGGTGTGGGGCGTGGCAAGGAAGCAGACGGGGACGGTCTTGCGCCCGTTCATCTCGATGCCCCAATGGCCGTAATCCTTGGCCTTGTAGAGGTCACGCAACGACTGCGGGATGTCGTAGTCGTAGATTTCGGGGTTGTCTTTGGCGATGATGCCGTCCAGCGTGGTCTGCGGGTAGTGATACTCGCCGTCGCGGTACTCGTAGCCCTTCACCGAACCGTATGCCACACGCAGCGTGAGGTTGGCATCGGGATAGAAGGCGCGGGTGGTGTCCCACTCCTGAAGGCCGCGGACATAGACCGTATAGAGTTCGCTCAGGTGTTTCGAATTGAGGTTGCGCAGGTCACGGCCGTCGAGTTCCAGTTCGCCGCCGATCTTCTTCATCTGGGCCATGATCGACTCGCGGAGCGGTGCCGACTCTTCGTTCTTGCCGTTCCAGATCTCCTCGAAGATCTTCTCGCCGTAAGCCTCAGGCGAGCCTGCTTTCTTCACACCCTCCGTGAAGAGCGGAGAGCGGTAAGCCTCCGGGCAACGTGTGGCGTACTCCTTGAACAGGAGGCGGAACAGGTCGCGTTCGGTCTCCTCGCGCTGTGCGAAGCAAACTTCCTGACGTTCTGCGTCGGTGTATTTTTCGGGAAGGGTCAGCAGGGTCTCGATCGTCATCTCGCGGGCGAAGTAAGCGTCCATGATGCGGGCATATTCCTTCTTCAGATCGGCGACGATCGTCTTGTATTCGGGGCGGTTTTGTGCCCATGCCTCGAACTGACGCTCGTAGATGCGTTTCTTATCGACGGTCTTGTTGTTGTTGATCCCCAACACGCGACCCTGCCATTTTTTCCAAGCATTGGCGATCCACACGTATTTCGAGGCGTAGTGGATACGCAGGGCGGGATCCGCCTCCTGTGCCTTGCCGATGATGTTCAGACGCTCGGTGCGGATGGCGATTTTCGCCGGATCGGAACGCTCGGCAAGGTATGCCACATCGTCCGAGAGGATATACTCCTGTGTGTTGCCCGGAAAACCGTAGATCATCGTGAAATCACCCTCCCTGATGCCCTTGGTCGAGATGGGGAAGAAGCGTTTCGGGGTGTAGGGTACGTTGTCGGGCGAATAAGCGGCGGGTTTGTTGTTTTTGTCGGCATAGATGCGGAAGATCGAGAAATCGCCCGTATGGCGCGGCCAGATCCAGTTGTCGGTATCGCCGCCGAACTTGCCGATCGACGACTGGGGTGCACCCACGAGGCGCACGTCGTCGAACTGCTCGTAAACGAACAGGAACTGCTGGTTGCCGTAGTACATCTGTTCGATCGAAGCCTTGTAGCCTGCGCCTTCCTTCGAGGCCTCCTCGATGATCTTCGCAGCCTCCTCGCCCTTTGCAAGGCGGTCGGTGACATCCTCCATGCGTACGAGGAAACGGACGTTGAGCCCTTTGTTGGGGAGTTCCTCTTCCAGCGAGCGTGCCCAGAAGCCGTAGGTCAGATAGTCGTGCTCGATGGTCGAGTGTGCCTGAATGGCATCATAACCGCAGTGGTGGTTCGTGAGGATCAGACCGCGATTCGAGACGAGTTCTGCGGTACAGCCGCCGTCGAACAGCACCACGGCATCTTTCAAAGAGGCCTGATTGATCGAGTAGATGTCCTCGGCCGTGAGTTGGAAGCCTTTCGCGCGCATATCGTCGATACGGCTCGAAATCAGGCTCGGAAGCCACATGCCCTCATCGGCCCGAACGGGCAGGAATAGGAGGGTTGCGAACAGAATGAGTAAGTAGCGTTTCATAGGTCAGTTTTTATTTATAAAGTTGTTTAATTCGGTGTAAACCCGCTGTACGGGAAGTCCCATCACGTTGTAGAACGATCCTTCGATGCGTTCGATGGCGATGTATCCGATCCATTCCTGAATGCCGTATGCACCCGCCTTGTCGTAGGGGCGGCAGGTGTCGATGTAGTGGCAGATCTCCTCGTCGCTCAATGCCCGAAACCACACCCGGCTCTCCGAAGAGAAGGTTTTTGTCCGGGTGGCGGAGCGGAGCGTGACACCCGTCAGGACCTTGTGGCTGTGTCCCGACAGCGAGCGGAGCATCGCGCAAGCCTGTGCGCGGTCGCGGGGTTTGCCGAGGACACCCTCCCTGCCGATCACGACCGTGTCGGCCGTCAGGAGGATCTCGTTCGGGGCGAGCGGCGTGGGGCAGGCTTCGCTTTTGAGGCGCGAAAGGTAGGCGGGAACCTCTTCCGCGGGTAGGGTCGCAGGGTAGATCTCTTCGCAGGGATAGCGGTCTGCCAATTCAAATTTTAGAGCGCACCCTTCCAAAAGTTCCCGCCGGCGCGGGGACTGCGAGGCGAGGATCAGGCGGTAGGATTTCAGTCGTTCGTTGAGCAGCATGGTCATCGGATTTCAAAGTCCAACAAGGGGCGACCTTCGAGCGAGGCCGTAAGGCGGTCTCCCGGCTTGACGGAACCCGTGCCTGCGGGAGTGCCCGTATAGATCAGATCGCCGATCTTCAGGGTTACAAATTCCGAAAGGCGGGCGATGATCCGATCTACCTTGAAGAGCATTTCGGCGGTATTGCCCCTCTGGCGGCATTCGCCGTTCACGTCGAGCGTAAAGTTCAGTTCCTGAATGCCCTTGCCGAGGTCTTCGAGGCGGACAAATTCGGGCGACAGGGCTGCCGAATGGTCGAATGCCTTGGCCTGTTCCCAAGGAAGACCTTCGCGGATGGCGCGCCGTTGGAGGTCGCGTGCCGTGAAGTCGATGCCGAGCCCCGCCTCATCGTAGTAGCGGTGGGCGAATCGTTCGGAGATGCAGCGTCCCACGCGGTTGATCCTGACGACCAATTCGCATTCGTATTCGCACTCTTCGGTGAATCGCGGGATATAGAACGGATCGTTATTGCGCAACAGAGCCGTGTCGGGTTTCAGGAACCAGATCAACTCCTCAGGGCATTGTTCCGAAGAACCCACCGAGAGGTGTTGTTCGGTGACGTGTGCGGCATAGTTGCGTCCGATGCAGAATATCTTCATGGTTGTTTAGTTTTTGCAGGCGGTTTCCTCTCTGAGGATCGAGGTCATGCGGCGGGCGAAGCGGTCGGCGACTCCCGTACCGCCCATGATGCGTTTGAGTTCGGCGAAATCGTCGATCATGCGTTGGCGTTTTTCGCCACCCTTGACAATCGCGCGGAGTTCGCGTTCGGCGCGCGTGATGTCCAGATCCGACTGGATGATCTCGGCGACGGATTCGCGTTGCAGGTTGAGGTTCACGAGCGACACCCACTTGACACTCAGCACGTAGGGTTGCAGTTTGACCTGAAACCACAGCGTGCGATAGACCACCACTTCGGGGATGCCTAAAAGGGCGCACTCCAAGGTCGCCGTACCCGATGTCACGACGGCGGCTTCGGCGACGGCAAGGGTTTCGTAGGTCTGGTTGCAGACGTAGCGGATGTCGCTGCCCTGCATGTATTGTTCGTAGAGCGGGCGTTCGATCCACGGCACGCCCGCCACGACAAACTGATGGTCGGGGAACTTCCGGCTCAAAAGAGCCATCAGCGGCAGGTTGTCGCGGATCTCGCCGCGGCGGCTGCCTGCCAGAAGCGCGATGATCGGGCGGTTGTCGAGGCCGTTGCGTTGGCGGAACTCCTCGGCGGAGGGCAATCCGGGACGGCGTGCCTCGATGGCATCGACCAGCGGATTTCCTTCGAAAATGGGTTGCAGTCCCTTCTTCGAGAAGTACTCCCGTTCAAAGGGGAAGATGATGAAGAGGCGATCGACGTATTTGCGGATCGACTTCACGCGCCACTCGCGCCATGCCCAAACCTTGGGGGCGATGTAGTAGAAGGTGCGGATGCCGTTTTTGTGTGCCCACTCGGCCATCTTCATGTTGAACCCCGGGTAGTCGATCAGAATCAGCACGTCGGGGCGGTACTCGGCCACATCCCGACGGCACTCCTCCATCTGTCGGCGGATCGTACCCAAGTTCTTCAGCACCTGCACGATACCGAAAAACGAGGTTTCACGGTAGTGTTTGCGCAGGTTCTCCTTACCGCCCGCTTCGGCCATGAGGTCGCCGCCCCAGAACCGAAATTCTGCGGCGGGGTCTTCGCGTTTGAGGCCGCGGATGAGGTTCGAGCCGTGAAGGTCGCCCGAAGGCTCGCCTGCTATGAGGTAATATCGCATAATGTGCTCAAAAGGTTTATTCCATCCCCTCCAAAAGGTCGGGACGGAGGGTTCGTGTGCGTTCGTAGGCCTGTTCGTCCTGCCACTTCTCGATCTCGGCAAAGTTGCCCGAAAGCAATACATCGGGCACTTTCCAGCCGCGGAACTCCGCAGGGCGCGTATAGATCGGCGGGGCGAGCAGATTGTCTTGGAACGAGTCGGTGAGTGCCGAGGCCTCGTCCCCGATTGCGCCCGGCAAAAGGCGTACCACCGAGTCGGCGATGATGCACGCCGCCAATTCGCCTCCCGTCAGCACGTAGTCGCCGATCGAAATCTCGCGCGTGATGAGGTGTTCGCGGATGCGGTGGTCGATGCCCTTGTAGTGACCGCACAAAATGATGATGTTTTCCAACGTCGAGAGGCGGTTGGCCTCGTGCTGGTTATATCGGATGCCGTCGGGCGAGGTGTAGATCACCTCGTCGTAGTGGCGTTCCGACTGCAACTTCTCGATCAGCTCGAAGACGGGTTCGCATTTCATCACCATGCCCGCCTCTCCGCCGAAGGGATAGTCGTCGGTCGTCTTGCGCTTGTCGTGTGCGTAGTCGTGGAGGTTGTGGATCACAATCTCCACAAGTCCCTTGTCCTGTGCCCGTTTCAGGATGGATTCGCCCAGAGGCGACGCCACCAGTTCGGGGACAACCGTAATAATATCTATGCGCATAGTCTTACTCCTTGTATCTGAATATAATATCTTTTTCGCTGTCGGATTTCAGGGGAACTTCCTCGCCGTGTTCGAGCGTGAAGCCTTGGTAACCCATGATCTCGAAGAAATGGACGATCTTGGGGCGGTTCTCGCCACCCGTCTCGATCAGAACGGTCGGGTGGAAGCGTTTCAGAAGGTCGCGCATTTCCGACATCACGATCCATTCGTAACCCTCGATGTCGCACTTGATGAAATCGAGGCGGTCGAGGCGGTCGAAAAGTTCGCTGCCGCGGCGCATCTCGGCCGTAAATTCCACTTCGCTGTGTGTGCCATTGCCCTCGACACGGTTCTGACCCGTTCCGAAATAGCCGTTGGCGCGGGGCGTGTCGTTGCCCATGCGGATCGTCGCGTTCTCTTCGCCCAAGGCGTAGGGCAGGATCTCGACATTGTGGCAGTGGCGCAGGTTGCGGCGCAGCACCTTGAGGATCACGGGCACGGGCTCTACGGCGTAGAGTTTGCCGTGGCGACCCGCAAGATGCGACAGCGTATGGGCGTAGTATCCCAAATTCGCACCGATGTCGATCGCCACATCGCCGCGTGCAACGAGTTTCGAGAGGTGATAAACATACTCCGTGGCAGGATTCCGCCGACCGATTCCGAGGCGGATGCTCCAGAAGAAAAGACGGCTCACGACCCGAAGATAGCCCTCCAGCGAGAGTATTCTGTACAGCAGTTTATGAACGAGTGTTCCCAATTCGGCGCGGATTTAGTTCTTGTAATTGACCTCGTTGTTCAGCACCTCGGTGACGAACGGATTGTAGAGGTTTTCGTGTCCGAGGTCGGTGGCAGGGCCGTGACCCGGATAGACTTGGGTGCGATCTCCCAAGGGGATGATCTGTTCGAGGATCGAGCGCATGATCCACGAATAATCGCCGCCCGGAAGATCCGTACGGCCGATGCTCTCGCGGAAAAGCGTGTCGCCCGTGAACAGCACGCCCTCTTTCGGTTCGAGGATTGCCACATGGCCGGGCGTATGTCCCGGTGTGGGGAGGATGCGGAGTGTCGTATTGCCGAAGGTGATCTCCTTCAGGGGATCAAGGTCGATGTCGATCGAGGGCATCTGGCCGACCTTTACGCCGAAGATCGAACCCGACGTTGCGGCGTTGTCCAAAAGGAACTGATCCTTTCCCGACATCGCAAACGGAATCCCGTAGCGCGTCTTGAGGTGGACGGCTCCCATCGTATGGTCGAAATGGCCGTGGGTATTGACGATCATCGTCGGTCGGATGTTGTGATCGGCGATGAAATTGTCCAATATGGAGTTTTCTTTGTCGTTGCAGTTTCCCGCATCAAAGACGATTCCTTCCCCGGTTTCGTCCCACACCACATAGGTGTTTTCCTGAACGGGGTTGAATTGCAGACAGGCGATTTTCATCTGTTGTGTTGTAATTTACAATCGTTTGCACGGCTCGCGGAAGGGTCCCCGTTTACTTGGCATCCTGCTTTGGGGTGTCGTGGGGGCGGTTTTTCGCGGCTCGTAATTATCTCGGACAAAGATAATGTTTTTTGGCGGATTTTGCCTACCTTTCTCCGCGAATCGCAAAATTGAGGCTCAAAGTCGTTTCGGGCGGAGATTTTGCACGCGAAAATCGAAGGAAAATGTACGGTTTAAAAAGATTAATTCGTAAATACGGACTTTTGAGTGCCGCCGTGGTGTTTGCACTCACGATGTTGGTGAGTTGTTCGCTGTTGAAGGTGTCGGTCTCGACGGGCGATCCGCTTCCCAAGGAGATGATGAATACGCGGGTTATGACCCGCGGTTTCTATTACGACATGGCTTCGGAGGTGGCGCGTGCCGCCGATTCGATTGCCGAGGGTGCGCCGATGGCAACCCGTATTGCCGTGACGCGGTGGAAAATCCGTGCCACGCGAGCCGGTGTGACCGCCGCCATGCAGGGTATTCCCGATGTGGCGTTGGCCGACATGTGGATTCTGTGTCGCCGCATGAACGAGGATTTTGCCAATCTGCCCGATTCGCTGCTCTTCGGCGAGCGGAGTGCGATTGCGCGTCGTGTCGCCGACCGTCTGGATCTCAAAGCGGAGGATTTGGCGCGGGATGTGCTTTCGGGCGAGCGTTTTTCGCTGATGAAGCGGTTTGTAAAGCAACAACTTGAGAACGATCCCGCAGCCACTGCCGAGAACGGGGCGGCCAACACGACCCTCGCGTGGATGGAGTTCCTCAAAAAGGAGGGGGTCGATCCGGGTTACGCCACGGGTACGATTGCCGAGGTGTTGTCGGATGTGAACGACCGCATCAGCGGACAGACCCAGCAGATCTCGAACAGCCTCGGATGGACGAAGGAGGTGATCGAAATGCAGTTGAAGCAGGACAGCGTGCGTGCCGAAATCGGGGCGCAGTTGGATTCGCTGGAGCGCAATTTCGACCGACTGGTCATCGTGGCGGAGCATCTGCCCGAAATCTCGGACAAGATGATGGAGAGCATGGGCGAAGAGTTGAATTTCTTCGTGGAGGCGATTGATGCGTCGGTGAATAACCTCTTCCTCGAAACCGACCGTCAGCGTCGTGAACTTCAGGCATTTGTGACCCGCGAGCGCGAGGCGATGACCGAAGAGTTGAAAAAATCCGCCACGGAGGTCGTCCGCAACACGCTGGATGCCGTGCCGGGCGTGATGGGCGAGGTGATGCTCTATGTCGTACTGGGTATTCTGGTGCTGGTGGGTGTGCCGTTCGGCTTGGGATTCTGGCTCGGCGGCGTCCGCCAAAAATACCGCAACCGCAAAGAAAACGACAAAAAATAACGGCTTTTGAAATCGGCCGTTTGGTCGGCTTGGTGCAAATTCGTATCTTTGCGCCTCGAAAGATAGCAAAATCACACAATGGCAAGAAAAAAAGCAAATTACCCCCTGATCGAGGGGTTGGAAATCACGACGCTGGCCGCCGAAGGAAAGGCCATGGGTCGCTGGAACGATGTGGTCGTTTTTGTGCCGATGACCGTTCCGGGCGATGTGGTCGATGTCCAGATCCGTTCGAAACGCCGCCGTTACATGGAGGGTTTCGTGGTGCGTTACGTCAAGAAGTCGCCCAACCGCGTCGAGCCGTTCTGCGCCCATTTCGGCGTGTGCGGCGGTTGCAAATGGCAGAACCTCCCCTATGAGGAGCAACTCCGTTTCAAGACCGATCAGGTACGTGACCAACTGACGCGCATCGGTAAGATCGAACTGCCGGAAATCGCCCCCTGTCTGGGGTCGGAAAAGCAGCAGTTCTACCGCAACAAACTCGAATTTACGTTTGCCGACCGCCGTTGGCTGACGCGCGAGGAGTTGGCCGACGAGAATGTGGTGGCTTCGCCCGCACTCGGTTTCCACATCCCCAATATGTTCGACAAGGTGTTGGACATTGACAAATGTTGGTTGCAACCCGATCCGTCGAACCCCATTCGTCAGGAGATCAAGAGTTTCTGTCTTGCCAACGGATATACGTTCCATAACCCCCATACTCACGAGGGCATCATGCGCAACATGATCGTCCGCACCGCCACGACGGGCGAAGTGATGCTCATCGTCGTATTCGGCGCGGATGATCAGGAGTGGATCACCTGCTTGTTGAACCATGTGGCGGCGACCTTCCCCGAAATCACGTCGTTGTTCTACGTCATCAACACCAAACTCAACGATTCGGTGTCGGATCTGGTACCCGTGTTGTTCAAGGGCAAGGATCACATCGTCGAGGAGATGGAGGGGTTGAAATTCAAGGTGGGTCCCAAGTCGTTCTATCAGACCAACTCGTTGCAGGCCTATGAGTTATATAAGGTGGCACGCGAGTTCGCCGATCTGAAACCCGACGAGACCCTCTACGACCTTTATACGGGTACGGGTACGATTGCCAACTTCTGCGCTTCGCGATGCAAGAAGGTGGTGGGTATCGAGTATGTGCCCGAGGCCATCGAGGATGCGAAGATCAATTCCACGTGGAACAATATCCGCAACACGACGTTCTATGCCGGTGACATGAAAGCCGTGCTGAACGATGAATTTGTCGCCCGCAACGGCCGTCCCGATGTGATCATCCTCGATCCGCCGCGTGCCGGTGTCGATGAACCCGTTCTGGAGGTGATTCTTCGCGCCGCACCCGAACGTATGGTTTATGTAAGTTGCAACCCCGCCACGCAGGCACGCGACCTTGCCATTCTGAACGAGGCCTACAAGGTGGTTGCGGTGCAGCCCGTCGATATGTTCCCCCACACGCAGCATGTCGAGAATGTCGTAAAACTGATCAAGCGATAAATCGTTCGCTTTTAAATAGGAAAAGCCTTCCACTGCGGTGGAGGGCTTTTTTGTTGCGGTGCATTTTATAATCCAATATAAAATTTGTAATTTGTTGGAAAATTTAAGAAAATGGGATATGCAAAAAACAAAATGATGGCTTGGGAACAAGTTCTTGTACATCCATTTGAAGGTGATAAGAATGTTTGTGCAGAGCATTTTAGTGATCCGTATCTGCAAGATTATATTCGAGAAAATGGGCATTATGGAATATGCTCGTATTGTAAAAAGCAACATAGCAAGGTGTTGAAAATGAGTGCTTTCTTACAATATGTAGGGGAAAAGTTATCTCAAAGATTCTGTACTGTGGATCAAGCAGATTTGTCTTTAGCAGATATATATTATGATGATGAGGAAGAGGAAATCCCGGGTCTTAGTCGAGTGGGTTCTTTTGTTATACCAGACGATGTTGAATGCTATGAAACGGCGCAGGAAATGATTGAAAATTATGGTCTCTATACAGAAAATGAGAATTTAGATAATGATATTAAATCTTGCTTCAATGAGGATAATATATGGATACAAAATGAGGCCTTTGACTTAGAACTTGATGAAGAGTTGTTGTATGGATGGGATTATTTTTCCAAGATGGTTAAATCTAAAAGACGTTATACTTTTTTCAGTGATCCTTATTTTGTGGGTAAAGAAGAATGGAAGGATGATGTTTTGACAGAAATAAACCAACTTTGCGGTAATATTCTTATATCTAAACTTCCTGTTGGAACGACCATTTTTCGAGGGCGAACAAACGATACAGACAAACCGTATACTTTATTCAAAGATTTGACATCACCTCCGGCGAATTATGCCAAGGCAAATAGAATGAGTGCTATGGGTATTTCTATGTTCTATGGTGCTTTGGATAAAGAAACACCGATAAAAGAAATTCAAAATTATGCTCCGGATGCTATGGTAGATTTGGGAATGTTTAAACTTACAAAAGAACTTAAGGTGGTAGATTTGTTTAAGATTCCTGAACAGTTGTCATTTTGGATGCCGAAAAATTTTAGGGAATATGAGTTTCTGAAAAAGTTCCATTCGGAAATTACAAAGCCGATTGAGAAGAATGCAGGTATTGAGTATGTCCCGACTCAAATTTTTACCGAGTACATAAGGTTTATGAATAATTATCATATAGATGGAATTGTATATCGAAGTTCCTTGACTGGTAAAAAAAATCTTGCTCTTTTTTATGATGATAAAACATCTGAAAGAGTGTTGCAGTTAATCAGTAGTTCTCGATATCAAGGCAAATAAATATGTATTCGCTGTAGTTAATCATCGCTATTTTTGCTATACTATTTTCGGGAAAATGGCGTTATATTTGCACTAAACCGCAGAAATTGAATCCTTAAAATAAAACGCTATGAAAAAATTGATTTTGATGGTGGCTGCCGTGCTGATGTCGGTGGCGGCATTGGCCGATAACCCCTCTTTCATTCAGGTGACGGGTAAAGCCGTCAAGGAGTTTACCCCCAACGAATACTACGTGAAAATCGTCATCAACGAGCGCGACTCCAAAGGCAAAATCACCGTCGAGGAGCAGCAGCGTCAGATGATTTCGACCTTGAAACGCCTCGGTGTGGACATCGAGAAGCAGTTGCTGTTTGCCGATATGTCGGGCGAATTTTTCAAGAAAAAGACCTCGGTGGCATCGGCTTCCTATCAGTTGAAACTCGCCTCGGCAAAGGAGGTGGCGGAAGTCCAGCAGGCATTGGTCGATCTGGGTCTGTCGTCGGTCTATCTGGAGCGCGTGTCGCACTCCGACCTCGAAAAATTCAAGCATGAGGTGCGCCGTGCATCGGTCGTGAATGCCCGCGAATGTGCCGAGGAGTTGGCCGAGGCATTGGGTCAGAAGGCGGGTCGCTGCTTCTACATCAACGATTCGAATTACGACATCACGCCCCGCTACAACAATATGCTGCGCATGAATACAAGAGCCTATGACGATATGGCTTTTGAGGAAGAGACTGTCGAAGAGCCTTCGATCGAGTTCAAGTCGATCAAGATCGAATACAGCATTCAGGCGCGGTTTGTCTTGTTGTAGGCATCCCGATAAACCCACAAAAAAAGCATTCCCGATCATCGGGAATGCTTTTTTTATGCGTAGAGGAAGAACACGATGCCGATGAAGTGGGCGATGACCGCAAGGTTGATCAACAGATGCCATACCATGTGGTGGTAGCGGAATCCCTTGCGGGCGTAGAACCATGCACCGAGCGTGTAGAGGATGCCTCCTAAGGCGATCAGCCACAGAAGCACGGGCGAGGCCTGACGGATGAAGAGCGGCAGGAAAAAGACGATCGTCCAACCCATCACCAGATAAATTGTCAGACTCACCGCGGGAACAGACCGCCGCGAAAGCGACTTGTAGAAGATGCCGAAGATGACCATGAGCCATTGGAGGATGGTGATGAAGATGCCCTGCCAGCCACCGATGACCGTCAGCGCGATGGGCGTGTAACTGCCCGCGATCGCCACGTAGATGAAAATATGGTCGAGAATGTGGAAAATCTCCTTGTGACGCGATTGGGGGTTCATCGAGTGGTAGAGGGTCGAGGCCATGAACATCATGTGGATCGAGATGACGAAGATCGAGACCGACACGGCCGCCAGACAGGGCGATTCGGCGTCGTGCGTGTAGGCCCACACCGCCGCAAACGGCAGTGCCAGAAGACTCAGGAACGACATCACGCCGTGAGTGACGGCGTTGGCCACCTCTTCGCCGAAGGTGAAGACATAGGCCTTTTTCGAGGGCTTTGCGGAGTGTGTTTTCATGGTTTTTCCTAATTTTTCGGGTTCGTATTGTGAGGCTTACCCGCCAAAAATATAAATTTTTTCCGTACCTTTGTTCGTAAGCGCAAAATTGAAGAAGAAAATGGATCTTTCACGCTATGATAATCTGCGCACGCTGGTGCGCAACTCCTTCTCGGAGAATACCCGACTCCTTGTGGATGAGGCTCTTGGGTTTGCTTCGGAGTATTTGGCCGATCGGAAAAGATACAACGGCGACCCGATGTTGGACCACGGGGTCGAAGTGGCCGAAATCGTCATCCGCGAGGTCGGTCTGGGGCGTAATTCGACCCTCTCTTCGATTCTGCACGATGTGGTGCGTCTGGCACACAAGGAACTTGGCGAAGAGGAGTTTCTGGGGGTGATGAGCCGTCTTAAGGAACGCTTCGGCGATCAGGTGGCGGGCATCACGATGGGACTGTCGAACATCTCGGAATTGAAACTGAAGGTTTCGACCGAGCAGGTCGATAATTTCCGCGATCTGATCGTCAGCTATTCGGAAGACCCGCGTGTGATCCTCATCAAGTTGGCCGACCGACTGGCCGTCATGCGCCGTCTGGACATTTTTCCCAAGGAGAAATGGCGCAAGAAGAGTTGGGAGTCGATGAATCTCTACGCCCAGATCGCCCACAAGTTGGGTCTTTACGGCATCAAGAGCGAATTGGAGGACATCGCACTCAAGTACCTCGAACCCAAGGAGTATGAGCATATTGTCGCCAAGTTGGAGGAGAGTGCTGACGAGCGTCGGGCATTCATCGCGCGATTCCTCGTGCCGGTGAAGGAGCGTCTGGATGCCCTCGGTCTGAAATACCACATCAAGAGCCGCACGAAATCCGTCTTTTCGATCCGCACCAAGATGCACAAGCAGAAGGTGCCGTTCGAGGGCGTTTACGATATTTTTGCCCTGCGCATCATCATCGACTGCCCGCGGGAGGACGAGAAACGCCTCTGCTGGACGGTTTATTCGGTGGTGACCGACTTCTACACGCCCAACCCGACCCGTATGCGCGACTGGGTGTCGATCCCCAAATCGAACGGCTACGAGTCGTTACATACGACCGTATCGGCCGAGGGACGTTGGGTCGAGGTGCAGATCCGTTCGGAGCGTATGGACGAGGTGGCGGAGCGCGGTATTGCCGCACACTGGCGTTACAAGGGTGTGGGGCAGGGTGCCAAGACCTCGGAAGAGTGGTTGAGCCGTCTTCGCGAGATGTTGGAGGAGACGCCCCAATCGTTGGCAATGCGTTTCGATGCCAAACCCGCCACGGGCGAGATCTTTGTCTTCACGCCCAACGGCGATTTAAGGAAACTGCCTGAGGGGGCGACCCTTCTGGACTTTGCCTTCGACATTCACACGGGGCTGGGATCGAATTGCACGGGCGGTAAGGTGAACAACCGACCCGCCACCCTGCGCGAGGTGTTGCACAACGGCGATATTGTGGAGATTCAGACCCAGAAGAACCAAGTGCCGAAAGCCGACTGGCTGTCGTTTGTCATAACGGCGAAGGCACGCGGCAAGATCCGTCAGTTTCTGCGCGAGGATGAGGCGAAGCATGCCCGCATGGGGCGCGAGGAGTTGGAACGCAAACTCAAGAACTGGAAAATGCCCCTCACGATTGATGAGGCGGTGGGGTATCTGGTGAAGTTCCTCAAGGTGCAGCGCGGTATGGATATTTACATGCTGATCTCGGAGGGGAAACTCGAATTTGCGACCATCAAGGAGATCCTGCAACGCCACCTGTCGGGCGAGGAGGACGAACAGCGTCGTCTGGCGGCACAGGAGCAGGAGCGTCAGAAGGAGCAGTCCAAAAATGCCCGCGAGGATGAAGCGGGGCATGCCGTCCCGCAGGATGCGCTGATTATCGACGACGATATTTCCAAACTGCAATATAAATTGGCGAAATGCTGTAATCCGATCAAGGGTGATGATATTTTCGGCTTTGTGACGATCAATTCGGGCATCACGATCCACCGCAAGGATTGTCCCAATGCACGGCGCATGCGCGAAAAGTATGCCTACCGTGTGATTGATGCCTGCTGGCGCAGTTCGGTCGAGGGGGCATTCTGCATCACGCTGAAGTTTGTGGCGGTCGCCACCACGGGTATGGCCAACAACATCACGGAGGTCATTTCGCACGACTTGAAGTTGGGCATCCGCGAGTTGATGATCCAACCCGCCAAGGACGGGCGTATCGAAGGGCGCGTGTCGGTCGAAGTGCCGGGCATCTCGACGGTCGATATGCTGATTCACTCCATATCGCGCATCCGTGGCGTGCAGACCGTGCGGCGTATCAAATAGATGTTCCACGGGGAACAATTTTAGGTCGGGGCTGCTCTTCGGAGCGGCTCCGATTTTTTTGGGGGGGGAGGGAGGAGTAGCG